>Ga0224495_10001243_pt1 | contig 18313 bp, 19 predicted proteins | sample SF_Jul11_sed_USG_FD_168128 | JGI IMG/M metagenome (GOLD analysis project Ga0224495, IMG submission 168128) | Sediment microbial communities from San Francisco Bay, California, United States - SF_Jul11_sed_USGS_4_1 | ecosystem: Environmental > Aquatic > Marine > Sediment | place: USA: California... | reverse complement strand
CGGGGCGCGGCTGAAATACAGGGCGTTCCCATTCTTGTCCAGCACCGTCTTGACTATATTCGGATTGCGCATCGCAGCTTCATCGTGGATAGCGTGGCAAGCCGTTGCGATCGCACATTCAGGATGATCGTGCAGGTGCTGTGCAACGGCGCGTATCAGCCCAGGAGGGATCAAGGGTTCATCACCCTGCACGTTGACCACGATGGTCTCGTCCGGCCAGTTGCGTTGCTCGACAACTTCAGCGATCCGATCGGTGCCGCTGGTGTGGGTTTGTTTTGTGAGACAGGCCTTGAAACCGTGTTCATGAACCGCATTGGAGATCGCATGGTGGTCGGTGGCGATCCATATCTGTTGTGCGCCGCTTTGCGCGGCCTGTTCCGCAACCCTCACCACCATCGGTTTGCCGGCGATCGGCAGCAGCGGCTTGCCTTGCAACCGGGTCGAAGCATGGCGTGCGGGAATTACCACATGGAAAGAGAGCATCAGAGTTGTTCGACTTCTTCTGCGCTGAGTTTGCGGGCTTCGTCGGCCAGCATTACAGGGATATCATCCTCGATCCTGTAGGCCAACCGGTCTGCCTTGCAGATCAATTCCTGAGCGGCTTTTTGATAGACCAGCGGTGACTTGCACAGCGGGCAAACCAGGATATCAAGCAGTTTGGCGTCCATGAGATTTTATCTTTCGCAGAACTAGGTCGGTAAGGCCGGGATCAATTATGGCATCTACACGCAATACCCAATACCGGGCATCGGCAAATTCGGTGCATTTTACCGCATCTTTTTCGGTCAGGAGTATCGCATCGCAATCGGCAAACGCAAGGTCCGAGGCCGAGAAAGGGTGGTGATCCGGAAACGCATGCGGTGAGAAAGAGATTCCCATGGAAGTCAGATGCTGAAAGTAGCGTTGCGGATGGCCGATGCCGGCTACGGCGTGTACGCCCGTTTTGTTGAAATCGTCGGCTGTGGCCGTCAGGCCAGGTTCAAGCAGGTTATGGAAAACAGCTCCGTCCAGGCGCATCGCATATTGCCCCGGAGCAGCATCGCACCCATTAACCACCACCGCATCCACCGTTTTCAGGCGCGAGACCGGTTCGCGCAGGGGGCCGGCGGGGAGCAGCCAGCCATTGCCCGTATCTCTTTCTCCATCGATGACCACTATCTCGACGTCGCGCTGCAAGCGGTAATGCTGTAATCCGTCATCGCACAAGACCACATCGCATTGCGGGTGGTTTTGCAAGGCCGCGCGTACTGTGGCGACACGATCCTTGCCCACCCATACCGGACATATATTGCGCCTTGCCATCAATAACGGCTCGTCGCCGGATTGTAGTGCAGTCATGTCGGGCTCCACCCGTAACGGTTTTTTTGAGGCACTTTTATAACCGCGACTGACGATCAGCGGATTCCAGCCGTGAGCAATGAGTTGTTGCGCAAGAGCAAGTGTTAGCGGCGTCTTCCCAGTACCGCCGACGCTGATGTTGCCGACCACGATGACTGGTAGCAGCATTTGATGGCTGATCAGGATTCGGTCGCGATAAAACAACCGCCTTATTGCCACCAGCGCACTGAAGATCAGGCTGATTGGAACCAGAACCAGGTGCAGAGGGGTGGTGCGGTACCAGTGGTTTTGTAGCCAATGCACTTGGGAACCTCTATAAATTCATTTTACCGGCGAATCGTTGCGTCGCGTGCTCGCTCAATCCTCGTCTATCAATTTGATATGCCTCGTCATTCTCTGCGCGGCTCCTTGCGTTCCATCCCGCAAAAGCAAATTTCTAGATGTCCCTATGCTATTTAGGCTGACTTTGGGTGGTAAAGGTGATGCGCCCGTAACCTGCTCGCCTTGCAGCCTCCATGACATTGATAACGGACTGGTGCGGCGCTTTGGCGTCAGCATTGATGATGATTGTGGGGTCGGCCTGGTCGCCGGCGGCATTCTTCAGCGAAGTGACCAGGGACTCTATGCCAGTGTACGTGACGCCACGGTTGTTGATGGCATAGTGTTCAGAAGCATCCACTGCGACATTGATGGATTTGGGCTGTACTGCAACAGTTTCACCGCTGGCTTGCGGCAGATTGATCTGCAATTCGGAATATTTTGCATAGCTGGTTGTCACCATCAAAAAGATCAGGATCACCAACAGCACGTCTATCATCGGGATAAGGTTGATCTCCGGCTCTTCGCGGCTGCGTCTGCGCTGAAAATTCATTTCCCTTTAGCCCTTGCGTTGACCATGCGCTACTTCCACCAGTTTGACCGCCTGCTGTTCCATCTCTATGGTCAGGCTATCCACCTTTGCGCGGAAATGGCGGTAGAAGATCATGCTCGGGATTGCCACGATCAGGCCGAAGGCGGTGTTGTATAGAGCCACTGAGATCCCGTGAGCGAGGATCGCCGGTGAATTGCCAGCTGCAGATTGTGAACCGAAGATTTCAATCATGCCGACTACCGTCCCAAACAGACCCAGTAACGGGCTGATCGAGGCTATCGTGCCCAAGCTGGTGAGGAAACGCTCCATGTCACGTCTTACCGCACGCCCGGCTTCCTCGATGGATTCCTTCAGCACCTCGTGAGAGCCGTTGATATTCTTGAGCCCGGCTGCAAAGATGCGTCCCAGCAGGGAACTGGCTGCAAGTTTGGCCAGCATACCATCATTGACACCGCGTTGTTTCAACTCCTTGACTACTTCGTTCAGCAGGGCGGGGGGAGCGATCAGATGGCCGCGTAAAAACATCAGGCGTTCGATAATCAAGCCGACTGCGATAATGGATGCCAAGATCAAAAACCAGATAGGCCAGCCGGCCGCCTCTACGATTGCAAACACGCGGATTCTCCAAATATGCTTAAATTGGGAACCCTTGAACAACCCTTGCATGACAGCGTTGCATGAAGGTTTGCCAGTGATTCCGAGGGCGCAACTGTAGCGTGTTGATCTGAGTTGAGCAACATTTCTCAAGAATCGCTTCAGCAATATTTCGCTAAGCTGCCATTTGAAAAGAGTATTCTCGCTTATTAACAAAACCTGTGGATAACTTTGTGGATGATTCCTGCAATTGACACTTTAAAGTGGCGTGGCGTAAGGATTTTGGTTACTCCGCTTATTTTTTATATGATCATATTATCATGTAAAAACAATTACTTGCTGTAAGTGTAGTGTTGTACTGCCGAGCTGAATGATGAAAAGCGGCGAATTTCCTTGGATTGTGGATTATTTCGAGTTGTCAATATGCAATTGAACTTTTTTTCAGAAAATAAATCGCGCGTTTTTCGCGTTGCGGAACTCAACTTTGCAATCAAGCAGTTGCTGGAAAGCAGCATCCCGTTGCTATGGGTAAGGGGAGAAATCTCGAATTTTGTGAAAGCTGCTTCCGGCCATTATTATTTTTTGCTGAAGGACGATCATGCGCAAGTGCGCTGCGTGATGTTCAGGCATAAGAATCAATTATTGAAAGAACCTATCTCCAGCGGTCAGCAGGTTGAAGTATTAGCTGTCGCTACTTTATATGAACAACGCGGCGAATTTCAACTGACCGTGGAACAATTGAGGCCGGCAGGGCTGGGATTGCTGTACGAACAGTTCGCCCGACTTAAACTATTGCTGGAAAGTCAGGGTTTGTTCGCCCCCGAACGCAAACGTGTATTGCCTTACTTTCCAAAATGCATTGGCATCATTACTTCACCGCAGGCTGCCGCGCTACGCGACGTGCTCGCCACATTAAGGGCACGCCTGCCTACGGTACCGGTGGTATTGTATCCCACACCGGTACAAGGGCCTGGCAGTGAAGGCAAGATTGCGCTTGCGCTTGCGACTGCCAATCAGCGTTTGGAATGTGACGTGCTGATCCTGTGTCGCGGCGGTGGCAGCATCGAAGACCTGTGGGCGTTCAATGAAGAGATCGTTGCACGCGAGATCGCTGCGAGTAAAATCCCCATTATCAGCGGGGTCGGGCACGAGACCGATTTCACTATCGCAGATTTCGTTGCCGATGAGCGCGCACCTACGCCAACCGCTGCGGCCCAGCGTGTAGTTCCGGATCGCCATGCCCTGCTCAGGGTTTTACACGACCAGGCACAACACCTGCAACGATCCCTGCGCAACCGTTTGCAGAACGCGATGCAGTCATTGGATTACCTGCAGCGCAGACTGGTACACCCCGCGCAACAATTGCAGCGCCTGGCAATACAGTTGGATCAGCTGCAACAGCGCATGCAGCGCGCCTTTGCTTATCGCCATCAGCAGCAATACTGGCGCTGGCAATCCCTGTCGCAACGCATGGTAAAGACGATGCGTGTTACGCAGGCTCAGAGATTGGTAAGATTGGACAACGCCGGACAGCATTTGATTTTGCTCGACCCGACAAAGGTTCTGTCACGGGGCTATAGCATGGTGCAAGACACAAATGGTGGTGTGGTGACGGATGCGGAGAAGTTGGCAATTGGTGAGGAGCTGCGCATTACCTTTGCCAAAGGATGGGCCAAGGGTAAAGTGAAAGAGCGCGGAAGGTGAGTTGATGCACCATTGCCTGTCTTTGCTTTCCGGTATCATCGCAAACTTGCAAATCTGCCATGCCATTCAACCGCAATGACATCCGAAAATTATATTGACCTACCTCCTTTGCTCAGTGCGCAAGGCACGATCACGCTGCCCGGCTCGAAGAGCATCTCCAACCGCATACTGCTGCTCTCGGCATTGGCGCAAGGGACGACAGAGATACGCGATGTGCTGCAGTCTGACGATACCGAGCGCATGCTGGATGGATTGCGAACCCTGGGTGTCGGTGTCGAAAAGCTGGACGCTCATGTGCTAAGCGTGCATGGATGCGCTGGGAATGTTCCGGTCAAACAGGCGGAGCTGTTTTTGGGCAATGCAGGGACCGCTTTTCGTCCCCTTACGGCAGTGCTGGCATTGTCCGGCGGCAACTATAAGTTATCCGGGGTTCCACGCATGCACGAGCGTCCGATCGGCGATCTGGTGAATGCGTTGCGCGAACTTGGCGTTGACATCGAGTACCTGGACAATGAAGGTTTCCCTCCGCTTGAGATCCATCCGTCGAAATTAAGTACAGTTTCTCGCATCAGTGTGCGTTGCGATGTGTCCAGCCAGTACCTAACCGCATTGCTGATGGCATTGCCCCTGCTGGACAGGGAGATTGCTGTCGACGTGGTCGGCGAGTTGATCTCGAAACCCTATATTGAGATAACCCTGGCGATGATGGCTCGCTTTGGAGTCCATGTGCAGCGCGATGGCTGGCGCAGCTTTTCGGTGGCGGCTGGAAGCCGCTATCTGTCTCCCGGTGTTATCTATGTGGAAGGCGATGCTTCGTCTGCTTCTTATTTCCTTGCTGCAGGTGCGCTCGGTGGAGGGCCGCTGCGTATCGAAGGAGTGGGTAGCGCCAGCATACAGGGCGATGTGCGATTTGCCGATGCCCTGACATTGATGGGCACGCAGATAGAAATGGGCATGAACTGGATGGAAGCGCGCGCACCTATTTCGGGACGGGTCAAGGCGATCGATCTGGACTGCAACCATATACCCGACGCGGCGATGACACTGGCTGTGGTAGCTTTGTTTGCCGAAGGTACGACCACGCTGCGCAATATCGCCAGCTGGCGCGTCAAGGAAACAGACCGCATCGTTGCAATGGCAACCGAATTGCGCAAGGTCGGCGCTACCGTTGAAGAAGGTCAAGATTACCTGCGCATCACACCCCCGGACCATATCAAACATGCTGAAATCGATACTTATGATGATCACCGTATGGCGATGTGTTTTTCGCTCGCCGCCTTTGGCGCAGAAGGCATACGCATCAACGATCCGCGCTGTGTCGCCAAGACCTTTCCGAACTATTTCACGCTGCTGCATGATGTGGTACAGGCCATCCCGGTTATCGCTATCGACGGCCCTTCAGCATCCGGCAAAGGCACGGTGGCTCAGATGGTTGCGGCCAGGCTCGGCTTTCACTATCTGGATAGCGGTGCCTTGTATCGCTTGCTGGCGCTGGCTGCCCAGCGGGATGAGGTATTGCTGACAGATGAATCGGGCCTGGCGGCATTGGCCGAACGTGTCGAAATTCGTTTTGAGGGCGAACGGATCTGGCTGGACGGCGCTTTGGTAGGCGATGAGTTGCGCGGTGAACTATGCGCGGCCGCAGCTTCCAAGGTGGCGGCTTTTCCGAAGGTGCGATCTGCGCTGCTTGCCAAACAACACGCTTTCCGCCGCGCACCAGGGCTGGTGGCGGATGGCCGTGATATGGGCTCTGTTGTGTTCCCGGATGCGGTATTGAAGATATTTTTGACCGCCAGTGCCGAGGCGCGTGCTGAACGGCGATATAAGCAGTTGATGGAAAAAGGAATCGATGCTAATATCGCCGCCCTTTTGCTGGATATACGTGTGCGTGACGAGCGAGATACTCAACGTAGCGCATCGCCATTGCAACAGGCGCATGGTGCAAGTCTGCTGGACACCACTGCTCTGAACATCGAGCAGGCGGTGCAGGAAATATTGACGCGCTACCGGGCGATGCAGCATTGAAAATCAGGCACCTACGGACTCTCCGTCTGATGGTAACTTTAAACTAACCTTCTGAACCGGACTTTGATGTTCCGGGCAGATATTAATTCTTTTTAGGTATATCCGATGAACTCAACCGCAGTAGAAGTCAAAGATCCCGATAGTTTTGCAGCAATGTTTGAAGAGAGCCTGACGCGCAAGGAAATGCGCGCCGGCGAACTGATCACCGCACAAGTTGTGCGTGTCGACCACAACATGGTGGTGGTGAATGCCGGACTGAAGTCCGAAAGTTTGATCCCTATCGAGGAATTCCTCGATGCCAAAGGGGAATTGGAAGTAAAGGCGGGTGATTTTGTCACCGTCGCTATCGAGTCGCTGGAAAACGGCTATGGTGAAACCAAGCTGTCTCGTGAAAAGGCCAAGCGACTGGCTGCCTGGCACGATCTGGAACTGGCCATGGAAGAAGGCAGGATCGTGGAGGGTTTTGTCAGCGGTAAGGTCAAAGGCGGCCTGACCGCGATGGTCAACGGTATCCGCGCTTTCCTGCCCGGTTCGCTGGTGGACGTGCGCCCTGTCAAGGACACCACCCCTTACGAAAACAAAAACATGGAACTCAAGGTCATCAAGCTCGACCGCAAGCGCAACAACGTGGTGGTTTCCCGCCGCGCGGTGCTGGAATCGTCGATGGGTGCAGACCGCGAGGCGATCATGGAAAGCCTCAAGGAAGGCGCGATAGTCAAGGGAGTTGTCAAGAACATCACCGACTATGGTGCGTTCGTTGACCTGGGCGGTATCGATGGCCTGCTGCATATCACAGACTTGGCATGGCGACGCGTGAAGCATCCTTCCGAAGTGTTGACTGTCGGTGACGAAATCGAAGCCAAGATCCTGAAGTTCGACCAGGAAAAGAACCGTGTCTCACTGGGCATCAAACAGATGGGCGATGATCCATGGAACGGTCTGGCACGGCGCTATCCACAAGGAACACGTTTGTTCGGCAAGGTTACCAATTTGACCGACTACGGTGCGTTCGTGGAAATCGAGCAGGGGATCGAAGGTCTGGTTCACGTTTCCGAGATGGATTGGACCAACAAGAATGTCCATCCTTCCAAGGTTGTAGCTTTGGGGGATGAAGTCGAAGTGATGATTCTGGAAATAGATGAAGCACGCCGCCGCATATCATTGGGCATGAAGCAATGCCAATCGAATCCATGGGATGATTTTGCGCTCAACCACAAGAAGGGCGACAAGGTTAAGGGTCAGATCAAGTCGATCACCGATTTTGGCGTGTTTATCGGCATGGATGGAGGCATAGACGGGTTGGTGCATTTATCTGACTTGTCATGGACACAGCCCGGCGAGGAAATGGTACGCAACTACAAAAAGGGCGATGAAGTCGAGGCAGTGGTATTGGCGATTGACGTTGAGCGCGAGCGTATCTCACTTGGCATCAAGCAGTTGGAAGGTGATCCGTTCGGTGGTTTTGCTTCCAGCCACGAGAAGGGTGCTGTGGTCACCGGTACAGTGAAGTCGCTGGACGCCAAGGGAGCTGTCATATCACTTGAAGGTGATGTCGAAGCATACCTTAAGGCTTCCGAAGTGTCGGCAGATCGTGTTGAGGACATTCGTAATCACCTCAAGGAAGGAGACAGCGTCACGGCTGTCATCATCAATGTGGATCGCAAGAATCGGGGTATCAATCTGTCTATCAAGGCGCTGAACAAGACTGAGGAAACTGCAGCGATGCAAAAACTATCAGCCGAGAGCAGTTCCAGTGCGGGCACTACCAATCTTGGCGCGTTGCTGAAGGCCAAGATGACCGGCAACAAGACCGAAGCCTGAAGAGGGGTTTACTGACATGACTCGTTCTGATTTGATTGCCAAGCTGGCAGAGATACATTCGCAGCTGCTTGCCAAGGATGCCGAGCTTGCCGTAAAAGTGATTCTGGATGCTTTGTCGGCCACGTTATCGCGCGGCGGCCGAGTCGAGATTCGCGGTTTCGGCAGCTTTGGCCTGAATTACCGCCCGCCCCGCCAGGGCCGCAATCCAAAGACTGGCGACAAGGTGAAAGTGCCGGCCAAATATGTGCCGCATTTCAAAGCCGGGAAGGAGTTGAGGGAGAGGGTCAGCAACCGTAAATCCTGATAATGGATTGCCCCCTCAACATTCCCCTCCCGCTTGCGGGAGGGGAGGCAAACGAAAAGGGCAATCTTCAATTCTTGGCGGCATATCGCAAGGTATAGCCGCCATTTTTTATGCTATCGTTGTATCGGTATTTTTCGGGGTATGTCATGCGCGTTCTCAATTGGTTGTTGCGTGCAGCTTTGTTCATCTTGCTGCTCGGTTTGGCAGTCAAAAATGATCAGACAGTCAAGTTGAAGTATTTCTTTGGATTGGAGTGGGAAACTAATCTGGTGATACTGCTGCTGGTTTTTTTTGCAACCGGTGCTGTGGCAGGCATATTCGCGATGTTCGTCAGCTTGTTGAAGCAGCGCCGTGAAATTTTCCGGCTGAAACGCGATATCCGGCTCAGGAGTGAGCTGGGCGGCATGAGCGAAGACCAACAAACCCCCATACAACCCTCCTGATAGATCGTTCGGATATGGAATTCCAACTCTGGATGTTGCTGGCATTTCCTTTGTTTTTCGGGATGGGGTGGCTTGCAGCACGTATCGATTTAAAAGAACTGCTCTCAGAATCGAGTGCGCTGCCGCAGTCGTATTTTCAGGGACTGAATTTTCTGCTCAATGAGCAGCAGGACAAGGCCATCGAGGCTTTCATCGAGGTGGTTAAGGTCGATCCGCAGACTGTCGAACTGCATTTTGCGCTGGGCAGCCTTTTCCGCCGCCGGGGTGAAGTCGATCGGGCTTTGCGAATGCATCATAACTTGGTGGAAAGAGCCGATCTGGATGACGATAAACGCCAGCAGGCGATTTTCGAGTTAGCACAGGATTATCTTAAGGCCGGGATTCTTGACCGTGCCGAAAGTCTGTTCAGGGAACTTGAGGGGACGCCGTATGCCAGACATGCATTGGAATTCCTGCTCGAACTGTTCCAGAAAGAACATGATTGGCTCAAGGCAATTGAGGTCGCGCAACGTTTGACCGATGTGTCAGGGAAATCTTATGGCAACCTTGCCGCATTTTTCTACTGCGAACTGGCGAGCGAGGAAATTGCTCAAGGCAATCTGGCTGAGGCACGTGCTCATTTACAGCAGGCATTGCAGGTTCATCCGGGCTCAGTGCGCGCCACGATGATGCTGGGCGATATGGCCGAAAGCGAAGGGAACGGCGAAGATGCCATTCGCATCTGGAAATCAATCGAAACACAGGATGCGCAGTATCTGCCCCTGGTTGCTGAGCGGATGCTGAAAGAGTATCGCAGTATGGGGCGGGAAGTAGAGGGACTTGCCCGGTTGCGCGAATATCTTGGCAAGTATCACTCGCACGATCTGATGAATGTGGTGTTCGACGGAGTGTTACAAAATGAAGGTTCGGCTGCCGCATACCAACTGGTTCGTGATGAGTTGGAGCGAAACCCGACCTTGCTGGGGCTCGATAAATTACTCGAGGCCAGATTGCTCGATGTGCCAATTGATAACCGCTCAGACGTCGAAATGGTCAAAAATCTGGTTCACAAACGTACTCGCAATCTGGCCATGTATCACTGTTCAAATTGCGGTTTCAATGCCCATCAATTCTACTGGCATTGCCCGGCCTGCCAGGCTTGGGATAGTTATTCTCCCCGGCGCACTGAGGAAACTGGAGCCGTGCAATGAATGACCCGAAGATCATTGTCGCACTGGATTATTCCGATGCGGCTCCGGCACTTGCTCTGGTCAGCAGGCTGGATCCGAACTTGTGCAGGCTCAAGGTTGGTAAGGAATTGTTCACGGCTGCCGGACCGGCACTGGTTGAAAAGCTGCTGAAACTTGGCTATGGGATATTTCTGGACCTGAAATATCACGACATTCCCAACACCGCCGCCCAAGCCTGCAAGGTAGCGTCCAACATGGGTGTCTGGATGATCAACGTGCATGCGCTGGGCGGACGCAAGATGCTGGTTGCAGCTCGCGAAGCTGTAGAAAGTGTCGCTCATCGACCCAAACTTATCGCCGTAACGATGCTCACCAGTTTGGCTCAGGAGGACCTCGTTGACATCGGCATCACCGCTACACCGGCAGAGATGGTATTGCGTTTGGCGATTTTGGCGCGAGACAGCGGGCTGGATGGTGTGGTGTGCTCTGCCATGGAGGCATCTTTGTTGCGCAAGCAATTCGGAGTCGCATTTTGCCTGGTTACCCCAGGTATACGTCCTGCTCAAACAGATCCCGACGACCAGTCACGAGTGATGACCCCGCAGGCAGCCGTACAGGCAGGCTCCAGCTATTTGGTGATTGGCCGGCCAATCACGCAGGCGACAGACCCCTTGCGGGCTCTGCTTGATATCAATCGGGAGATTGGAGTTTCGTTATGACCAAATTGCCGGACTTTGTTGCTGCAAAGATATTGGTGGTCGGTGATGTGATGCTTGACCGCTACTGGTTCGGAGAGGTCGAGCGTATCTCGCCCGAAGCGCCTGTGCCGGTGCTTAAAGTGGAGCGCGTCGAAGAGCGTCCGGGTGGCGCTGCGAACGTTGCTCGCAATATTGTTGCGCTCGGCGCTCAATCGACCTTGCTGTCGGTGATCGGCAATGATGAGGCTGGGGCATGTCTTGAAAAACTTCTGCAAGAACATCAGAATCTTAACGCGCTTCTGCATAGCGACAATACTGTCTCCACCATTATTAAACTGCGAGCGATCGCGCGCCACCAACAGTTGCTGCGCATCGATTTTGAAACATCGCCCAGTCACGAAGTGCTGCATGCCGCACTGGAGGATTTCCGGACTCAGATGCCGCTTGCAGATGTCGTGATCCTCTCCGATTACGGCAAGGGCGGGCTGACACATATAGCAGAGATGATCAGTGCGGCCAGAGCAGCGGGAAAGCCCGTGCTGGTCGATCCCAAGGGTGACGATTACGCGCGCTATCGCGGCGCAACTTTGCTCACGCCAAACCGCAGCGAGTTTCGTGAAGTGGCGGGCAGCTGGAAGACTGAGCAAGAGCTCACCATGAAAGCGGAAATATTGCGCAATGAATTACACCTTGATGCGTTGTTGATTACCCGTAGCGAAGACGGCATGAGCCTGTATCAGGCAAATGAAGTGCGGCACGAGCCGACGCAAACGCGCGAGGTGTTCGATGTCAGCGGCGCCGGAGATACCGTGATCGCCACACTGGCGGTTATGCTGGCAAGCGGCGCTGATCTTACCGACGCGATGAGCATTGCTAATCGTGCCGCAGGTATCGTCGTCGGAAAACTTGGAACTGCGGTAGTCAGCCGCGAGGAAATCGTTCAGGATATGGAACGCTAGGATCTAGGAACGGGGAGAATGAATATGTACTATATTGTCACTGGCGCAGCGGGTTTTATCGGTTCCAATCTTGTGAAAGCTCTGAATGAGCGTGGCGAGAACAATATCATTGCTGTGGATAACCTGAAACAGGCGGACAAGTTCAAGAATCTGGCAGACTGCGAGATAGCCGATTATCTCCATAAGGAAGATTTTCTGGAGAAGTTGCAGGATGGATACTTCGACGGACTGGTCAGTGCGGTATTGCATCAGGGCGCGTGCTCGGACACCATGGAGACCGATGGCCGCTACATGATGGATAACAACTACCAGTATACCCTCGAGTTGTTGAATTACTGCCAGAATGAAGAAGTACCGTTCTTGTACGCATCGTCTGCTTCGGTATACGGCGGCGGAAGTGTATTCAAGGAAAACCGCGAGTTCGAGTCTCCATTGAACGTATATGCCTATTCAAAATTCCTGTTTGATCAGATCGTCCGCCGGCGTTGGCACAAGCGCAGTGCCCAGATTGTAGGCCTGCGTTACTTCAATGTGTACGGACCGCGCGAGCAGCACAAGGGACGCATGGCCTCTGTCGCTTACCATTTTTTTAACCAGTATCGAGCCGATGGAAAGGTGAAGTTGTTCGAGGGTTGTGATGGCTATGCCAACGGAGGACAGTTGCGCGATTTTGTCTCGATCGAAGACGTGGTCAAGGTGAACATGTATTTCCTGGATAACCCACATATATCGGGGATTTTCAATCTTGGTACCGGCCATGCACAAAGCTTCAACGATGTGGCTGTGGTCACCATCAATTCCCTGCGCAGTGCCGAGGGAAAACCTGCCTTGGGCATTGCCGAACTGCAGCAGAATGGGTTGATCAGCTATATCCCATTCCCCGATCAGTTGCGCGGTAAGTACCAAAGCTACACTCAGGCCGATATCAGTGAGTTGCGTAAATGTGGTTATCAAGAGCCATTCTTGAGCGTGGAACAAGGGGTTGCCAGGTATGTGGAACGCATGCTGAAAAAGGCTGAGTAAAACAGATTACATGTTTAGCATGGAATAAACGATGTGCCCATCAATAGAAGATTTCGTCGGTAACACGCCGCTTGTGCGACTCAAACGTGTTCCGGGTGATACCAGCAACGTGTTGCTGGCAAAACTGGAAGGCAATAATCCCGCTGGCTCGGTGAAAGATCGTCCCGCATTATCCATGATAGTTCGTGCTGAGCAGCGCGGCGACATCAAGCCGGGCGACACCTTGATCGAGGCGACCAGCGGAAATACCGGCATTGCGCTGGCGATGGCTGCGGCGATGCGCGGTTATCGGATGATATTGGTTATGCCGGAAAACCAGAGCGTCGAGCGACGCCAGACCATGAGAGCATTCGGTGCGGAACTGGTGCTGACTGCGCAACAGGGCAGCATGGAGTTGGCGCGCGATACGGCTGAGAGGATGCGCTACGAGGGTAAGGGAATCATCCTTGACCAGTTTGCCAATCCGGATAATCCGCTTTCGCATTATGAGGGCACTGCGCCGGAGATCTGGCGCGATACCCACGGAAATATCACACACTTCATAAGCAGCATGGGTACCACAGGCACACTGATGGGCTGCTCGCGGTACTTCAAGGAGCAGAACCCCGGCATCCAGATCATAGGCGTGCAGCCGGATGAAGGCGCGCAGATTCCCGGCATCAGAAAATGGCCTAAGGCTTACTTGCCGAAAATTTATGATGGGAGGAACGTTGACCGGCTGGAATATGTGAATCAGGCAGATGCAGAGGAAATGACGCGCCGTCTGGCGCGAGAAGAAGGCATATTCTGTGGTATATCTTCCGGAGGTGCGCTGAGCGTTGCGTTGCGCATTTCGCAACAAGCAGAGAATGCGGTTATTGTTTTCATAGTCTGCGATCGCGGCGACCGCTATCTCTCGACCGGGGTGTTTCCCTAGAACTCCGCTTGCGCAACTCTTGGTTTTGATAGAGCGGGATTTTGGGCAAAATAACGTTTGATGCCGCTCAGAATCGCATTTGCAAGCTTTATCTGATATTTCTCGTCATTCAAGCGGCGCTCTTCACTGGGGTTGCTGATGAAAGCGGTTTCAATCAGAATGGAAGGGATATCCGGGGATTTCAGAACGGCGAATCCGGCCTGCTCCACCCGTCCGCGATGTAGGTCGTTGATGTCCCCAAGCTCATTCAACACGTGTTTGGCCAGTTTCAAGCTATCGGTAATGGCTTGGGTCTGGGACAAGTCGAGCAGAGTGCGCGCAAGGTAGGGATCTTTCACTGCGATATTCACACCGCCGATCAAATCAGCCTCATTTTCCTTTTTTGCCAGCCAGCGTGCTGCACTGCTGGTGGCGCCATGTTCTGAAAGCGCAAACACAGAGGAGCCGCGCGCTTTGGGCTTGATGAAAGCATCAGCGTGGATGGAGATAAATAAATCCGCTTTGATTTTGCGTGCTTTGGCTACGCGTCCCGGGAGAGGGATAAAGTAATCACCATCACGGATAAGCACACCCCGCATATTCGGAGTGTCATCGATCAGGGCTTTGACTTTGCGAGCGATTGCCAAAGTGACATTTTTTTCGCGTGAACCATGTCTGCCCCGCGCACCTGGGTCTTCTCCACCATGTCCTGCATCGATCGCGATCACCAGGGTACGAGCGCGTAATTCGGATGGATTGGGGATGGGCGACGATGAAACTTTACTTTTGTCGATACCTTGGCTCTGACCCAGCAATTTATCTTCTGCGGGAGATTCATCTGCGGATAGTTCGGGTGCTGCGGCTGAAGAGGTTGCCGGTGAGCGAGATTCGATTTGTTCGAGCAAGGCTGTCAGGGGGTCGATCGGGTGGGCGGGGTATATGTCCAGTACTAGGCGATAGCCGTAATCACTGACCGGTTTGAGAACGAACAGTTGCGGATTGACTTCACTCTTCAGATCCAGCACCAACCTTACCACGCCGGGTTTGAAACGCCCGACGCGCATGCTCTTGACATAGGGATCGCTGTCACTGACTTTGTTGGTTAGTTCATTAAGTGTGTCGCCGAGTTCCACTTTTTCCAGATCGATCACCAGGCGGTCCGGATCGCTCAAGGTAAACATGTTGTGGCGAATCGCTTTTTTGGATTCGATCGTCAGACGTGTGTAATCCTCGGCTGGCCAGATGCGTGCCGAACTGATCTTGTCGGCGGCATAAGCCTGTGGTAACCATACCGTCAGCACCAGAACCGCCGCATGGCAAAAACAAATGGCTGAATGGAGTAGGTAGTCTTGTCCGTTCGCAAACCGACTGCAAACCGACCGCAAAGATATACTGTGCGAGTGCAACAGAGCAATAAGCCTCACAAATGTTCTAAGCATTGCTTGCCCATTTCAGTATTGGCATGAATTTCTGCATTGCGACCCCGTGGCAAAATTTTGAGATCTATTTCTACGTCGGCATGTGGAATAAACTTATAAGCTTTCTCCGGCCATTCGATAAAAAATATATTATGTCCATCGAACTCATCGCGGAAGCCAGCTGACTCCCATTCATGCACATCGTGCATACGATACAGATCGAAGTGGCGTAAGTCTAACCCGGCGATATGGTATGGTTCAACCAGAGTATACGTGGGACTTTTTACGCGATCTGCATAACCAAGGGCTTTCAGCACGCCTCGCACCAGGGTGGTTTTGCCGGCACCAAGATCTCCGTGCAGATAAATCACCATGCCGGGTTTTAATTGTGCTGCAAGACGGTGTGCAAGCGCGTTTGTCGCTTTTTCGTCGGAAAGGCTCAGGTTGATTCGGCTATCATCTTGACTATGCAAAACAGGAATCCTCAACAAGTCGATTACGAAGCACTGGCAAAGCAGATACGCGCGTGGGCTCATGAATTAGGCTTTCAGGCCGTGGGTATCAGCGACACAGATCTTGCTGCGGCGGAAAGCGGTCTATTGGAATGGCTTGCTCAAGGCCTTCACGGCGAGCTGGATTATATGGCAAATCATGGTTTGAAACGCTGTCGTCCGGCAGAGTTGTTGCCAGGCACAGTGCGAGTGATTTCGCTGGGGATGAACTATGCTCCGGCAGGTGCCCTTGACAGTTGGCAGGTGTTGGCGGAGAGCAGACGTGCATTCATTTCGCGCTATGCTTTGGGGCGCGATTATCACAAGGTGCTGCGCAGGCGCATGGCAAAACTGGTCGACAAGATCCGCTGCGCAGTCGCCGGATTCGATGGACGCGTCTATACTGACAGTGCGCCGGTTATGGAAGTGGAACTGGCGCGCAAAGCCGGTCTGGGTTGGCGCGGCAAGCACACCTTGCTGCTTTCGCGCGAGCACTGCTCTTGGTTTTTCCTCGGCGAGATTTACGTCAACTTGCCGCTTCCGGTCGATATGCCTCAACAAGAACATTGTGGAACCTGCACGCGTTGTATCGACGTTTGCCCCACACATGCGATAATCGCCCCGTACCGGCTGGATGCGCGTCGCTGTATTTCCTATCTCACCATCGAACTCAAGGGCAGTATTCCGGGCGAACTGCGCCCGCTGATTGCCAATCGAATCTATGGCTGCGACGATTGCCAATTGGTGTGCCCGTGGAATGGTTTTGCGCAAACTACTGCCGAGCCGGATTTTGCAGTTCGACACGGCCTGGATGATGTTTCGCTGCTGGAATTGTTTGCATGGGGTGAAACCGAGTTCAAAACCAGGTTTGCCGGCAGTGCAATCTATCGTATCGGCCATGAACAGTGGCTGCGCAATATTGCAGTGGCGCTGGGTAATGCGGCCAAGAGCAGCGAAATTATCTCCGCCCTGGAGCAGCGAGCCGGGCATGAGTCAGCATTGGTCCGGGAGCACGTAGAGTGGGCTCTGGAGCAACAAGTTAATAAATGAACCTGTTGCGTAGCTCTTCAAGATTAAGTTGCTGCAATATCTGCTCCAGCCTTTGCTGGACATTCTTTCTGGGAATTTCTTTGCGTCTGGCGATAATCAGTTCGTTTTTCATTGAATGTTCCCAGCCAACCAGTTCCGTTACCGTCACACCATAACCATGAGCTTCGAGTAGCAAGCAGCGCAGAACGTTGGTGAGATGGCTGCCAAATTCTCGGGTGTGTATCGGATGCCGCCAGATTTCGGAGAGCGGCGTATTGCCGAAAGACTGGTTTTTATTCCTGTTCAACACTGCTGCCACCTCAGCTTGGCAGCATGGCACCAATACGACAAATTCAGCCCGCTTGCCCAGTGCAAATTTGATCGCATCATCGGTTGCTGTATCGCAAGCGTGCAAGGCGGTCACAACATCAAATTGTTCGGGCAGCTGTGGCGTTTGTATCGATTCTTCCACAGAAATATTCAGGAATGACATGCGCGAAAATCCCAGCTTTTCAGCCAGTTTCCGAGATTTTCGGACCAGTTCCTCACGGGTTTCGATGCCGAATATTTTCCCAGCCTCGTGACTCTTCAGGAATAAATCGTAGATGATGAATCCCAGATATGATTTGCCAGCTCCGTGATCCGCCAGCATCAAGCTTTGCTTGTCTGCGAGTACCTCATTCAGCAACGGCTCTATGAAATGGAACAAATGATAAACCTGTTTCAGTTTGCGCCGACTGTCCTGATTCAGCTTGCCGTCGCGAGTCAGTATGTGCAGTTCCTTGAGCAGGTCGATTGATTGATTTGGCTTGATCTCAGGTATATCTGTCATGGTCGCGCTTATCAGCCGAATTTAATTTTCATCGCCAGCACCGCACCTGCCAACAATAGCGTGACAGCATTGGCAACGATGATAGGCCACGAACAAAGTTGAATCCCGTAGATCAGCCACAGCGTAACACCAAGCGTGAACATGGTATACATGCCAAGTGAGATGTCCGTGGTGTGGCGTGTGCGAAATATTCGCACGGCCTGCGGAATAAAGGATGTTGTAGTAAGTGCCGCAGCGGCACTACCTATCCAGTCAATCGTGATCATCTTGATGGTTCTTGAGCATTGGCCAATGTTTTAATAGATTAAGTGTGCATCTGGTTACTAACATTTACGCTACGATACTCGAATGTGAGCTTGTCAACGTGGCGAAATATGCTGTTTCGATTTGCCAAAATAGCAGGATAAAGTATGAATGCAGATAGTGTTTGACGGAGCCGAGATGCTTTGCTATAGTTTTGGTCTTCGCTGACGCGGGGTGGAGCAGCTCGGTAGCTCGTCGGGCTCATAACCCGAAGGTCATAGGTTCAAATCCTGTCCCCGCAACCCCCAGTTTTCATTTGGTCATCTGGGTCAGCCGTTCTTTAACAAACAAACGAACAACCGACGAGTGTAGGTACTTGGTTTTTGGGAAGTTTTCGTATTCCTTGTGGATGCGGGGACGACTTTAAGAATATAGCAGTACTTACGCAAAGTCGAA
>Ga0224495_10001242_pt1 | contig 18333 bp, 18 predicted proteins | sample SF_Jul11_sed_USG_FD_168128 | JGI IMG/M metagenome (GOLD analysis project Ga0224495, IMG submission 168128) | Sediment microbial communities from San Francisco Bay, California, United States - SF_Jul11_sed_USGS_4_1 | ecosystem: Environmental > Aquatic > Marine > Sediment | place: USA: California... | reverse complement strand
ACAGCCTTACTTCCAGGCTTTCAATACCTGGCGAGAAATCGGGATTGAGCAGCGTGGCGCGGAACAGCAGATGCACCTGATTAATGTGGGGTACATTGTATAAAGTATATAACTCGCCGATATCCACCAGCGCATTGGCTTCTTCCAGCGTTTCGCGTATGGCGGCTTCGGCGGTGGTTTCGCCATTCTCCATAAAGCCGGCGGGCAGGGTCCACAGCCCATGGCGCGGCTCGATCGCGCGGCGACACAGCAGGATTTTGCCTTCCCATTCCGGGATGGCGCCAACGATCATTTTGGGATTCTGGTAATGAATTTCGCCGCAAGAAATGCACACATGCCGCACACGGTTGTCATCAGGCGGAATGCGCAGCTCGATTGCACCACCGCATAGACTGCAATATTTCATGCCAATAAACGGTTGCAATGAAGGGGCATATTAATAGTTGCTATCTTGGTGTTTCGTTGCCGACTAGTGTCGGCGTGGTTGCGCCTTGGGGGAAATTCTTGTCCAGCACTCGCTGCGCATCGTCGCGCAGTTTTTTCATGCCCATCGCGTCGTAGCTTTTCACCAGTATCAGCAACGCATCGCGCGTCGCGGGCGCATTGGGATATAGCGTCAACACTTCTTTGGCACGATTAACTGCGGCGATATGCGCTCCACGGCGCTGGTAGTAGCTGGCGACATGAATCTCATACTTCGCCAGCGCATTGATCAGATAATGCATGCGCAACCGGGCATCGGGTGCATATTTACTGTTGGGAAAGCGCGCGACCAGATCCTTGAATGCGGAAAATGACTCCTGAGCCGCTTTCGGGTCGCGTTCGGTGGGATCGCCCAGCAAGCCGAGCAGGCCGGTTTCGCCATGGAAATTGGCCAAGCCCTTCAGGTAGTATGCATAGTCCACATGAGTGCTGTTCGGGTACTGCTTGATGAAGCGATCGGCGGCCGAGATGGCCGAGACGATAGACTCGGCATCTTTCTGCTTGTAATAGGCATAAGCGATCTCGAGCTGCGCCTGTTGCGCGTAACGGCCATAGGGGTAGCGAGATTGCAGCGATTCGAACTTCTTGATCGCCGACTCATAGTTCTCTTCGCTGAGAGTCGTCTTGGCCTCGTTAAACATCTCCTCGGCGGAAGGCATTTTTGCCTCTTTGTCGGCATCCGATACTGAACTGCAGGCAGTTAACGTAAGCAGCAGGAATACGGCTAAACTATGGCGCATGACAAATCCAAAAGATAATTTGCGCGATTATAGCGTAAACCCTAACCCTCAAGCCGCGCTGCAGTTCAAGATTCCCGACGACTGTGGCGGGTTGCGCCTCGACCAGGTACTTGCGAAATTGATGCCTGAATATTCGCGCAGCCGCTTGCAGGAATGGATCAGCGGGCAGCAGGTCAAAGTGGATGGTGCATTTGCGACCACCAAGCAGAAAGTCTGGGGCGGAGAAAAGCTTGAGGTGTCGCCGCAATCGCATCCCTCGGAGCAGCCGCATCTAGCCGAAGACATTGCGCTCGACATCGTCTACGAAGACGATGTTTTGCTGGTGATCAACAAACCGGCAGGACTGGTGGTGCACCCCGGCAGCGGAAACTGGGAAGGCACTTTGCTCAACGCGCTGCTGCACCATGCGCCGCAACTGGCTGAAGTGCCGCGCGCCGGAATCGTGCACCGGCTGGACAAGGATACCAGCGGACTGCTGGTGGTAGCCAAGACGCTTACTGCGCAGACCGCGTTGGTGCGCCAGCTCGAGGCGCGCAGCGTGCGGCGGGAGTACTTGGCCATGGTGCATGGTGAGATGGCGCGCGCTGGCAAGGTGGATGCGCCAGTAGGCAGGCATCCCACCCAGCGCGTCAAGATGGCGGTGGTGGAAAGCGGCAAACCGGCGGTTACGCATTATCAGGTAGAGGAAAAATTTCCCAGTTGCACGCTGTTGCGATGCAGCCTTGAAACCGGGCGCACCCACCAGATCCGCGTGCATATGGCACATCTTAAGCATCCGCTGGTCGGGGACAGGGTGTACCAGAAAGGTCCGCAGAAATGCATTCCGCAACTGCGCGAGATATTAGGCGGTTTCCCGCGCCAGGCACTGCATGCCACGCGTCTTGCGCTGGAACATCCGGTCAGCGGTGAGCAGATGGAGTGGCATGCGCCATTGCCGCCGGACATGCAGCAGTTATTGCAGCAGATACGCAAAGCAATTTCCCTTCGCCCGCAGGCGGGAGAGAGGTAGGGGAGAGAGACTATGAACATCCTCGATCACTGCATTATCCCCGGCTGGCCCGCACCGGGAAATGTGCGGGCATTGCAGACCACCCGCACGGGCGGCTTCAGTGCCGCACCTTACGACAGCTTCAGTCTCGGCGACCATGTCGGCGATGTGCCGCTGGCTGTGGCGCGCAACCGCATGTTGCTCAACACCCTTCTGCCCAGCGAACCGGTGTGGTTGAATCAAGTGCACGGCACCGTCGTAGCCAATGCAGATATGGCTTCATGTTTGCCACAGGCCGATGCCTGCATTGCGCGGCATCGCAATGCGGTGTGCGTGGTGATGACCGCCGATTGCCTGCCAGTGTTGCTGTGTGACACACAAGGCGGCGTGGTCGGTGCGGCACATGCGGGCTGGAAAGGCCTGGCGGCTGGTGTGATCGAGGCCACCGTGCGGGCGATGGATGTTGCGCCACAAAACCTGATGGCATGGCTGGGACCGGCCATCAGCCAGCAGCATTTCGAAGTCGGGGAAGAGGTGCGTGCCATGTTTGTGGATGCCGACCCGCAGGCTGCAGCGGCATTCGTTCCAGGCCTGCCCGGAAAATGGTTCGCCGACATCTATGCATTGTCGAGATTGCGCCTCAATGCATTGGGCATCACAAATATCTACGGCGGCGATCATTGCACCTATCGCGAGTCAGAGCGATTCTTTTCCTACCGCCGCGACGGCGTGACCGGACGCATGGGGACTTTCGTCTGGCTGGAATAGCCGGAAGTGGAACGTTCGCCTTTGGTATAATCCGCGCCCTTGTTTTCTGAATGGCCCCCATGACCGTATTAATGTGGATCGTCGCCGCCAGTTTCATCGGCGGCGTGCTGAGCGTGGCGTTCGCCGCGCTGTTTGCGCTGAACGCCCGCGCGCATTGGGTGAATGCGCTGGTCAGTTATGCCATTGGCGCGTTGCTGGGCGCGGTGTTCCTGGACATCCTGCCTGAGGCGATGGAACTGGGCAGCAGTGCGGCGGCGGTAAGCGCTACGGTGCTGGTCGGCATTTTGCTGTTCTTCACGCTGGAGAAGTTGCTGTTGTGGCGGCATTGTCACCATGACCATTGCGAACTGCATGAACCGCACGAGCCTGATGCTAACCGCCGTAGCGGTTTGATGATCATGATCGGCGACACTTTTCACAACTTCGTCGATGGCATCATCATCGCAGCCGCATTCCTGACCGACGTGAATCTGGGCATCGTCACCGCACTGGCGATCATCGCGCACGAGATCCCGCAGGAGGTCGGCGACTTCATGATCCTGCTGCATTCCGGCTATACCAAGCATCAAGCGTTGATGCTCAACCTGGTGTCCAGCCTGGCCACGCTGGTTGGCGGGGTGCTGGCCTATTACGCTTTGCAGTCCCTGCAGGGCCATATCTCCACGCTGCTGGCGCTGGCTGCGGCGAGCATGATCTATGTGGCGGTGGCCGACCTGATCCCCGGCCTGCACAAGCGCATCGAGATGAAAGATACCGTACAGCAGGTGTTGCTGATCGTGGCGGGAGTGGGCTCGATATTTCTGGTCAATCTTGCAGTTGGCGTATGAGAGATGAAACTTTGCAATGAATGATACCGCCCCGAAAAAAGTCGGCTTCGTCTCGCTTGGCTGTCCGAAAGCGACCGTGGATTCCGAGCATATCCTCACCCGACTGCGTGCCGAAGGGTATTTGATTTCCGCCAGCTATCAGGACGCCGATCTGGTCGTGGTGAATACCTGCGGTTTCATCGACAGCGCGGTGGAAGAGTCGCTGGACGCGATCGGCGAGGCACTGGCCGAGAATGGCAAGGTGATCGTCACCGGTTGCCTGGGTGCAAAGGGCGATGTCGTGAAGAACGCGCATCCCAGCGTGCTGGCGGTTACCGGGCCGCACGCGACCGAAGAGGTGATGGAAGCCGTGCATGCGCACTTGCCAAAACTGCACGACCCCTATATCGACCTCGTGCCGCCGCAAGGCATTCGACTTACCCCCAAGCATTTTGCCTATGTAAAGATCTCCGAAGGCTGCAACCATCGCTGCACTTTCTGCATCATTCCCAGCCTGCGCGGCGACCTGGTCAGCCGTCCGGTCGGCGACGTAATGGACGAAGCGCGCAAGCTGGTCGATTCAGGCGTGAAGGAATTGCTGGTGATCTCGCAGGACACGTCGGCTTACGGCGTGGATGTGAAATACCGCACCGGTTTCTGGGGCGGCAGGCCGCTCAAGACGCGCATGACCGAACTGGCTGCTGCGCTCGGGGAATTGGACGTTTGGGTGCGCCTGCATTACGTCTATCCGTATCCGCATGTGGATGAGGTGATCCCGCTGATGGCGCAGGGCAAGATTCTCCCCTATCTGGATATCCCGTTCCAGCACGCCAACCAGCGCATCCTCAAGCTGATGAAGCGCCCCGGCAGCAGCGACAACGTGTTGCAGCGCATCAGGCAATGGCGCGAGATCTGCCCTGAGCTGACGCTGCGCAGCACCTTCATCGTCGGCTTCCCGGGCGAGACCGAAGAAGAATTTGAAGAACTGCTCGACTTCATCGAAGAGGCGCAACTGGATCGGGTCGGCGCCTTTGCTTACTCGCCGGTAGAGGGTGCAAAGGCCAACGAGTTGCCCGGCCACATCCCGCCCGAAGTGCAGCAGGAGCGCCTGGCTCGCTTGATGATGCTGCAGGAGGAGATCAGCGCAGAGCGCCTCAAGCGCAAGGTCGGCAAGACCATCACCGTGCTGGTCGATGAGGTGGACGATGAGGGAGCGATTGCGCGCAGCTCGGCGGACGCGCCGGAGATCGATGGCCTGGTGTATATCGAAAACGGGCAGGAATTGAACGTCGGCGATCTTGTAGTAGTGAAGGTCACAGATTCGGATGAGCATGATCTGTGGGCGGATCTATAGGTTTTCCCAACGATATGCGGTCACCCGTGCAGTGGGGCATTGAAGCGCGATGAATGACAATCCCTGTTTTTCCTGCGGCGCTTGCTGTGCCAGCTTCCGCGTTTCATTCTACTGGGCCGAAGCCGACGATGCGGGCGGGGGATGTGTGCCCGCAGGGCTGACCGAACAGGTGAATGCGCACCTGCGCTGCATGATTGGCACCCAGGGAAAATCGCCGCGCTGTGTCGCGCTGCGCGGCGAAGTGGGCAAGCAGGTGTCTTGTGCCATTTATGAGCGGCGTCCCTCCCCATGCCGCGAGTTCGATGTCCTGCAAGAGGATGGCTCACCCAATCCGCGCTGCCAGCGTTTGCGCACAGCGCTCAACGCGCAATCCGCAACTTCAGGCAGTCAACCGCAGCTTGCATGATTGCTGAATTCGCTATAGTCTGATCGCGTGTCAACCACGGAAAAGGTGTCCATCATGGTCAAGCCATCCGAAGCCGAAAAAGTCTCTTGCGATATTTGCCGCAAAGAAGTTCCCCTGTCAGAAGCAATGATCCCAGAGGCCGAGGATTATGTCGCGCATTTCTGCGGTCTGGATTGTTACAAGCAGTGGAAGCAACAGAGCGAACGCGCAAAAAAACAGGCAGACAAAACCAGGAAATAGATGAGCTGCCCCGACATCAACTCGATGTCGAGGGGGCGCTGAAAAATTCCGCAGCCTCCGCCTCCTGCCTTGTGCGCTTCATCGGTGGCAGGCTCTGCCAGATGCGCTTTCCATAGGGTTTGGTTATCAGGCGCGGGTCGCAGATCATCAGCACCCCTCGGTCGCTCTCGTCGCGGATCAGCCTGCCCGCGCCCTGCTTCAGCGTGATGATGGCGCGCGGCAACTGGTATTCCATGAATGCGTTGTGTCCCTGTTTGTTGAGTTGCGCAATGCGTGCCGCCAAAACCGGATCATCGGGCGGCGCGAACGGCAGCTTGTCTATGATCACCAATGACAGCGCCTCGCCGCGCACGTCCACGCCTTCCCAGAACGACTGGCTGCCCAGCAGCACCGCGTTGCCGTGATCGCGGAAGCGCGACAGCAACTCGCTTCGCGAACCTTCGCCTTGCAGCATCAACGGATAGGTGAGTCCCTTGCGGTCGAATTCAGCGACCAGAATGTCGTAGGCACGCTGCATTGCGCGCAGGCTGGTGAACAATAAAAATGCGCGGCCCTTGCTGGCTTCGATCAATGGCAATGCGGCTTGCACCACAGCCTCGGTATAACCCTCGCTGTTCGGCTCCGGAAGTCCGGTAGGCACATACAGCAGCGCCTGCTCGGCGTAGTTGAACGGGCTGTCCCAGCACGCAGTCTTTGCGTCGAGCAAGCCCATCTCTTGCTGGTAGAGCGAGAAATTCTGCTTCACCGCGAGTGTCGCTGAGGTGAATATCCACGCACGCGCACTGCCGCTTATCTGCTTCGCGAAAATCTCGGCGATGGACAGCGGCGTGGTATTGAGTTGCAGGGAGTGGTGGAACACTTCCAGCCACCTTACGGAAGCTCCCGCCAAACCTGCTGCGCGGTCGGATTGCTGTGTTGCTCGGTGCTCACTTCTTCGCCTATCTTCGTGATATGTCTCGGCCGTTGCGCTCCGTGCGCCTTGCACTCCGACCGCTCGCGACGGTTTTTCGAGGCTTCCTGCGCTCCCTCCTTCTGCGCCAGAAACATCTTCTTGCCAACGCTTGAGCTGTTGAGATAGAGCCTGTGCCCGCACCCAGCAATTCTCCAGCCCCTCGCTACGCTCCGCCTGTTTCTCCAATAATCCAGAAAGCTGCGCCAGCTTCTCGCCCAATGTCTTCAATGCAGGCGCGAACTCCTTGAAATCCTCCGTCGCGATCGCAGGCATCCGGCCTTCCTTCTTGAATACCAGCCGCAGGTCGCGCGCGGCCTTGTCCAGTTCATCACAGGCCTTGGGCAGCGGCGCGAAATCCTTGGCGGCAGCCGCTGTTTCGATGCGCGAGTCGCGCGCCAGGTCGAGCAGCAGCGTAGTGGACAAGGTCTCGCCGAAGAACAGGCTGGCGGTCTCGGGCAACTGGTGCGCCTCGTCGAAGATCACCGTGTTGCACGCCGGCAGCAGCTCGGCCACGCCCTCGTCGCGCAACATCACGTCGGCGAAGAACAGGTGATGGTTCACCACCACGATATCCGCCTTCATCGCCTCGGTGCGCGCCTTGAGTACGAAGCATTCCTTGTGGTTGGGGCATTCCTGGCCGAGGCAGTTGTCGCGAGTCGAGGTGACGTTGAACCAGATCGGCGCGTTCTCCGGCACATCGGCCAGCCCGCCCTTGTCGCCCGACTCGCTGACCTTGGCATAGCTCTTGATCTTGCCCAGATGCTTGATGTCCTCGCGCGTCTTGAACATGCCATCCGATTCCGTGCGCGCCAGATGATAGTGGCAGATGTAGTTCGCGCGTCCCTTGAGCAGCGCCACCGAAACCGGCGCCTTGAGTGCATCGCGCACCATGGGCAGGTCTTTCTGGAACAGCTGGTCCTGCAGGTTCTTCGTGCCGGTCGAGATGATTACCTTGCCGCCCGCCAGGAGTGCTGGCACCAGATAGGCGAAGGTCTTGCCTGTGCCGGTGCCCGCCTCGACGACCAGTATCGCGTTGTCGCGGATCGCCTCGGCGACCTTCAAAGCCATCTCGCGCTGCTGTGCGCGAGGGCGAAACGATGCGACTTCGGCGGCAAGCGGGCTTTGTTCGGAAAAGAAACGTTCGACTTCAGTGGACACGACAGGGGTAAGGTATATGGTTATTTGCTGGGGGCAGCGTTATAGTGCGGGTGCGATTTTACGCGAATGATTGCAGGATGGGGCGGTAGTGAGGTTGATATAACAGATAACGCGTAATCATAAAAGCTGCGTAATTTTTGAGAAATGAGCGCGACTTTGGAAAGTTAAATATCACAATTGAGCACAAAACAAAAAATTGATCCAAATTTGCTTTTCTTTGGCAATCTTGTGGATGGCTCCTCTAGGCTGGATGATATAGAACAGTTTCGAGAGCATGTTGACGCATTTTTGTGTCAAGAAAAAACATTCTATGAAGAGGAGGCTCACCCCGATTTAGAGCTTGAGTTTCTTCCATTGTTTGCAGAGACTTTTCCACCGATTTTGCATTCTTCGATCATTATTTCAGTTGCGATACTTCTTGAACAAGAAATAAGAGGCTATTCTGTCGCATTAATTGATTCACTTGGTCTAAAGCTAAAGTTTAACGATCTATCTGGCTCTGTTCTTGAACGGTTGCGTACGATCATTACGAAAGTTGCCGGGCTGAATCTGGATCAGCTAGATGTACGATGGGATGACACAGTTGGGTTATTCGAAATTCGCAACTGTTTGGTCCATGCCGGTGGTGATCTGTCAGATTTTCAGCGTGCATCTATAGTACGCACATTTGCGGAACGCCACGGAACGCCGGAATGTACCGATGACATGATGCAAATTGATTCTGCCACATCAAAACTTGCGCTGGAAATTGCTTCTGACTTTCTAGATGGCATCTACAGTATTGCACTCACAAAATTTCCAGGGCACTACAGATCATTACGCAGGAGTAAGCAACGCACATGAAAATCGAAATCTGGTCTGACGTGATCTGTCCTTGGTGCTACATCGGCAAGCGGCGCTTTGAATCGGCGCTCGCCGATTTTGCGCAGCGGGACGATGTTCAGATGATCTGGCGCAGCTTTGAGCTGGATGCGAAGTCCCCGCGTCAGCATCCGGGCACGCTGAATGAGTTGCTGGCGAGCAAATATCACGTCAGTCCGCAGCAGGCGGCGGCGATGAATGAGCGCGTGAGCGGGATCGCTAAAGAAGTTGGACTGGAATACCATCTGGAGAATGCGCGTCCCGGCAATACCTTCGATGCGCATCGGTTGCTGCATTTCTCTGCTGCGCGTGGGCTAGGTGATCGTGCGACGGAGCGCGTGATGCAGGCGTATTTTTCCGAGGAACTGCCGGTGGGTAATCGTGCGGCTTTGGCGCGATTGGCACCCGAGTTCGGCATCACCGAGAGCGATGCGCTGGCGATGCTGGAGAGCGACGCCTATGCCGATGCGGTGCGTGCGGACGAGGCGCGCGCGGCGGGATTCGGCATCAGCGGCGTGCCGTTCTTTGTGTTTGACGAGCAATTCGGTGTTTCCGGCGCACAACCGGTCGAGGTGTTTGCCGGGGCGCTGCAACAGGCGGGTGCGACGATCAAGTTGCCGTCAAAGATGAAGTGAATGGGCAGTGAAGCGACGGGGAGTGGTGCGCAACCTTGCCCATTTGATTCCGGATGGGCAGCCCTGCGCCGGGCTGCCTATCATTTGGTTGAGATGACTAGGGGCGTATGTAAGCGTAACCTTCACGTTGTTTATTCATGAGCTCGACCACGCCTGATGGGACGTAGCTGGTATTCGGTAGCATGTCGTCATTGGTCAATTTCATGTTCTTCATGGTGTTCTGGCATGCGACGATGGCGATTCCCGCCTTTTTGGATTCATCGATACGATTTGCGATTGAGGAATCCAGCTTGAGCATGCCTATCCCGGGACCATAGGTGACGATCTCGACATCAACCTTATCCGCTCCGTAAGCCTGCTGCACATTTTTGGCATTGTTGAGTGCCAGATTCCATTTTCCGGCATCCGCATCGCTAACCTGGATGACCAGCTTTTCTTTGGAAGAGGGCGTTTCAGCAGCTGCTGTATTTAGCGAAGCAAAAGATAGTGAAAGAGCAAGCGCAGCAGACAATACATTGATATATTTCATCTCATACTCCCATGGCGGATTAAAAAATGCACTCATTTAAAAGAATGCCGCCCCATCAGCAAGAGGGGGCAATGAATGATATTCCAAATATTTATGATTTCATATGACAATGATGGCGCATTCTATTTTTCATTGATTACCCCAACGATAATCGATCTCATCACCTTGTCGGGAGATATGTAATGCAGATGTGGGTTGATGCCGATGCGTGCCCCAAGGTCATCAAGGAAATACTGTTCCGTGCGGCGGACAAGCGGCAAATTCAACTGACGCTGGTGGCGAACAAGCTGCTGTATTGCCCGCCGTCAAAATATATCCGCGCCTTGCAGGTGCCTGCGGGTTTCGATGTGGCCGACAACAAGATCGCGCAACTGGTCGAACCGGGCGACCTGGTGATCACCGCCGATATCCCGCTTGCAGCCGAGGTGATTGCGCGTGGCGGACATGCGCTGAATCCGCGCGGGGAGCTTTATACCAGGGATACGATTCAGGAGCGGTTGACCATGCGTAATTTCATGGATGGCCTGCGCAGTAGCGGGGTGGAGACGGGCGGCCCTCCGATGTTCAACCAGAGCGACCGTCAGATGTTCGCGAATCAATTGGACAAGTTTTTAGCCAAACAAGCAGTTCTGGTTGCGAGTTCAAGGTAAATTGTGCTGTCATTTTGTTGTGTGATTGCCGGTAGCTTGGCATGGTGATATGACGTATGCTTCTCTCATCCGTACGAATTGAAAGGGGATAGTCATGTTAAGTTTTTTGCGCAACCCATTCGGTTTGTTGATATCCGTTGCGATACTGCTCGCTGCATGTGTAACGACACAGGTCAATTCGGTCTGGAAGGATCCGTCGTATCAGGCGCGCCCGGCCAGGGTTATGGTCATCGGTGTGGCCAAGAAACCGCTTAAGCGCAGACTTTTCGAGGATGAGTTCGTCGCGCAGCTCAAAGCGCGCGGCACCGAAGCGATCGCAAGCTATACCGTGCTTTCCGACAAGAAACAGGATGACCAAGCGGAGATTTCGGCCAAGGTAAAAGAGCTGGCGGCCGATACGGTGCTCATCACCCGGCTGGTGAGCAAAAAGACCGTGCAAACTTTTGTGCCGGGAACGATCTATTATCCACCGCCCTATTACGGCACTTGGCCGGACTATTACGGATATGGCCACCGCTACATGTACTCGCCGGGCTATATTGCCGAGGATGAGTACGCGATTTTTGAAACCAACCTGTATGAAACCCGGAATGACAAACTGATTTGGGCTGCATCTTCCGAATCAGTGATCGGTGAAAAGGACCAGGAGCTGATCAAGTCTTACGTTGGTATCATGATAAACACGATGGCCGGGCACGGGTTGCTGGGCAAGTGAAGTTGTCACCTGTCCATGCTATAGGCCGCGTCGCGCATTCCTGTGATCATCTCACTTAAAAGGCAGCAGTAGTCGTAGAGTGTGTTCCACGCATCATCATCGTTGGTGTGTTGCGTGGAACGCATACGCAGGATTGTTGTTTTAAAATGGATATGGATTGAAAAAAGGCAGGCATGGCAAAACCAAAAACCATCTATTCCTGCACCGAGTGTGGCGGGCAGTCGCCGAAGTGGCAGGGGCAGTGTCCGCATTGCATGGAGTGGAATACGCTGACCGAATCGGTGGCTGAGGCCTCTTTGCCCGGCGCAAAGAACCGGTTCAGCGCGCTGGCGGCGAGTGGCAAGGTGCAGATGCTCTCCGAAGTGGAAGCCGCTGAAGTGCCGCGCACGCCGACCGGCATCGAGGAATTCGATCGCGTACTCGGCGGCGGGCTGGTGCAGGGAGCGGTGGTGTTGATCGGTGGCGATCCGGGCATAGGCAAGTCCACGCTGTTGCTGCAAGTGCTGGCGCATCTTTCCAGTCAACAAAATACCCTGTACGTCAGCGGCGAGGAATCGGCGCAGCAGATCGCGCTGCGCGCCAAACGCTTGTCGCTGGATGCGCGCAGCCTGCGCCTGCTGCCGGAGATCCAGCTGGAGAAGATCCAGGCCGCTATCACGCAGGAAAAACCCGACGTGGTGGTGGTCGATTCCATCCAGACGGTATATTCAGAACAGCTCACATCTGCGCCAGGATCGGTCGCGCAGGTGCGCGAATGTGCCGCGCAGCTCACGCGCATCGCCAAGGCCAGCAACATCACCATGATCCTGGTCGGTCACGTCACCAAGGAAGGCGCGCTGGCTGGGCCGCGTGTGCTGGAGCACATCGTCGATACTGTGCTGTATTTCGAGGGCGACACCCATTCGAGTTTCCGCCTGATCCGCGCGTTCAAGAACCGCTTCGGCGCGGTGAACGAGCTCGGGGTGTTCGCGATGACCGAGAAAGGATTGCGCGAAGTGAGCAATCCGTCCGCATTGTTTTTATCGCAGCATGGCCAGCAAGTAGCGGGATCATGCGTGATGGTGACGCAGGAAGGTACGCGGCCTTTGTTGGTCGAGATACAGGCGCTGCTTGACGAAGCACATTCACCTAACGTGCGCAGGCTGTCGCTGGGCCTCGAGCAGAACCGTCTCGCGATGCTGCTCGCGGTTCTGCACCGCCACGCGGGCATCGCCTGCTACGATCAGGACGTATTCATCAACGCGGTGGGCGGCGTCAAGATCACCGAGCCCGGCGCCGACCTCGCGGTGATTCTCGCGATGGTGTCCAGCCTGCGCAACAAACCGCTGCCGGAAAAACTGGTGGTGTTCGGCGAAGTGGGTCTCGCCGGTGAAGTGCGCCCGGTGCAGCGCGGCCAGGAGCGTTTGAAGGAAGCCGCCAAACTGGGCTTCACCCAAGCCATCATCCCCAAGGCCAACGCGCCCAAGCAGAAAGTTGCGGGAATGGAAATCATCGCGGTGGAGCGGGTGGAAGAGGCTGTTAGCCGGATGCGGTAGGAATAACCGGCAGCGATGTGTTGCGTGCCGCTGCTCGTTGGCGGCTGTCGCGAATTGAGCTATTTTCTCCAACCTTGGCAGATTTTTCTGAGTTTGCGCGCTGCGCCCCTTCCAATAATCACTTTCGGTATGTCCTTAAGCCTCCCTTAAGATTTGAGTGCTTGAATTGCAATCATGAGCAGATTGACCGGTGTGGCCGATACAAAGTGTTGGCTGGATCAAGGTTACTGCCCTTAATTTGTTGCATAGGTGATTTTTGTATCACCCTCAATAATCAATTAATTAAAGGAGTATTAACATGAACCAACGTACCCTTGCTTTAGCTTTGTCCATAGTGGGCGCAATGCTTTTGGTCGCTGGCAGTGCATTGGCAATTGACATGCCTCCGCTGGCCAAAAAATACAACTGTACAAATTGCCACGCTATAGATGTGAAGATGATAGGCCCGTCCTGGATGGATATTTCCAAGGCCTATAACGAGAATGGTAAAACCAGTATCGGCATACCTATTTCCGAAATCCTGAGAAGCAAGACGGCCGAAGAATGGTTGAAATATAAGATTTCGCATGGTGGCGCGGGTGTTTGGGGAACGGTGCTCATGCCGGCTACCGATCCGGGCGATACATGGCAAAACAATATGGATGTGCTCGTGAAGGACATTCTGGCGCTATCCAAGGGAGGCAATACTAAAGAAAGCATACAGCTATTAGCAAAACATTACCGTTGTTCTGCCTGCCACGCAATTGACAGCACGCTCATTGGCCCATCCTGGATGGATATTTCCAAGTACTACAATAGCAACGGCACTACTCCTTATGGAATGAAAGCTTCTGACGTCTTGAGAAGCAAGACGCCCGAAGAAATGCTGAACTTCAGGATATCCCACGGCGGATTAGGAAACTGGGGCGTCATGCTTATGCCTGCTATGGAATACAGGATTCCAACAGGTTTAGACGATTTCAAGCCGAGCGAAGCTCAGAAACACGATGACATCATTGAATTGGTAAAATTTATCATGGAGTTGGCGAAGCCTCGCCAAATTCAACGTTTCTGATGCCCGGTTAGCCTGCGTGTTCTGGGTTTGGTTTTGAAACTGTCTTTTCTATCGAAGCCAATGCGGGTGCGTCATAGTCCGGAGAACTCACTCTTCCAGTGCTGCCCGGAACAGCGCACCCGCAGCTCTTGCAGTCAGCTGGTCGCGATCATGGTACGGGTTGTATTCGACGATCTCCATCGCCAGCATGGACGGGTCATTGCTCAATAGTCGCAACGCTTGCTCCAATTCGCCGCAAACCAAGCCATCAGGTGCAGGACTGCCGACACCTGGTGCATGGGCGGGATCGAGCACATCCAAGTCCAGGCTCACGCCGTAGCCGGCCGTACCGGTGCCAGCGACTGCCATTGCTTCAGCCAGCGCAGCGCTCACGCCATGCTTTTGTATCTCCTCCATGCTGATCACGCGCACCCCCAGCTTCTTTAGCAGTGCAGCTTCGGCATCCTCAAAGCTTCTGACCCCCAGCAGGCACACATGTTCTGGAAGCAGCTTTGACTCGGCTGTCACAATTCCGGTCAACGCTGGCTCGCCATAGCCCAGCAGGCAGGCCAGGGGCATGCCGTTCAGCGCACCGCTGGGTGTGGTGTCGAATGTGTGGCTGTCCATATGCGCATCTATCCATATCAGGCCGAGTGGACCGCGTGCCCCTAGCCAATGGCGCACGCCGCTCCATGTGCCGATCGCGCAGGAGTGGTCGCCGCCGACCACGAGCGGAAAGTGACCCGAATCGAACGTTGCTTGTACGAGATAGGCAAGACGGACACACAGCTCGGTGGTTGCCGCAATAGGAGAGGAAATGGCTACATCAGGCCTCAGCATATCTTTCCAGGAGACCGGTATAGTGCCGCCCTGAAAAACTTTGTGTTCACGCAGAAACTGCGGCCCGTCCGCGCAGCCATGATCGCGCGCGCCCAGGCCGCTGGCGACGCCGATCAATTGCACTGGACATATCGGATATCTGCTCAAGGCGAGTTATTTTGTTTTTGACCGTTCCGGCATTATCCTGCCGAATCAGCACTTGGCGAAGAAAAAATAATTTGAGTGCATGGCGCATATTTGCTGTTACAGGTTGGTTGATGCCGGGTGATTTTGAATTTGGCATTCAAAAAAATCCCCCAAACTTTGGGGAGTGGGGGATAAAGGAGTTCCGGCTGGGTGCCGGAATGCATGCTCCAAGGGGAGGAGAAGAGCATGGGCAACAATTTCTTGTTGCCAGGCTGAATTGTCTATTAAGAGTTATGCAGATTGAAGGGACAGGCGACAGGCGGTAATTGAAAGGCGACAATTGGTAGCGGATTTGCGCGATTCTGTTCAGAAACCATTCTAGAATGTATGCCATGCACTTTCGGGCGGTAATTTCGCAGCGATACGGCGTTAGACCGAACCGGGATGCAATCACTGGCGTTTTGGTGCGAAGTGGCTGCCTTTAAAACCCTAAATCACGGAAAATCACCAGTCAAGCATCGGTGTCCGGTGAATGGGGTTGCGGTGATTCATCCCGATGTTGTGCAGTTCCTTGCATCACGTTAAAGTGTGGCAATAATGCAGTTAAACTGGGAGAGCATCGATGATGGCGTTGACTTTATTAGCAGCTCTGGCGATCTTCATTCTGCTCGCATTTTTCCGTGTTTCGATCACCAGTTGGGTGCTGGCAATTGTCGTAATCATGCCGGTGATCGCGATCCAGGCGAGCTTTTCGGATACCGTACTGCAAGTGGCCACCGCTGCACTGGTGCTGTTCGTCATGTTGTTCAGCATTACTGCTCTGCGCCGTCTTGTGGTGAGCGGCACTGTGCTCAAGTTCTTCCGCAATATACTTCCGCAAATATCGGCCACCGAACAGGAGGCGATCGACGCCGGTACAGTGTGGTGGGATGGCGAACTGTTCAGCGGCAATCCCAATTGGAGCAAGCTGCTGGCTTTTCCCAAGTGCGGCTTGAGCGCCGCAGAGCAGGCATTTCTCGACAACGAGGTCGAGCAGTTGTGTGCGATGCTGGACGACTGGGATATCACCCACAATCGCGCCGATCTTCCGCCCGAAGTCTGGCAATTCATCAAGGACAAGGGTTTCTTCGGCATGATCATCCCGAAGCGTTATGGCGGGCTGGAGTTTTCCGCGCAGGCGCATTCGGCAGTGGTGAGCAAGGTGGGTTCGCGCAGCGGTACCGCATGCGTGACGGTGATGGTGCCGAATTCGCTGGGGCCGGCCGAGTTGTTGCTGCACTACGGCACGGAAGACCAGAAAGACAAATATCTGCATCGGCTTGCCAAGGGCCTGGAGATTCCTTGTTTCGCATTGACCGGGCCATTCGCAGGCTCCGACGCCGGTGCGATCCCCGATTACGGCGTGGTGTGCTATGGGGAATTCCAAGGCAAGCAGAATGTGCTGGGCATACGCCTTACTTGGGAGAAGCGCTATATCACGCTGGCCCCGCAGGCCACGCTGCTCGGCTTGGCATTTAAACTGCATGACCCGGAACATCTGCTCGGCGGCGAGACCAGTCGCGGCATCACGCTGGCCCTGATACCTACCGACACGCCCGGCGTGCAGATTGGTCGCCGCCACTTTCCGCTGAACTCGGCATTCCTGAACGGTCCGACCCAGGGCAAGGACGTATTCATCCCGATGAATTACATCATCGGCGGCACCTCGCGCGTGGGACAGGGCTGGCGCATGCTGATGGAATGTCTGGCGGCGGGCCGTTCGATCTCGCTGCCGGCCAGCAGTATCGGCGGCATGAAGCTGGTCGCGCGCACCAGCGGAGCCTATTGCCGGGTGCGCAAGCAGTTCAAGGTGCCGATCGGTAAATTCGAAGGCGTTGAAGAGCCGCTGGCGCGCATCGGTGCACACACCTATATGGTGGATGCGGCACGCAAGCTCACTGCCCTGGCGATAGATCTGGGCGAGAAGCCTTCGGTGATCTCGGCGATTATCAAGTACCACTCCACCGAGCGCTGCCGCATCCTCATCAACGATGCGATGGACGTGCATGGCGGCAAGGGCATATGCCTGGGGCCGGACAATTACCTGGGGCGTTTTTATCAGCAGATGCCGATTGCAATTACCGTGGAAGGCGCGAACATCCTGACGCGGACATTGATGATCTTCGGGCAGGGGGCGATCCGTTCCCATCCTTATGTGCTGAAGGAAATAGCCGCTGCGCATGATTATGATCGCCAGCGTGCATTGCGCCAGTTCGATGAGGCGCTGTTCGGGCATATCAGCTTTGCATTGAGCAACACTGCACGCAGCCTGGTGTTCGGGCTTACCGATGGACGCGGTATACATACACCCGAAGGGATTGCAACCCGCCGATACTACCAGCAGCTGACGCGCTTCTCGTCAGCCTTTGCGTTGAGTGCCGACATCGCCATGGCGGTAATGGGCGGAACGCTGAAACGGCACGAGAAGATATCTGCGCGCTTGGGAGACGTGTTGAGCCTGATGTATTTGTGTTCGGCAACACTGAAACGTTTCGAAGATGATGGACGCCCAGACGAAGATTTGCCGTTGCTGCATTGGGCGATGCAAGATGCGTTGTACAAGATACAGGAGGCTTTCGATGGCGTGATCCGCAACTTCCCGAATGCCTTGGCGCGGGGATTGCTGGGCCAGCTGATCTTCCCGCTGGGGAAAAAACTGTCGCCTCCATCCGATCATCTCGGTCATCAGGTCGCCGACCTCCTGATGCAGCCCGGTACGGTCCGGGATCGATTGACTGCAGGGATGTTTATTTCCAGGGATGAGCAGGATGCGGTGGGGGCGCTCGAAGCTGCGCTTGCCAGCACTTTGGCGTGCGAACCGCTGCAGGTCAAGCTGGAAGCTGCGCGCAAGGATCGCAAATTGAAAGCGCTGGATGAATTGCTGCGCATCTCGGAGGCGCGCGACAAGGGCATCATCGACGCGGAACAGGCCTTGCAATTGGAGCGAGATTACGTGCTGCGCCGCAAGGTCATCATGGTGGATGATTTCGCACCGGAACAATTGCGGGCTGGACGATGACCGATAACGGGAAATCTATCCGTTTACTCGCAATTCACCTGGCGTTTTTCGGCACAGCGCAGTAATGTTAGCCAAAGGAAAATATTTGCCGTGAACAGCTTGCGCGACAAGGTAGTCTTCATCACCGGCTCCAGTCGCGGCATCGGCAGGGAGATTGCGTTACGTTGCGCGCGTGATGGCGCAAAGCTGGTGATTACCGGCAAGACAGCCAGGCCGCATGCCCGGCTGCCCGGTACGATACATACGGTTGCCGATGAGGTGATCAAGGCGGGCGGACAGGCACTGGCGATCCAGCTGGATGTGCGCGACGAGCAGGCGATCGAAGCGGCGGTGGTGCAGGCCGTCGAAAAATTCGGCGGCATTGATGTGCTGGTGAATAATGCCAGTGCGATCAGCCTGAGCGGTACGTTGGGGACGCCCACCAAGAGGCTTGACCTGATGTGGGACGTGAACATG
>Ga0224495_10001240_pt1 | contig 18349 bp, 20 predicted proteins | sample SF_Jul11_sed_USG_FD_168128 | JGI IMG/M metagenome (GOLD analysis project Ga0224495, IMG submission 168128) | Sediment microbial communities from San Francisco Bay, California, United States - SF_Jul11_sed_USGS_4_1 | ecosystem: Environmental > Aquatic > Marine > Sediment | place: USA: California... | reverse complement strand
TGTAGTGCAATCTCACATGATAGCAAAGTTCGCGGAAAAACTGAACGTTTTAAAAAACTGTTTACAGATAGTGAACCTTGACGCCACGTCTTTCCCAATAAACAATAAAGAGGGGCTGGGGTCTGTTTTTTTAGACACCCAGCCCTTTCCGTGTCTAGACAGCTTTTAGTTAAGCCTTTTCCTACAATTCTAGCTAGCCTGGCCTTTAGCTTTTGCTTCCTTCTTTCGCAACGCTTCCCGACGAGCAGCTAGCTTGACTAGTTTCCGCTCCAAAGCATCCTGCATGAGCTGGTTGAATTCACAGGTCACACATTGAAATACTCGGGAGCACAGCCGCTGGGAGACATCCCCTTTCAGAGCATATCGGCAAACCCTCTGCGGCCCCGGCTGCTCAATGAGCTTCTCTACAGCTTCATCAAGCTCTGTCGTCCCTCCCCCAGCCATTTTCTCCTGCATCGTCTGGTCAAACTCGCAGGTCAGACAGTCATAGTCCCGCGTGCAAATCCTGTATGAGACCACTCCCATCTTCGCCCACACACATACCTTCGTCCCTTCTTCAACAGCTCCCTCCCCTTCAGCTACCTCTACCTTCGGCTTCGCCAGCGCTTCCTTCGCCTTCCGAATCCAGACCCGAGTCTCCATGTGCCCGGGGGCAACTTGCAAGATGGACTGGAATTCCCTAACTGCCTCCTTATAGCGGCCTTCTTTGAAGTAAGCCTGGCCTTTCTCTAGATGGGCAGGTATTTCTCCCTCTGTTATTGCTATGGCTTCCTCAACCTCGGCTTCCTCGATTCCGGCCTCTTCAACCACCGGAAGTTCCGCTTCGGCTTCCTTAACCTTTCCTTCCTTAGGTTCCTTGGGTTTTACCTCCACCTGTACGGGGCCAAGTATTTCCTGTATTGCCCTCTCTAGAGCATCAGGGGCAAAAGGCTTTACCATGTAATCAACTGCCCCTATCTTCATCGCCTCCACTGCCGTTTCCACGGAAGGATAGGCGGTGATGACTATGCCCTTTATCTTCGGGTCTTTCGCCGTCGCTTCCTTCAATACCTCTAGCCCGTCTTTCCCCGGCAGCCTCAGGTCAAGTACTGCCACACTGAACTCCTTCTTCCCTATCTTTTCCAGTGCCTCTTCTCCTTCTTTAGCAGTCTCTACCTCATAACCCCCATCCTTAAGCCAGTCCCTGAGTGATTCCCTCATGATGGTTTCGTCTTCAACTATTAATACAGGTTTCATCTCTTTTACCTCCTTTTCCTTTATTTTTGAGGTCCCTTTCTTAGCCATTTTTAATCTCCTTTCATACTTTGTGCTGTAATCTCTTTTCTCTTTGCCACCTTTTTCCCTTTGTCCAGCTCCTCTAACCTTAATCACTGCAATTCTTTTGCCAAAATAAAAGGCTACCCGATTTCCGGGTAGCCTTTTCCCATCAATGCTGAAATTTACTGTCTCTCTAACTTCGTAAGAACCCGCTCACCTGGCGTCTACTTTCCTTGCGTCAGTAGCCTAGTGACTTGCGGGCAATAGTCCATCGTCAACTACGAGTATTTTTGTCCTTTTCATCGTCATGGACTCCCAGGTAGATGCTGAAGGTGGTTCCTTTCCCCACCTCACTTTGTACCTTGATCCTTCCTTTGTGTCGTTCAATAATCCTCCGAACTACAGCTAACCCTAAGCCTATACCCTTGCCTTTTTCCTTAGTGGTGAAGAAGGGGGTGAAAAGCTTGGACAAATTCTCTTTGGAAATACCACAGCCTGTATCCTGGACATCAACCTCAACCTGGCTGTTTGCCACCGATGTACGGAGAGTCAGCTTGCCCCCTCCGGACATGGCCTGGATAGCATTCAGTGTGAGATTCGTGAATACTTGCTGAAGCTGGTCAAAATCAGCCATGACCTTAGGTAAGGAAGAGCTAAACTCTTTCACAATCTCAACCTTTTGAATTTGAGCTTGATGTCCTACCATGGCCAGGACCTGTTCCAAGACCTGGTTAATATCTACCAGCTTGAAATGCGGCTCGGTTTGCCGGGAAAAATCGAGAAGGTTTCGGATTATCCTCGAGCAACGGCTCACCTCTGATTCCATCTTCGCAAGGTAATCCAGAGCCTCTTTTTTCTCAAAGGTGTCGCCAGACACCTTCTTTGCTAGCAATTTAGTATAGGTCAGGACTCCAGCCAGAGGATTATTGATTTCGTGGGCGATGGAGGCAGCCAGCTGACCCAAGGATGTCAGTTTCTCAGCATGAATTAGTTGCTCCCGGCTTTCCTTTAGACGCCGAATGATTTCCCTTTCTTCATCAATTCGATCCATCAGTATCGCAGCTAGCACCCCGACGAAAGCGATCAATAAGACAAAGATAAGCGGCCTGATCAGCGGGTCAGCGTACGGAGAGTAAAAGGTACGTGGCAACACAACGCACAGGAGAACAAATGACGCACCGAGGGCCCCCCAGACTCTGAAGGTCAGAGCAGCGTAGATTATTGGCAATAGAAACAAAGCGCGATGTAAGTCGTGAGGGAAATCATCGGTGAAAAAGTTTCCGAGATTGGCCAAGGGAGTATGCCCCGCATAGTAAACGAGCGTAAGGACTGCCATTAGCACAGCGATTATCCAAAAATGAGGGCTTCGCACACCTCTAGATACCTGACTCCCTGGTAACCGGTCAGCGATTTTTATGGCCACCCTATCTGCCCAGTGTTTTCGGACACTCTTCGGTACAGCAGTATTAGCCATAGTCCCTTCTACCGAACTAGAGCTTGTTTCTTCTTCCATGCCGAAGCTATCTTCAACTCCTTCCTTAGGATTGTCACCGTGCAGTGGAGATTAAACCGGCAGAATAATTTTACACCACAGGAACTATATTTCAACAAAACTTGTGTTCCATGAGACACCGTCGGTTAAGAGGTTATCGGAGAGCAGACAAGGCCCCACGTCTCCTGGTGGGCTTTATTGTTTTACACCACGTTCGGTTATTATTGAGCCTAATACTCCGTTGATCAATCGGGGGGAAGAATCGCTTCCAAATTCTTTGGCTAACTCTATAGCCTCATTTATAGCCACCTTGAGCGGAGTCTTGTCACTAAATAAGATTTCAAAAATAGCCATGCGCAAAATATTCCTATCAATGATAGACATTTGCTCTAAGGGAAAGGCTGGGGCAAATCTTTTGATAAGAGCATCCAGCTCAGATTTGTGCTGCACCACACCCCTCACAAGCTCTTCACTGAAGCTAAGTACTTCTTGAGTCAGTGTCTCCCCTGCTCTTAAGCGAGCTGACGTTTCCTCTACCTTATGCCTCGTGCAATCAAGCTCATAAAGCGCCTGAAGAGCAGCGATTCTTGCCTTTCGTCGGATGCCAGCCATTATTTGCTCACTCCGAAAGATCTTCGAGGCTTCCGGGAAAAAGAGAGAGACGAATTCTTCATGGGGTACTAGTTAGTTAGACCTTATTTATGTGCTAGCTGTGCTATATCTTCAATTCCTGATACGTTGAAAACTTGCAGTTCGGAATTGATCCGCCTGATTAAACCGCTGAGCACTTTCCCAGGACCTATCTCATAGAAGGTGGTGACTCCACTGTGTATCATATATTCCACCGACCCTTGCCATTGGATGCAATTGCGAAGTTGCTTCACCAATTCTTCCTTTATCGAATCAACGTCGGTCAATGGTCGAGCAGTCACATTGGATATTACAGGAATACTTGGTGATCGAAACCGAACGTTCGAGACGATCTTACTAAATTCAGCTATGACTGGCTCCATCAAGGCAGAATGAAAAGCCCCGCTAACCTTTAAAGGAATAAGGGCGCGAGCACCTCTCGTCTTGGCCAATTTATTAGCTTCAGCCAGAGCTTGGGCGGCACCACTAATCACAATCTGTCCAGGACAGTTTATATTGGAGATTTCAGTTCCACTTTGAAGGCATGTATCCTTAACTGTTTCCTCATCAAGTCCTATTACAGCTAGCATACTCCCGGGATTTCTTAACCCAGCTTCATACATTAATCTGCCTCTTTCCCTGACCAGTAAAACGGCGTCAGCTAAGCCCAGCGCACCGGCAGCCACCAGAGCAGTGTATTCACCCAGACTATGTCCAGCCACAAAACTGGGAGAAAGAAAGTCATCTATGGCTGCCCTGTCAAGCGCTTTGAGGCAGGCAATGCTGACGACTAGTATCGCCGGCTGGACATTGTGCGTCTTCGTCAATTCCTCCTCTGGACCTTCAAAGCACAAACGGGAGAGGCAAAAGCCTAGAGAGGCATCAGCTTCATCAAAGACTTCCTTGCCTGAAGGATAGCTGTTGTAAAGGTCCAACCCCATACCGGTGCTTTGGGAGCCCTGTCCTGGGAAAACATAAGCTACCTTGGATAATTCAGCCATGCGAACTATTTCTTAGCGGGCTTGACCTCGATCACTTCCCTGTCGTTGTACCAGCCGCAGGTAGGGCAAACATGATGAGGTAACTTAGGACTGTGACAATGTGAGCATACATCGAGGGCAGGCGGGGTTAGTCTAAGATGGCTGCGCCTTTTCCCTTGGCGCGCTTTAGCAGTTTTCTTTTTAGGTAGCGGTGGCATTTGAATTCTCCTCCTTCATTTCACCCCGCGCAAATCCTACGATTTTCGCGGGGACCCCGTCAATTCAAGATCAAGTTCGTACCGGGTCCCCAAAAAATCGCAAGACTTTTTTGGGGTTAGCTTATTCCTTGGCAATCAGGTCGACACAGTGGTTTCATGGGCAAATTCAACAATACATATTGCCGTATTAGCTCGCCCAGGTCAAGTATGTTTCTATCATCAATGGTAAACGGCTCCAATTGCTCCGGCGAAGGAAGTGCCGAATCATCAGACACATCAGCTACCGGAACAAATTCATCTTCCGCAGTGAAACTTATGGGGCATAAGAATGCTTCGAGACAGCGGCTGCATATGAGTTTTACTTCAGCACTTAATTCACACTGAACTAAAATCCCCCGAGTGATCCGAATCATCTTTGCCGTTCCTTCAATAGACCCTTCGATTTCATCACCAAGTATCCCCTTTATATCATAGCTTTGGCTCGAGCCGACGGGCTCTTTCAACAACGAAGCTACGTTTACCAAAGCTTTCAAGGGTTCCCTTTTCATCTGCCATAGCCTAGAAATTTAGACCAAGCACAAAGTATAATAGCTCTTCATAAGAGGTTCAAGTATTGGAAATAGAAATCCTTATTCTATCACTTTGAGCAAAACTCAGATTTTTCACTTCGCCCAGAATGACAATAGGCGCAAGGTTAAGGGTTAGAATGACAGGAGGAATTGATAAACAACATGGACGTAGAGCGACTGAAGCTGAAGACAGAAGATAGCGTCGAATCACAGAGGCAGCAGCTTATCCAGTTGAGCCTGAATATTCATGATAACCCCGAGTTGGGCTTCAAAGAAGAGGAGGCGTCGGCTTGGCTGGCTAGCTATCTCGAAGACAATGCATTTCACGTCGAACGAGGCATTGCCGGACTGCCCACAGCCTTTCGAGCGACATATGGCCAAGGGAGCCCGAGAGTCGGCTTGCTTGCCGAATATGACGCTTTACCCAAAATAGGACATGGTTGTGGACACAATATCATAGGTGTTTCGGCAGTTGGTGCCGGTGTTGCTAGTAAGCATATCATTGACCAGTTAGGAGGGAGCGTTGTGGTTCTGGGCACTCCTGGAGAGGAAGGCCTCGGTGGCAAGATCGAGATGGTAAAAGCAGGAGCATTTAATGGAATAGATGTGGCTATGATCGTACATCCTGATACAAGGAACATTTCAACCGAAGAGGCGCTTGCCTGCAGCTCGCTGGAAGTGGAGTTTTTTGGCCGGCCAGCCCACGCTGCTGGCCAACCTCATAAAGGCATAAACGCCCTCGACGCTATAATTTTGGCTTTCACCTCGATAAATTCCCTGCGTCAACACATAAGGGGGGATGCACGAATTCATGGCATAATCACTGATGGAGGTGAGGCCCCTAACATAGTGCCTGCTCACAGCGCTGCTCTGTTTCTGGTACGTGCTCTAGATAATGACTATCTTTCTGAACTAAAGGATAGGGTTTTGAACTGCTTTACAGGAGCATCTGTAGCCACCGGGGCAAGACTAGAATACAAGTGGAGAGATAGGACTTATGCTCCGATGAAGAACAATATGACTTTGGCCGCGCTATTTAAGCAAAACCTAGAATCCCTGGGACGCGAAGTAGAAGCCTTCGACCCTCGCTTTGGCCTAGGCAGCACCGATATGGGAAATGTCAGTCAGGTGGCGCCCAGCATACATCCTACAATAGCCATTGCCCCTCGCGAGGTATTGATACATACGCCAGAGTTTGCCGCCGCTGCTGCCTCTGAAGCAGGACACAATGGCTTGATAGATGCAGCCAAGGCGATGGCAATGACTGTGGCTGATATTCTGCAGCCAGGAACGATTGATCAAATTAGGCAAGAGTTTCGCCGCGGTTAGGGTAACCATTGCCGATCCAGAAACAGGAAACGATGGTATAATTAGTGTGAATCTTGTCCCCTATATGAGAATGCGCAAATCTCTTGGAGGGCAGGGCTTCAGCAAGGTAGGGACGCTGTGAGTTCTGGGGGCACAGCTACAAGTTAAAGCAACGTCATTGCGAGTGAAACGAAGCAATTCCAGCAGGAGTTACCAAGTAGTTATCATCGGTGGTGGGCCCGCCGGACTCACCGCCGGGCTATATTGCGCCCGCTCCAAGTTTAATAGTTTGCTCATCGAGCAGGGAATAATTGGCGGGCAAATAACCAACGCCGAGCGGGTGGACAATTACCCTGGCTTTCCCAAGGGTATCTCCGGTATTGAATTAGGACAACTTATCCACGAGCAAGCTACTAGCTATGGATTGGAAACCTTACTTGCCGACGTTACCAAAGTGATGCCCGACCGGAAGCATAATCTGGTCAACAGCAGCGAAGGCGATTTTATGTCTGAATCAATAATCATCGCCTCTGGCTCGCAATTTCGCAAACTGGGCGTGCCCGGGGAGGATCAATTTGTAGGCAAGGGAGTCTCTTATTGCGCCACCTGTGATGGCCCTTTGTTCAAAGGTAAGACAGTGGCTGTTGTGGGTGGCGGCGATAGTGCCGTCACCGAGGCTCTCTATCTGAGCAAGTTCGCTTCCTCAGTCAAGGTCATCCATCGTCGCAACCAGCTTCGAGCCAGCAAGATATTTCAAGAAAGAGCTACGGCCGAACCCAAGATAGAGTTCACTTGGGATACTGTGGTAACCCAAATTGAAGGCGATGGAGTAGTTAAGCAGCTCACGCTAAAAAACACTAGAAATGATAAAATATCAATATTAGAGCTAGCAGGTGTTTTTGTGGCTATCGGCTCGAAGCCCAATACTGCTCAGTGGCGGGGATTGTTACCTTTGGACGAAGAGGGCTACATAATCACCAATGAGCTCATGGAAACGAAGATCCCAGGAATATATGCCGCTGGAGATGTGCGTCATAATTCAGCCAAACAGGCCATAACTGCTGCCGGAGATGGTGCTACTGCTGCCATATCAGCAGCGAGATTTTTGTCATTTTGACTAGCACTCAGCGCTCTGAGTGCCAGGGAGGAGTTATATGAAAGTTGTTTTGTTAGAAGACATCCCCGGAAAGGGAAGCGCTGGAGAAATAAAAGAGGTAAGCAAAGGTTACGCCAAGAACTTCCTTTTGCCTCGGGGGTTAGCTTTGGTAGCCACCCCCACGGTCATGAAGCAAGTAGAATCCAGGCTGGAGAGGGATATGCTTGAGGAAAGTGTTGACCGAGAGAAACTAGTTGAACTGGCTCAGCAAATTGAAGGAAAGGAAATTCGCTTTAAGGCTCGCATGGGTGGCGGAGAGCGCTTGTTTGGCTCTATCACCGCTGCCAACGTAGCTGAAGAATTGAGTCGATCCATAGGTTCTGTCATTGACAAAAAGAAGATAGGTATCGAGAAACCTTTCCGCCAGACTGGTAGCTATGAAGTAGCTGTTAAGTTAGCCAGTGACATTAAGCCGAAGATCACAGTGCTTATCGAGGAAGAAGAGAAAGAGCCAGAGACAGAGCAAAGGGCGGAGAAAGGGCAGGAGAAAGAAAAAAAACAAGAGAAAGAGAAGAGGCAAGAGAAAAAGAAAGGGAAGGCAAAAGGAAAAGAAAAGGAGAAAGAGTAGGCATGGCCGAGGAAAAATTGCCACCCCATGATGTTGAAGCCGAGGAGGCAGTAATTGGGTCTTTGCTTATTGACCCTGAGGCCATATTGAAAGTGGCTGCTTCTCTCAAGCCCGAGGATTTTTCTTCAGAAACAACTCGGGCAATCTACCAGGCTTGTTTCTCTCTTTATCAACGTCCTAATGAAGCCATAAATCAGATTACAGTGGCTCATGAGCTGATGCGTCAGGACAAGCTGGAGCAAATTGGTGGTGCTGCCTTTTTAAGCCATTTAATAAGTGGTGTGCCCACATCGCTACATGTTGAATATTATGCTCAAATAGTATCCAATACAGCAGTGATGCGGCGACTCATTGCCGCCGCCAGGCAAATCGAGGCCCTTGGCTACGAAGCCAGCCCGAATGTGGAGGCTAGCCTCAATGACGCTGAAGATATCCTGTTTAAAGTGCGAGCCAGACAGGGTCTTCGAGGCCTTGTTCCCATTCGTGAGCTTCTGGGTCAATATTTTGAAGGAGCTGGGCCTCCTACTACGCTCAGAGCAGCCGAAATACCTCACATTCAAACTGGTTTTACTGCCTTAGATGATTTTCTGGGAGGATTACAGAGGACTGACTTAATCGTTTTAGCCGCCAAGACTAGTCTGGGTAAGACCAGTTTAGCCTTAAATCTCGCTAGGAATACCGCTATTAACCAGAAGGCTTGTATTGCGTTATTCAGTCTGGAAATGTCTCGAGACGCGGTAGTGCAGAGGCTTCTAGCCAGCGAATCCGGGGTGGATTCTAGAAAGGTTCGTCTTGGGCGCTTTAGTGAGAAGGATGAGATAAAAATCATGGAAGCCAGCGGCGTCTTATCCGAGGCACCCATCTATGTTGATGATTCTCCCATGCTTCGCGTGGCAGATATAAGGAGCAAGGCACGGAGACTTCACTTCGAACGCGGCATCGACCTGATTATCATCGATTATCTGCAACTGATACAAGGCGATGGCAAAAATGAAACCCGAGTTCAAGAGCTCAGTAACATAACTCGTGCCTCAAAGACTTTAGCTCGGGAACTGAATGTGCCTATCTTAGCCCTATCGCAGCTCAGTCGGGCTATAGAAGCGCGTCCTTCCCATATACCTCAGCTTTCTGACCTGCGCGAATCTGGCAGCATTGAGCAGGATGCTGATGTGGTTATTTTCATTCACCGAGAAGACCTGAATTATTCTCCCGAAGATTGGAGCAAGGTGCATGATATTGAAAATGAACCTTATCCCCGTGGCATCGCCGACATCATCATAGCCAAACACCGCAACGGTCCTTTAGGACAAATCAAGCTGCGCTTCCTGGAAAGGGTTGTCAAATTTGATAATGTAGAGGCAGAGCCGATTTCTGCCTCTTAAACCACAGAGTTCTCAGGTTAGTTAAGGGTGAAAAGATGCCTGACAGGCAATCGTTAAGTTCTCACAGTAAGACAAGTTTTGTCTCCCTGCCTGACTCTTTTTTTACCCAGGCAGTACCTAGAATTCAAGACCTGGCTGAACTCAAAGTAGTGCTGTATGCGGCTTATCTTATCCTGCGAAAGCCGGACTATCCTCAATTCGTCACTCATAAGAACCTGAAAGCTGAAAGTTGTCGGCTGTCAGCTGAGTTAGGTGAGGAGACACTTCGCCAGGCTTTGGACTCGGCTGTAGAGCACGGTACTCTATTACGCTCGAGGATAAATATAAATGGAATGCTGGAGGATGTTTACTCTCTGACCAGTGAGAACCTTCAGCCGCCGACTATCAACATCTTCACCCTCTACGAGCAGAATATCGGCATAATAACGCCCATGATCGCTGAAGAACTTAAGGAGGCCGAGAAGCTTTATCCGCCCCAGTGGATTGAAGAAGCCTTTAAGGAAGCAGTTGCGCTGAACAAACGCAGTTGGAGATATATCGCCCGCATCCTGGAAAGATGGGCTAGCGAAGGTAAAGACAGTGGAGAGTATAAGAGAGACATTAAAAAGGATGGCCCAGACAAATATGTCAAGGGCAAATACGGACACCTCGTCAAAAGATAACGTCCCCCCTCCCTCGGAAGAAGGCGCAGGTGAAATCTGCCCTGTTTGCAAAGGGGCAGGCGTTGTTCATCCTGCCCTGGATTCGGGGAAAGTTGATTTCAGCCGGGTGGTACCCTGCCGATGCAGTAAGGGGGAGTTGAGAAAGAAGAAAACGGAATATCTTGAGAAATACAGCAATTTGGGGTCTCTGTCGCAGCTTACCTTTGATAATCTATCTCCTAAAGGAAAGGTGGCGAGTGCCATTTCCCAGGAGCGTTTTACTCAGGTCCATCAGGCTGCCAGAGCTTTTGCCGATAATCCCCGAGGTTGGCTGGTATTCTTAGGGCCCAGCGGCTCGGGCAAGACACACCTGGCTTGTGCTGTCGCCGATCACCGTCTCAAGTTAGGGGAGCCAGTATTCTATATTACCGCTGCTGACCTCCTGGACCACCTTCGCTCCGCATTCAGCCCCAGCAGCAACACCACCTATGACGAGCTGTTTGAGCAAGTAAAGAACGTGCCTCTATTGGTGCTTGATGACCTTACTCTGGGAAGCGCTACCGCCTGGGCCAAAGAAAAGCTGGAGCAACTCCTTCATCATCGCTTCAATGCCAGACTGGCCACGGTAATAACGACCGATGTACCGCTGGAAAGAATGGATGAACGCTTGCGCGGTCATCTTACTGATAGTGAATTCTGTCAGATATGGACGATTGAACAAGAATCGCCCCTGGAATCCCAAAGTGGCTTGAAATTAGAGCTACTACGAAATATGACCTTTGACAATTTTGACCATAAGAGGATGGAACTTCCTCCCGAACAGCGGCAAAATTTGCGCCAGGCTTACAACTTGGCAGTAGAATTTGCTCGCTCCCCAGAGGGTTGGCTAATATTTCAAGGTATTAATGGGTGTGGCAAGACTCATCTGGCAGCAGCTATCGCTAATTATCGGCTGGCGCGGGGAAAGCCAGCCTTATTTGTGGTTGTCCCCGACCTTCTGGACCATTTACGTTCTACATTCAGTCCGGATAGCAAAATATCCTATGACGAATTCTCTGAGAAGCTTAAAGAAACTCCGTTGCTGATACTCGATGACTTCGGGGAACAATCGGCCACGCCCTGGGCTCAAGGGAAGCTATATCAATTGATTAATCACAGGTATAATGCCCGGTTGCCCATGGTGGTCACTACATGTCTCTCTTTAGATGAGATTGAAACGCGAATCAGTTCACGAATGGTGGACCCAATGATAAGCCTGGTATTCAACATCACCGCTCCCGATTATCGGGGCAATGTAAAGCCTGTACGGCAAGCTAAACGCTACTAAATTTGGTTAGAGACTCAACTGTTTTTCCCTATGTTCTATCCGCGAGGATTGTTGCGGTTGACTTTCCTAATCTCGTAGCGACAGGGCGCAGAGAGAAAAACAGAGTTCATCCCAGTCTTTCCGTTATTTCTTATTGACTTCCCAATATTTCGCCAGGATACCGCTCCCAACCCAGCAGGCTATGGCTATAATTAAACCGATGCCGAACGACAGGGGCGTGAATATTCCCACTAGAAGCACTATCAACCCGACCAGACCGATAAGACTGACATAGGCAATCTTTGCATTTCGAGACACGTTATAACTTCCTGTTCTCTAAACACTCGCCTTTACTGCGCTACGCCGACCAATAATTTTATAAGCCGGACCAGTGCCCCGATTCCCAATCCGACGGCGATGACGACTAGAACAATAGTTACTGCTACCGGCATGATATCAGCAGCGGTGGGATTAGGAATCACGCTGAAATTAAACGGAAATATAGCTATTAGCTTGGCGACCACCGCGGCGCCAATCGCCGCGAGGATAATGTGAATAGTCTCCCGCAGCCAATGTCTATCGTAAGCAATCAATACAGTGTAGGCGGCTATAGATATAGCCAATGCTGTAACCAGAACTGGGAGCCAGGTGAAATAGTCGCTGGTAAGAAGTGACAATCTGGTAACGCCACCTCCCGGCTCGGTATGGTACCAGGCTATATACCTGTGGAAGAAGGAAAAGAATACAAGGAAAACCACGTTGAAGAATATGGCGGCGCTGTAGCCAGCAATCCTACCGGCTCTGGTCCTTGTGAAGTAGTCCTCCGCTTGCTTCCCAGACTCCTTGATCCCTTGTGATATGGGTGGAGGCGGTGCCTCTTGGGGCTCTGGCGGTTTCTTAGATCCCATGGTGCTCGTGCCCTCAGCCGTCTTTCGTTCCTCCCCTGTTTCAGGCTTTTCGGCACCCCAGTTAGCAGGCAGTAATCCCTCAGCCACCTGACCGGCGACCGGAACCTTGTATAGCTCACCCTGGTAAGCCTTGACCATCAGAACTACCCACAGGATGAAGGCCAGGATGCCTATGATGATACCGAATACGTCCCCTGCATAGGGTATCCAGCCTAGAAGAGCACCGGCAACGGTCAAAGCAGCAAATGTGACTATGGACTGCAGGGCATGAAAGCGGACAAATCTATTCTTCTGCTCGATTACAAGAAAGACAATACCGCTAATCCAGCCTCCGAGGTAACAAAGCAATCCAGCGACATTCGGCTCCAGTCCCGTGGATGAACCACCTGCAGTCATTCGTTGCTTCTGCTCAGCCTCAATCCGTGCTTTCTCTTCCTCGTAGATTTTGCGCCTTTCTTCCGGTGATAATGACATGAAACACCTCCAGTGGTCTAAGGTTAACTGCGATTAACAGACTCCCCTTTGCTCGCTGCTTGAATCTGTAGTACCTGCATCACTTGACATAATTGGCTGTACCTTGTCCAGATTTCTGTTCTATTTCTTGTTAGTCGGCTTCCATCTTTGAGAAGAAGTTGGTATCCAAACTCAGATCCTCAAAGACGATGCCTATTGATTCTCTGACTTTATCCCGCTCTCTGATAATATCATAACCGCACACAGTGGCCGTACCCGAGCTGGGATTTAGCGCCGTAGCCAGCATCATGACGGTGCTGGTCTTGCCGGCTCCATTAGCGCCCAGACAGCCGAACATTTCTCCCTCCTCGACTTCGAACGAGATATGGTCTACGGCAACAAGATGGCCAAACATCTTGGTCAGATTGTCAGTTACTATTGCCTTCATTGTCCGTCTCTACTTGCCACAGACAAGCTCTTGTCCGAGGCGAAATGCATCCTTGAGAGCGGTAGGATGTTCCTTGATTTGAGCTTTATTGTCAATTCCCCTGACTAAGAGATCGCCAGAATATTTCACACCTATGGCATCAAAGAAATACTTCACCGTGAGCACAGCGCCATCAAAGAGCTTTGCACCTCGAGTAGCGCCTACCGAAATAAACACTCCCCTTCGCTCTCGTTTATCTTCCTTGCCCATGCCCAGCACATGTTTTCTTACCCAAAGAGCCTGACATCTGTCTATTATGGCCTTCGCCTGGCTGGTAACACCATAGAAGAACATCGGTGAAGCAAAAATGACGTGGTCTGCTTCCAGAAGCTTCTTGTATAGCAATTGCATATCGTCTTTGATGGCACAGTTGCCGTCCTTACGACACGCATATATTTCCAGGCATGGCGAGATTTTGAGTTTGGAGACCAGCACCTTTTCGACCTCGGCTCCGGCCTCCCCGGCACCTTCCAGCGCCTTATCGAGAAGGATTTCGGTATTGCTTTGCTTTCTCGGGCTGCCCATAATCCCCAATACTTTCATATTAGTCTCCACTTCATACGCCATACTTATCTCTCAGCATCTGTGACAGCTCAGGTAGGAAGGCAAACGCCTTTTCCACTATCTCTTCCTCAGAGCTGGAGACCTGGCATTTGCCTTCCTTCTTATCGACGGTACTGCTCTGCCCTACGTCGCTCAAGCAACATCTAGCCGGTGCCACCAACGCTTGCATCGCAATTTGGCTCAAGGATAGATCTGTATTCTGGGAGACCACCTCCCAATAGCCTGAAAGAGTCGCTGCCAACGTTTTTGGTGTCTGCGTTGCCAGGACTGTGGATTCAGTGGGAACAATGCCCCACGAGATAATCCCGCCTTTCTTTATGAATTCAGCCACGTTACCTGCGTATTCCTTAGGCATGAACCCAATTTGATAGGCATCGAAGGACAGAATCTCCACCCCAAGCTCTAATAGATAAGGTAAGTTCACCTCAGCACAGAGATGCAGCCCTTTGGGACCTTCCAGTCCTTCAACAAAATCATGGTAATGTTCGTTGGCTTGTTGCTCATTATATCCCGAAAGACCACTAAACACGTAACCCAACCCCGGCTCATCCAGCCAGACAAAGGCATTGGGATTCCTTTCCTTGAGCGCCCGATACTGGATGTTGGCTTTCTTCTGAACAAAATCAAACAAAACAGTCCTTACCTCATCGTTATAAATGATCGGCTTAAGGTTCTCATCAAGCACCTTGAAGCCAAAGCTCACGGGACCAGTTACCTGTCCCCTGATAGCCTTGTAACCTTGAAGCTCCCCGGACAGAAATTTGTGGAATACTGCCGAATACTGGGCCGTGAGGGCGAAAGTCTCCGGGACATCCATTTTCACGAAATATGCATCGAGCTCTTGATCAAATCGGGAAGTGTCAAACTTGAGTCGCTCTTTATCAAAGTCAATAGCTATGCCAGGGAAATTCTGCGATGTCTGAACATACATATCTTCATACATGCTCACTTTCGGAAGCTGAGGCCAGAACGGGATATCCAGGCTCAAGGCAAGCCGCAGCGCCTGCTCAACATTCCTATGAGGCATTATCCCCATGGCGGTAGTGCTGCATCGTGCCTCAAATGCGATCATGAGTTTCTGGCCTCCCTTTCGACAAACAGTGTCTAAATAATAGCACGAAGACGGGGAGAATCTTGAATTTTAAGGAGTATGTTGATACCGGTCAGGGTGGGTCTTCATCTCATCCCCATGACCAGCCACCCACCACTCGAAAACAGCGATTGGGGCCAGAATCTCGGCAAAGATTATCCCTTAGAGCCAGTCGGTATCTTAAGATGCAATCGAAACACTCCGCACGCACGAACCTTTTACCAAGTGATTGTCCTCAAGATTGCCGCCCCATTCACTCATCTCAATTACTCGACTGTCAAATAGTGATCGAACTCTCAGGAAATCTTAGCCGTTTGTCGTGGCTGAGACGCGTAGTGCCTGTTTCTCTATCTTACGATTTTTTGTCCCTTGAGAGGCCTATGCGAACTTTCCGTGGTTTGCCATTGGTAGCAGCTATGTTAGACGTGACTTCTTCAACATAAGCCACTGCAGGAACTTTTTGCAGCACATCAACAACATTTATGGGCCTACGCAGGAAGACCAGAATCAAAGGCGCATCAATCTGAGGTACAATCATCTCAGTATTGGCAACTTCAGGCAACTGGTCGAGGAAGGACACGACCTCCATGATTGTGGCTATCTCAAACGGAGGCGAGATTTCCACTTCCCATTGCGGCTTGCCTGATTCTGGCTGCTCTTCCATACGAAGCAGTCCCGAGGACTCGAAGCTTTTTTCAGCGTCGTCCGTAGCCAGCCAACTTGGCTCCGGTTGGTGCGGGCGCTCGCCAACTGTCTTCTTGCTCGCTTCCGTAACCATGGTGTCGCTCTGTTCAGCAAATTCCCCTGCTGCGCCGTCTTTCTCTTGTGCGATTCCGACGGTTGCAGTGCTCTTCTTTTCTCCAAACTCAGACGACCTATTGTCAAAATCTGCTTGTATCGCCACTGCCTGTTGCTTAAGGCGTTCCAGTTCTTCCAGCAAGTAGCCAGACTGTTGATTTACAAGGTTGCGTAGATCATTTCGGATTCTGTTTTTTTCGTTCTCTAGCAGGATTGCTGCATCCTCTTCGGCTTTGGCCTTGATTGCATTAGCCTCTTCGTTAGCAAGCTCTACAGCTTCAGCTATCTTCTTTTCCGCCGTCTGTCGAGCTTGTTCTTTGGCTTTATCTATGATGGCAGCACTCTCAGCTTTAGCTTGTTCTGCAGCTTCTGTCTTAATCTGCGTAGCCAGCTTATCGGCTTCGACAATGGCCCTTTCCGCAAGCCTGTTAAGGGACGCGATATGATCCTGGGACTGAGCCAGTTTGTCTCGCTCCTTGACAAGCTCGTCAATGAAAGATGTCACCTGAGCCTCATCCAATCCATTCTTCACTCGCTTGAACTCATGCCCGCCCAGCACAACCACATCATCTTTGGCAGTATTACCCATAATAGTCATAATATCACCTACCTTTCTCACAGGATCGAGGACCACGGGAGTAACAAGGCAACGCGCCAGTCTCGTTTCACTTCACGATACTCCTTCATACTTCTATCTCTTGATTTCACCCTGAAACACCTTCCAGATTTTCTCTGAATTTCTTCTTGCTTCTTCCCAGGCCTGCTCGACGGTCTCTCTGCGTATTCTCAATGCCTCATTCAGACTGTCCTGATAAGCCTGCGTAGCACTCAGTTTCGCCTTCTTATACATTCCTTCGGCTTCTTGCTCAGCCTTTTCCAAGGATCGGGTGGCTTTTTCTATGGCTACCGCACACAGTTTAGCAGCGTGCTCTTCAATTTCCTTGAAGGATTCCTCCACCCGGCACTGGCGTTCCTGATATGCCAGACTTACCTTTTTCTGAGCCTGCAGATATGACTCATAGGCAGCTTGGGCCTGGCTCATCAACTCATCGATAGAATCCCTGTCCTCCTTAGTGACCTCGGTGGGGAGCTCGATCATTTGTTCCCCATCTTTGCCTACCACCTTCCTGGCTTGTTGACTCTTAATCATGGTAGTCGCCACAATACACCTCCTTGAATTTGCCTCTCAGTACGATCATTGAATGTCCTTACACAACAATATCGATGGTGTTCCTAACATTGTTGCCCGCATGATTCTTCTGAATCCTTTTGGTCTCTGCCTCAAGGCTACGTAGTTCATGTTCCGCGAATAGCCTCCACCCTTTCCTGTCTCTATATTCGGCATCCTGCACGATGTTCTCCCTGATCCAGCGGAAAAGGGTGCTCTTACCTATGCCAACTATCTGGCAGACTTCCGCAGTCCTATAATAAATTCGACCATCTATTTTTAGAGGCATATGCAACACCCCCTAAGACTGATTGAATATAGTCTATGACTACGTCACATTCTCGTCAATCACCCATTAGTAATCCTACTTCCGTAGGGGGCTACGATTGTCTTAGTTTCTATCAGCTTTCGTAGAGGCGAACAATGAAGGAAGCGCCGAAGCGCAGCTAGCGGATTGAGGTTATCCCTGAAATTCGGAAGGGCTGGATTTTCCCACTGTCGGAATATCCAGCCCTTCTGTTCTACACATCCATAAACAAGTCTTCCACAGTACCGGTAGCATCTACTTATGCGCCGGGATTAAGGACGCGCCCGACAAAGAGAATGGCACCCGTCTCAACGTCACGAATCAGGAAGATGAAGGGGCGGTCTATGGTGACTGCCACAACAGATTCGGGTACCGCTGTCAGTCTCATAATCACTGCGGTGGCGGCCGCCGCCTCGGTGCCAGCTTCATCCACAGCAACGAACGCCTTGTGTATGACTTCCGATATGAATAGCTCAGGATTACCAGTCATTCCGGAGAAATCTGCGCCACCCGAAAAGGCAATCGGCATGCCCATCGCCGCGAGGGTATCCTTCAGGCTGAAGTCTGAGTCAAATTCAAACTTGGGCATCGTCAGGGCTACCTCAGTAGGTTGCAGACCGCTTATGATGTCACTGACGCCCTGAGCCTGAAGTCCTTCTTCGAAAGCCGCGAATTGTCCGGCTTCAGGCAGGAGGATGACCATCGAGAGTTCACCGCCATCATAGAGTAGCTCAACCGCCTGGTACCCTTCCCCATCGGTATAGCCGAAGGACTCCGTTTGCTTCATCATGGGGACCATTACTTGCGCCCCATCAAGAAGGTGGAATGGGCCGTTTGCTGTCACTTTCTTATCGAAAGGGTACTCCCAGGCAGCATTGAAGTAGATAGCATTGGTTAGCACAAGGCGGGTCAGGGCATCAATCGCGCCCTGCGGGATGAGATCCTCGATGCGACTTTCCGTCTGGTCACTGACCCAGTCATTGATGATGACACGGGACTTCTCTGCTTCTGTTATGAAGTCCAGTATTCTCAGCCCGGCACCATAGTTCTCGGCCAGGACATCGAGG
>Ga0224495_10001239_pt1 | contig 18367 bp, 17 predicted proteins | sample SF_Jul11_sed_USG_FD_168128 | JGI IMG/M metagenome (GOLD analysis project Ga0224495, IMG submission 168128) | Sediment microbial communities from San Francisco Bay, California, United States - SF_Jul11_sed_USGS_4_1 | ecosystem: Environmental > Aquatic > Marine > Sediment | place: USA: California... | reverse complement strand
AAAGAGCTGCTCAAACTCTTAATCCCGAATATAGATATGGATTGGGAACTCCTGATAATCCGGTTTTTCCTCAAATTTATGTTACGGGAGAGAGATATGTTGGTGCTACTCTAGATGGAATGAAAAAAATCATAGATGGCGCTTCGAATGCATTCTGCATATCAGGAGGTTTGCATCATGCTCGTCGAGATGAGGCTTCTGGATTTTGTATATTCAACGATGTGGCAGTGGCAATCAACTATCTTAAGAAAAAGAAGGGAAATGACATCCGCTGTTTGTACTTTGATTTCGATGCTCATCATGGAGATGGTGTACAAAATGCGTTCTATCGTGATAAGAACGTTCTAACCATCTCAATCCATCAAACAGGAAAAACTCTCTTTCCAGGAACTGGATTCGTCTATGAAACAGGGGGAGCAGAAGGAACAGGATACTCCGTAAATGTTCCACTAATACCAGGTGCAGGAAGTCCTGAACTCATTGCCACGTACAAGGAGATAGTCGTTCCTCTTTTCGAAGCATATAGACCGGACCTACTTGTGACACAATTGGGAGTGGATGGTCATTATATGGACCCTCTTGCTCACTTGTCCTATACATCACATGGGTATGAAACTGTTGTTCAAGGTCTTCGAGACCTTTCAACCAAAATTTGTAGTCTTGGCTGGCTTGCAGTTGGAGGTGGGGGCTACCATCCAGTAAACGTAGCTCGTTTGTGGACTCTGTTCCTCGCAATCATGTTGGATGAAAAGGTTCCAAAGGAAGTTCCAGAGGAGTTCATAAACCTGTGTGACAGCTTGGGATTTGATAATTGCCCGTTAACAATGAGGGATGAATCGGAGGTTGTACAGATGTATTTTTCACGTGAAGAGGTTTCTCTAGATCTTGATAGAACCCTCCGAAACGTCAGAGAGTTGATTTTTCCATATCATGGACTATAGCCTAGATTAGTTATTGTAATCCTTTATCTGAATATCTATCCACTTTCTAATCATCTTGATGACTAGGTCTGATGCAGTGGCCATAATCACTGCATCTGCGTCTTCCGAGAGAAGTGAAGATGGGTCAATACCAGATTGCGCAACACGAAGTAGTGATGGATAGCAAAGTAAACCAAGTCCCTGTACGACATCGAGAGAATCTACACCTGTCACATGGAAATCGGCACCAAGTCGATCGGATGGTAGTACCTTTGAGTCTGTATCCAGAATATCGAGCAAGGCATGATGCTCGGCGACAATCTCAACATCTGGCTCAATGCATTCGTCAAATACTTCAGGCTTGCCATTATTAAAGACAATTGAGGCAATCTCATCACTATCGGTAGCTCGGAAACAAAGTGTGATATTTTTGAAGGACTCCATGGTTGCTTGCATGTATTCTTCAAATCTTTCTTCTGAGATTTCATGAAGATTCTTTGCTTCTTTAACACTAACATTGAGAGCAGCTCGACAACCATCAACAACCGGACCGAGATACTCCATTAACATATATTTGTCCTGCTGAATATTATGAGCGATAGTACGCAATCTTTTCTCTATGGTTTGATGACCCTTTTCATTATCCTCGGTCAATATTACTCAAATACAAAGACGCTGGGTTGTATATAGAGATACTGATAGCAACTAGAGCATATCATACATATTCTGAAAAGGAAGACTCACATGGAATACACGAGGTTATCCAATGACAACTGATATTCACACACACCTAGGAACAAGCCAAAATGAAGTGATTGACGTAAATCTCGATAACCTCAATGAGGAAGTAGATATTCTAATATCAAGAATGAACTTGTTTGATATAGATAAGGCAGTACTTGTTCCGAATGAACCGAAAATAAGCACGGAGCTGTACATTAGAGCGGCAGATATCTATCCAGACAGATTATTTTCAGCCTGTTCCATCATTCCGCGTCCGATGGATGAAGCAAAAGAAAAACTTCGAGAATATATTGACATGGGTTGTAGAGCAGTTGTTCTCAATGATGATACTTACTATCCATCTGATCCTGCAGCTCTTTCTCTAATTAAAAATGCTGTAGCAAATGATATGCCTGTTTATTTTCAAATTGGCGAGCCTACGAGTGAAACAATTTCATTCCTAGATTCTATTACAAAGGTCTATTCTGAGGGGAAGTTCATTATTCTAGGCATGGGAGGGCTCTTTGGATTTCCGCAATTAATTCCATTAATGAACAGACAAAACATATGGTTAGAATTATCCTCTACATTCATCAAAATTGTGGAGTCGCCCCTTAGGGTTTTTCTGGATGCTCTAGTTCAAGATATTGGCGTCAGGAAACTCGTTTTTGGTTCAGGATTTCATAGTCAATATCTCGACATCATGGATGCACTGAATTTAATTGATCTAAATGTAGAAACGCGTAATTTGGTTATGAAAGAGAATGCTTGGGTGATTCTTGGACTGAATTTCTCTTGAACTAAAAAGCTCGTACTATCTCATTAAGACTGATTCATGAACCAAACGTTCAATATCCTCCGGTGTTGGAATTCCGATTATTCGCGCGTGGCCAACTTGAATCATAGGAAGAGCAATTAGATTCAATGATTCTATCAAGTCCGGATTATTATCAACAGGTGTTTCTCTTACCTCTACAGGATTCATCAAATAAGAAAGGCGACATGCAGCAGATTTTGCGGCCTTGATTGCATCATCACAGAAAGTACAATATTCACTCGTATATACATCTATTCGCAGGGGCTCAGATTGATCTTCATTTCCAGTCTGATCTTTGAGAAGATCATAGCCGATGGTTATCCTCTGTTGCATTGTTTTGCCTCCATTGGAGAATTGCTGAGATATCACTCTGCAAAAACGGGAGGTTTCAAACGAACGTGTTCGGATACTGAATCAACAGCTCGTAAGGGAATAGCTTCCCATGAATTCTTGTTGTAATCAGGGGAGTGATCTCGTTCAATGATTACCATTGGACCATTGCTCTCATCAAACCAAACCTTCTTTACACGTCCCAGTGGGAAGCCTCTGAAATCACAGACAATCTTCCCTTTAAGCAACCATTTCATCTCATCGTTCTCCATGGTTCTCAACAATAGTTCCAAGAATAGAATGAACATGAGCCTGTGTACAACCGACGTCATTCCAGCGTAACACTAAGTCTAGATTAAAATCAGATAGAGAAGTGCGGAATCAAACATATACTAGTGTTTCACCAAATTTCTATTGAGTAGTGTCTTGAGGCTCTTCCTCCTCATATCCCCATGAAATGATAGTATCGCTATCTGAGGGGAGAAATGTTCCAGGAACGCAATAGCCGCCTATTATCATGATAATCCCAATAATATTTAATGAGCCCCCGATAATAATGAACAATCGAGAATCACTAATTTGATTTAGGCCCAAATCGATGAGAGTTGCACCTAGAACCCGATCCACAGTTACCGTGTAGTTACCAGCACTAAGATCTATCACTAAGCTATGCTCATAGAGAATGATATTGTCAGGCCCAATTTTTTGATTTTCTTCAGTAAGTGTTAGATTTACTGGCGTTGTTTCAAGAGTACTATTGTCCATAATTGACAGGTCGATGAAGATGTCCGTTTGATTCCCAGGTCGTAAGGACACAGAAATCTCAAGCTGCGGGTAATAGTTCACTTGGTTGTACATCTCAAAGGTTCGTTGGTCAGCTTGCGTGACAGAGAAATTTATGTAATGGTAGGGAGCCATCACGACAATCAAACCTCCAATGAGGATGATGGCGGCTCCTCCAAAGTACAGGAAACTTTTCTTACTGAACCAGATACTACCCATAGGAATTCAACCTAATAGAATCACATACTACCGTGTTATAGATGTAACGAACAGTGTAATATGATGTATAATAGAGAGAAGTAAATTCAAAACAGAGTATTGGTTATGGCAGAATGAGATGAGTGGAGATTATGGATTTTCTGAACTTAGTCACGACATTAGATGCGGTGAGTAAGACTACAAAGAAGAAAGAAAAGATTAAACTTGTTGCTAAACTATTGAGAGAGCTTGAAAAAGACGAGATTACTTCAGCATCTATGTTCCTAGCAGGGAAAATCTTTCCAGAGAATGACGAACGTGTTCTAAATATATCTTGGAGCAATCTTATGGGAGCATTACGCAATGTAGTCGATTTCAAGGAAGAAGATTTAGGAGAATTCTATGAGGGTGATGTGGGGGAGGCTATTGCATCACTTCTGCAATCAAGGGCTCATTCCCAACAGTCGGTTTTATTCCATGAACAATTAACAATAAACTCTGTAAGTGGCAGATTCACCAAGATTGCTATTGCTGGAGGAAAGGGATCGATAAAGGAAAAGCAACTGTTGATATCCAGCCTCCTTGCAGAAGCTTCGCCACGTGAGATTCGATATTTAGTCGCACTCATTCTGAATGATATGAGAACAGGACTTTCTCAGGGTCTACTTGCAGAGTCAATCGCAGAAGCATTCTCTGTCAATATTGAATTAGTTAGAAGAGCATGGAATTTCTCAGGCAATCTTGGAGAAGTTGCTAAGATATCATTAGAACATGGAAATGTGGGTCTGAAGAAGGTCAATGTCAAACTTATGGTCGCAGTAAAACCAATGCTAGCTAGTCCTATCACTGACTTGAAAGAAGCTCTAGAAATTGGAAATGGCAAAAGAGTTTCTTTTGAGTTGAAATTCGATGGGGCCAGAGTGCAGATTCATAAAAAAGGAAAGCATGTTCGTATTTTCTCACGAGGACTGAATGATGTAACCAGTAGCCTTTCTGAGATTGCTCGAGAGGTCAATGAGAAGGTTAAAACTCACGATTGTATTTTGGACGGAGAAGTAGTCGCTGTGGACTCGAAAGGAAAACCATATCCCTTTCAAGTAATCATGAGAAAATTTGGAAGAATCAAAGCAGGTAAGACAACCCCTCAAGAAATAAAGATGCTTCTTTATGTCTTTGATATACTTCAATTGAACGAAATGGTGCTTGTAGATGAACCTTATTCGAAACGAAGAACGCATTTAGAGAGTGTTTTACCAAATTCAATGATTGTTGAACGAGTTGTAACAGATAAGCTAAAGGTTGCAGAAGATTTCTTTAATCGCAGTAAGGAGATTGGACATGAAGGGCTTCTGGCAAAACTACTGAACTCACCATATGTCCCTGGTGTACGTGGAAAGCATTGGTTGAAGATAAAGCACACATTGAATACGTTGGATCTGGTAATCATTGCTGCAGAGTGGGGACATGGTAGAAGGAGCAATTGGCTCTCAGATTATCATCTTGCAGTTCTTGACGAAGATACTAATGAATTTGTTATGATTGGCAAGACATTCAAGGGATTGACAGATGAAGAGCTACAGGAGATGACTGATAGGCTTCAACAGATTCAGGTATCAAAAGCGCGTGGTTATGTGAAGGTCAAACCTGAAGTTGTTGTTGAGGTATTAGCTGCAGAGATTCAAGAGAGTCCAAAATATGCAACTGGCTTAGCCCTAAGATTTGCTCGTATAACAAGAATTCGTGATGACAAGAGTCCAGAAGAAGCTACGACCCTCAAAGAACTGCATGCGGCATTTGAAGCTCAATTTCGATACAAAGCTCGTTGATCTGACCTGTTTAAATATCGAACTACAGCACAGAAAAATGAAATTCTACTTTATGAATTTGTAAGAAAAAACATGGGGGCATGTTATCGGAGATGAAATTATCTCGTTTGATTCCAAAGAATCATTTTTGCTCTATTGAACTATTTCGTGCAGAGCCACTCATTAGTTGGCCCTATACAGATGCGATCCTGTTTACTGCATATGACATATACAGATCGAATGATTTCTGGCTTGATAGAATTGTAAGTTCAGGATTGACCCTGAAGGATGGCTTAATTGACCTTGGATTTCCAAAAAATAAAGCTCTTGTTGCAGATACTGGGGTATTTGAGGTGGAAGCTCGCAAGGCAGGAATCGCGAAAGAATTAGGAATTCAGGTAGATATCGAGCTATCGAACTCACAGATTTTCGAAGCTTATGAGTTATCAGGAGCAGATTATTTTGTAGCGCCAGACGAAATCGTTCTACCAGACGAGAAAATTGAGATCATCCACAGGAAAATCAAGATCATCAAACAGAATCTCATAGACCTTCTCGAAATCATCCACCCTTCAAAAATAATTGCAGTCATTCAAGGACACACAGAGAGTATCATCGACGACCTTTTTGATTTCTATCGATCACAAGGAATTACTCACTTTGCGATGGGGGGTATAATACCATTATACCATCATAACAAAACAACACTTGAGAAAGTATTATACTATGTTAGAAAGATTACACGGGATTTCTGGTTACATGTTTTTGGTCTTCCTCACATGGGATTACTTCACTATTATCTTCATGAGATTGAAATTGATAGTGTCGATACTTCAGCACTCTTATACATCACTGCAAGGAGGAGGTACCTTCTTGGTTCTCGTCCTGAGCCAGTGAGAAAAGCAGTCTTTGAAGAATGTGATTGTGACGGTTGCCAACATCTGAGTCCTGACATGTCAACTACAAGCTCCGAATTCTTTCTCAATCTTTACATACACAATCTGCGAACTGCTGCAATATTAAGTGAAATCAAAGAGAAGACTATCAGAGATCGAAGTCCTGCAAAGAGAAACATAGGAGAGAACGAATCTAGAAGTATACAAAAAGCAGAGAGAATAGCAGATAAACAATCGCAGGGAGTTGGTATAAGCTGGATGACAGCTGATGTAGCCTATGAACAACGAAAAGAAAAAGTAACTAAACAAACATCACGCAAGGATTCGCTACATTCCAAATCAACAAAGGATATTGAAGATTAAGGCGATACTTAGCATTAAATCAATTATGTGCACTTGAGTGCTAGGCATAAGCATTACCATCGCAAAATTTACTGATTCTAAAAAACCTCATCATTCATCAGATTGAATCTGGAATTATCAATACATGTGTGTCTCAAACCGCAGCCTTTATAGGTAACACGTGTCGGAAATTTCTCGAAGAGGCCCCTACCATGTGGCTAGAGATAACCATACTCATATTCATCATCGCGATCATAATATTCTTCCTATTCTGGATAGTTCACGAGGGTTCTCGTTGGCAAAAACATCCTCAACTGGGTATTTTTGCCAGAATTGTTCAGGCTTCGCCTCGTAGGGCTTTTCTGATATTCTTTACATTCACGATTATGTTCATTCCTCTCGCGCTCTTAATGATGACAGGTCTTTGGGTGGATGGAATTAATGCAGGAATCACAGTTGCAAAATCTGATATTGTCAACCTTATGCTCATTACATTGCTGGTTATGGCGGGAGCTTTTCCAATTATGTGGGGCAGCTTCAGGACTTGGCGTCAAGCTGTAAGAGCAGAAGCCGATATGAAAGTCCGACCCACTGGAACCTAATCCCAAAAAATAAAATGGCTTTTGGTCCTCAGATTGGACTCAATAGCCATTTTTGTATTTCTTCGATGGGGTATTGACCGATGACTCATATTGAGCTAGCACAAGGACTACATGTTATCATCGGTGGCCACTTTCCAAAATGCAACACTTTGGTCATTCTTGATGATGAAGTTGTTGTAATCGACCCTGGGTGCAGTATTGAAGACCTTCGTGCATTCTTAATGACACAGAATCTAAACCTAAACGACATAGGAACAGTTATTCTTAGCCACATCCACCCAGACCATATCACTCATGCAGTACGCCTCAATCGATTATCACGTTGCAGAATTGCAGCAAATGATATTACAGCACCTCTATTCAACGATAAGGAAAAAATGAAAAACTTTCTTGGTTTTCATCGAGCAAATCCAGTTCGGCCACTTTGGGAGAATTTAGTGAATTCAAAGATGTTTGGCGCACTAGAAGAGGGTCGGATCGATGAGGAATTGCATAATGGTGACAAGTTTGCATTAGGCAATAATACACTTAGAATGGTCTACACCCCTGGACATCTTCCTGATCATATGTGCATTGAGATACTGGAATCTAATCTCGTGTTTGGCGCAGATATAGACTTAGATCTAGAATTCGGACCGTTTTATGGTCATCCCAACTCCTCTATCTCTGACTTCAAAGACTCAATCAGAAGATTGCAACACAATGACTACAACGGACTAATAAGTGGTCATCTACAAACACCTGTAATTGAAGATTATAAGACAGCACTAGCAGCTTATCAAAGACATATTGGGATGCGAGAAGATCTGGTTCTCGCTGAGATAATGAATGGAGCAGGTACGATAGCTGAAATAACTCTCAGAGCAATAATATACCCCTCTCTGACTGATCCTGTCTTCCTTCAATTTGAAACATGGATGATTGAACATCACGTTGCCTCTCTTCTTCAGAGGGGACTCATTGAAGAAAAGAAAAAGCGATACGTAGCTCTGTGATCCCTGACCAGGTGTGTCGGAGCGTGATGTAGGTCTCTTGATAATTTCAGAGTGCTGGCAAGGGAACTGGTGTCGGGATACTCAGCAGTGCTAAGAGGACAAGTATGGGCAGTATGATACAGACTATGGCCTCAACAATTCTCGAATGAAAGTGAACAAACGGAAGTAAGAATCCAACACGGTTTCTATAATCCATCCATTCCGAACCATAGACTTCCTTCAAATGTAGCTCTTCAATTGATGCGATTATTGTATAGGCAACCAACATGGCTACCCATAGTGCAATAGTTTGTTCAACAGAGAGCCAACCAATTCCAAAAGTATGTTGAAGGATCCATACGCTTTGATAGGTAACGATTGTTGTAAAAACGATAATAGAGAAATATTGAGGGTGTCGAACATAGCGATACGGACCAGTTGTGATCAGACCTGCGGATTTTTTCATCCATAGATATCCTACCGAGTAAGCTAGGAGTAGAAGCGCTAGTAAAAACGAAACGATGTTAATTATTTCTGCAGGATACAGGACAGTAGCAGTGGGATTGGTCATTACGAGTATAAGATACATAAGAAAGGGAACAGTCATTAAAGCTCCCCAAGCGGTTATAGGAGGAATGGACGCAAGAAAGGGGAGGAGTAATCCAATTACGCCAATGACTCGCATCTTCAGCCGCTCAACCGGATTCTTATACTCCTGTTTTGGTTGTTCACTTGAACTCACGAACCACACCAAATGTGTTAGTTTCTCCAACATTCATAAAACATGATATCTACGTAAGACATCTGCTTAATAACAATAGTTAATAGTGATTCCTTGGTGGAGAACAGGGGAAACCGATGGCACCTGATACCAATATGAAAGGAGCAAACAGATTGGCTAATGAGAAGAGTCCATATCTCTTGCAGCACGCAACAAATCCTGTTGAATGGTATGCCTGGTCAGAAGAAGCATTCGAGAAGGCAAAGAGTGAGGACAAACCAATCTTTCTCTCTATTGGGTACAGCACATGTCACTGGTGCCATGTTATGGCACATGAATCGTTTGAAGATAATGAAGTCGCTGAGTTAATGAATAACACCTTTGTCAACATTAAGGTGGATAGAGAAGAGCGGCCGGATATTGACGGTGTGTATATGCAGGTCGCACAGATGATTTCAGGTCGCGGAGGTTGGCCACTAACCATCATTATGACTCCAGAAAAGAAACCGTTCTATGCTGGAACTTACATACCAAAGAAAACGCGTTATAATGTGCCAGGGATGCTGGATCTGATTCCTCGAATCGCTCAACTTTGGAGAGAAGATCGAAACAACATAGATGACGTAATTCAGAGAGTTGAGAATGCGCTCAAAGAAACTTCTATGCAAAAGACTAGCTCAGACTTGTCGGAAAACGATATTTCAGCTGCTTTCAGTGAACTATCGCAGAGGTTTGATGAGAAGAACGGAGGTTTTGGAAGCGCACCAAAATTCCCTTCTCCACATAACCTTCTCTTGATACTACGGTACTGGAAGCGGACAGGTGATGCATGGGCAATCCGTATGGTGGAGAAAACACTTGTCGAAATGCGAAATGGAGGCATCTTCGATCATTTGGGATTTGGATTTCATAGGTACTCAACAGATGCCCACTGGCTGGTTCCTCATTTTGAGAAGATGCTTTATGACCAAGCAGGTCTAATGATAGCATATACAGAAGCATACCAGATTTCAAAGAATCCACTCTTTGCACAAGTAGTGAGAGAGATCTATGAATATGTAACTCGCGACTTAATTAGTGCGGAAGGAGCTTTTTACTCAGCTGAGGATGCAGATAGTGAAGGCATTGAAGGTAAATTCTATGTTTGGTCGAAGGATGAAATTGATGCCATCCTACCAAAGGAAGAGAGTAATCTTTACACGAAATTCTATAACATTGAACAAAATGGCAATTTCATAGAAGAGGCAACACGAGAAGAAACAGGACTGAATATTCCACACACCAAAACAAGCATAGAGGACGTTGCCAAATTATTAGGGCTTGAGGTTGATCTTGCGAAAGCGATAGCAGAGAGGGCAAGGAAAGTTCTCTTCAATGTGAGAGAAAAGCGAGTCAGACCGCACAGAGATGAAAAAATCCTAACCGATTGGAATGGATTCATGATTTCAGCACTTACTAGAGCAGGTATATCATTGAATGATTCGAGAATGGTCGATGCGGCTGAGCGTGCAATGTCATTCTTACTTGACAATCTAGTAAATGAAAAAGGCGAACTCTTTCACAGATATAGTCAAGGTGAAGTCGCAATCAGGGCTTTTCTTGATGACTATGCGTTTATCATCATGGCTCTTATTGACCTGTATCAAGCTACCTTCAATCCCAGATATTTGGAGCTAGCTAAAGGATTCGCAGAAAGCCTGCTAAGGAATTTCTGGGACGAGGAGAATGGAGGTTTTTACTTTACAGGCACATACTCTGAAGAACTTCTTGTAAGAAGGAAAGATGCGTATGATGGCGCGATGCCTTCAGGCAACTCCATAGCAATGCTGAGTCTTGTCACACTTGCACGAATGTTAGGCAATAGTGAGTTTGAAGACTATGCCAATGCGATAGGCAGAGCCTTCTCTGCTGACATTAACCTGGCATATTCTGCATATTCAATGATGTTGGTTGCTCTTGATTTTGCCTTGGGACCATCATTTGAAATCGTGATTGCAGGCAAACCGGAAAACGAAGATACTCAGTCACTGCTAGAGGCAGTTAGACAGAGGTTTCTTCCAAGAAAAATCATAATACTCCGTGGAACTGATTCTCAATCACGATCTTTAGATACACTTGCACCATATACAAAATATCATGGCCCTTTGCATGAAATGGCCACAGCTCATGTCTGTATTGATCATAATTGTAAACTACCGACTAATAGTGTTGAGCAGATGCTCAAACTTCTCGGAGAAGTTTAATCATCAAGAGCTCTCTTTATTGAGAGGGTTTCTTACGGATCCAAATAACTAACAGTACAAATAAAACTGCAATTCCGCCACCTGCAAAAGCAATAACAGCACCATATTGCGAGATGAAATCGTTTGGCCAAATCTCAGCTAGTGCGTTGCCAGCATCAAGCCAGGCGTCAGCTATTCCAAGTAGGGCTGCGGATATGTCATCCAGAGTACTCTCGTATGGCGCAAATGCACTATCAATATCTCCCGTAGAGTTGTATGCCTCAGATATAGCCCTAAATGTTGTTGCAACATATCCAGTAGCTTTGGTTATGTTTGTAGGATAGACTAATGTTGAATTATCTGCCAATTGTGCAAAGAATGGAAGTGCACGTTCGCCAGCCTCTGTAAATTGATTGAGATCCGTCAGAGTCATTATTGAAGGAAGACTTGCAAGAGCAGTTCTATATGAGAGATACTGCAACGTGACTTGAGCTTCGAGCCCAAGCCCAATAAACATGATCAGAGCAGCTTTGAAGAAGACCTCGTTCTCTATTCCATCAAATACGCTAAGAAAGGATTTGAGTCCTGATGCAGTCATATCAGTACTCATTGTTCGGAAACCGACTTCACCGAATTTTCCATAGTATGCGCTAGCGCTGACAGGAGAGTAGGTTGTGCCCACACCTAGTAATTTGTCACGAATGAGAGGACCAAGTTGGTTGTCAATGCTAGTGGGTGCATTACCAAGTGGAGTCAGGGTGTTTGAAATATAATACCTATTTGACCATGCACTGTTTAATGCTGTGTACGTGATTTCAGTGTAGTTTCCTCGTCCATCGTCGGGGTATCCAAAATTATCTCCAAATGATCCAACTCCAGGATCAATTATAGTAGCAACACCCGATGTATCATTGTATCCTACGACAAGAACTCCATGGCCACCACCTGTGAGGTCTTGTTCTCTGAGAATATCATAGTCTGAACTCGGGAGCCATGTTGGATCTACGCTGATGAGCAAAGGATAGCCAGTATCAATCGTTTTTCTCATCAGATCAAAGGCTTCATCCTGACTATAAATGACGCCAACAGTTAGACCTTCGCTCTGCCACACCTGCACGTTTTGCTCAAGATATTGAATATCACTACCTATGTAAAGAGTATAATTCACTCCATAGAGATCCGCGAGGAACTTTGTTGGTTCAGCTTGAGTATACAACGGTCCAGGAAACATAAGCATTGTATCATTGACATGAAAATATGCAAATGAAAAACCAACAGATGAAGCTGCTAGAACATCATACAGGTTTAGATTCACACCTGCATACTGCATTGCCATCGCAAGTGCAGCCCAAGCACAGAGTCCGTTAATTTCCTGCCATACATATGATTGTGAAGGCAAGATAGCATCATTAGATGGTAAGGCGTAAAAGCTAATTGAAATTGGTCTAGTGCCCACATTTGATATGATAGGAGTAAGCAGCATCAAAGTTGTGATTAGAAGAAGAATAGGCAGTTTTTTCAAAGGTCAAGACTCCATTTTGGACTCGATGCAGAGCCATCATAAGCTTGTCGATAGCACAAAACTTGTCGTAGTAAGAAAAAAGAAAATGAAGTCATGAAATTAAATAATCCCTGTGTGCGTGGATTGGTAAAACAAGGAGTAAGTATTGTTTGAATTATCATCTCATTTTAACCAGAAGATGCAACTTGAACTGCTCCTATTGTCATGGAGGAGAGGCAGTAGGTCCAGAGAGTGAAATACAGTATTCTCTAGATGAGCTAGCTTCATTTCTCAATAAAGACAGCAATGTGCAATTAATGTTGTACGGAGGCGAACCCACTCTTCGAATTCCCCTCTTACGTCGTTTAATGGACAGATTTCCAAATGCACGATTTATGTTGCAGACGAATGGTTTGCTCCTAAACAGAATCCCACTAAAATACTTGAGTAGATTCCATTCCATTTTGGTTTCAATTGATGGCAGAGAACACATTACAGATGGGTATAGATCAAAAGGAGTCTATCAGAAAGTTCTGGAGAATGTCAGATGGATAAAGAGGACCGGATATAATGGTGATATTGTAGCTAGAATGGCAGTATCACAGGAATCAGACATTTACAGTGAGGTTAATCATCTGATAAATCTCAAGAATCCAACTTTTGACCATGTGCATTGGCAACTTAATGTCGTGTGGGACGCTGAGAACAATTGGATAGATTTCGATAGATGGGTTGAGGATTCATATAATCCTGGCATTTCCAGATTGGTTGCAGATTGGGTCACCAAGATGAGAGAGGGAAAAATAGAGGGAATAGTTCCTTTCAAACCATTAGTTTACACACTACTTACTGGTGACTCATCAGTGTTGAGATGCGGCTCCGGTATTGATACGTTCGCAATTCATGCTAATGGAAATATCGGAGTGTGCCCCATCTCTCCAGATTGGGATTTTTCGATTGTTGGTAATATTCGAGAAACAAAACCATCAGAATTGAAGGAAGTCATGCATGTTGATGAGCCATGTCCTTCATGTAATGAATACGGGATTTGTGGCGGAAGATGCCTCTTTGCCAACAAAGAAAGACTCTGGGGAGAGGAAGGATTCAGAAAAGTCTGTTCAACTGTAAAATATCTAATCTCCGTGCTTCGAGATCAGATTCCTACAATTAGGTCTTTGATTGAGAAAGGATGCATATCTCTTGAAGAGTTCCGTTATCCAGAGTATAACAACGGTTGTGAGATAATTCCTTAATCCTCGTCTTCCATAGGGGATTCAACTAATTCCTTCTGCAGGACAACTATCTCCTCTCCTAGGCGAGTCAGACGGCCAGTTTCAACATAACCCAACCTTTCATAAAATGAGAGCTGCTGTTCAACAGCACCATATACTTCAATTTCTATAACCGATGCACCCATGTGAGACATTAGATTTTCAGCATATTCCACAAGAATCGATCCAATTCTTCTACCACGAAAGTTTCCACGTACTGCAACTCTAGAGATGACACCAACGCTCCCCGCAAGTCGTACTCTCATTGTGCCTATGACTTGTTCACCCACCAAAGCAACATACTGATCACCCATCTGAATGTGTCGTGAAATCTTACCAAGACCTTCCTGAAGAGCAGCAGGCATTCTAGAAAGCTGCTTTCTTACAGGCTCATAGGCTTCGAAAATAATATCCTTTATGATATCAACTTCTGCAAGATTAGCACGCCTTATGGTTACTTCAGCATAGTTATAGATTGGAGATACCTCCTGAGGAGTACAGACCATGTATAAGATACTTTGAGTCATAAATCATTTGGAGCCGGAATAATTTTTTACCCACTTGTTGATTTATTAAACAATCAACACTAAAGAAGTGATGGATATCATGGCTTTTGAGGTTCGCGATTCGACCAAAGATGATAGAGATTGGATTACGAATCTATTACTCGATAACTGGGTGTCTAATATTATTGTAACAAGAGGAATAACCTACGAAGCTGATAAACTACCTGCAATCATTGTGGAAGTTGATAGCCTTCGAGTTGGCTTACTCACATACAAAATTAAGAATGGTGAACTTGAAATCATTACCATGAATGCGTTAGAGAAACATCAAGGAGTTGGGACAGCTCTCCTGAATGAAGTAGAGAAGATTGCTAGACAGAATGGATGTGAGCGTATCTGGCTAATAACCACCAACGATAATATTGATGCTTTGCGATTCTATCAGAGAAGAGGTTTCGAGATGGTCGCTGTACACAGATATGCAATTGAAGAATCGAGAAAATTAAAGCCGCAACTACCGTTTGTAGGAAAGCACGGCATTCCAATTCGAGATGAAATCGAAATGGAATTGATTCTCAATGAGAAATGAAAACGTACGTTTTTAACTGTGTGCGCAAAACAGAGGGGAGGAGGCAATTTGATGACAGAAGACAATAAGGACGATGTTCAAGAATCACAGAAATTGAGCAAACGTGACAAAAGAGAGATCGAAGAAGGTGCCTGTGTAAACTGCGCAATAGCAAGCATAATTGTCACCATACTAATGTTATTTACATTGATTCTTTAATCAATCAAAAAAGAAACAGGAGGGTCATAGAAGACCCTCAAAAGACGGTTATTAGTTTCCTTGGTCGTCGTCATCTTCACCGAAACGTTTGGCCTTACCAAGTCGGCGACTCTTATCTACCGTAAGACGGTCAGAATCAGGAGCTGACAAATCATGACCAGGCTTCCCTTTCTCAATTCCCTCAGCTCTCTCACTTGGCCATGGTTTACCCGGCTCTGGTGCCTTCTTGGCTAAGTCCTCATCAACCTTGCCTTCCTCGAAGGTTTCACCGGACTCCTTGGCACGCTCGATAATGCGTTGAGTGCGTTCAACTCGAAGGTAGTAGATAGCAGTGAATATTGCAGTTAAGGGGAAAGCAATGAGCTTGGCAACGTCTCGGAATAAGAACAGGAATCGCGGATCAGCGAGGATACCTGTTTCAAACCAGCCAGTGCCTGGTGTTCCTATAATTGTAAGCGGATTAGAAGCGACAGCGATTATGCTATCAACAAAGAAGAATCCACTTGCAAGGAAGAATGTGATCAGCGGACCGAAGTCACCGATCCGACCACCTGGTTTCTCAGCAGCCTCAGTTGCAGTTCTGCCTATCCCACTCAATGCATATGCCAAAAAGAATAGAGACATAGCAATATCTACTGGCCCCATCCCAAAGACACCAGTCCTCCTCATAATATTAACCAGAAAGTAGCCTGCATAGATTGCAATGAATATCGTTAGAAGAGAGATATTCAATGCAGCTCCTTTGCCAGCATTTTTCAGAAAAGCAAGGAGCATGACCAGCGCAAACAATCCCATGCAAGCATATGCAACAATGAGATAGGAGAATTGCTCTGCCAAATTGATAGTAGCTGATGGAAATATACCGTTAATCATTGCTCCTAAGCCGAGAATATCGTTCGGAACAAAGTATAAAGCTAGCAAGGCTTCTGCGGCAATTATTCCTAGACCGATTATGAGGAGTATGAAACTGCCTGTACCTAGCAAGAACCCACCTTTCTTTGGTTCAGCAAGGGTTGCAAGTCTAAGACTCGTTCGTGTTGAAAGATATCCTTGAAAAGCGATCCAACCAACCCAACCGAAAATCGCGAAGAACAGTAAAGCTGTACGGCCAACTAGAAGTGATAGGAACACAGCGATAGCGAACGAAACAACCATCCAACTGAGTCCTTTCATTTCAGTTACCCTGCCTCGACCTCGTCTCGTAATCCAGAGTCGATCTGCTCCCAAGCCTGTGAATAATGCACCTAGAGCAAAGTAAATCGCACCTGCCGAACCTACATATGTGAAGAAGTAAACGAGTACTTCCTCTATAGCGGTTCCGGGAAATGTATACATCATCCAGGATACAAACAGGCCCAGAAAAGTAGTGGTTACAAACACAATAAGATACGCAAGGTATCTCCGTGTTTTGAAGAAGACACGAATTCCATCAAATAACGGGATTGCCAATAATAGTAACCTCCCAGACTATGCACGAAAGAGGGTTTGGACCGATATAAGCTTTACAGCTATAATCACCACTACTTTTTCATGCCGTCAAAGGTAATAAGAAACTTCGGTGTAGTTTTCCTATCATCCAAAGGTGTGTGCCAAAATGGCAATTCGAGTTTTAATGGTCGATGATGATTCCGTTCATCTTGAGCTCAGTGAGCGGTTTCTAAATCGACTAAGTCCAGATTATGAAATCGTATCAGTAGAAACTCCGGCAGACGCAATCAAATTGCTTGAGGAAAATAGTTTCGACGCCGCTGTCTGTGATATTGATTTAGCTGAAAGAGCAATGAGTGGATTGGATATCCTTGAACATGTGCGGAGTTTGGGTGATGAAATACCAGTGATCATTTTTACTGGAAAAAGCAGGGAGGAGTTTGCTATCCAAGCACTCAATCTTGGAGCTGATTATTACATTCTTAAGAGCTCATCAAATATAGAAGGCCTGTACGCAGAACTATCCTATTACATTCTCACTGCAGTTGAGAAACGTCGAACAAAGAAAGCACTGAAGGAATCAGAACAGAAGCTACGAGAGAGTGAGGCAAGACTTGCCGAAGCTCAGCGTATCGCTCACTCTGGTAGTTGGGTTTGGGACATCATTGAAAATAAGGAGATTTGGTCTGATGAGATATATCGTATTTTTGGCCTTGCTCCACAAGAATTCTTGGCAACTTATGAAGCATTCTTGAACTCCATTCATCCAGATGATAAAGAATTGGTCAGAAAATCAGTCGATGATGCGTTGAACAACAGAGCAACTTATAGTATTGACCACAGAATCGTACGTCCTGACAATGAAATCCGCTACGTCCATGAAGAAGGAGAGGTCACCTTTGATGACACAGGAAGAGCAGTAAGAATGATGGGAACTGTCCAGGATATAACAGAGCGTGTCACGATGGAGCACCTTTTGAGAGAAGAGAGAGACATGGCACAGAAGTATCTTGAGTTAACAAGCACAATGATATTTGCTTTAGATGCTTCATTCAATATTTCAATGATCAATCGAGCAGGTTGCGAAGTACTTGAATATGCAGAAGATGAAATCATTGGTAAAAACTGGATTAATATTTTCATACCAAAAGAAAGTCGTACTATGGCAGAAAAATATCTGAACTCATTGCTCCCAATAGATGGCAGTCTTGGACCAAGTATCAGTTTAACGATTCTTACGAAATCAAAGAAAGAAAAATCCATCATATGTCGTGGCTCAGTCCTCTCTATTGATGAGGGCAGAGCAACTGCAATTCTTTGTTCTGCACAATTAACTCCTGATTCAAAAATCCTAAATCAACTTGAAATGACTGATGATGCTCAATCACAAAAAATACTCTATGACTGGTGGCAGGGAGTCTTTGAAAATTCTCCTTCTGCCATAGGCATCTTCAATTCAGAGGGATTGCTTATTGATGCAAACAAGGCGGCTGTGGAAATCCTGGGAGTGAAGAATCGTGAAGCACTTCTAGGAATGAGTT
>Ga0224495_10001238_pt1 | contig 18369 bp, 17 predicted proteins | sample SF_Jul11_sed_USG_FD_168128 | JGI IMG/M metagenome (GOLD analysis project Ga0224495, IMG submission 168128) | Sediment microbial communities from San Francisco Bay, California, United States - SF_Jul11_sed_USGS_4_1 | ecosystem: Environmental > Aquatic > Marine > Sediment | place: USA: California... | reverse complement strand
CCGAGGCGTCATCCAGGCCGTTAGCACGTGCCGCGGCGACATCCTTGGCGTTTTCGGACATAAGCTGCGCAGCCCGGCTTTGCAGTGCCAGGGCGGTTTCCGTCAGTGCGCGGTTCTTGGTCGCGGTGTCGGTGCTGACCGACGAGCAGTTCTTCCAGGGTGGCGCGGAATACCTGCAACAGGCGCGCGCCGCCTGCGCCTTGCCGGTGCTGCGCAAGGATTTCATCGTGGACGAGTATCAGGTCTACCAGTCGCGCGCGATGGGGGCGGAGCTGGCAAAGGTTTTCGGGGTGTAGACTCTACTTGATAAAAGAGGCGCTCGCATGCTACTGCGCATAGAACTTCTGCTTAAGGCTCAGCAAATGAGCTTTTCGTGCGAGTTGCCCAGTCAAAATATGTTGGTATCATGCGCCCAAAGTCCTTTGGGGGCGAAGAATAAGCACGAGGCAAATACGCTGTATTCAGGTCAAGGCAAGCAATACAATCTTTGGACGAGCCCGCCACATATATTCTGGAAGAAATGTCTGAGCCAACCACAATCGAGCGCAACCAGCTTCATGAATTATTTTACGCCGGTGATTTTGCGGAAGTGGAAAGTCGCGCACAAGCACTGTTGAGCCAACACCCCGAATCCGGATTTGTCTGGAACGCATTGGGTTTGGCACTCCAGATGCAGGGCAAGGATGGCTCGGCTGCTTTGCGGAGGGCAACAGGATTGCTGCCTAATGATGCAGATATGCATTGCAAGTTGGGCAACGCCCTCAGCGACCTCGGCCGGCTGAATGAGGCTGAGGCCAGCTTCAGGCGCGCCTTGGAGATCAAGCCTGATTATGCCGAGGTACACAGCAATCTGGGCCTAACACTCAAGGAGCTGGGGCGGCTGAATGAAGCCGAGGCATGCTATCGGCAAGCGCTGGAGATCAAGCCGGATTATGCTGAGGCGCATAGTAATTTAGGTCTCACACTCAGGGAACTGGGGAGGCTGGCCGAGGCCGAGGCTAGCTATCGGCAGGCGCTGGAGATCAGGCCGGATTTTGCCGAGGCGTACGGAAACCTTGGAGGTTTGCTCAAGGAACAGGGCAAGTTCGACGAGGCTCTGGCATACTATCGGCAAAGCGGCAGGTTAATGCCCGAAAATGACGATATTCAGCATCAGATTGCATCGTTGTCTGGAAGAACTACTGAACGTGCACCAGTTAAATATGTCGAAAAACTGTTTGACGGCTACGCTCACAAGTTCGACAGGCATTTGCAGCAAGACCTCAAGTATGAGGTTCCGGAAAAAATTGTGGCGCTTATTACGAAACACGTGTCACCACCTGTCGAAAAATGGAATGTTCTGGATTTGGGATGTGGAACAGGACTGGCCGGTTTGGCGATTGCGCCTTTTGCGAGGCGACTGGTCGGGGTCGACCTTTCGTCCAAGATGCTGGAGAAGGCAAGTGCGCGTAACCTGTATCAGCGATTGGAGCATCTTGATTTGATGGTAATGATGCGACGCGAAGCGGCTTCGAGCTTCGACGTGATCGTTGCGACCGATGTGTTCATCTACGTGGGCAGGCTCGATGACGTTTTCGGCGAAACCAAGAGGTTGCTTCGCCCCGATGGGATTGTCGCCTTCTCCATTGAAACTCTTGAGGCCTCCGCACAGGGAGAAGCCAGCCAAGGTGTTCAACCGGAATACCAACTGCAATATACCGGCCGCTATTCCCATTCCCAGAGCTACATTACTAGCCTTGCTTCAGCCAGCGGCTTCAAAATACAGGGTATAGAGGCAACACTTATTCGTACGGAAAAAGGGAAGCCGATTAATGGCCACTTGGTGCTGTTAAGAAAAACATCTTAGTGACTGCTGTATTGCGACCGCAGAAAATTCATTCGTTCAAGATGGCCGATTCATTGTCTTATTGCGCCATTATTCCTGAATCACCTCAAAATCATGCGTGATCGCGGCGGTTGCGCCGAGCATGATCGAGGCTGAGCAGTATTTCTCGGCCGACAGCTTGATGGCCTTTTCGACCGCTTCCGGTTTGATGTCCTTGCCCTTTACTACAAAGTGCATGTGGATCCTGGTGAATACCTTTGGATCGGTTTCGGCACGCTCCGCTTCCAGCTCTACGTAACAATCGGTAATCGCCTGGCGGCTTTTTTTCAGGATGCTGACCACGTCGAAATTGGTGCAGCCGCCGGCACCGAGCAGCAGCATTTCCATCGGGCGTGGGCCGAGATTACGCCCGCCTGCGGTGGGTGGCCCGTCCATCAATACCGCATGGCTGCTTTCGGTTTCGCCGAGAAAGGAGGCCTGCTCCACCCATATGACACGAGCTTTCATGTTGATCCTTTGCATTGTTGTTTTTTAAGGTTGCTGACTTTACCCGATACCGAAACGATCCGGTGATTTCGCGCCATGAATCCGGCACATGGCAGAAATGTTAACAGGTTGGCGTGCCGCGCGTAATAATCCCGGCTGTGCCCCGATTTTGCTCGAGGGGCTGTTGCAGGAAGAAAGTTGCCGGATATTCATGGGCTTCCGGCGAGGGGTGGGTGCCAAAGACGGTTGTTTTCGTATCAAATAGCGTTTGACAGTGACGGGTGGGCTGCAATAGAATGCGCGCCCTTCGAGGTTTTACTTAATTGAATTTTTAGGAATTGTGGTTATGAAGACATTTTCCGCCAAGCCACATGAAGTCCAGCATGACTGGCTTCTGATTGATGCAGCAGACCAGGTTTTAGGCCGTCTGGCCGCACAGATTGCTTCGCGCCTGCGCGGCAAGCACAAGGCGATCTATACCCCGCACGTGGATACCGGCGACTTTGTCGTGGTGGTCAATGCGGACAAGCTGCGCGTGACCGGCAACAAGTCGGAAGCCAAGCTTTATCATCGCCACACGACCTATCCGGGCGGCCTGTACACCACCAATTTTGCCAAGATGCAGGGGCGCCATCCCGGCCGTGCACTGGAAAAGGCGGTCAAGGGCATGCTGCCGAAAGGCCCGCTGGGCTATGCGATGTTGCGCAAGATGAAGGTGTATGCCGGCGAGGCACACCCTCATGAGGCGCAGCAACCGAAACCCGTTAATTTGTTGAAGGCATAACCGATCATGAGCGTAAGTTATAACTACGGTACCGGTCGTCGCAAGAGTGCGGTGGCACGTGTTTTTATGAAGCCAGGCAAGGGTGATATCGTGGTGAACGACAAGCCTGTGGACGAATTTTTTTCGCGCGAGACCGGCCGCATGGTTGTGCGTCAGCCGTTGAATCTGACCGACACCCTGAGCAAGTTTGACATCATGGTGAACGTTACCGGCGGTGGCGAATCCGGCCAGGCAGGTGCGGTGCGTCACGGCATTACCCGTGCGCTGATTGATTACGATGCTGCATTCAAGTCGGTATTGAAGCAGGCAGGTCTGGTGACCCGCGATGCGCGCGAAGTTGAACGCAAAAAAGTCGGCCTGCGCAAGGCGCGTCGCCGCAAACAGTTCTCCAAACGTTAAGAAGACGCGCCGGATGTATCTCAAAGCCGCCTTCGGGCGGCTTTTTCATTGGATTTTTGTTGTAAAATGAACGGTTATATATGGAAGCATATCATGATTAAGGTTGGCATCGTCGGCGGCACAGGCTATACCGGGGTCGAGTTGCTGCGCCTGTTGGTGGCGCATCCGCAAGTTTCACTGCAGGTGATCACTTCGCGCGCCGATGCCGGCATACCGGTAAGCAAGATGTTTCCCAGCTTGCGCGGCCATGTGGATCTGTCGTTCTCCCATCCCGATCAGGCACACCTCGAGAAATGCGACTTGGTGTTTTTTGCCACGCCGAACGGCATTGCCATGCAGCAGGCAGGCGCTTTGCTGGATGCGGGCGTGAGGATCATCGACCTGGCAGCGGATTTTCGTTTGCGGGACGTTGCCACATGGGAGAAGTGGTACGGCATGACGCATGCATGCCCGGATCTGGCTGCCGAGGCGGTGTACGGTTTGCCGGAGGTGAACCGCGAAAAAATCAAGGCCGCCCGTTTGGTTGCCAATCCCGGCTGCTACCCGACGGCGGTGCAACTGGGCTTTATCCCGCTGCTGGAGGCGGATGCGGTCGAGCCGGACAGTCTGATCGCTGACGCGAAATCCGGAGTGTCGGGTGCCGGGCGCAAGGCGGAGATGCCGTATCTGTATTCCGAGGCGGCGGACAACTTCAAGGCATACGGCGTGGCCGGGCACCGGCATCTGCCGGAGATCAGGCAGGGACTGGCGCAGGTGGCGGGCAAGGAAGTCGGGTTGACTTTCGTGCCGCATTTGACGCCCATGATCCGCGGCATCCATGCGACGTTGTATGGCAGGCTGGCGAAAGAAGTGGATCTGCAGGTGCTGTTCGAGCAGCGTTATGCCGAAGAACCGTTCGTGGATGTGATGCCTTCCGGAAATTGCCCGGAAACACGCGCGGTCCGTGGCGGGAACCTTTGCCGCATTGCAGTGCACAGGCCGCAGGGGGGAGATACCGTGGTGGTGCTGTCGGTGATCGATAACCTGGTCAAGGGTGCGGCTGGGCAGGCAATACAGAACATGAATCTCATGTTCGGGCTTCCGGAAGCTGTGGCTTTGAATAACGTTCCTTTACTGCCCTGATATGTTACGAGGCGTCAAACGAAGATTTACCATATCCGCGCCGCAGATGAAGGTGCGCCCGCACCATCCCTGGTATTTGCGCTGGGGCATGGTGTTGCCTTTCTTGCTGGCAACAATCGGCCTGGCATGGTGGGCCTATGACAGCGGACTGGAATTGGCCGGCTTTCACCGTAACAAGGCTGAGCAGGAGTTGGCCAGCTTGCGCGAACAAGTCACCCTTCTGACCGCAAAGAACGAACTGCTGACAAGCCAGGTGGCGCAATTCGAGAGGCAGGTTCAGATCGAGCAGGCCAGCAATCAGGAAACAGCGCGATTGCTGAAAAACCTTGCGGATGAAAATGACCGGCTTCAGGAGGACCTTGGTTTTTTCCAGGATCTTACTGCAACCGGCAGCAAGGAAGGCGAACTGGGTGTGCATCGCTTAAGGTTGGAGCGGGACAAGATGCCGGGGGAATACAACCTGCGCATGTTGCTGGTGAGGGGCGGGCAGCGGGCCAAACAGTTTGTCGGCAGCTATCAGCTCGTGGCCACGATCGTTGAGAATGGGCAGAGTACTACGCATGTATTTACACACGACGCGTCCGGGAATGCCCCATTCCAGCTCAATTTCAGGTATTATCAGCGCATCGAGCAACACATTCAGTTGCCACCTGAAGCAAAATTGGAAAACGTGCAGGTGCGCATATTCGAAAAAGGGGCGGTTGAACCCAAGGTGCGCCAGAGCGTAAGTCCCGTATAAGTTAAGGAGCGATAATGTTCGGAAAAACACACAGCAAGCCACAGACCCAGATCGATTCGCTGATCGGCGTGAATGCAACCATTGGCGGAGATATAAATTTCAGCGGCGGATTGCGTGTTGACGGGAATGTGAACGGCAATGTCATTGCGACACCGGGAAAACCGAGCACGCTGGTGTTAAGCGAACACGCCAGGGTAAACGGTGAGGTAAGCGTGACCCATCTGGTGACAAATGGCACGATCAATGGTTCGGTTTCGGTTACCGAATATCTGGAACTACAAGGCAAGGCCAAGGTCACAGGAGATATTTATTACAAAACCATGCAAATCCAGCTTGGCGCGATCGTTGAGGGCCGGCTGATACATGGCAATCAGGAAGCTGCAGACAAGGTAGTGGCATTCAAGTCTGGTAGCGCCGAATAATTTATCAAGGAGATCAAAGTGAGCGCAACAACTGAAGAGGCGGTTTCAGAAACACAAGATCCGCTGCTGTTTACTGATAACGCGGCAAACAAGGTAAAGCAACTGATCGAGGAAGAAGGCAATACCGATCTCAAACTCCGTGTCTTCGTCAGCGGTGGTGGCTGCTCCGGCTTCCAGTATGGATTTACCTTTGAAGAAGAGACGAATGAAGATGACACCGTATTGACCAAGAACGGTGTGCAGCTGTTGATCGATCCGATGAGCTTCCAGTATCTGGCAGGCGCAGAGATCGACTACAAGGACAGCATTGAGGGTTCCCAGTTCATCATCCGGAATCCGAATGCCACAACCACCTGCGGTTGCGGTTCATCGTTCTCCGCCTGATCCGGTTTCAATCCGCCAGAATCAATTGCGCGAAATGCTGATTTGAGGAGTGGCGCACTCCTCAAATCGGCCACGACTTCCAGCTTCTCCACACTTTGCTGCTTTCTTGAGCGGCGTATCCTCCAGGACAACGATACCGGTACCCTCTTTGTTTTCAACTCGTGTGTTGAGTTCGGACGATAGTGTGCGCAACTCGTCAATCACGGCATCGGCTGGCGCTCCGGTCAAGGGTTGTGGCTGGAACTGTACCTCGAAGTTATTCACGTTGATGGGAAACAGTCTTACGCTTTGAAGGCGGGCGTTGCGGAAATGGAGCTGCGCCACCGCGCTTCGTGCGGATCTCATGCTGTAGGAGCCGAAGGTGAAGTTGCCGAGGCTGTAGAGAATGACACCGTCTTTATACCGTTCGATGCCTTGCAGGATATGCGGATGATGCCCGATGACGGCGCTGGCGCCGGCATCGATTGCGCTGCGGCCCAACCGTGTCTGGTAATCGCGCAGGGAAGTCTTGCCTTCCTGTCCCCAGTGGAACGAAACCAGCACGATATCAGCCTGATCGCGCGCGGCCCTTACGTCGGCTCGTACATGGGACTCATGGCCAAACGCAGTACCTGCCTTATTATGAGAAGCAAAAAAATTCTCGGGTAAGGTCATCGAGTAGGAAAGAACTGCGATGCGCTGACCGTTGATCTGGAGCAAGGCTGGCCGGCGCGCAGCTGCCAGGTCGGCACCGGCACCGGCATGCTGGATGCCGATCGAATCAAGCGTTTCGATGGTCTGGAGAAGACCTTCCGCGCCGTAGTCCAGCGTGTGATTGTTTGCCAGCGACACGACGTTAAAGCCCGCTGCTTTCAGAGCGGTGCCAACTGCCGCCGGTGGCGAGCGGAAAACATACGTTTTATCCTGTTCAGGAGCGCCCCGGTTGGTGAGGGGGCCTTCAACATTTCCAAAGATGATGTTTGCGTTTCTGAAATAGGGAAGCATTTTCACGAATGGGTAGCTATACCCCTGCTCCGCCATTATCGGGCGTGCAGTGCCATCAAGCATGATGTCGCCAACAGCGCTGATGATGACATCAGTGTGCCCCTCCGCCATGGGGGTGTTGATGTGTGTTTCGGCTGCATTGGGCGCATCCGGCTTGACTTCAGTCGAAAGAGCGGCGGTCGGCGATGCCAGGCATAGAGCCGCAAGGAAAAGAACAGATCGAATGCTCATTGTGTGCTCAAATATAACGTGAGAGGGTGATTGCTATGTCTGCCGGTAAACGGCACCCAGTATACACGGGTGCTTTGAGCCTGTGACCTGCGGCAGATTGGCGGGCTTTCCATGCAGGTTTTGCTGTGCCAGCCATGCGAACGCGGTGGCTTCCATGTAATCGCCATCCACGCCGAGTGCATCGGTGCTTTGTACGCTGCAAACTGGCAACAGGGTAGCAAGGCGGTTGTGCAACGCCAGATTATGTGCGCCTCCGCCGCAAAGATAGATCTCTTCTGCGCCTGAACAGTGATTATTGATGGCTTCGGCAATGCTGCGGCAAGTAAGCTCAAGCAATGTTGCCTGCACATCTTCGGTTGCCTCGGTGCCAGACATCCTGTCGCCCAGCCATGAAAGGCTGAACAGATCGCGCCCGCTGCTCTTGGGTGGCGGCTGGTAAAAAAAAGGCTCCTTGAGCATCTTGTCGAGCAGCCCGGGGAGCACGCTGCCGGAGGCTGCCCATTTGCCGCTTTCGTCAAAAGGCTTCCCCAGGTGTTGCCTGCTCCACGCATCCATGAGCACGTTGCCGGGCCCGCAGTCAAAGCCTGAAGTGGCCTTGTTTGGCTTCAGATTGGTCAGGTTGCTGATGCCGCCGATGTTGACAATGGCCCGGTGTATGCCAGGATGGCGCATCAGCTTGTCGTGAAAAGCCGGAACCAGTGGAGCTCCCTGCCCTCCGGCAGCGATGTCACGACTGCGGAAATCGCTGACTACAGTGATGCCGGTCAGTTCTGCGAGCAACGCCGCGTTGCCGATCTGCATGGAATAGCCATGTTCCGGGCAGTGGCGGATGGTTTGTCCGTGGCAGCCGATCGCGCGGATGTGTTTATTGGAAAGGTTTGCTTTGCTTAATACTGCGCCTGCTGCTTCTGCATAGAGCCGCGCCAGTTGGTTTCCGATGAGTTGCGTCTGGTGCAGTTCGTTGTGGCTGGGCTGATGCAGCTTCAGCAAGACGTTTCTCAGTGCGTCGTCAAAAGGATGATAGTGCTTCGCGATCTGTTTCGGGCTGGTTTGGCCGAGGTCGACAACGACTGCATCGATGCCGTCCAGGCTTGTGCCGGACATCAGGCCAAGATACAGTTCTCCGGGATGCTGCACGCGATGTTTAGTCGAGTTTTGCGAGATTGGTATTGCGCAACAGGTTCAGACGCGAAACCATGTTGTCAGCCACTTCCCGAAAAGCATCCTTGTCGGCACTGTCGATCGGCTTTGCTTCGGGTAAGGCGACGCGCATGGGGTTTTGCTCCCGTCCGTTTATTTTGAATTCGTAGTGCAGATGAGGTCCGCTGGCCAAACCGGTCTTGCCGACATAGCCGATCACTTCGCCCTGCTTGACACGCTGCCCCTTGCGCAAGCCTTTGGCGAAGCGGGACAAGTGCCCATACACCGTCGAATACCGGCCCTGGTGTGCAATTCTAATGATGTTGCCATATCCGTTCTCCCGGCCGACTGAAGTGACTACGCCATCAGAGGTTGCCTTTACGCGGGTGCCGATTGGAGCAGCAAAGTCTACGCCTTTATGGGCGCGCCATTTGTTCAGTATGGGGTGAAAACGCGAGTTGGTGAAGCCCGAGCTTACCCGTGAATATTCGATCGGGGAGCGCAGGAAGGTCTTGAGCACACTCTTGCCTTCGGGCGTGTAGTACTCGCCCTGCTGGTCGCCTTTCTGGAAATAGATCGCCTGGTAAGCGCGTCCCTGGTTGATGAATTCAGCAGCCTGGATGCGCCCCGCGCTCAGCAGAGCACCGTTGTTGTAGATCATTTCATACACAACGGTGAATTTGTCGCCCTTGCGCAAATCCTGGTGAAAATCAATATCGCCACTGAAGAGCTCATTCAGCTGGTTAGCGGCTGCATCCGGCATTCCTGCTTCATCCGTGGCGGCATAGAGGCTGGTCTGGATCTCGCCGGTGCGTACAAACAGCCGTTTTTCCAGCTGCGCGGGTAAAATGCGTGCTGCAAAACCGTTGTCCTGCTTTTCGATGATGACTTGTGTGGCATCATCTACAAGGTAACGCAAAGAAATAAGTTTGCCGTCTGCCGCAGTTTCGGCATGCACTTCTTTGCCAATGGGTAATTTCCTGAATGAGGCGGCTTCTTCGGCCTGGCGCAAATAATCGCTTGCCGCAGCGTCTTCAACATTCAGGCGGCGCAACAGCTCAACGACGGTATCACCACGCTGCAGGCGTTCGTTGCGCCAGAAGCTGGCTGCAAGGGGTTTTTCCTCTGCGGCCTTGGGCAAAGATATCTCTTCGGTGGCTGTTTTGACCGAACTCAAATCAAGGTTGTTTTGCGGGACGAGGCCGAAAGCCGTGACCACGCCCAACAAAGGCAAAGTGGACAGCGCAACGAACCAGCGCAGTTTTTTTCTGCTTTCCGTCATTTTGCGGCCTTTGCCGAGTGTGTTTTGGGGTAACATTTGCGCCTCCATAGGTTGCTTATTCCAGTATTAGCAACGTATTGCGTAAATCGATGGCGCGCACTCTACCAGAAAATGACGTTTTTTCAAAGCCTTGCTGACCGGCGGCGTGCTCCGAAAAACGACTGGCAGATAGCGCCCGACAGAAGGTTGGTGTGAAAGACCGGCAGTTATATTTTGAAGCTGGAATTAAGAGTAAGAACTATTGATATGACGACCCACTCAGGACAGACACAAACCGACGCACTGGCGCAAATCAAGCGCGGCGCTCACGAGCTGTTGATCGAAGACGAGCTGAAGCAAAAACTTTCGACAGGCAGGCCGCTGCGTGTAAAAGCGGGTTTCGACCCGACTGCGCCGGATTTGCATCTTGGGCATACCGTGTTGCTTAACAAGATGCGCCAGTTGCAGGATCTGGGACACCATGCCTTGTTCCTGATCGGCGATTTTACCGGGATGATCGGCGATCCCAGCGGAAAAAACTCTACCCGCCCGCCCTTATCGCGCGAGCAGGTGCTGGAGAACGCCCAATCCTATCGTGCCCAAGTATTCAAAGTGCTTGATCCTGAAAGGACGGAAATCGTTTTCAATTCTGCCTGGATGGACAAATTCACGGCAGTCGACCTGATCAGGCTGGCTGCCACGCACACCGTGGCGCAGATGCTGGAGCGCGATGACTTCTCCAAGCGCTACAAGGGGAATCAGCCGATAGCCATTCACGAATTCGTCTATCCGCTGGTGCAGGGCTATGACTCTGTGGCGCTCAGGGCGGACATTGAGCTGGGCGGCACCGACCAGAAATTCAATTTGCTGATGGGCAGAGAATTGCAAAAGCATCATGGTCAGCCGCCGCAGTGTGTGCTTACCATGCCCCTGCTGGAAGGCCTGGACGGCGTGAACAAGATGTCCAAATCACTGGGGAATTATGTCGGCATCACCGAGGCGCCTCAGGAAATATTCGGAAAGCTGATGTCGATTTCGGACGAATTGATGTGGCGCTACCTGGAGTTATTGTCATTCCGCAGTCTCGGCGAAATCAGCGGCTGGCGCGATGAGGTTGCCGCTGGCCGTAACCCGCGTGACATCAAGGTGCTATTGGCGCAGGAAATCGTTGCGCGCTTTCACTCGCAGCAGGCTGCGGAGGCTGCGCTGGCTGAATTCGATGCACGCTTTCGCCATGGCGTGCTTCCAGATGATATGCCGGAGGTCTGCGTGTCAGCTTCAGGCGGGCATATTGCAGTACCTCTGTTGCTCAAGCAGGCCGGGTTGGTCGAAGGTACCTCCGAAGGGATGCGCATGATCCAGCAGGGTGCGGTCAAACTGGACGGAGAGCGCATCAATGACAAGGCTGCCGTAGTCGAGGCGGGTCGAGTGGTCGTGGCGCAGGTGGGCAAACGGAAGTTTGCAAGAATTACAGTCAGCTCCTGATAAATATGGAGGTGCCAGCCGGTTCATTTTATGGTGTGGCTGGGATACCATACAAAGATATCGGTTGTATTTGAATATATGAAACAATTGGCCGGTTCCGTTCCGGGTGCATTATTGGGGAAATGGTGTTAAGTAAACTAGGCAAATATGATTTAAGGCGCGAACTTGGCAGGGGGGCAATGGGCATCGTCTATGAAGGCTTTGACCCCTTTATAGAGCGTATCGTGGCGATCAAGACGATCCAGAAAAACCTGATCGACAAGAAAGAGGCGGCTGAAATACTCAGCCGGTTTCGTCGCGAAGCGCAGGCGGCGGGGCGCCTCACACATCCGAACATCGTTTCTGTCTATGAATATGGCGAGGATGGTGACGTGGCATTTATTGCCATGGAATATATCACCGGCATTGAACTGAAGGAGCACTTTGATAAGACGGTGCGGTTCCAGCTGGACGACAGCGTAAGGATAATGGCCCAGCTTCTGGATGCGCTTGAATTCTCGCATGCAAGGGGGGTGGTGCATCGGGACATCAAACCTTCGAATATCCTGATCACGAAAGATGGGCAGGTGAAAATAGCGGATTTCGGCATTGCCAAGATCGATTCATCGGAGCTCACTCAAGTTGGAACCGTACTGGGAACCCCTTCTTATATGTCGCCGGAGCAGTTTCTGGGGCTGGCAGTAGATTGCCGAAGCGACATCTATTCGGCCGGCGTCATTCTTTATCAGTTTCTTACCGGGGAGCGGCCATTTACCGGCAGCAACATGACCGTGATCATGCATAAGGTCCTGAACCAGGCGTCCTCTCCCCTGCATCAATTCAACCCCAACCTGCCAGAATCAATGCAAAAAGTTATTGATAAGGCCATGGCAAAGCGCCCGGAAGACCGTTACCAGGCAGCAGCAGAATTCATGAAAGCATTAAAGGTTGCAGCACAGTCGTCCGTTCAAACAGGCAAGATCCCTTCTACGGATACCACGATGCTGAATACCCGCCAGAGCCGTCAAGATGACGATATCGGGCTAAGCTCGGATTTTGATTTCAGCGCGACTGAATTTGACTTGCGCCTCAGGGAGACGCAAAGGGAAGCCGAGCTGGCCGCCAAAGGGAAAGCCCCTGATAACACTGCCAATGGCGCCTTCCAGGAAGAAAAGCTGGAGTTCCGCCAATTTTTTGTGTCACACGAGATTGAAACACCCGCAGAGGTGGCAGCAGTACAGGCTCCCGCGGCACCTAGCTTGCCAACGCCTCCGGCAGTAACTTTCGAGTCCAGCCTGCTTGCCGGTCTGGCGAGAGAAGCCAGCGAAAGAACGGACTCCAAAAATGTTGCATTACAGGAAAGTCAGGCCAGGGCCCGGCGTGTCGATGGTGCGCTGAACCGGATAGTCAAGTTCTTCCAGCCATTTATCAAGCATGTCAATGCCATGGAGCCAACGATTAACAGGGTCTATCGTTTTGATGCGCGAACGACCTATACAAAACTGAAATGGCAGAACGCGATCATGGATTTTCGCAAGCAGGGAATCCATGATGGGGCGTATATGGACTACGCAGTTTTCAGTGTGAACTTGTGTGCGCCGGAGCCTGTACTGCTGAAAAGGCCCTGGGGTTCTCTGGATACGCTCAAGAATGAGTTAAGCCATTTGAGGCTGCATTTGATGGAAGAACCGGATGCCGACAAAAAAAAGCTGAAGCAGGAATGGCTTGAAACTCAATTGGCCCCAGATTTCCCGGTGCAGATCAAGTTTCAGGGGGATTACAACGAAAGCAGCATTAATGTAATGAGCCGCAATCTTGAGGATTTTGGAGTGGTTGCATACAAGCTTGTACCCGACGAAGCTACTCAGGCTTTTTTAGATAGCCTTGGACTGTTTCTCATCGGGCGCTCAAATCAATTGCCAGCGCAGCTGCGGCGTGCCTAATGTTTACATAGGGGGCTGGATTTTGAGCAGCCAGGCAGGTCGGTACATTGCCATATAAGCTGAAGCAGCTGAGGAGTGTGCGCAGGTGTAAAAGATGATCCTCCCGGGTTGCGGCAATAAATAGAGGTTGTGGCGTAAAGGGTGTTTTGCTAGAATTCTGCCCTCAGTTTTTGGATAAGGCAGTTTATTTATGACAACAGTACGTGTTAAAGAAAATGAGCCGTTTGAAGTCGCGATGCGTCGCTTCAAGCGCTCGGTAGAAAAAACAGGCCTGCTGACCGATTTGCGTGCCCGCGAATTTTACGAAAAGCCTACTGCTGAACGTAAGCGCAAGATGGCTGCTGCGGTAAAGCGCCATTACAAACGCCTGATGAGCCAGGTTCTTCCTCCCAAGCTTTATTAATCCAGGCACGCGTACCTTCCAGGGGCGCTACGGCTGGTTTGATATGAGCCTCAAGCAGCAAATCACTGAAGACATGAAAGCCGCGATGCGCGCCAGGGATACGGCGCGCCTCGGTGCTATTCGCCTGTTGCTCGCCGCGATGAAACAACGCGAAGTTGACGGTCGTGCCGAGTTGTCGGATGCCGATGTTGTTGCCATCATCGAAAAGATGAACAAACAACGGCGCGATTCCATCAGCCAATACGAAGCGGCGGGGCGCCAGGATCTGGCAGACGTCGAAAAATTCGAGCTGAGCGTATTGGCAGCCTATATGCCGCAGCAGCTTGAAGAAGCCGAAATCGTTGCGGTTATCAACGAGGCGATCGCCACAACGGGCGCATCCGGCCCGCAGGACATGGGTAAAGTAATGGGCGTGGCTAAAACCAAATTGGCCGGGCGTGCCGACATGGGTAAGGTTTCGGCGCTGATAAAGGCGCAATTATCCAAATAAGCCCGCGCCTGGATTTTTCATCCCGGCAGCCTTTGCGGGGAATGCAAAAATTCTTGAGTATCGATCTTGATAAAAGGGCGGTGCTGGCGTGATTCCAAAAAATTTCATTCAGGATTTGCTTAACCGTCTCGATATTGTGGACGTGATAGAGCGCTATGTGCCGCTGAAAAAGGCGGGTGCGAATTATGTAGCCTGCTGCCCGTTCCACAGCGAAAAATCCCCCTCGTTTACCGTCAGTCAGACCAAGCAGTTCTACCATTGCTTCGGTTGCGGCGCGCATGGCACGGCGATCGGGTTTGTCATGGAGCATGCCGGGTTTGGTTTTGTCGAGGCAGTTGAGGAGCTGGCAGGCAGCATCGGCCTGAAGGTCCCCGATGAGCGGCCAGACGCGGGTGATAAATTTCAAAAGGCGGCACCGGACCTGTACGAGGTGATGCAAGCAGCCACGCGCTATTACCGCGAGCAGCTCAAACTTTCCGCGCGTGCGATCGATTACCTCAAGAAGCGAGGCCTGAAGGGTGAAATCGCCGCAAAATTCGGCATCGGCTACGCTCCAGATGCCTGGCAGAACCTTGCCGCGGCATTCCCGGATTATCAAAGCGATACGCTCGACAAGACCGGTCTGGTGATTGCTAACGATGATGGCAAGCGCTACGACCGTTTTCGTGACCGCATCATGTTTCCCATCGTAAACGTGCGCGGACAGGTCATCGGTTTTGGCGGAAGGGTGCTGGATAAGGGGGAGCCAAAATACCTTAACTCACCGGAAACAGCGCTGTTTGAAAAAGGCCGTGAACTCTATGGTTTGTTTCAGGCTCAGAAAGCCATTCGCGCCGCGCAGCAGGTTCTGGTGGTGGAGGGCTACATGGATGTGGTGGCTTTGGCGCAGCAGGGAGTGGATTATGCTGTAGCCACTCTCGGCACGGCAACTACGCCATTTCATGTTCAAAAGCTTTTGCGCCTTACCGAACATATTATATTTTGCTTTGATGGAGATTTGGCTGGGCAAAAGGCGGCTTGGCGTGCCCTTGAAAACGCATTGCCTTATTTACAGGACGGAAAACGCATAAGTTTCCTGTTCCTGCCGGCAGAGCACGACCCCGATAGTTTTATCGGGGAATTCGGCAAGGACGCCTTCGAAAAGAGTATGCGCGAAGCGATGCCCCTGTCCTCCTACCTGTTGCAGGAGATCTGTGCGGGGCTGGATTTGCGCAGCCAGGAAGGGCGCGGGCAATTATTAAAACGCGCAAAGCCGTTGCTTGCCGCCATCGTTGCTCCAGCTACTGCTTTGCTGCTTCGCAAAGAGGTGGCAGCCCTTTCTGGCGTTAGCCAGGCGGAACTGGAAGCTCTGTATGAAGTCCAACCCGTCGTACGCCAAGGCCAGCGGGGAGCCCAAAAAATCGCAAGGACGCCGCCATCAACCAGTCGGCGATTGCTGCAATGCCTGATTGCAAAACCCGAACTAGGCGCAAAAGTAGATGGCGACTGGCTTGGAGAAGGGGCAGAAGCCGAGGCGATCGCAGACATCCTTTCGGTACTGCGCGAGGCAGATTATGAAATTGGTGGACCCGCGCTTACACAAATGTTTCAGGGCACAGCACATGAAAAAATACTGGCTTCGGCTGAGGTGGATATGTTGCATTGGGGTGAAAGCTTTGACGTGGAGGCCGAGTTTTCCGGGTTGTTGAACAAGATTCAGGAAGGACAGCGCCGACAGAATTTCCAGGCATTGCAGGCCAAGGTGGCGCAGGGTGGGCTGGCCTGCCTGAGCGAGGTGGAGCGCGAATGCTATAAGCAAGCGGGTCGTTGAGCGAAGTGCCGGTAAAGATTGGGAAAACTCTGTTGAAATCAGGTATAATCCTCCGCTTTTCTGCGGCCATTGGGCAGTAATTTGGACTTACGCAATTAGGATATGAATATGGCAAAGCCTAAAGACACAAAAAAGCAGGACAAGAAAAAACAGGACAAGAAGCCGTCCGCTGCAGTTGAGCAGCTAGCAGCTGATCAGGTGCTCGATATCGAGGCGCGCCGTACACGCCTGAAGGCACTGATAGTGTTGGGTAAAGAGCGCGGCTACCTGACCTACGCGGAGATCAACGACCATTTGCCGGACATGCTCGAAGTCGAGCAGATCGAGGGCGTGGTGAGCATGATCAATGAGATGGGCATTTCGGTATGCGATGTCGCGCCAGATGCCGAGACCCTGATCATGACGGACGTTGCGCCTGCAGCAGCGGATGATGACGCGGTGGAAGAGGCCGAGGCTGCACTCTCCACAGTAGATTCAGAATTCGGCAGAACCACTGATCCGGTGCGCATGTATATGCGTGAAATGGGTACGGTCGGGCTGCTTACGCGCGAAAAAGAGATCGAGATAGCAAAGCGGATCGAAGAAGGCTTGAAACACATGATCCAGGCGATCTCTGCATGTCCGGTAACGATCGTTGAAATCCTGGGGTTGGCAGAAAAAATTAAAAATGACCAGATGCGTATCGACGAGCTGATCGATGGATTTGTTGATGCTGCAGATGAAGTGGTTATCGGTACGGATGGCGAAGAAGAGGTTTCAGAAGAAGAGGATGGTTCTGACAATGGTTCATCTGATGAAGAAGAGGATGAAGAAGCCGTTGCGGCTGCAACTGCAGCGAAATTAGCCCAGCTCAAGGAGGATTCCCTTGAGCGTTTTACCGCAATTTCGAGCCTGTTCAGCAAAATAGGCAAGGCCTACGAAAAATACGGCTATCGGAGCAAGCAATATGACAAACTTCAGGCCTCCATCTCCGATGAGTTGATGAAATTCAGGTTTTCTGCGAAGCAAGTGGATGCCTTGTGTGAAACCATGCGAAGCTTGGTTGAAGAGGTGCGTCGCAGTGAGCGCAGTATTCAGGAGCTGTGTGTCAACAAGAGCAAGATGCCGCGCCAGCATTTCATCAAAACCTTCCTTGGAAATGAGGATAACCTGAACTGGGTTGCGCAGGAACTTAAGACAAAGAAGCCATATACGGAGGCGCTGGATCGTTACAAGCACGCAATCATCGAGCAGCAACAGCAGTTGATTGATCTGCAGCAAAGGGTCGGGATACCGATTCGCGATCTGAAGGAAATAAATCGCCAGATGACCAACGGCGAAGCCAAGGCGCGGCGCGCAAAGCGTGACATGATTGAGGCCAATCTTCGACTTGTGATCTCTATCGCCAAGAAATACACCAACCGGGGCCTGCAATTCCTGGATTTGATACAGGAGGGCAATATCGGCCTGATGAAGGCGGTAGACAAATTTGAATACCGCCGCGGTTATAAATTCTCGACCTATGCTACCTGGTGGATACGGCAGGCAATCACCCGCTCCATCGCCGACCAGGCGCGCACCATCCGCATCCCGGTGCACATGATCGAAACCATCAACAAAATGAACCGTATCTCGCGCCAGATCATGCAGGAGACAGGACAGGAGCCGGATGTTGCGACGCTGGTGGCCAAGATGGAAATGCCGGAAGACAAGATACGCAAGATATTCAAGATTGCCAAAGAACCGATCTCTATGGAAATGCCGGTGGGAGATGACGATGACTCCCACCTTGGCGATTTCATTGAAGACGCGCATACCACTGTGCCGATCGATGCGGCGATTTACGAAAGCTTGCGCGGAGCGACGTCGGATATTCTCGACAGCCTGACCCAGCGCGAGGCAAAGGTCCTGCGTATGCGCTTCGGCATCGAAATGAACACCGACCATACGCTCGAGGAGGTCGGCAAGCAATTCGATGTCACCCGCGAACGCATCCGCCAGATCGAAGCCAAGGCGCTGCGAAAACTCCGCCACCCATCGCGTTCCGAGAAACTGAAGAGTTTTCTGGATAGCGAAAACAATTAAACAGGCGAGACAAACTTTTCAGGGTCGTTAGCTCAGTTGGTTAGAGCAGAGGACTCATAATCCTTTGGTCGCTGGTTCGAGTCCAGCACGACCCACCAAACAAGGGGCTGCGCTACGTGCAGATCTTTTCATCTCCGCAAGAGGGAATTTTGGCGGGAATGGGTCGAAGCTAAGGAGTTGTAAGCGCGCGCGCAATCTGGCATTAATTTGCGCACAATGTGGCACAGCCGCGCAGGCGCTCAACGGCCACTTTGAAGTAATGTTCGCTAACCTCAATGCCGGTGAATTCCTTTCCTTGGCTGATCGCCGCCAAACCCGTGGTGCCTGACCCCATAAACGGATCAAGAATGCGGGGGCCACATGCATCGATAAGTTGCTCCATTAACGGCAGCGGCTTACCAACCTGGTGAAATTTGCC
>Ga0224495_10001237_pt1 | contig 18397 bp, 13 predicted proteins | sample SF_Jul11_sed_USG_FD_168128 | JGI IMG/M metagenome (GOLD analysis project Ga0224495, IMG submission 168128) | Sediment microbial communities from San Francisco Bay, California, United States - SF_Jul11_sed_USGS_4_1 | ecosystem: Environmental > Aquatic > Marine > Sediment | place: USA: California... | reverse complement strand
GGTAATGCCAGCAATATTGTCTCTGCTTCCTGCCGCAAAGTTGATGTCATCTGATGCTCGAGCGCGGGTTCGAGTGTTATGGCCGATATTTTACCGGTCCCGTCCTGCAACTGGTCGGTGATAGTCCTGCTTAACGACTTTCGAACCATCTCTGTTAAAGCAACGGGATTTTTGGTCTTTGGAGCGTGTTCTCCAAGCGATTCGAGTATGGCGGTTAAATCGCGAACAGGTATCCCGTCCTTCAGGAGGTTTTTAAGCACACGTTGAAGCAGGCCAATGGACACTTCTCTGTCGGGGCCAACAACTTCCCCCACCAGCGACGGCTGGGTTTTTCGAAGCCGATCAACAAGAAGCTGTACATCTTCACGCGTCAGCAATTCGTCAGCGTGTTTTCGCAGTGTTTCGGACAGATGTGTAATAAAGACTGATTCAGGGTCGACGACGGTATATCCGTTTAATTCGGCTTTTTCCTTGTTTGCCGGCGTAATCCAGAGAGCGGGCAGGTTATAAACAGGTTCGGTAGTTTCAATGCCCTCAATTTTGGTTTGGACCGTACCGGAATCCATGGCAAGGAACATATCCGGCTCCAAACGGCCCTTTGCTATCGGCAGCTCTCCTAATCGAATTTCGTACGCAGTCGGCTCAAGAGTGATATTGTCCCTCAGCCGGACCAACGGCATAACGACACCGAGCTGCTGGGCGAATTTTCTCCTCAATGCTCCGATACGCTCAAAGATGGCACTGTCTTTTCGAGGGTCAACCATACTAATCAATCGCACGCCGACCTGCACAGAAACCCTATCGACATCCAGCAGCTCTTCAACGGGTTGCTTATCAGCCTTTGCCTGAGGAGGAGCAGCGTGTTTTTTCTCACGGATCTTTTCGGATTTAGCCGCCATTCGTCCGAGCAGAGCGGCGCCGGCACCCAGTAACAGAAAAGGAATTTTTGGCAGGCCTGGCACGAGTGCCATCGAACCGATGATGAAAGCCGTTATGGTCAGCGGCTGACTGGCCTTAAGAAACTGCCTGCCCAGGTCCTGGCCAACGCTGTGGCGCGATGAGATTTTGGTCACCAAAAAGCCGGAACTTACAGCGATTATCACGGATGGTATCTGGCTGACGAGTCCATCGCCGATGGAAAGGATAGAATAAGTCCTTAAGGCATCTGTAATGGGCATGGCGCGTGAATAACCCATAGCTATACCGCCGATTATGTTGACAGCGGTGATTACCAGCCCCGCCTTTGCATCGCCCCGAATGAATTTGCTGGCGCCGTCCATTGCGCCGTAGAATTCACTTTCCTTGACAATTTTTGCTCTCCGTATGTTGGCCTGCTCCTCTGTGATAGTTCCCGCGTTCAGGTCCGCATCAATTGCCATTTGCTTGCCGGGCATAGCATCAAGGGTGAACCGTGCAGAAACTTCGCTTATCCGCTCGGCACCCTTTGTGATTACAATGAACTGGATGATAACGAGTATTAAGAAGATTACCAGCCCGACGACGAAACTGCCACCGGCAACGAAATCACCGAATGTCTGAATAACTTTTCCCGCATCCGCCTGCAGGAGTATCAATCTGGTTGAGGCGACATTTAGAGAAAGTCGAAACAGCGTTACAAAAAGCAACAGCGAAGGGAACGTAGATAATTCGAGCGCCTCTTTTGAGGAGAGGGTGACTATCAAGACAGCGATAGCCAGCGAAATACTGCAAGCCAGAAGCATGTCCAAGACCTGGGTGGGCAGAGGGATTATCAGTGTGGCAAGAACAGCCACCAGGCCAACAGCCATAATAATGTTGCTGTGGGACATTAGATGCATATGTGGAGTGTTCCCATCCGCAGTTTTGCGCAAACGTGACCCCAATGACCCTGGTGAACTATGTTTTGCAGAACCTGCCATTACGATTCCTTCTGACTGACGCGCTTTCTGCTTTCGGAAGCCCCCTGGGGGCAGGAAAGCAGCGGGACAATTCTGATTTACGCCTCGTTAGGCGCGGCAGCTTCGGCGGCGACAGCAGTACCGACACCTAAAACCTGTTCAATTCTAACTGCAAACCGCCCGTCTACGACGACCACATTTCCAGTGGCAAACTTAGTGTCCTTAAGGTACAAATCCACCGGTTCATCAATAGGTTTATCGAGCTTCAATACCGAGCCAGGTCCAAGCTGTAAAAGCCGGCGAACCGGTATCTGTGTTTGGCCAACAGCGACCGTAACAGGTATGTTCATATCCAGCAGGATATCTAAACTCGCTCCAGAACCAGCAACGGCACCCTCAGCAGCCTCGGTGAATTCAACAGATTGTGCCAGCTTTTTCGAGTCTGCCTGTTCGGTATTTTCCTGCTGGTCCTGGATTTCCTGAACTTCCTGGGCTGTTTCTGTCATACTTTGATTTCCTATTATTAAGTGTTTGTATTTTGATTTACATCCTATTAAGTATTGTAAGACGTTTCCTGATTTCCTAAACGCTATTCATAGTGTTCAGCGTCCTCTGTAATTATGACAGCGTACCGGCCATCTGATTTTGCGGGCCAGCCATGACAAATGACCCGGTTGTCTACGATCAAATCAATCGGCTCATCAATCCTCTTACCAAGTAACAGTATGTCATTATGGCGAAGATTCATTATCTCTTCGAAAGTAAGCACAGCAGAAGCCAACTGGGCCTTAACAGAAACCGGCATTTGCTGCATACGGTCAAGGATTGCTTTTGAAGTATCCCCGGCTGAGGATCTGTTAACAGCCTGTACGGTTTGACCAAGCGTAGTTCGGAGCTTGTCGCAGAGTATTAAAATGTGAGCTTCAGAGCTTTTTCCCCCGTCGCTTTTCCTGACTTGAAAAGTAATCTTACAGAGCGCTTCTGTTCCCTGCAGCTCAAGAGGCAGCGGTCTTGTAATAAAGCTCTCGTCCGGCTGGAAATCGCAAGTCTCACAAGAGCCGGAAAATGCATCAAGTAGAGCAGAGGCGATATCCAATAAAAGCGATTCTTCTAATTTCGATAAATCCCTCCCTGAGTCCTCTTCGGATTCTGAATCACCCAGCAATTGTGTCGCCCAGATGAATGCAGTTTGTGCAGGTATGGAAATAAGTCCATCCGGATGGTCCGGGGCGGAGCCGAAAGGCAGGTAATAATTCGCCCGCCTGCTTTCTAAGTCCCTGGCACGAAGCTGGGCAGCAAAATGCTCGGTTGTTGAAACAACTGTTACATCAAACTCGTCGTTGCAAAACTTAGCGAATTTTTCAGCCATCTCCTTGGCTGCTTCTTTTGTGAGATCGTCGAGTCTCTTAAGCTGGGCGCTGCTAAAGTAATGAGGCTGCTGCCAATCATATTCAGCAGCCTCCGTTTGCGTGGTATCCTCTTTTGGTCCGGAACCGACAGCAGCAAGGAGCTGTTGTATTTTTTCTCTGCTTAAGCTGTTGGCAGATGCATCACTCATTGTATAGCGAACTCCTTAAAAAGAACTCGCTTGATTTGAGGCTTGGCATCAGGGAAAAGCTTTTCGTTAAAAGCATCGACTATTTCCGATTGAATACGCTTGAGGTTCTTTTCACCTCTTATATCTTCAAGACTTAAACCTGCAAGGTATATAGTGAGCCAGTTTGTTAAGAGGTGTTTTTTCTCCCCAATAAAAGCAGTGCCTTTCTTTTTGTCTACCTGAGCATCTATTTCCATTATTAAAGTCAGCCGGACATAGCGTGTTACACTGGGTTCATCAAGATTTGCTACAACAGGCTCAAATTGATCGTAATACCAGGTTCCCTGAGATTTTGCTCCTGTCGAATCCGTGGTATCCGCTTTCAGGTTCTCCGGCCGAGCCTGTCCGCCTTCGGCGGATTGGGCGGTCTCGGTTTTTCCGGAAGCACCAAGCAATCGACCAAGTCCAAACCCTGCACCGGCACCGACTATTACAACAACAGCCGTTATTATCCACAACAACCGGCCGCCCAGGATCTTCTGATCACCCGATTCCGCCTTTGAATCCGGCGGTGCTTCCTGCTCCTGTTTTTTCACATCATCTTCATCTGCCATTTTCCTGCCTCAATCACTTTTTATAAGAATATTGTAATTAAGCCGGCTGCATACAACCCTGCTGCCGATATCGGTGTATTTTGCCTCGCAATGTTCGGTCGCTAATGCCTAATACCTTTGCGGCTTTGGTCTGGTTGCCTCCGGTCTGGTGTAAAGTGTCCAATATCGCTCTACGTTCTACCTGCTCAAGCGGTACTCCGCCCAGCTTCTCTTTGCCGTCTGTGCCTGTAGACAGGGGTGCATGTTTTCCGAATGAAGAATTATCGGCGTTTCCTTTTTCCTGTGTCAGTGGTTGTAATTCATCAAAGAGCCATGAGACATCAGCCAGGGCCAGAGTTTCACCGGACCCCAAAATCAGCGATGTCCTCACAACATTTCGTAATTGTCGGACATTGCCCGGCCAGTGGTATTTGGCGAAGATATTCATCATCACCGGGTCAAGTTTCGTGATACGACGCTGCGCTTCGCGGGCATAAAGATTTACAAAATACCATACGAGGTCAAGCAAGTCCTCGCTGCGTTTCCTCAGAGGACAGACGACTAATCTTAGTCCGTTCAGCCGATAGTACAGGTCCTGACGGAACCGATCCTGTTGAACTTCCTGCAATAAATCCTTGTTGGTAGTGCTGATTATTCGAACATCGACCCTAATGTTTTTGTTTCCTCCGACACGTTCAAAATCCTGCTGCTCGAGTACGCGCAACAGCTTGGCCTGAAATTTTATGGGAGTTTCGGTAATTTCGTCCAGGAGCAGCGTCCCGCCGTGAGCCATTTCAAATCGGCCTTTTCGCTGATTGTAGGCACCAGTGAAGGCGCCCTTTTCATGACCAAACAGCTCGCTTTCAAGAAGGGAGTCACTCAGGGCCGCACAATTCACTTTAATGTATGCTCCCTGGGCCCTTTTGCTTTTGTAGTGAATAAGATAAGAGAGCAGCTCTTTGCCCGTCCCGCTTTCTCCGGTTATTAAAACCGGTGCCGAGGTTGGAGCCACTCTCTCGGCTAAATCGATGGTCTGAAGCATTTTTGCACTTCTTCCCACGATTCGATAAAGACAGTTTGTACTCTCGTATGCAGAAGCTATAGTTGAGACGCCGTGGCTGGGCAGTAGAGTATCCAGCAAGTACTCAATTTTTTCATGGTCGAGCGGTTTGCTTAGAAAATCGTAACATCCCATACGAACGGCCCTGACGGCCGTCTCAATCAGTTCGCTTGCGGATTCCTGTACATTTGGCTGCCTGCTGTTTGCTATCATAACCACCGGCATCTGGGGCGAATTTGTCCTGATATTCTGCAGCAGTTCGAACCCATCCTGTGACCGGCTCCGGCTTGTGGGGGTAGTGTTTATCCAGTCGCTTATGAATACGAGATCGCAACTGTTCTTGTCGAGGAAATGAATCGCTTCTTTTTTGTCACCGGCAAGATGTCCTCGAATCCCCTTTCCGGCTAAAATCTCAAGCATAAATCGAGCCAACTCAGGTTCGTTATCAACTATGAGGACATTCGCAACGTTTTCGGGGTCTGCTCTCTGTTGGTCCTGGCCAATGTCTTTTACTTCGTTGCAGCTCACTTCAATGATACTCCACTTTTCACTGAGAATGTGGTCTAAAGAGATTCAGCAATCAAGGTCTTCGGTTTTTCTTTCAAGTACCAACCAATTAATTTTTCCCTGGCTTTGGCCGGTTCCACCCACGGCGAACCGGGACATTCTGTAATAAGTTTCCTGTAGATCTTCTGTGCCGTTAACAGATCATCATCCTTCAGACAGTTGCCTATTTGGAACAAAATCCAGGCCCTGTTCCGTTCCAATCCGGGTTTGTCCGGATTTGTACGATTAAGTGCTTCCTGATAAAAAACGGCCGCTTCTTTTAAATGGCCGCTAAAATACAAAACTTCCCCCAGCTCAAAAGGATTTTCCAGCTGGTTGGGATCTCGTGCAACATTGCCGAGCATTTTCAATGTCCGGTCGGTTACAGGTTCGTATAGCGGTTTGGATTCAATTGTTTTATTCGAGGATTCCTCTATCACAACTATGTCGGATGGAGTTTGATTGGGTCCAAGTGTTGTTGTCACCGGCCCGATGTTGATAACAGGCTCATGTTGCTTCGGCGGATTAAACTCAATAGAGCGAACTTGTTCGATTAATCGCTTGAGCTCATTTTTTCTTTCGCTATCCTTTTTTCCTTCATAAACACTAATTCCGGCCCGCCACAATTGGCGTCCGAGGTTAGTAGTTAGATTTCCCGGAATGGCAGCACTTACCTGCGGCAATTTTTCATTGACCTCATCGGCAAAGTTTACGGCCTCGATACCACTGGTTTGTGGCTTTCCCTGCCCGGTTGTTCGAATCTTAGCATCCTGCGCGTCAACGATGGGAGTATTCAGATCCTGCGAGGTTTGCGCTAAATAAGGAATTAGAAAATCAGTTAGGCCAAGATGCTGCGACCGTGTTCGAGCACAGGCAGGGGATGTTAAGAAACAAAAAGATACAAACGAAAAACAAAGAATGCAAAAGGCGTCGAGCGATGCTCGATGCTCGACATTCGGGTTTGGCTTTACGTTTTTAGTTTTAACCTTCATTGTGTTAACTGTCCTGTTTTATAGGATTCTGTTTGCCTTCCGGAAGGGATTGGTCTATGGCAGCCGGGCCGTCAAATGTCATTTTTTCCTGTGGTGCTTTTGACTCATTCCATTTGCCTAAAAGAGCCAATGCCGCCCTGTCATAATTTTTCTGACGTCTATAGGCTGCCGCCAGGATGTCCAGGGCCTTTTGCTTTATCGGCGCTGACGGGCCCAAATTCAGGAGCTGCGAGCAAATCGAGATGGTTTGAGAACTATGGCCAAGTTTCAAACAAACATCAGCCAATTCGAGAGCAATTTCGTGCGCCAAGGGTCCCGGTTCAACAAGCATAAGGATTGCAGATAATTCGTTCCTTGCAAGATCGAGATTTCCCCTGGCAATGTAACATTTGGCCAATTCCAAAGTTATTGCCGCTTTTGCCTGTGTATCGAGAGCATATTGTGCTCTGTCACCAAGGGCCGCAATAGCCTCATCAGCAAGCCCCATAGTGCGAAGAACCCTGCTTTTGAGCAGCAGTATCTCGATAGATTCTTGTTCTGACGTGAAATGCGAGGAGAGCGTGCTCTCTAATGTTGCAAGTGCCTCGAGGAAATCAGCCTGCTGAATTCTGGCGTCGACTAAAGCCGAGACAACCTCTATATATTCGGTTCTGGTCAGTTGTCCCGCCGGTCCACCGAGGGCGGCTTCAAAGGCATCGCAGGCCTGTTGGGTTTTTCCTAAAGCCAGGTTGCTTTTGCCCAGGAGAAAGCAGGCCGAACACAAGTTTATGCTCGGGCGGTCTCTGGTGAGGTCGAAGTATCGAGTCAGCCATTTGATCGAGGTTTCATAGTCTTTTTGCTCGTAGAAGCATCTGCCCGCCCCAAAGGCAGAGGCAGTCTGCGATTCCAGAGACAGGCCAAGATGATAAACTTTGCTGTAGAGTCGTCCTGCTTCATTCGAAAGTCCGTCTTTCATTGTGGCATCGGCAAGGTATAGACAAGCCTGTTCAGACAGCCCGCATTCAGGATATTGCTCGACAAGCTGCTTCAAGTCCTGACGTGCACCTGAATAGTCACGAAGATTAGCCTTTAGCTTGCTCGAATGTAACAAAGCAAACGGTGCCAGAGATGAATTTGCGAAGCGATTAGCCACTAATTTATATTCTGCAATAGCATCGGTGATTTGGTCTCCCCGGGCCTGCAAAAGCGCCAGAGCGAAATGAGCATTAGGGACATATTGGTCACCGTGGAATACAGATAAAAATCTATGCCACAGTGAAATACCTTCCTGTGTCAGCAAAGATACGTGTTCAGATAATGAGGAGTAATCAGCCGGGTTGAAGATATTGACGTTCCCTTTTGGATCCAGGCGGGCCAGCAATCCCGCGTGCCCGGCCGCCACCGTGATAAATTGCTGTGTCGTTGCTGCGGGCAGATACAAACTTGCCGGTCTTTTGCGAATGGCATCTTTTTCCACGTCCGGGTCCGGTGCCTCGCTGAAATCCCAGGCGATATTAAGGTCGGCATTGGCGGCAAATCTTGCCAGCAGCTCATCAATCGGTGCCCCGTGGCAAACAACAAACCAGCGAGATGATGCGCCCCGCTGCTCGAGATTTTGAATTTTCGGGCTCAAGAGGCTTTTGCTTAACTGCTCCGAGCCGGAATTCAAAAGCGAGTGTATTTGTGCCTCGTTTAGGTTGGTAAAAGGATCGACCTCCACGGCAGTGCTCCACAAGCTGCCCGGAAGGTCTTTATCGGCATCGCAGAGCGAAAGGATATGTCTGGTCAGCGATTCGGCAACGAGGAAGTTACAATGGGGCTGCAGCGATGAAGCCCAGGCTTTGTCGAAATCAACGGCTTCAATTAAGGCAATTGTCTGATAAGCCCTGGTTCTCGCTTTTAAGTATTGCTTTTTCTGTAATTCAATATAGGCCATGTAATAATTTGCCAGCGTTGTTACAACAGGTGAACGACTTTGTGAAAGAGTCGCGAATAAACGGTTGGCTTGATCGGGATCACCTGCTTTTCTCATACACAGAGCCATTTTAAGCTGAAAAAAATCTTTCAGCAATTCCTCTTTGGCCCCGGCAGGAAGGCTTTGGCGAAGCTGGTCATAGGCAGCATAAGCCTTGTCGTAATCGCCCTGCAGGTAAAGGTCCTGAGCAACTTTCAAAGAGACAGACGGTGTTGATGGAAACGCAGATTTTGGTTTTTGAATTTGCTCAGGCGCCGGCGATTCAGGTGTAGCAGGTGTTTGCCGGGCGAGGGATGGCAGCTGCCAGTTAGTGACAAGCACTAAAGGAGATTTTAAAAACATGTAGAGCAAAATTGCCGCAATCACGACAATACTGACAACGAAGCCTTTCAGTAAGGCTGAAAAATACCGATGCCAAATCGGTTGCTTTATGGATTCGCCCGTGCCGGTATCGTCTTGCTGAGATGGCGCAGCGGTGGTTTGGATGGTGTCCTGGCCGGCCAGAAGTTTGTAAAAATCTTCGTCCCCGGCAAACAGCTCATGCTCTGAGAGGTCCTCGTGGACCTCGCCTGCAAATAATTCGGCATCCGCCGGCCCCTGATTGTCGGAACTGTCTTCAAGAATAACTTGTTGGTATTCTGTTGCCATAACTTTTAGGTTCGTTCTACATTTAGTCCCGATGAATCGGGGCTGACTCAAGAAAGAATGTGAGAACGTATTTGGGTTCCCGCAGGGCGGGGTCCCTCATAACGTCTTGAGAGAACAGCAATAATTGTGCCAGAGTTGTCTACTGATTGCAGGCCAGTGCGTTTAGAAGGCTTTTGAGTGGAAAACCGGCTTATCCTGTTATATCAGGCCGTTCGAACTGCAAAGGGATGTCAGGATTTTAGACGAGCCGATAGATTTTCTGACAGAAATTTACCATACCAATGAGGCGTGCACCTAAGCTCCATTGGCGCGGTACTAAAGATTAGCAGGCACGGTTAGAGGTGGGCCGTTAAGTCCTATAATATCAAGAAGCGACTGATACGGCAAAAACATGGGGATTTGGCTAAGTCTTTAATTATGAAGTAGTTGCATACTGGGGTAATGATGGTACTGAAATTTCATCTTGAGATTCTTTTGGCAAGCTGCCTGCAAGTAACGGGCCTTTTTCGATATTGTACTGCTTGACCTTGGCATAGAGTGTTGCCCTGGTTATGCCGAGAAGCGCAGCAGCACGTGTCTTTTGCCAGCCTGTTTCCTGCAGAGCGCGGGCAATCAGCTCACGTTCAGCCTTTTCCAGCGAAAAATCCTTGGCGTAATTAGTTGCCTGGCTAAATAGCTCACCGTACTCTGCGGAGTCAATTATAATGTTGCTTAGGCCGATTTTGTCCGTTGTTTCCAGTAGTATCGCCCTTTCTATAACATTCCGGAGCTCACGGATATTTCCAGGCCAATCGTGTTTCAGCAAAGCCTCGATAGCTAAATTAGTCAGGGAGTTTATCTTCTTGCTTTTTTCCGGACAAATATTAGATGTCCTGAGGAAATATTCGGCCAGCAGTGGAATGTCCTTCTTTCGGTCAGGCGATTTTAGAGGGGCAATAATAACCGGACAGATGTTGAGACGATAATACAGGTCGCGTCGGAAACGATTAGCTTTAGTCTCCCTATACAGATTGCGATTGCTCGACGCTATTATCGTGGCGTTGCATGTGATATTTTTGACACCCCCGACCTTTCGGAAAGTTTTTTCCTGAAGGACACGTAGTAATTTACTCTGCAGATCCAATGGCATTTCACTTATTTCGTCAAGGAGCATTGTGCCAGCCCCTGCGACTTCTAACAGTCCTGTTTTCTCACGGTCTGCGCCGGTGAAAGAACCCTTCTCATGGCCAAAAAGCTCGCTCTCAAGCAGGTTTGCCGTTAGGGCGGCACAATTGACGGCAACAAAAGGTCCCTTCGGATGCCTGAGCGCATGGACTGCCTTGGCCGCCAGCTCTTTGCCGGTGCCGGTCTCCCCTACTATCAAAACCGGATTACACCGACTGGCGGCGACAAGTCTAATCATCCCGAATGTTTTGACGAGTGCTCTGCTCCGGCCGACCATAGAAACAGAGGCAGCATGGTCGTCAAGAAAGAATTCTGTTGTATTTTCTTCAAAGTCAATAGTCCTGGCTTCATTTTTTATCCGACTTACAATTTGCTCCAGCCGACTGTAATCCTGCATTCCGTGCAGATAGTCACAGGCCCCCGCCCGCTTGAATTCTTCAGACAGGCCGATGTCACCTTCGTCGGCCCCAACAGCGACAATGGGGGGAGAATCTATCGAATGTTTATGCGCCGTATCCCTGAATTCGCAGATATGACTCGGTCCAAACCGATGGTCAAAAAGAATTAAATTCGGCTCTACCGTTTTAACGATATCCAGAGCCTCAGCCGGGTCATCGGCCACAAATATTTCATGGCCAACCTGTTGCGCTAATTGTGTGACTTGCGCCTCTCTGCTTATGACAACAATTCTACGTATGCTCATCTTGTTACAAAACCATAAGTGTTATCTCCCCTATGTTTTAGGTCATACGGATATTTCCGCTTCATAGATACTGGTTGCTCCGTACCCATAGACTAATAGACAACTAAATCGACAGATAACCAAAATCAACTTTAACTTTTTTATGGGACGGGCCAATAATGTCACTGTTTTATCCAAGCTCAAAAGACATCGATGATATGTGACAGTCTTATCGGACATTTCAGGAAAACAAAATGAGAAAACAAAAAGTCAAACTTACAGTGAGATGGTAACGTTTCTTATGGGACGTCTCAACATCACACGTCATTATGAAACAAGCAATAAAACTTTTTGGCAAATGTCAGGCGGGGAGCGGCAACATCTTCTGCAACGTAGGAAAAATTATCCCCAAGAGAATTTTTTATACAGTTTATTCCAAGAGCCATCCGGTCTTCGCAGTTTTCTAACTATATTTGTCACAAGAAGTTATATATCAATGAGGCAGGTAAAGATTTTGATGTGGCACACCAATTGCTGTTTGTTTTACCGGCCGTACCAATATTGTACGGAGTAACCGTCTTTGCGCAGAAACTTTGATAATTTTTTGTTATTTTAGAAAGGTAGCAAACTTATGAGTTCAGTATCAGCAAGCAGCATCCAAATGGATTATATGAAAGTTCTCATAACGCAACTGCAAAATCAGAATCCGCTGGAGCCTTTGGACAACAACGAAATGGCTTCCCAGCTTGCGCAATTCTCACAGCTACAGCAGCTCGAATCAATGAACTCCAACTTTGCCCAAATACTTGCGATAACCAACCGCAGCTATGCAAATTCGCTCATAGGTAAGGAGGTCACATTTTTCTCACAGGATACAGCGACGGGCGAGCTGGTTCAGAAAAAAGGGGTGGTTAATGAAGTTTTCAATGACCTTAATATGGGAGAGAGTCTTTTGAAGGTAACGGCTGATGGTGAGGAATATTCACTCAGTTTAAACGCCGTAATATTGGTAAGCAATTAAAATCAGTTGAGATTCCATGAACAAGTTATAAGGAGACAGAAAACTGAGTTTTGAATTACCATCTCGAATTCCCGGATTGCAGGCCCATCAGGAAATGCAGGATGTTGCCGGCAAGAACGGGATTGAAACCGATACGACCGCTTCCGAGTCAGGCAGAATAAACTTCTCGGAGCTGCTTAGCAAGAAGATCGGAACCCGATTACAGCCAATGGCTAATGTCGGCGGCATCAATCCTAAGCATACGTGCGGCGTTGGAATAGCAGGGACAACCCCCAATATGCCAAAAGGCAATATCATAAATACGGGCAATCCCCTGGATCTTGTGATAGAAGGAGACGGTTATTTCGTTTTAAGCAATGGAAAACAAAACATTTACACTCGCTCGGCTGCATTTGCAGTCGATGCGAATTCGAGTCTTGTTGACCCTGCCACGGGCTATACCATCCAGCGTATCGGCTCAGAAGGTGAAGGAGATGGTTTTCAGATTCCCGGTGATGATAATGTTCGTGTTCCTTACGGTGCCGTTATGTCCGCCAACAGGACATCAGAGATAAAAGTCTCCGGTAATCTAAGTTCCGATGCAGCTCTTGCCGTAGGGCCACAAACACAACAGATAGCATCGAATATAACTTATACTTCCAACGGCGGCACAGTAGCCACCGCGGCCACAGAACTTGATCAGCTTGACCAATTTAACGGCGGCTCAGGTATAGACGGGCGGTTAGAGGCCGGCGAGTCAGGCACAATCACCATTTCCGGTTATAATCCAAACGGTACAGCATTGAGCAGCGGCCTGACGTTTAGCGTCAATCCAACGACTACGCTTGGAGACTTTATCAACCACCTAAATACGAACGTTCTCAGCGGTGCAACCGCTTCTTTGGTCAGCGGCAAAATCCAAATCACAGATGACACCAGCGGCTGCAGCAGGACGGACATCTCACTGTCATACTCCGGCAACGGTTCACTGACAACGCCGGGCTATTTTGAAATATTGACCGTAGGTGGAGAGGAAGTCAAAAACGCCGGTATCACGATTTACGATTTTCAGGGCGGCAGGCATGTACTCACCGGCGCATTTGTTCGAGGTAACAGGCCCAATACTTGGGAGATGGTGCTCAGCTCGGTCACCGGGGATGTCAGCGAGATAACTATGGCAAATCGGCGTATCGAAAATATATGTTTTAATGCAAGCGACGGTACCTACGCCGGTTTAAGCGGCTCGGATTCGCCCCAATTTGTAATAACATTTGCACATGATGTCGCAAATCCACAAACAATCAAGGTGAAAATGGGTACTGTGAGCGGACTGGATGGTTTGACACAATTCAAAGGGATTTCCACCGCGGCAGCAAGAGAACAGGATGGATATGAAGCCGGTAGGTTTTCAACCGTTTCAGTTAATAATGAGGGTGTGATTATCGGTGGCTTCTCCAACGGCATCGAGAAGAACATCGCCAGATTGCGGGTAGCATTATTTCAAAATGCATCGGGGCTGGAGAGTATCGGCGGGGGATATTTCGTTCCTTCAGCCAACTCGGGCGATGCGGTGGCGGCCCGTGCCATGACGGATGGTGCCGGCACCGTTCACGGCGGCGCACTGGAAAAATCCAACGCCGATGTGGCAACAGAGTTCGTTAATATGATTCAAGCTCAGAACGGTTTCCAGGCCAATGCAAGGACCATTAGTGTCGCCAATGAAATATTACGAGAAATGAGTAATCTTTTTAGATAGTAATTGCGGATCGGAACTTATTTTACAAGTTTAAGATGATAACAGCACAACTAATGACAACAGTGTTCAACGCCATTATTTTGGGATTCCCGGCTCTTACGCCCCAACAGCGGTGGAGGTCTGCAAGTGACCCCTTCAGCACCGGCTTTATAACTGAGCGATGGTTTCTCCTGACCTTAGCAACTGTTGGAATCATATTATGCGTGCTGCTGTTAGTTGTCAGCCGCAATCGTACAGCACAGCAACGCCGGATGGTTATTCAGTTATTTGATGAGTATGCCGATAAAATTGGCCTGAACGCTCGGGAGCGTCAGCTACTGTTGAGTATAGCAACTAAAGCAGGTCTGAAGCAAAGCGAAACGATTTTTACCACGAGCAGCGCTTTTGAACGCGGAGCTGCCATAATAACAGAAGAAAGCATCGCCCGAAAGCAAACAACTTCGCAAATCGAACAGTTGAAAGCCGAGCTGTTTTTCCTGCGTGAAAAGCTCGGTTTTCAGAGACGAACTCCGGTTTCCATAGGACTGTCAACGAAACCAAAGAGATTGAACAGCAGGCAGATTCCCACAGGCAAGAAAATTTACATGGTACGCCGAACGAGCCATACCCCAGAAACTATCGAGTCAACCGTAATAGAGAATAATGACGTAGAGCTGATGGTCCAATTGACAAAGCCTGTAACAATTATTTTCGGTGAGGTTTGGTGTGCCCGTTATTATTTTGGCGCGTCGGTTTGGGAGTTTGATACTTCAGTAATCAGCTGCAACGGTGACAAATTGGTTTTAAATCACAGTGATGAACTGCGTTTTGTTAATCGCCGGCGTTTTTTGCGTGTTCCTGTCAACAAACCAGCCTTTGTCGCACACTTTCCATTTTCAAGAACGGCTGTTAGCCCCGGCAGCAAAAGTATGAAGAGTTTCAGAATATATCGAAATTCAACAAGCCCTTCGGACAGTTCCTGGGGCCCGCCGGAATTTATACCGGCAGTTGTTACTGAGCTGGCCGGTCCCGGCTTGTGTATAGAGGCCTCGCTGAAATTACAAGTAGGTGACAGGGTGCTGGTTGTGTTTAAGCTGGATGAAGAAGAGAACCAGGATTCGACTCGCCAGAAGCTTGAAGGCGTCAAGACCGCAACGCCAAAAATAGTAGAAGATATCGGAGAGGTTCGACACATCAAAGCTATACAAAATGGTTTTTCGATAGCGGTTGAATTGATAGGTTTAAGCGACACAGACGTTAGCGAGCTGATTCGCGCTACCAATGCAGCATCCCTAAGAACCATGCCTGAAAGTCAAGATGTCAGGGCTTCGGAAAATGTAAAGGAAGGCGCTGCGGAACCTGCGGTTGCGCAAGGAGTTTAGGATGTCAGAAGTTACAGCTCAAATTAGTGCAAGCACCGACGCGTTAATGCAGGAATTTGATATAATCGCGCACAATCTGGCCAATGTAAGCACGGTCGGATATAAGCGTATGTGCAACGCTTTTTCAAAATCACTCGAGGCACAGGGGACGGGGCTGCAAACATATTCTCCCGGGGAGATTGATTTGACTTCCGCATTCGATTTTTCTCAGGGCAGCATTGTCGAGACAGGTCGGCCGCTGGATTTTGCACTGTACGGCAAGGGTTTCTTTGTGATAGAGACACCCGAAGGTCCGCTTTATACCCGGAACGGTGCATTCCTTACAAATCAAAACGGCCAAATTGTGGATTCTTCAGGAAGGATTGTAGCAGGCACAGCCGGGCCGATCACAATACCGAGCGGCGTGGCACTCTCGCAGCTAAATATTACAAGTGACGGCAGCATCAGTACCGGTGAGACGGCTATAGGGAAATTCAGATTGGTTGATTTCCAGGACAACGAAAACAAGCTTGTGCCGGCCGGCGAGAACTGCTACCAGATGCCGGACCCTGATGTAACGAGCATTGCAGCCGAACATATAGTTGTAAAAAAGGGCTATCAGGAGGCATCCAACGTCAAGATGATCGACGAATTAGTGGACATGCTAATGGTGGCCAGACTTTACGAAGCGAATATGAAGTCAGTCACGGCCCAACAGGAAGCAACCAGTAGTATTTTAAGTGTAGCTATGGCTTAGGGGCACCAAAGCACACTTTTGAATTTGTGGACGATTAAATAAGGAGTACAATATTATGTTAAGAGCATTTTCCACTGCGGCGACGGGCATGAGTGCCCAGCAGATGATGGTGGACGTGATCGCCAATAATCTTGCCAATATTAACACTACGGGTTTCAAGCGAAGCCAGATCAATTTCCAGGATTTGCTCTATGTCACTTTGCAGGAACCCGGCACGGAAGTGTCTTCGGGTATAAATTCTCCCGGTGGCCTGGAAATAGGCAGCGGCGTCCGCGCAGCATCTACAATAAAAGTTTATACACCAGGTGAGCTTCAGAATACGGGCCGTAATCTTGATATAGCAATTTCAGGCGAGGGCTTCTTTCAGGTAAGCCTGCCAAACGGTGACATAGGGTATACCCGCGACGGCTCACTGCAAATAAACGCCAACGGGGAGTTAGTTACGACGACCGGATACATCTTAGAGCCGGCGGTCACTGTTCCAACAGATGCGGTCGCGATAAGTATCGGAAAAGATGGAGGCGTCAACGTTACCGATTCTGCGGGAACGCAGTCGGTTGTGGGTAATCTTCAATTGGCCCGATTTCCTAATCCGTCGGGTTTGGCGAGTGAAGGAGATAACCTGCTGGCAGAGACCCCCGCCAGCGGTACGCCTACGACCGGAACGGCGGGAGATTCGGGATTCGGCTCTATTCAATCAGGATTTCTGGAAAAATCAAACGTCCAGATGGTAACTGAGCTGGTCAATCTTATAACCGCCCAGCGAGCATACGAAATAAACTCGCGTGCGATAAGGGCAGGCGACGATATGCTTCGAACGGCAAACGAAATTGTCAGATAAGGAACCATCATGAGCAGAAGAAAAAGCACAAGAGCACAGGAGCATAAGATGATAGTGACACTTGTGGCCTGTGCGCTTATGAGCTGTGTACTTTTTTGCCGGGTATCAGCGAATACCGAAGCCAACGACTTGCAGAAAGACAGCGTTCTAAAGCTCTACCTGCCGAGAGAGGTCACCATCAAGGACGATACTATCAGCCTGGGTGAAGTCAGCATAATAGGGAGCAATCCGGGTAAAGATGGACTTGCAGTTAGGGCAATCAAAATTCTGCTGGGTCGTATTACCATGCCGGGCCAGGAAATCGTCATCGACAGGTCGATGATCCTGAGCAGATTGGCCTGCAATGGAATCCCGGCATCAAAAGTGACATTAACCGGTGCAGAAAAAATAACGGTAAGGCGACAGCAGAAAATTATCAAAAGCGGCGAATTCGTTGAGCTGGCAAGCGCGTTTCTGAAAAAGACCCCCCCTGCCGGCTCTGTTTGTGAATGGGAGGCGATACGGGCACCAAAGGATTTGGTCATCCCGGAAAAGAGCGAGGATATAAAGCTGGTTCCAAGGTTTGCGAAAGACGCCGGAAAGAACCAGGCCGAAGTCGAGATTGTTGTTTTCGGGGACGGCAAGGCGATTGGCAAGTATGAGGTCACCTTCCGCTTAAAATACAAATGCCACAGGGTAGTGACGCTGGTTGACATTCCTGCAGGTGCGGTTATCAGCTCTAAGAATGTCAAGATAGAAAACGCCATATCAAGCCATCCGGAGGCTGTCGACTGGAAGCCGCCCTATGGCCTTATCGCCAAACGCCCGCTTCCGGCAAACACCGTGCTTGGGCCGCATATGTTTGGCCCTGTCAAGCCTGCAGTTATTGTCGGGCGAAATCAGAATGTTGTTATTCGAATTGAAAGACCACCGCTTCTTGTTACGGCTATCGGAAAAACCATGCAGGAAGGGCGCACCGGTGAATATATAAAGGTGCGAAACCTGAACTCACAACGAATAATCTTAGCCAGGGTCAAGGAAGACGGGACCGTGGAACCGGTTTTCTAAAAATTGCCACGAAGGCACGAAGAAATTAACAAAAGGGGAAACAATGAACAATAGAACATGCTTAGTATTTATCTTAACGGTTTTTCTGCTCTGCTCTGCTTTGCCAATGGGGAACTTACAAGCAGATTCAATCTGGCGTAAGCGAGGCAAGGACATGCGGGAATTATACACCGACGATGTGGCCCGTAACATAGGGGACATCCTGACCATTAAGATTAGTGAAAACAGCAAGGTGGACAACAAGGCCAAAAGAGATTTGAAAAAGGAAACCGACAAATCAACGGCCTTTAACGGAGAGCTTGGAATCACAACGCCAAATTATAATATTCTACCCCGCATGCCTGGTTTTAATATGTCGGCCGAATCCACTAATGAGTTGAAAAGCAAGGCTGATTTCAAAGACGAACGCAAGTTTGTGGATAGTGTCACTGTTGTTGTAGTGGATATCCTGCCTAATCGCAACCTTGTGGTAATGGGGACGCGTCACCGTAACATTGCAGGTGATATGCAAACCATTGAATTAAGCGGTATAGTCAGGCCGAGCGATATTGAGTTCGATAACACGGTCAAGAGCGAACAGGTCGCAGACTTTCGTATTGTGAC
>Ga0224495_10001236_pt1 | contig 18407 bp, 15 predicted proteins | sample SF_Jul11_sed_USG_FD_168128 | JGI IMG/M metagenome (GOLD analysis project Ga0224495, IMG submission 168128) | Sediment microbial communities from San Francisco Bay, California, United States - SF_Jul11_sed_USGS_4_1 | ecosystem: Environmental > Aquatic > Marine > Sediment | place: USA: California... | reverse complement strand
TGAACTGAGGTCATCTTTTGTACCACGAGAAGTGAGAGTTAAAATTCTCAACCACTCGAAGAAGGAGTACAAGAAATGGCGGCAACAGGAAAGCGATACAAGGCAGAAGAGATCGTCAACAAGCTACGCGAGATTGACGTGATGACAGCCAACGGCAAGACCATCCCGGAAGCATGCAAGCAAAGCGGAATCAGCGAACAAACCTACTATCGCTGGCGCAAGGTCTATGGTGGACTCAAGGTCGACCAGGCCAAGAAGTTCAAGGAAATCGAAGCCGAGAATATCAGGCTTAAAAAACTTGTAGCCGAGATATCCCTGCGTGAAGCTATGCTCAAAGAGGTCGTCCGGGGAAACTACTAAGCCCTGCCAGACGCAAGGCTGCGGCGAAGATGCTGGTGGATCGATTTCATGCATCCGAGCGCAAAGCCTGCGCACTGGTGGGGCTGTCCAGAACAGCTTGGCGCTATCAACCTCTAGTTCGTGATGATGAAGCACCATTTCGTGCCGAAGTGATCCGACTGGCCTGTACCTATGGCAGATATGGCTATCGCATGATCGCCGGACTGATGCGAAATGCAGGCTGGCAACTAGCGACCCAGGATCGGGTAAGGCGTATCTGGCAAGAAGAAGGACTCAAGGTACCCGACAAACAACATCCCCGTGGCCATCTCTGGCTGAACGACGGTAGCTGTCTGAGGCTGCGTCCTGAGCATAGAAATCACGTATGGAGTTATGACTTCGTGCTGATACGAGACATAAGGGGTCACAAGATTCGGATGCTGACCATGATCGACGAATTCAGTCGTCAGTGCCTTGTTGTTCATTGTGCACGTCGAATCGGTGCAGACACGGTCATAGAACAGCTAGCCAATGCAATGATCGTGCATGGCATACCGGTACATATTCGCAGCGACAACGGTCCGGAGTTCATAGCCAATAGGCTACGCAATTGGCTAGAGCAGATTGGTGTGAAGACAGCTTACATAACACCGGGTAGTCCCTGGGAGAACGGCTACTGCGAAAGCTTCAATGGCACCCTGAGGAACGAACTGCTTAACGGAGAAATCTTCTATGGCATCAAAGAAGCACAAGCACTTGTAAACCAGTGGGTACGGCATTACAACACCACACGTCCGCACAGTTCACTGGGATACAAACCGCCAGCACCGGAAGCTGTAATCAAAACATCTGTTCAGAATTTACACCCGATGATGCACTGACGTATGATTCAAAAACTATCACTGCAACTGGTACTAAACCGACAGCAGTTCAAAGTCCCGGTTGACAGGATATTGCGGTATGTCCAGACAGGCGTATCATCTGGTGCGCTGGAACCCTGTTTCGAAGCTTTCGATTTCTGATTTATCCAATCGTTCCCGCAACCAAATTCAAATCGTTATCCCTGGATTTCAAACTGAAGCACTACGTTATTTTCTATGGGGAATATCATGAAAAACCATTTATATATTTTCAGTATCGTATTGACAGCCTCGCTGTTCGGGGCGATTGCGAACCTCTCGGCAGCAGAACCGGATTCCGGTTGGCAAAGCGAAACGGACTACGGAATGATGGGTGGATACGGATACGGCATGGTTCCGTGGATGATGGGCGGTTTTGGTCCCGGATATGGCATGGGCCACGGAATGATGGGCCTGGGGAATTTCCGGGCCCTTGACCTTAGCGCCGATCAAAGATCACGGATCACGCCGATCCGCAAGGAAATGCGTAAAAAGCAATGGGCATTAATGGGAGAAATGATGGATGCCCAGGACAAACTGCAGGAGTTATACGACGCTGACAAACAGGATTCGGCGGCGATCAACAAGCAATACAAGCTGATCGAGGATCTGCGCCGCCAGATGGTAGACAACTCGGTCGAGGCACACAACCGGATCAACAGCATCCTGACACAGGAACAGCGGGAAAAATTCCGGCAATGGGGCCGCGGTGGTCACATGAGGTGGGGCTATTAGCCTCCTCCCTGGCGACCTGACCATGGAACTCTCAATCGCTCTTCTATGAGCAGCTCGTCCAGGCCATCAATCAGATCGTTGACTAGGCCAAGCACATCAGGCTGGCCTGCATACGTAATAGCCGAAAGCAACCCGTTCACCTGAGCTTCTATTTCCAGCGGATACTTCGGGCATGATGCCAGAACATGGGCAAGCAGTCGCTTTTCGCCGGGGTGGAACAACCGATTTATCGCAAACAGGATATCGAAGTAACTTGCCAGCAGCGCCGTTATGCGATGGTTGACGCTCACCCGGTCATTGCGATGCAACGCCATCGCGATCTGGTGCGCATAAGAAGACAGCGTGCTGCGCAAGATAGGATGATTCCTGGCGATGATGGCGCAACGCAGTGCTTCGGGATAAGGCTGTTGCGCCTTTGCCCGGAGCGAGGCAAACCAATCAGCACGGTCATACAGGATCTTTGAATGCAGTATGTTATAAACGAGGCAAGTACTGTAGCCGACCGACGCCTGATGGCGTAACAACAGGCGATCGAGCTGCTGTCCTATCCATGCCGGGGAACGATACATGATGTCTACGGCATTCCCTGTCCGCAACGCAATCCACTCATCACCCGGCTCCCAGAAATCATTGCCTATGCTTGCGCGCTCGCCGAACCTTCCCGCCAGAATGGCACGCCAAGCCTTCGAAGGTTCAGGCTCGGCGTAAACGTACAGATCGATATCCGAACCGGCATCGGAGAACTCGCCCCCCCGTGATCCAGAAAGAACGACTGCAGACACTTCGGGCAACCTTGCGAATTCCCGTGCGATCTCTTCCATCAGTGGCAGTGAGCCAGACTCGACCATGTCAAATATCAATTTCTCCGTTCGTTCACGCTCGCATATACAGTCCGCCGGTTTGCTCCAGCCAGTCAGCAATCTTTTCGACCGCGTTAAGGACATTGTTGTCGGATATATCCAGAACAAAGGTTTGGAGCGTGGATGCGCCGATCAGCTTGCGCAACAGCTCCTGTTCGTCCATGAATAATTGCAAGTCGTCATATTGGGATGGATTGCCGGAGACCTTGAGCCGCTCGGCCCTTGCCGCCGCAAAGGATTCCGGAGAACGCGTACAGAATACCAAGCGGAAACCGATCGGCCGCAACCTGTCTTCCAGCCACTTGAAATCGTAATGCTTGCCGTACTTGCGCAATTGGTACATCTGGGTGGATATGTGGAACCGGTCCACGATCCATGAATAATATCTTTGCAACTCGAACAACCGCACCCAGGTGCGGTAGGTCTCCATGGCCAGATCTTCTTCCTGAGGTTCAAAGTTGATCAGGCCGCGCCCCCAAGGGAAGTTCGTGAAAGCGCACCACTCGGCAGAGATGATAGGCGAGTGATAGCGATATTTGCGTGGACCGACGATGCGCGGATGTTCATTGAGCGCAAAGGCGATATCGGTCTTGTAGGTGAGACGCGTTCCTTCAAGGATGATTTTTGGGCAGAGTTTTGGCATGATCGAATCCTCGCCTTGCCACTCTGCCGCGAATCAGAATGAATAGCAACTGGTATCCCAGCCAGGCAAATGAATGGCTGGTACGACAGCCAGAGCAGGACCGAATGGCCCTACTTATAGTGTGCCTCAATGCGATTGAAGCCACCTTTTTATTCCCTGACTAGCAAGCCAGGCTAGTAGAATAGGCAAGACATTCGCCAGAGCACAACAACAATGACGCGGACCCGGAATGTCCTGATTCCGATTGCACGAATGGCTGTGGATGTTCAGGCGAAATTGGCCGCACTATTGACCTAAATTTACAAGGAGGCTTACATATGAAAACCAGAATGGTTGCCATTGCTGCAGTGAGCGCGCTTTCAGTTACCGCCGCAAATCCGGCATTCGCTGCAGCCGGAACAGGAATGCCGCTGACGGTGAATATCAAGCGCCTGTCATTGGATACCGCGCTGCGCATCGGCAAAGCGGCGATCGAAAAATGCCGCAAGGAAGGCGTCTCTGTCACCGTGACGATTGTCGACCGCGGCGGGGATGTGCAGGTCGTATTGCGCGATACTTTGGCGATGGACATCTCGATTCCCATCAGCCTGAAAAAAGCCTATACCGCGATGGAATTCAATTCTCCAACCTCCACGATGGATGATCGCTTCAAGGGTAATTACAACGTGCCCAAGATCGACGAACTTCTGATATCAGCAGGCGGAATTCCGATCAACATCGGCGGCAACATCATGGGCGGCATCGGCGTCAGTGGCGCGCCTTCCGGTGCAACCGATGAAGCATGTGCGAAAGCCGGGCTTGCAGCGGTGCAGGACGATCTGGAAATGGAATGATGCGAAAGCAGCCGGGCAAGGACTGGCCACTGTATGCAATTAAAACACTTTCCATTCTGTCAATTTAAAGTCTAGCCCGGCAGGATCGATCAAGCCAGACAGCATTGATTCTAGCTGTTAAATGCACACATCCTCAGCAGGACGTGCAACATCGGGGCGCAATTTTTTATAGTGCAGTTGAGCTAGGTCGGCAACATTTTCACCGGAAGCCGCAACAATCAGAATCTCTCTCGCCAGCGGGGCAAAATCGGCTCTGAAATGCACTGAGCTTTTCAGTACCAGAATACGCTGCCGAGCCGGGTCGATGCCGAGATGGCGGAACATTGCCTGATCCGCAGCCTGCTGTTTTCTGCTTGTAACCAGTATCTGTATGCCATCCAGCCGCAGGCGTGCCATCGGACCCAGATCCATCTTGCACCCCAGATAGAACGGTCCGGTTCCGGTGAACCGGCCGTTGCCCAGTGCTTCAACGACATAGTGTCCATCAAGCGGTGCTTCACCGATACCGCTGTGCGCGCCGAGTGCCAACGCAATAGTCGTGCCCACACCTGCGGCGTGCGCTGCAGCAGCGGCAGCCGGATCGCACAACAAACCGACACATGCATCCTCTGCGTGCTGTCGCACCAGCTCATACAGGATGTCGGTCGTATCACCTGCCGCACCTCCGCCCGGGTTGTCCTGTGTATCGGCCAGAATGACCGGCCTGTCACCACTGCTGGCGAGCGAATGGCTCACTGCCTGAGCCGCGCTCCAGAGCTTGCCGCTGAATGCGGCGCACTGCTCCAGCATCCGATCGAACAAGCGTTGCGCCACTGCTTCGGCTGCCTCCACGTCGTTGCCATAAGCGATAACCGTCGGACCACAATCGTAAATGTCGGCTAGCGGAAAACCCGGAACGATAGACGCACTCACATTGCTATCGTGCTCCAGCTGCCCGACCATATGCATCAGCGAGGCCAGCGGCTCGATCAAGGTGCACTGCCAGGGCAGCGAAATCAAAAAAGGGATCTGGCGGTACGCCTTGTGCAGGTGCTCACCAGCCAAAATGCGTTGCAGAACCATGGCAGCACGCCGGCCGGTATCGCTCATGTCCACATGCGGATAGGTGCGGTAAACGGTCAACGCATCAGCCAGCGCCACCATGCGCGGGGTAATGTTGGCATGAAAATCCAGCGCTGCGACTATCGGCACATCGGGACCGATGATCGAACGTATCCGTTCCAGCAACTCCCCCTCCCCGTCATCGATATGCTCGGCCACCATCGCGCCGTGCAGATCAAGAAACAGAGCATCGACGGGCATGGCCTGTCCCAGTTCATGCGCCAGCATGGCCCAGATTTTTTCGTACGCATCCCGTGTCACCGGACCGGAAGGATTCGCAGAAGTCCATAACAGAGGCAGCAACTCATGGTTGTTCGTTACAGCTTCCTTGATGAAACCGGCAATCGCAATGTTGGCGCCGGAAACCGCATCGAACAAAGCCGGCCCCTGCACCAGCCCAGGCCATGCGTCCGCAGCAAGGAATGCATCCATGTCTGCAGGTCGTTGCACGAACGTATTCGTTTCATGCAAAAAACCGGCTATTGCGATACGTGCCATACAGATGTTAATTCATCGTCAGAGTTGTCCAGTCACCGCATTGCACAATATCTCTGCGTATTCATGCTCACTGAATTCAATCGGATTGGTCGCTGCCGAAGCATCAGCCACCGCCATGCGTGCTATCCGTTCCGCATGCGCGGCATCAATACCAATCCCGGCCAGCGTATGCGGAATGCCGATCTGTTCACGCAGGGACAGCACCCAACCGAGAAATGCATCGAACGAAGGCTGGGGCAGATCAAGGTAACGCGCCAGGCTGGTGACGCGGTCGTTGATCACGGCGCGGTTGGCTTTCAGCACATACGGCATCAATATCGCGTTGAGTGTGCCATGGTGCGCGTCATACAGCGCGCCGAGAGGATGCGCCAGCGCGTGCATCGCACCGAGGCCGCGCTGGAATGCGGTTGCGCCCATGCTGGATGCTACCAGCATGTTCAGGCGTGCATCCAGATCCCCACCGTGCTGCACCGCAACCGGCAACCATTCCTTCACCAAGCGTATGCCTTCCAGCGCTATGCCTGCCGCCATCGGATGATAGAACGGCGAGCAGTATGCTTCCAGGTTGTGCGACAGCGCATCCATGCCGGTGGCTGCCGTGAGACGGGCAGGCAAACCGACGGTCAGCTCCGGGTCGAGGATCACCGCAGCCGGCAACATCCGGGCATGAAATATTATTCTTTTGACGCGCGCCTTGTCGTCGGTGATCACCGAAGCGCGCCCGACCTCGGAACCCGTGCCCGCCGTGGTCGGCACCGCCACCACCGGCGCCATACCCGCCACGTTGACACGCAGGCAGTTGTCGCCAATATCCTCAAAATCCCATAGCGGCCGACTCTGTCCGACCATCAGCGCGATAGCCTTGGCCGCGTCGAGCGCCGAGCCTCCGCCGAATGCGATCACGCCATCGAATTTTCCTGCACGATAGGCATGTATGCCATCGGTCACATTTTGTTCGGTGGGATTGCCCTTGATGTTGCTGAACACCGTGCAACCCAATCCGGCAGACTGACAATTGGCCACTGCCTGCTGTACGATAGGCAGTGAAGCCAAACCCGGATCGGTGACGAGCAGCACATTTTTCATCCCCTGCGATTTGCACATATCCGGCAATTCCTTGATGCGCCCCGCGCCGACCTTGATGGCGGTCGGATAATTCCAGTTGGCGCGGATGATTTCCTTGGTGCTCATGTACTTCCTCTTTTAGAGATTAGTTTTGAGATGGTAAGACTTCGCACGTGTAAGATGTTCAAACCCTATACTGGAAAGCGTGACACCCCGCCCACTTCGTTTGACTCCGGTCCAGGCCAGCGCCGGGTCGAGAAAATCGCAGCGGTTCATGAACCAGGTGCCGGTTTCGATGCGCTCTCCGATGCGCAGTGCCGCGTCGACATCGCGCGTGAATACCGCAGCGGTGAGTCCATATGGACTGTCGTTCATCAGGCGGATCGCCTCGTCGTCACCGGCCACCGGCATCACCCCGCACACCGGGCCGAAACATTCGTCGGCCATTATCTTCATGCTGTGGTTTACATCAACCAGGATCTGCGGCGCCATATACGGCGTGCCCGCTTTATCCATCGCAAACGCACGCGCATCGATCAGTCCGGTAGCACCCTTGTCGAGCGCCTCACTCACGATGGCGCGGATCTCGGCGGCAGCACGGGTGCTGACCACCGGCCCCAGCGTGGTCTGCGGGTCAAGCGGATCACCAAGCACGTACTGGTTGGTCAACGCCACCGCGCGTGCGATGAATTCCTTGTACAGGGAGCTATGCACATAGATGCGCTGTATCCCGCAGCAGGATTGTCCGGCATTGAAAAATGCGCCGTCGACCAGCGTCTCGACCGCATGCGCCAGATCGGCATCGGGTCGCACATAGGCCGGATCATTGCCGCCGAGTTCCAGACCGACGCCGATGAAACGTCCAACCGCCGCTTCCTCGATCACGACACCGCCTGCAACAGAACCCGTGAAGCAGACGAAGTTGACTTCGGGCGAACGGATCACTCGGCGAGTGTCGTCGTGCGTCAGATGCAAATACTGGAACACGCCTTCCGGCAGGCCTGCGGTGCGGAATGCTGCGGCAAAGCGCTCGGCCACCAGCGGTGTCTGCGCCGAGTGCTTGAGCAACACGGTGTTACCCGCCAGAAGCGCCGGTACGATGGCATTGACTGCGGTCAGCAACGGATAATTCCACGGCGCGACCACCAGGACCACACCGACTGCCGTGCGCTTGATAAATCGCGTGTAGCCGTCGATGGCCGGCGGCACGACTTCTTGCAATGATTCTTCGGCAATCGCGATCATGTGGCGCGCACGCGCCGCGAAACCATCCACTTCTCCGGGCGTATAGCGGATCGGCCTACCCATCTGGCGTGTCAGTTCCTCGGCGATCGCATCCTTCTGCGCAACCAATGCTTCGACCGCGCTCGTTACCAGCGCTGCACGGCTAGCAAGCGGCGCGTCCTGCCATGCGCGTTGCGCCAAATTCGCCCGCGCAAGCGCAGCCCGAATCCCGTCGGATGTAGCGTAGCGTCGCTGCACTGCAACGCTGCCGTCTACCGGACTGATGGTGATGAGTTCCTGAGTCATGTTGGCTTCTTATATATTATAAAGAGTCCCAAGTCTGCGGTTAAAAGCTGAATTAACAAATGTAGTGAGCGGGCATCAGGTGAGGAAGGCAGGAGCAGAGGAACCGGAATGTACCCATAGTACATGAGGATTCCGCGCACTGCGCGCCCCGGCATCATGCCCGCGCAGTAATTCTTAAGCAGGTTTTTAGATGATTTCGAAGTATCTCGCCAACTCCCAATCCGTAACGTGCCTGCGGAACTGGCGTTCTTCCCATTCGCGGGTCGCGGCATAGTGTTCGACGAATGCGTCGCCAAACAGATCGCGTGCAGCCGTTGATGCCTTGAGGCGTTGTGCCGATTCCCACAAAGTCAATGGCAGCGCCAACGCCGGAGGAAATTTTTGCGTATAGGCATTGCCGTCCACTACAGGCTCAGGTTCCCACCCTTGTGCGACGCCCTCCAACCCCGATCCAAGCGCCGCTGCCAGCGCCAGATACGGATTCGCATCGGCAGAGCCGATGCGCACCTCGACGCGCTGCGATTTTTCCGAACCGGAGATCAGTCGCAGTGCGGTAGTGCGATTCTCAACACCCCAGGTGGCATCGAGCGGCGCCCAATAGCCGGGCACCATGCGTGAATAACTGTTGACTGTCTGTGCATACAGGGCCATGAATTCCGGCATCAAGCGCTGCATACCCGCCATGAAATGCCGCTGCGTCTTGCTCATGGCGTGAGGCTGCTTGGCATCGTAGAACACCGAGCTCCGATCCTTCCTGTTGCGTAGCGACAGATGGATATGCCCGCTCTGCCCCGGATAGTCATGCGACCATTTCGCCATGAACGTAGCCATCAGGCCATGCCGCTGCGCGAGTACCTTGACGAAAGTCTTGAACAGCAAAGCCTTGTCTGCCATCGCGCCGGCCTCGTCCACAGTCAGCGCCGCTTCCACCACACCGGGGCCGGTCTCGGTATGCAGACCTTCGATCCGCATATCCATGCGCTCACAAAGCTGCAACAGCTCGTGATAGAACTCGGCATTGACCGAATTGCGAAGCGTCGAATAACCGAAGTATCCGGGCGACCAGGTTTGAAGATCACGGTAGCCCTTGGCGCGCACCGATTCCGGCGTTTCCTTGAACATAAAGAACTCATACTCAAGCGCCGCAAGGGCATCAAAGCCCATTTCTCCGGCCTTTGCGAGCACACGCCGCAACACCGTGCGTGGGCAGATCGCCTCCGCATCGCCGGTGAATTCGCCAAGAAAGAACAGCATGTCGCCATCGGGGCCCGGCTCGAACGGCACATCTCGGCAAGTATCCGGCAGCAGCCGTACCTGTGCATCAGGATAGGCAGTGTGCCATCCGGTGTATTTGACGTTATCGTACATCTGGTCGTTCGAATCCCAGCCGAGCACTACGTTGCAAAACGAAAGCCCGGAGTTGAGCGATGAGACGAATTTCTCTTTCGACATGTACTTGCCGCGCAGGATACCGTCGATGTCCGACACCGCCACCTTGACATGGGTCAGACGCCTCGCTTCGACCAGTGCTATGGCATCCGCAATCGTTTTGACTTCGCGAGCCTGCATATAAATATCCAATTCCAGAATTGAAATGTCATTGCCGCCATTGCGCTACAACTGCAGACCAGTCCCGTTGTTCCATATTGCCGGAGCAAAGGTTGTTGATGCGATTGTAAAGTTGTGCGGAGGGAAGTCAATCGGTTGCAGCCGGAATCAAACAGAACCGGCCATTTGGACTATTTTGTGTGAGAATAGGATCGGGTGAAATGATCTTTGCAGCAGCAAATGTTATAAGGAGTGAAACATGCTCAAGCTCGATAACCATCCGTCCGGCCGCCACTTCCTGCATGTTCCCGGGCCCAGCCCGGTTCCCGCCCGCATCCTGAGAGCGATCAGCTTGCCAACCATCGATCATCGCGGCCCGGAGTTCGGCCAACTGGGCTTGAAAATACTTTCCGGCATCCAGCAGATCTTCAAAACCAGACAGCCGGTCATCATCTACTCGGCATCCGGTACCGGCGCATGGGAAGGCGCCCTGGTAAACACGCTCTCTCCCGGGGACCATGTGCTGATGTACGAGACCGGTCAATTCGCAACCTTGTGGAAAAAACTGGCTGATCGCCTGGGTTACAAGACGGAGTATCTGGGTCTGCCCGGCCCGAACGAATGGCGTTATGGCGTTAATGCCGATAAGATCGAGGAGCGACTCAGATCCGATACCAGACACCAGATCAAGGCGGTCTGTGTGGTGCACAACGAAACCTCGACCGGCGTCATTTCCGATATGGCTGCCGTTCGCAAGGCGATCGATGCCGCCAAACACCCGGCCCTGCTGATGGTCGATACCGTCTCGGGCCTGGCTTCCGCAGATTATCGCCATGATGAATGGGGAGTGGATGTTTCGATATGCGGCTCGCAAAAAGGCCTGATGCTCCCTCCCGGCCTGGGTTTCAATGCCATATCTCTCAAGGCGATCGAAGCAAGCAAGGCTGCAACATCACCCAAGTCTTTCCTTGCGTGGGACGAAATCCTCGAGGCGAACAAGACCGGTTATTGGCCGACCACGCCCGCGATCAACCTGATTTACGGCCTGCACGAGGCGATCGAGATGCTGATGACTGAAGGGCTCGACAATGTTTTTGCTCGTCATCAGCGTTTGGCCGCGGCATGCCGCGCGGCAGTTTCCGCGTGGGGACTGGAGACTCAATGTCTTGATCCGGCCTGTTATTCACCGGTGGTAACGGCAGTGGTGACACCGCAAGGAGTCGATGCAGACGCACTGCGCAAACTCATACTCGAACGTTACAATCTTTCCCTGGGCACGGGACTGGGCAAGGTCAAGGGACGGTTATTCAGGATCGGCCACCTGGGGGACTGCAATTCACTTGCCTTGCTTGCTGCGATCAGCGGCAGCGAGATGGGCATGAAAGCATTCGGCATCAAGCTGAAGGGAAGCGGAGTATTGGCTGCCCAGGAATTGTTGCAATAATGCGCATCGGCTTTATCGGCATCGGCAACATGGGCAGCGAAATGGTCCGCCACCTGCTCGCTGCCGGACATACGCTTACCACATATGCGCGCAGCCCGCGTTCGCGCGAGCGCGCCAGCAAACTTGGTCTGAGCCCGGCCCTCACGCCGGCCGAGGTGGCGGCAACCAGCGATGTCGTGTTCACCATCATTACCGCAGGCAAGGATGTCGAAGAAATCGCACTCGGGCCGGAAGGAATCATCCACGCTGCGCACCCCGGATTGATTCACGTGGACATGAGCACGATCTCGCCGGCAGTCACGCGCGAAATTGCGGAGAAACTGCGCTCATGCGATATCGCGATGCTCGATGCTCCGGTCTCGGGCGGCGTGGCGGCGGCGAAGACAGCTTCGCTGACTTTCTTCGTCGGCGGCGATGAGGCGATCTTCGAGCGGGTGCGGCCGTTGCTGGAAGTAATGGGCGAGGCGATCTTCCACATGGGTGCGACGGGAACCGGGCAGGTGACCAAGCTCGCCAACCAGATCTGCCAGCTCGCCAACCTGCAAGGCACTGCCGAAGCACTGCTGTTTGCGCGCGAACAAGGCGCGGATGTCGGCAAGGTGCGCGAAGCCGTCATGACCGGATTTGGAGCAAGCCGGATGCTCGATGTGCTCGGGAAAAAAATGGTGGAACGCGATTTCACAGCAGGCATCGTTGCCGCGCTGCACCACAAGGACATCGGTGTGGTCGTAGACATCGCAAAAGAATCCGGCCTGCCGATGCCGGTCACCAAGCAGGTGATGCAACAACTGAACGCGCTGATGGACAGCGGCTTCGGCGAACAGGATACGAGTTCGCTGCTGCTTGTGCTCGAGCGGATGGCGGGGGACGAAAATAGCTCCGAAGTGATCTTTATTCAAGACTGAGCCTTGGTTTCCAGCGTCCGCTATCGATGTAGAAACCGCTACACCAAACCGGACATTGGCCTGTTCACAGACTGATGCTCTCCATCCCGGCAAAGAACGCAATCAGCCCAGCTTCAACATTGCCTCAAACTGTTCTATAGGCACCGGCTTTCCAAACAGATATCCCTGGAAGTGTCTACACCCCTCACTCATGAGGAATTGCCGTTGTTCTTCCGTCTCCACACCTTCTGCAATGACATCCAGGTTCATGCTGTTTGCCATGGCAATGATCGTTTTTACGATTGCCTTATCGCTCTTATCGGAGGTGATATCGCGCACAAACGATTTGTCGATCTTGAGTTGGTCGAGCGGCAGCCGTTTCAGGTATTGCAGGGAAGAATAGCCGGTACCGAAATCATCCAATGAAAACTGGATGCCGACCTTGTTCAACGCGTCCATGGTCGAAATGATGTCTTCGATATCCTCCAACAACAGACTTTCGGTCAGTTCCAGCTTGAGCAACATCGGATTGATGGCGTGGTGCTGCACCAGCGCCTGCACCTGGGAGACAAAATCAGCCTGACGAAACTGCTTGGCACTGACGTTGACCGCCAGAACAAGGTCGCGGGTAAGCGCATCCTGCTGCCATGCCTTGATCTGGGCACAAGCGGTCTCCAGGACCCAAAGGCCTATGCGCCGGATCAGCCCCACCTCTTCAGCAAAGGGAATGAATTTCAGGGGAAACACCAAACCGCGTTCAGGATGTACCCAGCGGATCAATACCTCTGCGCCTATCGGTTGATGCGAATTGTCCACCTGTATTTGGTAGTACAACTGGAATTGATGGAATTCGATCGCTTTGTGCAACTCGTCTTCCATGGTTGCATGATCGTTGACTGAAGTCTGCATATGTGGATCGAATAAGTGAAGTGTGTTTCGACCGGCCTTCTTGGACTGATACATGGCGATGTCGGCCTGTTTCATCAACTCTTCGATAGACGTCATTTGGCCGTCCAGGAGAGTGGCGCCTATGCTGACAGTACTGCGGTACTCGCGCTTGGCAAGCTGGTAGGGTTGGCTTAAAGCGGCGAGAATCTTTTCGCCGATGCTTTCCGTTTGTGCCGTTGCTTCAAGGGCATGTTCGCTGAGGTTTTCCAGCACCACCACAAACTCGTCGCCGCCAAGTCGTGCCACCGTGTCGCCATCGCGCACACAAGACGTCAGGCGCTGAGCAACCTGCTGCAGGAGCAAATCACCGACCTCATGGCCAAGGGTGTCGTTGAGGGATTTGAAATTGTCAAGGTCAAGAAACAGTACCGCACCTTTTCTGCATACACGGGCACTGGAAACCAACGCCTGATGAAGGCGATCCGTAAGCAGCCGCCGATTCGGCAAATTGGTCAGAGGATCGAAGAACGCCAAATTGCTGATCTGCTCTTCAGTCGACTTCCGCTCGGTAATATCTTCCGCCAAGCCGATGATAATGAGTTCACCGTTCTCTTCCCGCTTGTCAATCGAGCGATCGTTGAACCAGTGCCAGTTGCCGTGTTTATCCTTGATCCGGTATGTGATGTCGAAGCTGCCACCGGCCTTGAATTCTCCAATCCCCTTCTCGATGACTTTGACATCGTCAGGGTGGATGGACTGATTCCACAGAAACGGATTTGCATACAGATAGCCGAGTGAATATCCCAGAATGTGTGCAGCCTGCGGAGAATAATAAAGGCCTCCGCGTTTGTCGGAAAACTCGTAGACTATGACCGGCAAACTCTCTACCAGGTGTCTATATTTGGCTGTGGTCTCCCCGACCAATCGCTCCGCCTTCTTGCGCTCGGTTATGTCCTGAGCGATAGCCATAAAAAAAGACCCCTGCTCTTGCATGAGTTGCAGGCGTGTTTCAACCGGATAAGTCGTGCCATCCTTGCGTTTATGAATAGTCTCGAAAGAAAGCTGCTGCCTTTCTCCGCTTCTGAGCGGCGCAATCTTCTTCCTGAACTTTTCCGGCGTGAGTGACGGCTCGATATCCACCGGAGTAAGCTGATTCAGCTCTGAAAAGGTATATCCAAGGTTTCTCTGGGCACCTTCGCTAACCTGGATAAAGCGTAAGCTGTCCGCATCGAATACATAGATTTCGTTGAAAGAGCTTTGCAGTAAATTGCCAAGCTGTTTCGCCAAACTTTCCGACCGCTTGCGTTCACTGACATCCTGAACAATCGCGATCCCTCCCTCGATATTGCTCTTGCCATCCCTTGAAGGTGCGCATGTCATTTCCATCCATGCGCCGGCCCCGCCGGGTATGGCGCAAAATTTCCCGTCATAATGGCCGGTATTGCCACTCAGTGCACTTTCCAGGACCGGGAAAACCGGCTGATCCTTGAGGGCTTTTAAGTCCAGTCCGGCGATTTGATCGATCGAACCGTGAAATATCTTCGCGCAGCGATCGTTGCAATAAGTGATGACGAGATCATTGTCGAAATGGAAAATGCCCACCGGTGAATGCTCCAACAGCAGACGGTATCGCTCTTTGCTCGCCCTTGCGGTTTCCTCATTCTCCGCAGCCTCCAGGCGCAGCAGAATGTGGTCCGATATGCTCTGGTTGGTTTTCAATATCGCCATGACCATGAAGCCGAGATATAACATTCCAGCCGTGCCCATAGCCACTGACAAACTGTCACCAACGATGAACAGGCGAATAATGGCCGGCGCCAGAGCCAACAGGGCAAATCCAATTGCACTGGCAAGGTCGGCTGAATAGGCAACCACACCTCCTGCAGTCAGTCCCGCCAGCATGAAGATCAAAAACAACTGGCGCTGAGGATCGTCGGCAGGAAACATCAGGAAACCTGCCGAACCCCACACTAATCCCGCAAGAAGGACGCCCAGACGAAACCTCGCCATCCGTGCATGTGCGGTGGAATGATCGTCCATATGCGCATGTTTATATGCGTTCGCGAGGGTAGCCCGGATAAGCGTGACCAGCACAGCCAAGGAAAGCCAGGCAAGAACTACATTTGAAGCAATAACTTCGCTTTGGATATAGGAAAGCGTCAGAGCGAGCAATACACTGGTGATGAGTGAAATATTGCTTGTGGAAAGCATGTGTTGCAGCTTCAGGAATTGCAAATTCGTTTTGTTCAAACCGATCAGACCCTCCGATTCAGCCACAATCTCTTTTCGGATAACGCAGAAAACCTTGAATTGAGCGCTGTGTGAATTATGCCATCTATTTGAATGCAAGCCAGGTAAATATTAGTGTCGCAGCTCCGTTGATTATCCCATATCGGCGACACGCCAAATCGCTCGACTTTTACAAGGCCGGGCCAGCTCCATAATTTATGCGGACTGATCGGCTCCTTCCCCGACGTCTTGGTCTGCCCGGATTGCCATGACATATAATAATCAGGACTGTTTCATCGAACCTGACAGAAATACCGCTCTCCGACATTTTCAAATGCAGCGCATACAAGTCAACACAGTATTTGATATGAAATGCGGATTTTCAGAGGCAACCATAATGTGGATACAAAAGGAAGTGCACATTAAAGCAAAAAGCAGAGGCTTTCACCTGATCACCGATGAACTTCTGCGCCAACTGCCCGAGATGCGCGATCTCGGGATCGGCATGATGAACATTTTCATCATGCACACGTCAGCGTCATTGACCATCAACGAGAATGCCGATCCGACGGTGCGCCAGGATTTTGAAAGCTACTTCAACCATGCCGTTCCCGAGTACGAACCGTACTATGAGCATCAGGACGAAGGCCCGGACGACCTGCCAGCGCACCTGAAATCCAGCATCCTCGGCAGCAGCCTGAACATTCCGATTGCCGGTGGCCGGCCGCAACTGGGGGTCTGGCAGGGGATATACCTGTGCGAACACAGAAACCACGGCGGCAGCCGCCGGCTGGTAGTGACGATACAGGGCGAATAGAAGTTGCCGTGATGCACTTCGACAACGGAACGAATCATTCCCTGCATGACCCAACCACGTGAGCACCTGCCATGACCGATGACCCGTGTTGCGCGATACCTGCTGCCGTCGATCCGTCCCGGATGATTGTGGTGAAGCTGGACCAGCCCTGCCGCGACTTTGCGGAGGCGATGCGGCGTGTCCGGTGCCGGGCTACGTCGACTACGGCATCAATCACGGCGCCACATTGATGGTGGATGTTGAAGAGGGACACTTTGCCTTCTTCTATATGCCCGTCGATTTATAGAAGGAATCATCTTGCTGAACAAACCACCCCATCCCGTTCCCTCATTTGCCTTGTTCAATTTGGGTTTTCGTCCGTTCTTCCTGCTTGCGGGCGTTTTCGCGCTGGTCTCGATATTCATCTGGGGCGGCATCGTTGTCTACGACTGGCCGGCACCTCAGTTACCGTTCAAGCCGGTGCAATGGCATGCGCATGAAATGATCTTCGGCTACGGCATCGCCGTTGCCGCCGGCTTCCTTCTGACTGCTGTGCGAAACTGGACACATATCCAGACACCCCGGGGATTTCCGCTTTCACTCCTGGCAGCACTGTGGCTGGCAGCGCGACTGGCCGGCTGGATAATGCCCGGACAGTTATTGCCCATGATGCTGTTGGACCTGATGTTCGACCTGTGGCTCGCCGTTGCGATCTTCAGTCCGATCCTGCGCGCAAAGCAGCACCACAATATCGGCATTGCGTCCAATCTGGCACTCCTGATGCTGGCAAACCTGTGCTTCTATCTAGGCGTGTCGGGCGTGCTGGAACAAGGCATCGCGTGGGGGTTGTATTCCGGGTTGTATGTTCTGCTCGCGCTGATCTACGCCATGGCGCGCCGCGTGTTGCCGTTCTTCATCGAACGCGGTGTCGGTTATCCCGTTGCCTTAAGGAATCGGGAATGGATAGACCGTTCCAGCCTCTACCTGTTCGTGCTGTTCGTGATCGCCGATGTGTTCTGGCGGAATGCAACGGTCACTGCGGCACTTGCCGGCCTGCTGTTCGCGACCCACACCATGCGGCTGACGGGATGGCACACCCGAGGCATCTGGAGCAAACCGCTGCTGTGGGTGTTATACCTGGGCTATGGCTGCGCTACTTTCGGGTTCCTGCTCAAGGCCCTTGTTCCGTTCACAACCTTGTCACCTTCACTCGCATTGCATGCGTTCGCCGTGGGCGGCATCGGCCTGATCACTGCAGGAATGATGTCGCGTATCTCGCTCGGTCACTCCGGTCGCGACATCCAGCAACACTCGCGGCTGCTTGCGCCCGCATTCATCTCATTGTTCGCGGCCTGGATTGCCCGGGTGATCCTGCCGATGTTCGCACCAGCGCACTACCTGCTGTGGGTGGGCATCGCGCAGGCGGCATGGTTGATCGCCTTTGCATTGTTCGTCTGGATATACGCCCCCATCCTGGTCAAATCGCGCGCAGATGGGATGCCGGGCTAGCATCTGCTAAAGTACACGGGGTTATCTATATAAAATAACGCCAGCAAACCATGCCCACCACCCCACCCGATGCCCTGCTCTTCACCGCACCCGGTTGTTCACACTGCGCAGCCGTTTTGCGCGGGTTGGGCGAGATGGCCAAGCAGGGACTGATCGGGAAAATGACCGTGGTAAATGTTGAAGTGCATCCCGAGCAGGCTGCTGAATACGGCGTGCGCGCAACTCCCTGGCTGCGCCTCGGTCCATTCACTCTCACCGGCGCGCATAGTACTGCCGAGTTGAAAAAATGGGCAGAGTGGGCGAATGGCGAAGAAGGCATTGCGCGCTATGTAGAACATCTGTTGAAACAGGGCAGCTACAAACAGGCCATGGCATTCATAGAGGCAGATACGCAGCGCCTCAAGCCGCTGCTTGCCATCATCTCAAACCCCAAGGCCAAGATCGGGATTCGGCTTGGCGTCAGCGCGCTGCTGGAAGCCCATGCCAATACTCCGGTACTTGAAAAGCTGCTGCCGCAACTGGCCGATCTCACCCGCCATGCCGACCATCGCGTGCGCGCCGACGCATGCCATTTGCTCGGCCTCACTGGCAGCGCAGCCGCACGCA
>Ga0224495_10001235_pt1 | contig 18423 bp, 15 predicted proteins | sample SF_Jul11_sed_USG_FD_168128 | JGI IMG/M metagenome (GOLD analysis project Ga0224495, IMG submission 168128) | Sediment microbial communities from San Francisco Bay, California, United States - SF_Jul11_sed_USGS_4_1 | ecosystem: Environmental > Aquatic > Marine > Sediment | place: USA: California... | reverse complement strand
TGGATCAATACATTGTAGTTTTCTACAAGATGCCGTTTGCCTGTAAACCTGACCGTTTGATTCATTACGAGAAAGGAATGCCATGAATATTCGCCTGTCCTGATTTTTGATTGCGTAAAATAAAGCAAAAGCGATGTGAAAAAGTTTTTCCGAAAACTTATCGCCGCATCGTGCCTGCCCAGAACCTTTGCAAAGCCTATCGTTGCCAGCAAGCGATTTCCCTTTTTTTTAGTTTCATCAATGAAATACCTGCGGCAGTTGGGGTGGTCTTTTATTGCGTGAATGGTAACATGCGAACCAATGAGAGTCCATTCTGCCTGCGGATACTGGTTTGCAAGATTCTCCATTGCCGATGTAGCCATGAGCGCGTCTCCCAGCCAGTTTGGAAGTACAATCAGAATTTTCATGTATTCAGAATGGCAAGATAAAGGGGGGATAGACCGCAACCGTGTGCGGTCTAAGGGGGAACCCCCCTTTTTTTAATTAGCCCTGACTTTTAAAATACGCTTTTGATTTTTCAACGTCCGCAGTCATGGATTTTTTATCCGGAGTCCAGTTGGCGGGGCAAACTTCGCCCGCATGGCTGGCCACAAACTGGTCGGCCTGCACGAGTCTCAAGACTTCATCCACATTTCTTCCAACGCTGTTGTTATTTACCATCATTACCTTTAAAATTCCATTTGGATCGATAATAAATACTCCGCGTAAAGCAATACCGGCTTCTTCAATCAGAACCCCGTAGTTTCTGGCAATTTCCTTGGTGATATCTGCCAGCAATGGGAATTTTATGTCGCCAAGTCCGCCATCATTTCGAGACTGATTTACCCAGGCAAGGTGGCTGAATTTGCTGTCAATGCTTGCTCCAATAATTTGCGTATTGATTTTTGAAAACTCATCTGCCCTGTCCGAAAAAGCCGTAATTTCTGTGGGACACACAAAAGTAAAATCCAGCGGGTAAAAGAAAAGTACCACGTACTTGCCTTTGTAGTCGTTCAACGAAACTTTTTTAAATTGTTTGTTCGATACCGCCTCTGCAGAAAAATCGGGCGCTTTTTGTCCTACTTGTATCATTCATTTCCTCCGAAATTTATTGAATTATTAACGCTAAAAGCGTATCCTTTATTTAACTAAAAAAATGCGGCTTTGACCAATATTACTTTAATAATGAGGTTTTTTATAATAAGGAGAGTTCCTGGGCATGAACTCGATATTCAGTCCGATTGATTTAAACTGACGTGTTTTGGGGCGCGGCCAAAAACACGCATTTTAATACATTTTGATCTGATTATTGAGGTTCATGCCCATGATCGAGAAAGAGCGGCGAGCGGTGTGGCCTCTCAAAATTGAATTGACGCCTTAAAGAACTGTCATCACTCGACGAGATGGGAAATTCTTTGGAAGAGGTTACAAAACATTATACAGGGAAACGTGGTTTTTTTAAAAATTTGAGAACGCGCATGGCCTGGTATCTGGATCGCCCCCTGCGAAATCGCAGAGATCTTGCATATTTATTGACACTAATGCATCTGGACGGGAAAGGCGTTGAAATTGGCGTCGCCAAGGGTGAATTCTCTGTGGTTCTTCTGGAGAACAGCCGTTTATCTATTTTGTACTCCGTAGACCCCTGGAGAGAGTATTCTGAAGATCAATATGATGACCTAAACAATGTGGCTCAACAAATCAACGAACATCGTTACCGGAGCGTGGTTGAGTATTTCAAAAAATACGGCCAGCGAAGCCAGATTCTGCGAAAAACATCCCGGGAAGCCTCTCGAACAATAGACGACAATTCTCTGGACTTTGTATACATTGACGCCAACCATTCCTATAAGGCCTGCAAAGAAGATATTGAACTCTGGTGGCCCAAACTTAAATCAGGCGGTCTTTTTGCCGGCCATGATTATCTGGATGGACATTTACCGGATGGCGATTTTGGAGTTAAATCGGCCGTAGATGAATTTGTCGCCAAAAACCATCTCAGGTTGTATGTTATTCATCAGGAATGGCCGTCGTGGTATGTAATCAAACATTAAAAGATCGAGTTTGGACATGAACCTCAATAATCAGATCAAAATGTAATAAAATGCGCGTTTTTGGGGCGCGAAGCGCCCCAAAAACTGCGTAAGTCTAAATCATTCTGCCTGTAATTATAAAAATGCTTTGACACCCCATTTCCATATTCCAATCTGGAAGTTAGCATTTCACATTTGATTTGAAATGTAATTATTCTAAAAAGTGAAAAATAAAAGTTCCGATAAAAATATGTTTAAAAAAGGAGATTATGTCGTATATCCTATGCATGGTGTTGGAACGATTGTGGATATTGCCACAAAAACCGTGCTTAATGAAGAGCAAAAGTATTATGTTGTAGAACTAATAAATACGAGAATGCGGGTATTGGTACCCGTTGCGAGGGTCGAAGATATTGGCTTGCGTCATATTATTAAAAAAACTGAAGTGACTAAAATAATGAAGTTGCTCCAGGAAGAATTCATAGAACAAGAAGAAGACTGGAAAATACGTTATCAAAACAATTTACTTAAAGTAAAGTCAGGATCCATTCTTTCTGTTTCCGAAGTATGCCGTAATTTATATAAACGAGCCCGCGATAAAGAACTTTCGATTATGGAAAGGAAGCTGTATGAATCTGCCTACAGTCTTGTGATAAACGAGGTTGCATTGGCTAAAAATGTTCAGGTGGAAGAAGCCAGCAATTTGATATCGGAAGTATTATCCGGCTAAACGCTCTGAGAACGACATAATCCCTTTAGATATTTTGTGAACTATCTAACGGAGGAAGATTATGGCTAAACTATACATTTACACCATAGCGGTTATTTGCGCTGTGGGGATTTATTTTATTACACAATCAACAACGGGAATTATTGTGGGAGCGGTTACGGGTATTGTAATTAGCGCAATTCCCTTTCTGATTGATGTATTTAAGGACAAAACTGCAAAGGCAAATATTTTTGCAATAACCATAGGAATGGTACTGGCGCTCATTGGGTTTGGCGCTTTATTTCCGTTGATTCAGCGACTGCCTGAACCTTTTCAAATGATGATCCTTGGGCTGATGTTGACCACGGTTAGCTATGTGATGTATGCCTATCAAAGGGACATCGGATTCCAGTCTTCAAGCGTCAGCCTCGCGCCGGATAACGTGGAGGCGATAGTCGCCGGAGCCGCCCCAAAAATTCTGGACACCAGCATTGTAATTGACGGACGAATCATAGACCTTGCCACAACGGGCTTTATCGAGGGTCCCCTGATTGTGCCAAACTTTGTTTTGCGGGAAATCCAGTTGATCTCGGATTCTGCCGATGCCATCAAGCGAAACCGCGGACGCCGGGGGCTGGACATGCTCAACACCCTTCAAAAGCGCCCGGATCTGGAAGTAAAAATTTCGTATGTCGATTATACCGAAACGCGCGAAGTGGACGCCAAACTGGTTCGACTGGCAAAAGACCTCAATGGCAAGCTGATTACAAACGACTTTAATTTAAACAAAGTTGCCGAGCTTCAAAATGTCTCGGTTTTAAATATCAACAATCTTGCCAATGCCCTAAAGCCGGTCGTCTTGCCCGGTGAAGAAATGGAAGTACAGGTGGTTAAAGACGGCAAGGACGAAAACCAGGGAATCGGATATCTTGAAGATGGTACGATGGTTGTCATCGAAAACGGCGGCAGAATGCTGGGTAAAAAGCTAAAGGTAAACGTTACCAGCGTAATTCAAACCAACGCCGGGAAAATGATTTTTACAAAAGTTGTACCCCGAAACTAACATTAAACTAATGCTGCTTCTTGCGGGATCTGGAAGCCGGTTTGGCAACCGGATCCCAAAGCAGTTCCTGAAATTATCGGGAAATCCCGAACCCCTGTTTATTCAATCATTAAAAAGAATTGCATCTATCGTTAAAGCAGATCAATGTATTCTTGTTGTTCATCCCGACTTCATAAATCAACCCGATTTTCTGGAACCGCTTGCGGACTATACAATCAGCCAACCGGACATTTCCGTCGAAGTCATTTCCGGAGGAAAGACCCGCCACGAAAGTTTCCGGAAAGGAACTGCGTTGATAAATTGTGCGCAAGAAGGCGCGCTTCTGGTGCATGACGCCAATCGCCCCTTTATCTCGCAGCCATTCGCAGATTCGATTCAAAAAAATGCAGCCTCCCTGTCGAATCACAAACCCTGCCTTGTTCCGGTCATACATCTCGTTGATTCGGTTTGCCGGGCAAAGGAAGACAGCGTTTTGGAATACCCACCACGGGAACAACTGTTTCGAATACAAACCCCTCAAATGATTTTCTTACCCGCGCTGGGCGAAGCCTTGAATAAATCGTGGCAGAACAATCAAAACACGTATCCTGATGAAGGGTCTTTTATGCTTGCCATGGGATTTCCCGTTTTTACATACCCTGGAGATATACAAAACATTAAAATTACATACGAGGCAGATACATGAATTTCAGGATTGGAAATGGCTTTGACGTTCACAGAACGGCGCCGGGTTCCGGCATTTACCTGGGCGGAGTTTTTATCGAGACCAACGTTGGTCTTGCCGGACACTCCGATGCCGATGTCTTGATTCATGCAATTTGCGATGCCATTTACGGCGCGCTGGGAAGCGGAGATATCGGCGAACATTTTCCCGACAGCGCCCCGGAAAACAAAGGCCGGGCAAGTTCAGACTTTTTGAGGCACGCGGTTTCCTTGATGCAACAGCAGGGCTATACGCTCGGAAATCTGGATGCGACAATAATATGCGAAACGCCCAAAATCACGCCGTATAAAAAAAGTATCGCCAAAAATCTTGCGCTGCTGTTCGACACGTCTTCGGAGCATATTAATATCAAAGCCACCACTACCGAAAAACTGGGTTTTACCGGACGCGGCGAAGGCATTGCCGCACAGGCCGTTGTATTTATTCAAAATGTTTGAGGGGGGTAAAAAGTCTAAACATCGGCTGTACAATTCAATCCCCCCTCGCCCGCACACGATTGCGGGCGACCCCCCGTTTATTGCGCAGAGCCGAAGAATTCAACGCGGTAAGCCAATGATTATTGGCATATTATAATCTTGTCGATACGATTTTTTTATTTTATATTGTATGATTGTAGCTGATATGTTGAATGCAGAAAAACATGGAAAAAATAATTTCAAGAGAGTGGTAATCGTCGGCGGCGGTTTTGCCGGACTCAACGCGGCAAAAGTACTGGCAGGACAGTCCGTATCTGTTACCTTGATTGACCGAAAAAATTTTCACACATTCCAACCCCTCTTGTACCAGGTCGCCACAGCGGTACTTTCTCCCGGTCAAATCGCCCAGCCTTTGCGTCGTATATTGTACAAGGCGCCCAACGTAAAAGTAATTATGGGCGAAATCGTGGGTTTTGATCTAAAAAGAAAAGTTGCTATTTGCAACAATGGAGTCGGGATTCCCTACGACTATCTAATCGTAGCCGCCGGCGCGCGTCATGCCTACTTTGGCCATGATAAATGGGAATTTGACGCCCCAGGATTGAAAACCATTGAAGATGCGCTTGAAATACGCCGTCGCATTTTACTGGCTTTTGAACTGGCCGAGCGAGAAGCCTGTCTCACCGGAAAACACCAGCCCCTGCATTTTGCGGTAATCGGAGGAGGCCCAACAGGCGTTGAACTTGCCGGAGCCATTGCAAATATTGCAAAGCGTTCGCTTTCCAAAGATTTCAAGTGTATAGATTTCAATGAATGCCGCATCACCTTGTACGAAGGAGCCACCAGAATTCTGGGGATATATCCCGAACGCATTTCGCATAAAGCCCAAAAACAGTTGTCGGAACTCGGCGTTGAAGTGCAAACGAACAGTTTTGTCATGGACATTGAACCCGGTCGAATTAAAATAAAAAACAAATGGATACCGGCCAATGTATCTCTTTGGGCAAGCGGAATCGAAGCTTCCCGGATCGGCAGGAAACTCGATGCAAAAACAGAAGGCTCCGGCAGGGTTTTTGTAGAGCCGGATTTAAGTCTCCCCGGACATCCAGAAGTTTTTGTTGTGGGAGATATGTCCCTGATTAAAAATGCAGAGGGGCAAACCATACCCGCGTTGGGAGCGCCGGCTATGCAGGAAGGGCGATCGGCAGCCAGGAATATTTTGCGCGATACCCGCAATCAAAAGAGAATTAATTTTCTTTACAAAGACCGGGGAAGCATGGCAACCATCGGACGTCACCGCGCAGTCGCAGAAATTGGAAAATGGTATTTTTCAGGATACTTCGCGTGGTTCATCTGGGCGCTGGTGCATATTTTTATGCTCATGGGTTTTCGCCACCGGGTGGCTGTATTTTACGAATGGATTTGGACTTATTTTACGCGCGAACGGAGCGCACGATTAATCACCGGAAACATTGACGAACTGGCGATACAGTTAACGGGCAAGGCGATTTCTGAAAACAACAGAAATGCGAAAAGTCCCGCTAAAAAGGAAAATTAGCGCGGAGCATGGGCAGGAACTCGATAATCAAACCCACCATTGGCCTTTATTTTCAAAACAATTGTGCTTGATAATTCAAGAGAGTTTTTTGAAGTAACAAAGCATGAAATTATACCTGCATCAAACGGTTATCGATCCGGATACAAATAAAAATTTTGAGAAATTAAAAGAAGTTTTTGAAAAAAAGTTAAGGGTGGATCTTATTGTTTGTCCTGAGGTGTTTTTGACAGGTTTTCAGTATGAAAATTTGAATCGCATAGCCCGTGAAAACAAAACATTTCTGGAAAATATTCAAGATCTTTGTCTCGCTCACAGGACAGGGTTTCTTGGTTCTTTTTTCTGGAAAGAAGGCGATGCCTTCTACAATCGCGCCTTCTTTGTCAGCGAAACAGGAGACATTCTTGGAGCGTACAACAAACAAAAACTGATTCCGGCATTTAAAGAAGACAAATATCTCTCCAAGGGTAACAAGCTTTCTATTTTTTCATTCAAGGAGATGCGTGTGGGCATTGCCATATGCTATGATTTGCGGTTTCCGGAAATATTTAGAAAATATGCCTCCCGGGAAGTGGATATTGTATTTTTATTAGCCCAATGGCCGGAAACAAGAATCGATCACATGATAACTCTATCACGGGCGCGGGCAATTGAAAACCAGTGTTATTTTATCGTTGTGAATGCAACTGGATCATCACAAAACATCAAAATGGGAGGCCATTCCCTTTGCATTGACCCGACCGGGAAAATTATTCTTGACCTTGAAAGCACCGCTCATGGGGAGCAGGTTCAGGTACACCTGTCCGATGTCTTGAAGTGGCGGGAAGAATTTCGGGCACTATACGAATACTCCAGACCCTCTTCTCCTGGAGCCAAACTTTCAAGATGGCTATTTAAATAAATGGAAATAGACAACTCTTCCCTATCCGGATTATTTATCAAATTGCTTGATCCTGAAAAAAGCACCATTGCTTTGTGCCGTAATGTTGCAGACATTATGCGTTTGCGCATTTTTTTTCACGAAAAACTTTCGGAAAGGAAAAGATCTATTTTAAATGTTCAATTCCTGACCATAGATCAATGGATTCGGAAAACGCTTCCTGTTGTTACCGGATCGGAAAATCTTTTTCTCCCGGGATTAACAGAAAAAATATTTTTACATCAGGCCATCGAGACTGTACTGCATGAAAAAAAAGAAGGTTTTCTTCGAGAAGTGCTCGATATGCCTGGATTCAGAAATGACATACCTCACCTTTGGCGTATCTTTTTGTGGAGTCGCAATTCCCGAAAAACGACAATTCCCAAAACAGACAACAAGCTCTTTAATGAAGTAATGGAAATGTTCGAAAGAACTTCCGGTTTGATAAAAAATCAATCTCTAATCAATCTCCCGGAATTTTTGACCTCTTCGATCGCTCCTCAAATAGCCATATCTACCAGGATTCATCAGGTGATTTCCCTTTTCCCGTCAAACTACGATGCAATAGAAACAACCAAATTATTTTTCCTTCAAAATTTCCATGACTGCAAATGGCGTTTTGTTACATATCAGGGAAACGGGGCAGAGTCTGACAATACATTTCCCTCTGACAGGCCATTAGCCGATTATCAAGAGGTTTTCTATGTTGCGAAAAAAATTGCAAAAATAAATTTTGAGAAATGGACAAAAGAAAATTTATTTTTTTTCCGAAAATCTGAAACGCCTGATTTAAAAATATGGATGGCGTCAACGCTACACGATGAGGCCCATCTCGCGGCATTGTCGGTGAAAACATTGTTTGACCGGGGAACTTCTCTTCATAATATTTTTATTCTTTATTCCTCAGCCCGAAATATTCTACAGCTTGAATTGGCATTTCGACGTTTCGGTTTTCAACTGAATCATCCTGAAAAAACACGGGCTGAGACCATGCCTGTAATTGCTCTTGCGATTGATTTTGTAGATATTCTTGCGCTGAAGCAAAAACCGGCGCCCATCAGTCGAAATAAATTTATTGATTTTTTATTCAATCCGGCGTTAGCTTTTCCTGAAATCCAGGATAATCAGCAAGATTCTTTACCTTATGCGTTTGCAGAATACTTGTCCGATGAATTTTCCATTACAGATTTTTTATCATTAGAATCCATAATTCACAAAATCAAGGGATCAAAGATGTTTAAGGAGGTAGAAATACTGTTAACTTCGTTACTGGAAACAACACCTATTCTTTCTGGATTAAAATTACCTTCGACCCATTCCTCCCTCTTCCTTGAAACAATGCGCAAATCTTTGAAAAGAAATCCTGAAATGGCTTTTTTTCTTGAAGAACAATGGAAATTACTGGAAAAACTTCTGGATGTTTTTGCAAGCCAGGACAAATATTTTCCATCAGGACTTGAATCTGATTTGTTTTATACGCTCTTACACGATGAGTTGTACTCCATCAAAATCAAAAGCAAAAATTACACCAAAGAACCCATGCCCGAGATTTTTGCCCGTCATGTTCAAGAGGCTTTGCAATCACCGGTAGACTATTTATTTGTCCTGGGACTTGATTCCAAATCGTTTCCTGTGTCACAAAAGCAACACGAATATCTTGGCATAGAGAACCTTGGCAATGTTCTGTATCAGAGTCCGGAAAATCAAAAGAAAAAACTGTCGGATTCTTTTCTTCTGGTAAACCAGGGAATTTGTCTGACATTTAATCTGGAAAATGACCCGGCTCCTTCGGATTTTATTTTTGAACAAATCCCTGCGGGAAGAAGCGATATTCGCAAACAAGCCATGATAAAAATGTTTCCTGTTTATAACCGGAGAACAGAAACAGAAATTATTTCGGGATTAGCACCCTGCCCTGAGGAAATTTACAGGTTGGACTCAAAGAAAAATCTTCCCCTGATAAATTCATTTAACTCCAAATTTTTTTCTGGATTTTCTGGATATCAAAAGTATACCGGATTAAGCGAACCTGTAAACAGGGAGAAAGTTTCTTCTTCAAGCTCCATGGAGACCATTGCTGTCTGCCCTCAAAGATTTTATTTCAGTAAGGTTTGCAAAATAAAGAATGTGGAAAATTATGATCAGGTAAAATATCTTGAGCGCCGGGATTCGGGAAACCTGTTTCATTACAGCGCAAGGAATTTCATAAATCAGATAACAACAAATTATCCGGCCCTGATTTATAGCGATATGAACAATAAAATCGGAATCCGGAATATTGACAATCTGCTGCAAAAATCATTTGACGATGCCATGGAGTCAAATCCCGCTTTTTTAAAATCGGAAATCTCTATTTTTTCGGAAGTTTTTTTTAACAATTGTTTTCATGAGTTGAAGGATTTTTTTAGAAATTTTTTTTATGCGTGCCAGATCAAAAAATATCCTCTTGCCGGTTACTACCCTGTTGCAGCCGAACATGGTTTTCATAATATTTGTTTTGAGAATTTCCGGTTTACGGGCGCCATTGACCGCATTGATTATTCTCCAACCGCGAATACGCTTTGTATTGTGGACTACAAAACCGGGACAATTTCCGATTTCAAGAAATTTGAAAATGAAAATTTGTCCGTAAAGCAGTTTCAACTCCCGGTTTACATGCTTGCGGCAATACAATTTTTAAAACACAATGAATTGAATTTTCTGAAAAAACCAGCTTTAATTGAAGCGGCCTGGCAATTTTTAAAAATTAAAGATGCCGATTCCATTTCTTTTTTACACAGGCAAGGTGAAATATTCAGGGTTCCACCCGAAAAAGTTGAGGAAATTATAAAAGCAGATTCCCTTCAGGATCTAACATCCATAAGTGAAATATTAAACTCCGGATATTTTTTTGCCTCCGGTCACAAGAAAAAGCCCGAATCCGAAGAAAGCGCATGGGATGTTCCGTGTTCATATTGCGAATATCAGAAAATATGCGACAGAACCCCGTTTGAAACAATGAAAAAAAGAATATCTCTTGATCGCTCCGAAACAGCCACCATGGGAAACATTCAGAATCGTTAACGAAGAGTATAGGCACAAACATCAATATTCATTGGCCTGATGCGCAATTTTGGGAATCGTAGCGCCCAAAACTGCGCTAATTTAAACCATTCCGATTGATTTTTGGTTTCATCCCCAAAGCTCAGAGTACACGGCTGGAACTCCTGAACAAATAAAAAATGTTTGCCTGAACATCGGTCAGATGGAATGTGAGTAGGATATTATATAGGGGAAAATATGGCGGAAGAAAAAACAGGAATTTTAAAAAAGACATATTCAATTGTTGAAAATATATTAAGCGATCATCATTCACCCAATGATAAAGGACTAAAGACAAACGCGAGAAAAACTCTTCGCATTGTCATTGGTTCCATAAAAAAATTCCTCGATGACGAAGGGTTGCTAAGATCAGCTGCCATCAGTTATTCGCTTGTTGTAAGTTTTGTGCCAATCATGGTCGTAATATTGCTTGTTGGAGCAAAAATCATAGAAAAAGAAAAATACTTCATGTACGCACGGGAATTTATTCGCAAGCATGGAATCCCCATAGATCCCGATCCATATTTTAATGTAATCATGGAACTGTTGAACAACGCCAGTACTGTAACCGGCATCGGCTTTATAGTGCTATTATTCTCTGCAACAAGCGTATTACGAGAGATGGAAACTGCCATGAACAGGATATGGAATGTTAAAAAAGGGCGGCCCTGGATACAGAAAATCAGCGGTTTTTTACTGGTATTGATCTTTGGCCCCATTCTGCTTACTCTTGGTATTTCAACCGGTCAATCGCTTGTAAATCAGGCAGCTCCCCCAGCTATAATTTCGGTAGAAAATATTCATGGAAGTCTTGTTGCAACAGGAGAAAAATCTACCTTGCTAAGGCTGACAAAGGGAAAATGGGTTCCGGAAAATATATTGTCAAAAATTGATTTTGAAACCCAGAAAGAAACAGTATTAATAAATTCCGATAGAAATACCATTATTTCAGGAGATGAGAAAGAGGCATTATTACCCAAAATTTATCATCCACAAAAAAAGGAAATTATCTGGAAGACGTTTCAATCTTATGCAGCAAACAAAGACAATGAATTTATTGTAACGGATAATGGATGTATTTTAACCTCTGTATCTTTGGGGCAGACCTGGTCCATTCAATGCTACGAAAGAGAAGATACCCGGTTATTATTTAAGGTAAAATTCAACAAGATTCAATTTTTTGACGATCAAACCGGCTATATTATCGGCGATGACGGAATCATCCTCAGAACAGAAAATGGCGGACTCTCATGGACACCGTCTTACATTGGAAACCTGAGAGTGGATTTAACCGGTATCCTGAAAATAAGTAAGGAAAATTTTATTATTATTGGAAAAAATTTTACCGCATTTAAAACCGAAGACGGGGGCGGAACCTGGAAGCCCGCAAATGATATTATGCAGCTCATCGGAAAAGACAAACCGAATTTATCATCCATACGCAAATTCAATCATTCCATATGGATTACCGGAGATTACGGAACATTACTATTCTCCCCGGATAACGGAAAAACATGGGGGAGAAATAATCTTGGAATTGCAAGGGAAGAGTTCAGCGATATTTTGTTCTTGAATGAGGAGAAAGGGATATTAATCGGTGAACAGGGTTTTATTCGCTTTACCGAAGATTCGGGTTCCACCTGGAGACAGCCGCCCTTTGCTACCAATGTAAACTTATATGAAATTACCCAGTCGGTGGAAGATGGTAAAATTTATATTACCGGCGATAAGTACATTATTTTAGGAAATTCAGATAAAAGCCGGTTCACAATGAATGTAATGCAAAAATCGCCCTTTGCAACGTCTGTTCTGTCGGCATTTGGAAGTATGATTTTGCCATTTATTGTAATTGGTATCATCTTTTTTCTATTGTATAAAATTTTGCCATATACGGATGTTCTAAGCAAAGCGGCTTTTTATGGCGCTTGTGTAACATCATTATTATGGGTATTGTTTTTATTTGTATTTAAATATTATGTAGCCCAGTTTTCCAAAGGTACTTTTGCCATTTATGGAACTCTGGCGGCAATTCCCTTGATGCTTCTTCTGGTTTATACCTCTATATGCATTATGATATATGGATCAGAAATAGCCTTTTTTGTACAGAACCCAGGATTATTGAAACTTAGCGGATTAACGCTAAAAATCAGCAATGAGAAACGCCAGATGTGGTATGGTCTTAAAATTCTTTATACCCTGTACAACAATTTTGAAAAGGGGAAAGGTTCCACTAAGGAGTCGGAACTCGTTAAAATATGTCAGAACGATTATGCCGAATTTTATGGTATTCTGAATAAATTCATGGAGCGCAACATCATTGAAAAAACTGCCAAAAAAACCTATACTCCAATTGTCAGCGCCTCAATGCTTCAAATGAAGGAAATTATGGATGACATTGATCCCACCGACTATCATGTACCTGAGGGAGATTCGGATGAGAACTTTAGAAGCAGGGTTGCTGATTATTTTGGTCATGTAAAAGAGGCCAGGAGCGAGGTCTTCCGGAATCTGACCTTTGAACAGATTTTTTCAGGAAAAAAATAATTTGGATGAAAATTGCATTAACGATTCATTATGATGGATCGGCATTCTCCGGTTTTCAAAGACAAACAGGCGAAAGGACAGTTCAAGGAGCTTATGAAAAAGCTTTGGAAATATATTTTCGAAACCCTGTTCAAATTCATTGCGCAGGCAGAACGGATAGAGGTGTTCATGCGTGTGGTCAAGTAATACATTTTGAAATAAATGAAAAGGATTTTTTTTTCAGAACTCACGATCTGGAGAAAATGATATATAATCTGAACGGGCTTTTGCCAGCTGACACATCCATTGTTTTTGGAGGCTTTGTACAAGATGATTTTCATGCAAGGTTTTCATGTATCGGCAGAGAATACATATATTCCATAGTATCTTCCAGATATCGCATGCCGCTATACAGAAAGCAATATCTCTGGATAAACTATCCGGTAGATTTGAAAAAAATCAGGGAAGCATCGGAACATTTAATCGGCGAGCATGACTTCGCATCCTTCACAAAAAATATATATAAAACCCAATTGGAGAAAACTGTTCGCAGAATTGACCGAATCAAGGTCATTGAGAAACCGCCATTTTTGTATTTTTACTACGATGGTTCCGGTTTTTTGCACAACATGATTCGAATAATTACTGGAACCTTGCTTATGGTCGGGAAGGGAAATCTTACTCCCGAGAACGTTCAATCAATATTGCACAGTCAATCCAGGATGCATCCTGGAAAAACATTGCCTGCATTTCCGCTTGTTCTGGTGAATGCCCGATATGAAAATTACCGGACTCCAAAGGAATGCAATCCCTTTCATAATATTTTAGATTTTTGAGTTCCAGCCAGAACGGTTTATGAGGTGGGCATGGGATGAACTGCGATATTCACGTCAGAATGTATTAAGATGCTTTTAGACGTCAGCTCATCAAAATATCCGCACATCACGATGGCATGCGCAGGCTTTGTCTCGCGCACATGTCCCTCCGTGGTTCAGTGCCGACTTTCATAGGCAACCCCAAACAAACTTGGCAGACTAATTCATGCCCATGTTCTTTTGTTTTGCTAATTATTTTTCATATTTTTCCGAAAATCTAATATGGTAAGTGTTAAGAACAAGCAAACGGCGGGAATAGATGATGGGTTGTGGGAAAACATTGGAAGTTTTATTTCCAATCTTGCCCAAAGTAATGAGAGCATCGAGAGCAAAATCGAAAATATGACGCCTGCAAGAATTGAACCTTTCAATGCCGCTTCTACAAATCCAAACATTCGCATTTTTTCAAAAACTCCAAAGCCACAAAGGGAAAATCCAAAAAAAATCAACGAAAGCCATGGAGAGTTCTCCGAAAAATATCAGTCCTTACAAACGGACATTAAGGGTCTGCTCGATGAGCTTCAGGAAATTAAAAAAGCGCGCATCGATCTTCAAAAAAAAATTGAACAAATACAGCAATAATTCAAGAGTATTGACCAAACCCTGATAAATGGTGTTTTGCCCCCAACAGGGGGCAAAAAAATAACTTACCGAACCAGGTCAGTCCTCTGCGATAATTTTTGTCAGTATAATCTAAAATTATACATGTTGCGGTTAAATTTCGTAATGGTTGAATTTTCGATTTTAAACCATTTCTCGTAGCTCAATCCTTTTTCAAGAAATGTCCTCATGGATGAACTTCCGGTTATTTTATCAAAAATAAAGACCGGAGGATTGTAAGTAAATATCTTGATATCAGGATAGTTTTTATGGAAATATTCCAATATCTTATAACTGCTTTTGACAGGATCTACCAGCTTTATATCATCAATCTCCATGCGATATCCCCTGATTAATCTGTCCTTATATATTCCCCCAAATGGTTTGTATACGTAATTTACCCATTTAATCCCCGATATACGCGGAGGTTGGATGGAAAAATCAATATCAGGGTGTCCTATAAGACAAAACGGATCTTTACTGTATTTACCATAATCAATACTGGTTCCTTCAAGAAAAATCCCGATCCAGTAGCAGTGCAACGCCCTCTTGTGCGGCAACGACGGAGAAGGGGGATCCATTGGATAATCCAGAACATGTGCGCCGGGGGTATAGTGAGGCATGGCAATATAACGAATATCCATGCTTAAATGATGCCTCGAAATATAATACCGGGCAAGTTCCGCATAAGAATATCCGGGAAAAAATGGAATAGCCTCTTCTCCAAGATAAGAAAAATATGACTCCTGAACCATCGGCCCCATGGCATCATATATGGATGCCGGATTCGGTTGATCGATTAAATATAAAGGGATTTTTTTCCCCATGGCTCCGAGCGCCTGTATGGTTCTGGTTAATATGGTGCGATATGTAAAAGGCCGTATTCCGGCATCCGGTAAATCAAAAAGGATACTCATACAACCATCAAACAAGACGGCCAGCTCTCCAATTGTTTTATGATAAACCGGAAAAATGGGAATATTGCCGGTCAGCATCAAATCGGTATCAATGCCGGTAGATTCGCTCTGCCCGCTTAAACCATGTTCTGGAGTCAATATCCGGTAAATTAGAAGATTATGATTCGCCGCCATTTCATGCAAATAGGATAATTTTTTTTTATATGATGGCATAAACAAATACTTCCCTGTTCCTGCCTGATTGGATATCAAGCAAAAGTTTTTTTCACGAATATTATTAAAAAGAGTATGATAAAATTTTGTCTCGTTTGTTCGGGATATAAAAATAATTTTCTCCGAAGAGAGTAGATTGCCGTTCAAGAGCAAAAATGCAAGAGAAACAATAGAGAATTTGAATATTTTATTTAAAGGGAATATCAGCATTTAAATTTTTTAGGGCAATATTTTTGTGACAAATATTTTACTAAAGGAAACTTGAAGAAGCCAAATTTACAAATTTTCATTATCTGAAAATCATTTGATAAAAATTGTCTTTATATTCACAAATTCCCTGATACCAAAATAGGATAACTCTCTACCAAAACCGGAAGCTTTGACTCCTCCAAATGGAAGTCTCGGATCCGATTTTACATAATCATTGATAAACACGTTTCCTGACATAATTTTATATTTGGCAATTTTCTCAACTCGCTCAATATCGCGACTAAAAAGAGCCGCTCCGAGACCATAAGGAGTATCCAGAGCGAGACGAATCGCCTCAAGCTCGGTTGAAAAACGGGAAATTGCCGCTACAGGACCAAAAGTCTCCTCATCCCAAACGTTCATGCCGGGATGTACATTTGCTAAAACTGTTGGAGGATAGTAATATCCTTTTATATCCGGAACCTCGCCCCCTGTTAGTAATTTTGCTCCTTTGTCGATGGATTGTTGAACCTGATTGTGCAGATTATCGCGAAGATCCTTCCGCGCCATTGGCCCCAGATGAACATTTCCGGATGGATCGCCCATTGTCTTCATTTTCATTTTTTCCGCAAATAGCTCTTCAAACTCCTCCGCAATCGTCTGGTCAACAATAAAGCGTTTGGCCGATATGCAAGACTGACCACAATTTACAAGCCTTGAAGTTACACAGGTTTCCACGGCAAGCTCCAGATCTGCATCGTGGAAAATTACATATGGATCTGAGCCACCCAATTCGAGAACCGCGCGCTTTAAATTTTTGCCCGCCAGTTCTCCAACGCTCCTTCCGGCCTTCTCGCTACCCGTTAAGGATACGCCTTGAATATACGGATGCTCAATTAAAGAGGGTATTCTCGGAATATCCACAAAAACTGTTTTAAACAGACCTTCCGGAAAATCGGCTTCATTGAAAAGTTTTTCAAGTGTTAGAGCGCTGCGACAAACATTCGGAGCATGTTTCAAGATAACCGAATTGCCAGCCATAATTGCTGGAACCGCAAATCGTAAAACCTGCCAGAAGGGAAAGTTCCATGGCATGATTCCGAGGATAATCCCAAGAGGCTGGTATGTAACAAAACTTTTTTCCGCCTCTGTTTTAACAAGTTCATCATCGAGAAATTGAGGTCCATTATGGGCATAATACTCGCACATCTGAGCGCACTTTTCAATTTCGGCTAATGATTGGGCTATTGGCTTGCCCATTTCTTCCGTTATCATTTGCGCAAGTTCATTTTTTCTTTTCTGAATAATATCCGATAATTTTTTAAAATATTTTGCCCTTGTATATAAATAAATCAGCCTCCATTCGAGATGCGCGTGATGGCATTTTTCCATGATTTCATTGATTTGATCATCTTTTGATTGCTGAAAATGCTCAAGGATCGTTTCTGTGGCCGGATTAATCGTTTCAAATTTCATAAATACCAATTATTTCTGTCAGTTTGATTTGTAAAGTTAATGTGAAATCCTGGATGATGGCGAAAAATTAATGTCAAGCATGGGCTGGAACTCAACAATCAAGCCCAACAATGGAAAATCTACGCTTTTTGCGCGCAACAACCCCGAACTGATCTCCCGAATGGGCTAAATTTTGAGTGTCGTATGTACGCCTACAATTCCAAAACCAGGTTTGAGATATTCTTCAGGCTGCCATCCTGCATTAATGGAAACAAATAAGTCATGTCTCCTGGAGTGACCACCAGTTCGCCCCATATTTTGCAGCATTTCTCCAGAGTTTCAAGCGCCTCATTTTTCAGGTTTAACCCGGATTGAATTTTGGCAAGAATATAAAGTGCGTCAGGATCGCTTTGACCCCAGGCATCCAGATGTTTTTGAATATTATCATGCGCTCGTATAAAATCCCTGTTTTGAAGATGGATTTCCGCAATTAAATCATAAAATGGAAAGTCGGTATTTTTTTGTGCGCAGTATGTTAATAATATTAGCGCTCTTTTCATGCATCCCATGACATGAAAATTTAATCCAAGCTCCAGATACAAAAAATATATCCCTGAGTCCGGATTTTTATCTCGCCTTCGGTTGAACTTCAAGCTCTTTCGAATGATACCTACGGATTCTGTTAAACGCAGAGCCTCCTTGAGAAATTGCGCATATACGAGGGCGTATTGGGTATTCGAAGGATACAAGCAAACACATCGCAAATACAATCTTCCCGCCCTGGCCTGGTTTCCAAGTTTCCGATAAATAGAAGCGGCCAAAAAATTAACCTGACCACTAAGAGGATAACATGATAACAGTCTTTCCACATATTCAACCGCAGAATCTACATTACCGACCTGAAAAAGACATTGCACTTTGTAATTTGCAATTTTGGCCAGAAGATGAGGATGATTTGAGTTTTTTTCAATTTCAGTAAGAATATTAAAGGCTCTGGTAAATTCCTGTTTGGCAAAAAGCCCCTGCGCCTCTCTGATTTTTGCGAATAATGACCTTCTGTTTCCCTTCATACTCTTCCTGCTTATAAGTACATTAGAAGATATAGATATTATTGTTTTCTTGTAGCGTCAATAAATTCTTGAATAAAATATCCAGCGATTCTCGGTGTATAT
>Ga0224495_10001234_pt1 | contig 18426 bp, 14 predicted proteins | sample SF_Jul11_sed_USG_FD_168128 | JGI IMG/M metagenome (GOLD analysis project Ga0224495, IMG submission 168128) | Sediment microbial communities from San Francisco Bay, California, United States - SF_Jul11_sed_USGS_4_1 | ecosystem: Environmental > Aquatic > Marine > Sediment | place: USA: California... | reverse complement strand
GGCGAATTCATCGACAAGTTCCTCGTGCCGGTGGTGATGCATATCAAGGGGGTCACCTCGCCTCTGCAGCCCGTGGTTAACACGATACGGGCGCCACTGCCGGTGCTCACCCAACTGGCCGAGCTGGTGGGACAGGAACCCGTGACCATGCTTTCACTTCTGCAGGCATCCTCAGGCGCTGACCTGACCATGGTCTATGAGATGATTGCCTTCATTAATTTCGTCAACAACCTCCCCGTTGGTAACCAAACCTTGTGGTTGGCCCTAGGGCGTAACGAAACAGACAAAAAAAAGCCCGGCAGCTTCACTGTCAAGGCCGAGCAAGCTCAAGAAGGCCCCGTGACCCCAGACAAGGCAGGCGGTCGTCTGATTGACACCTCCCAGGCGGCGTGGGAGACAACGAAGGAAACTGGGGTAGGATGGACACCCGGCGGCCTCAGCTTCCCCTTCCTGGATAATACCGGTCAAATCTACGCCCTGCTCATGGGCCAGGATGTGGTCCTGGTGCGCTGCGACATGGGTACCATGTCGGCTTGGGCCAGCGTCACCCGTACCTACGGGCCGATTTTTGTGGGCCCGGTTCCCATCTTTATCGGCATAGGTGGCTCAATCGAAGTGGACGGCCGGTTCGCCATTGGCTATGACACCACCGGGCTGCGCAAGGCCGCAATAATGGGTGGCAATCCTACGGAGACAACGGGCACATACCTGTTCGATGGCATCTATATCGACGACACCGATGGCAATGGCAGCGATGTGCCCGAGATCAGCTTGATCGGCACAGTATCCGCCTCGGCAAGTGTAGAATTCGCTAACGTCTCGGGGGGCGTGGAGGGCGGCATTCAACTGACGGTGGACATGAACCTGAAAGATCCTAACTGCGATGGCAAGCTTCGGATCGACGAAGTCTATGACAGGCTGGCACAGCCTATCTGTATGTTCGACGTGTCGGGCCGTATCGAAGCCTTCCTCGATGCCTACGTGGAGATAGAGTTTCTTTTCTGGAGCAAGGAGTTCCGTTACAACATAATCACAGTCACCCTTCTGGAGTTCTCGGTGGAACAGAAGCAGTGCAATGACCCGCCACAGCTGGCTGATAACGAGACTACAGAAGGAACTCTATACCTGAACATAGGCAATAGAGCGGGGAGCCGCGGCATCGCTGAAGGAGAAACAAACGAAAAATTCGTGGTGAGGCAATTGACCCCTGATCTGCCGGGCAGGTTTTCGGTCACCGCCTTCGGGCTCTGTATGGAATATAGCGGGGTCAGCAGGATTGAGGCCGACGCCGGCAAAGGCAACGACGTCATCTCCCTGGAGCCGGGAACGGACAGCACCAACACTACCGTTAACTTTACGGCATCGTCGGTCATCGACGGCGGAGAGGGGAACGACCAGATCCGGGGCGGCAGCGGCCAGGATGAACTCCGTGGCGATTCTGGAAACGACGTCATCTGCGGTGGGAGCGGCGACGATACAATATATGGTCATGACGGCGACGATGTCCTCAGCGGCGACAATGGCGACGATGACATACACGGCGACGGTGGCAACGATGCCATCACCGGCGGGCCCGGTGGCGATACTCTTGAAGGTGGCGCCGGCCATGACGAGATAAACGGCGGTCCCGGCACCGCTGCCAACCCCGACCTGGCCGACACCATATATGGTGGGCTGGGCAACGATAACATCGAAGGGAATGACGGCAATGACACCCTCTACGGGGATGAACTCTTGAGCTGCAACGCAACCTCCGCGTGCACTGACTGCAATGACCAGGTCCTGGGCGGCTCGGGCAATGACACCATCCGCGGTGGAGCCGGCAACGATACGCTCATCGGTGAAGAGGGCGATGACGGGATTTGCGGCAACGGCGGCGACGACTTCATAGACGGCGACGATGACAACGCCGGCACTGATGATGGCAATGACCAGCTCTATGGTGGTGGCGATGATGATGAGATGCATGGCCGCGGCGGCGATGATGTAATGTACGGCGGAGATGACAAAGACACCATGTACGGCGATGCCGGCCTGGATGATATGTGGGGCAATAGTGGCAATGACACCATGTGGGGTGGCATCGATGATGATTATATGGAGGGTAATGAGGACAGTGATACCATGCACGGTGACGCCGGCGATGACGAAATGTACGGCAATGAGGACAGCGACACCATGTACGGTGATGCCGGCAGAGACTATATGGAAGGTAATGACGGCAACGACATCATGCGCGGCGGAATTGAAAACGACGAGATATACGGCAATGCTGACAACGATGAGATGTACGGCGACAGCGGCGAGGATGAAATGTACGGTAATACTGGCGGTGACACCATGCGGGGTGGCATCGGCGATGACTATATGGAAGGGAACCAGGACATGGACACCATGTACGGGGATGCTGGCCAGGATGACATGATTGGCGGCAGCTCCAACTCCACGACGCCGGATGCTGGCGATATCATGCGGGGCAATGCTCAGCAGGATGTGATGTGCGGCGACAACGCCCAAATCACCCGGCCCGGCGGCACGGACAGCGCCGATGGCACTGTCATCCGCACTGTAACCCTGCTCGACCTGAATGCGCCGATCGGCGGCCCTGACGAGATGTACGGCGATGCCGGCAACGACGACATGTACGGCGGCCCTGAGGCTGACACCATGCACGGCAACGCCGGCGATGATTATATGGAGGGCAACCCCGGCTCTGAAATACACATGTACGGCGATGCTGGTCAGGATGATATGATGGGCGGTACCTCTCAGACCAGAATCGACGGAAGCACCTATCCCGACGGCGGGGACACCATCTCCGGCGGCGATGGCTTTGGCGGCGTAACTGATAACGATTATGATGTCATCCTGGGCGATAACGGCAATATCACCCGGGCCAAGAATGCCACCACCGGTATGTGGCTGATCAATTCCTTCAATGGCGCAGTGACCCGTAACATCACCTTGTATGACGCGGGTGAGGTTGGCTCCTCATCCCTTGCAGGAGGCACCAGCGGCAATGACACGCTCCATGGCGAAGCCAACGACGACGTCATGTACGGCCAGGGCGGCGACGATGAGATGTACGGTGGCCCGGGCGATGACTATATGGAAGGCAACGCTGGCGCTGAGACCCTCATGCACGGCGACGACGGTAACGATGATATGGTGGGCGGCACCGGCCGCATTAACGATGATCCCGAACCGGGCGTTGATGGGCGACTGGACGACGGCGACACCATGCACGGGGACGCTGGCTTTGACGTCATGGCCGCCGACAACGCCATTATCACCCGGGTGCTGGATGAAACCGGGCAGTGGCTACCCAACACCTACAACGATGGCATCCAGCACGAGCTCATTGTCCTGCTCGATGTGGACTCAGCCGACGTTGAAGTTGTCAGCGGCAACGACATCATGTACGGCGATGACCAGGATGACGTCATGTACGGCCAGGGCAACAACGATGAGATGTACGGTGGCGCTGGCCATGACTATATGGAGGGCAACGGCGACGATGATACCATGGAGGGCAATGCCGGTCAGGACGATATGGTGGGAGGCACCGGCCGTCTCCACGGCGATCCCGAGTGGGGCATTGATGGCCGTTTGGACGGCGACGACATCATGTATGGCGAGAATGCTGCATCTGGCGACGGCACCGCTGAGGGCGACGGCGCCGACGTAATGCTCGGCGATAATAGCATCATCACCCGATCCCTCAATGCCACCGGGCAGTGGACCATCAATACCTTCAACGATGCCGTGACCCGTGAGGTCTTCCTGCGCGATGTAGCTACTATGAACTATACCCCCGATGCGGGAGCCAGCGGTAACGATACTATGTGGGGCAATGACAACGATGACGTCATGTACGGCCAGGGCGGTGAGGACGAGATGCACGGCGGGGCCGGCGATGATTATATGGAGGGCAATGCTGCCAGCGATGAAATGTACGGCGACCCTGAGGATGATGACATGATTGGCGGCACCGGCCTCATTAACAACGATCCGCGGGAGGGTACTCCCGGCCGTATTGACGCGAGTACGCAGACGAGGGACGTAACACTGGGTAGCAGCAATGTCACTGTGCCCCTGGGCGACACGATGTACGGCGGTGACGGCTCAGACGTCATGCTGGGCGACAATGCTATCATCACCCGACCACTCTACGAAGGGGGCTGGATCACCCTCGAATATACGCTGTTCATAAGCAGCAATGGCACCGCTCCACCACGGCATGAAACAAGCGGCAATGGCTCGCGAATCGACCGTGAAGTGTATACCGTCGATAGGGAGCCGGGGTTGGTTGCGGGGAGCGACTTGATGTATGGCGGCCCGGGCGACGATGACATGTATGGCCAGTTGGATGACTCTATGATAGAAGGAGGCCCGCTGGCTATCGGGGACGAGATGTACGGTGAGGCAGGCGAAGACGCCATGGCGGGAGACCAGGGCGTGTTTGATAACTGGGTGGTCGTGACTTCCACCCAGCATATCGAGCCCAGGGAGCCCTTTATTGACGACGATATCTATATCTACAACACCCTATTCCGCCAGATTGAGATCGAAGAGGACCAGATACACATCGGCGGCAACGACCGCATGGTCGGCGGCGACGATGGTGACTGGATGCACGGCGGTGCCGGCAACGACCTGATGAACGGGAACAGCGGCAACGACCGCCTGTTCGGCGACGATGGCGACGACGCCATATGGGGAGGCTATCACCATGACCACCTCTGGGGCGGTTGGGGCAATGACTACCTGGATGTCAAGCCACGCCCCGAGATGACGGTGGGCAAGAACAAGAAGCAGGAGACCATGCCGGCCGATCCTGACGAATGGTTCGAGTATGCAGAGTTCGACAACTACCAGGACATAGACTACATCTATGGCGGCTGGGACCAGGATGCAATGCAGGCCAACGTAGCTGACGAGGGGCCGGTTGCCGGCGACCGCCTAATTGACTGGGTGGGAGCCTACAACGTCTACTACCTCTGCCCTGGAATGTATGGCGAATTCGTCAGTACCCGAGACCACAGCCCCCACCTGATTAAGTTCCTCCAGGAACTGGCGGAGGGCGATGGTGCCCTGGATCCGGCAGACGAAGCCGGTTCGGGCTTCGTTGAGGTTGCTATAGTCTTCGCTAATGAAGGCGGAAGGAATGCCAATCCGACGCACCCCGATAGCGTCGGGCACTTTACCTGCAACTAGTTCATCCTGATGATGACTGTGGCGGTATTGGGTGTGCGCGGCCGGTGGGGCGTAATACCCGGCTAGCTCCGGGCACTATTGAGGCGAGCCGCCTGCTCTTCAACCAGGGCCCGGGCCCGGTCAGGGAGTGCCGAGGGTTCGTCACCTCCCTCCGAAGCAAGGGCAGTGATGACCACGTTGGCCAGGGCATTGCCCACGATGAAGCGGTAACGGTATTCAAACAAGTGGGTCGAGCCTATGGCGTACTCCACGCCAAAGGCGAGCACCTGATCGCTCCCTTCCACCTGCACGGTGTAGGGTTGAACCGCAATCGGCGTGGCCCCTTCCGAGGCTTCCCTTATATCCTCCATAATGGAATCCCGGTCCATGCTTCCCTGGGCCGTGAACTGCTCTCCTGCCGCTGCGGCATCTTCATAGATGCCGAGGTTAACTACTACAGCCAACAAATTCGTTCCCGAGTCGGTCCCAGAGACCAAGGCTTCCGGGTGAAAATAGACCACGCTATACTCATTAGGGCTCTGGGAGTCCTCCCCGACCATCTGAAACCCTGAGGGGAGAGCTTCTAACTGTACCACAAGGTCCTCTGGGTCTCCTCTGACCAGTAGCGAAGCCCCTGTATCGGAGGCTGGCTCTCCACCACCCGCACCAGCAACTGCTACCGTCGCCACAAGCAAGGCCGACACTGCTAATAGAGCTATCCTACTCACTTCTTTCTCTCCTGTGTGATATGCACAGTTAGTATCCTTTAAAGTATAGTCGCTTCGGTCATTGTGCGGCAAATCGCTCCCTTTACCAGTCAAGGGATACGCAGCAAATAGAACTCATAAGCTACGCCTCGTACCGCCGACGGTTTGGTCTGTCGGTGGCATAACTTACCGGAATCCTAGACTTTCGGCCTCGTGGATCTATATGTGCAAATATCCCAACCCCTTAACCACCCCCAAGGTCATCGGTCGGACTATTATTCCAGCAATAAGTAGAGATTGCTAGCCAAACCGGGACACCCTAGCTGCCCTTAAGATTACACTTTCTAGCGGAATGTTCAATTCTCCGATGGAGCCTCATCTTTTACGATATGGTCTTGTATTTGATTCTGGTCGGACTTATAATTGGTTTAGGAGCAGACTACCATGTATATTTCGGCTGATGGGTAGTCGAGCCAGGGATTCAAAGGAGGAGAGAGAGTGAAGAATAGAATACTTTCTATCTTGTTAGCGGTTGCGTTGGTTCTCGGCATTGGACTTATCGGCTGCGGAGGAGAAGAAGTGCCGGAGTACAGTTTGACTATCTCCAGCACAGAGGGAGGCTCAGTTACCAGCCCTGGACAGCCAGGGCCTTATACCTATGACGAGGGAAAAGTTGTCAACTTGGTTGCCGAGGCTGAGGAAGGCTATCGCTTTGTCGGGTGGACCGGTGATGTGGATACTATTGCCGATGTTGAGGACGCCAGTACTACCATCACCATGAACGGTGACTACACGATAACGGCTCAGTTTGCTGCAAATCAGTGTAATCTTACCATTTCCAGCACTGAAGGAGGGTCGGTTACCACCCCGCGAGAGGCAACTTCTACCTATGACTATGGCACCGTGGTTGACTTGGTGGCGACTCCGGATAGTGGTTGTCAGTTCCTTAACTGGACAGGGGATGTCGGCGCCATTGTCGATGTTAATGCTGCTTCAACCACCATCACCATGAACGGCGATTACTCCATTACTGCAAGTTTTGCCAAGGAAATATGGGATTGGTATGACTTGGATGGCATCAGGGACAACCTGGGCGGTAGTTATATTCTGATGAACAACCTCGATTCCACTAGTGCCGGTTATGGGGAGCTGGCGGGCCCGACAGCCAATGGAGGAAGGGGCTGGGAGCCGATTGAAGCCTTCGAGTCTCATGCCACTGCAGGAGGATTTGCGGGAGCTTTTGAAGGGAGGAGATACGAGATACGTGACCTGTTTATCAGCCGCCCTACCGAAGAATATGTGGGACTCTTTGGTATTGTCGACCGGGGAGGACTGATCCGGAATCTGGGAGTGCTGCTGAACGCCGAAATGATGGGTGGTCACTATGTTGGCAGTCTAGTAGGTGAGAATCATGGAGTTGTGCACAGCTCCTATTCCAGTGGAAGAGTGGCTGGCGATGACCATGTTGGCGGCCTGGTGGGAATGAATCGTGGCATTGTGAGCAACTCCTACTTCACTGGCAGCTTGACTGGTGGTATGCCGATTGGCGGTCTCGTGGCAGAGACTTCGGGCGCTGTGAGTAATTCGTATTACAATCGTGACGAGGTTCTCATCAACGGAGATAGCATGATTACTATTGGAGCTTTGTTCGATGACGACTTCGAGCAATGGCTCGCCAACGACAAGTTCCTAGACGTCAATGAAAGGCTTGCTCGAGAAGCTGGTTATTACGTAATAAATGATGTCAATGATCTCAAAGAATTGCTGGCCTTCGGTCAGGATGGTTCATTGAAATTCAGACTGAGAAATGATCTAGATCTGGGAACTGAACCTGACTTTTACATCCCCTATCTGGCCGGAGAATTTGATGGAAACGGCCACAGAATCCGGAATTTGAGGGTAAACTCTGATTCTGTTGCGCAAGTCGGATTATTCGGATACCTTGCATCCGGCGGAAAAGTCAGTGAAGTCGGTGCCGAGAATGTGGATATAACTGGCTACTCGGCTGTTGGGGGTCTGGTTGGAAGCAATGGTTGGAACAGCGCTGTCTGTAACTCCTATTGTAGCGGCGTCGTGACTGGCCGTTGGGAGAGTGTTGGTGGCTTGGTGGGAGACAGCTGGGGCACTGTGAGCAACTCCTATTTTAGCGGCAGCGTCACTGGTGACTTAAGTGTTGGTGGGCTAGTGGGACTCAATGATGGCAATGTGGCCAACTCCCACTACAGTTATGACGAGGTTTCCATCAATGGGCAGAACATAATCACTATTGGAGCTTTGTTCGATGAGGACTTCGAGCACTGGCTTGCCAGCGATAAGTATTTGGATCTCAATGGAAGGCTTTGTCAAGAAGATGGTTATTATCTAATAAATGATGTCGGTGATTTCAAGCAGCTACTCGCCTTTGGTCAGGATGGTTCGTCGAAATTTAGACTGAAAAACGACCTAGATTTGAGCGGTGACCCCAATTTCTACATCCCTTATCTGGCCGGAGAGTTTGACGGCAACGGCCACAGAATCTGCAATTTGAGCTTCAACTCTGGCTTTGTTTCGAGTGTCGGATTGTTTGGATACCTTGGTTCTGGGGGAAAAATCAGTGAAGTGGGTGTTGAGAACGTAAACGTAACTGCTGGCCGTCAGGTTGGGGGTCTGGTGGGAGTTAGTGCCGGCACCATCAGCAACTCTTATTCCAGCGGCAGACTAACTGGCAGGTTCAATGTTGGGGGTCTGGCGGGATGGAAGCTGCACGGCGCTATTAGCAAGTCCTATTCCACCTGCAGCGTGAGTGGTGAGTGGCTTGTTGGCGGTCTGGTCGGAGAGCTCGGGTGGAGCAGTGTAAGTAAGTGTTATTCCACCGGCAGTGTGAATGGACACAAATATGTCGGTGGCCTGGTGGGGCTGAGTGTAGAAGGTATCGTGAGCAACTCCTTCTGGGACACCGAAATCAGCGGACAAGCTACTTCAGATGGCGGGACAGGCAAGACCACAGCAGAGATTAAGAGCATTGCCACCTTCTCAAGTGCAGGCTGGAACATAATCGCAGTCGCCAATCCTAGCATCCGCAATACCGCCTACATCTGGAATATCGTTGACGGACACACCTATCCTTTCCTGAGCTGGCAGCCCGTTTCTTAGTACAGATGGATCTCAAATGGTTGAGCCAAAGCGGTAATCTGGGTGAGGTTGGGATCACACAAAAGCGTATTTTGTTACCTAACCACACAAGCCATCGTTTTGCGACACGATGATCAGCCGTTTTGCTACTGATTGGGCGAGGTAATATCCCACAGCTAGACCATCGATTACACTTTGGGAGACCCAAAAACGGATGTTAAACCTGCGGATGTGCATCATCCTCATACGAGAATTAGGTTTTTCCCGCCACTCTTTTTCATCCGTCAATTGAATTAGATTCAAATTTCAAGGACAAGAGAGATGTGCCGACGCAATTTTGAATGGAGAGACCAACAAGACACCCCACCGGACTCTCCTAACCATACCCTTTAAATCGTAACTGGAAAATTGGCATTATTTTGGCGTTAAACTGTCTATAACGGTTTGGGACAGGACGGCATTTTACGAATAAGAAAGGTTTTTACTGATTAGTACAACAGTTCTAATTTATATGTAAAACCACCTGTTGGGACAAGTGGCATACAATCAAAAGTCAGCTGCTCTACCAATTGAGCTAGCGGCCCGAGGTGACTAATAATGTTAGCATTAAGGAACAGTGTAAACAAGTAGAGCTACAACGAATGAACTAACTTTATGGTTTATGATAGAATGAACATTTGCCAATGAAAATTCTTCGTGAAGTCGTCATAACTGTTGTCATCGCTGTAGCAGTGTTTCTTGCTCTTCGGGTCACTGTACAGAGCTATACTGTGGTAATGTCCAGTATGGAGCCCACTTTCCAAGAAGGTGAGTGCATTATGGTTAACAAGGTGAGTTACCACTCCTCTGGCCCCCAGCGAGGAGATGTAGTAGTCTTTAACCCGCCATTTGAATCTCAGCACCCTTTCATCAAACGCGTTATTGGCTTGCCCGGCGATACCGTGGAGATTGAAGACGGATACGTCTTTATCAACGGCATCCCCCTCGAGGAGGAATATATCATGGCGCCGCCGAATTATACGATGCCGGCCACAGAAGTTCCCGAGACCGAATACTTCGTCCTCGGTGATAATCGCAACAACAGTAACGATTCACATAGTGGCTGGATGGTGCCCCGGGATAATATCATTGGCAAGGCTTGGTTTACCTACTGGCCACCCAGCAGTCTGGGAGTAGTTAAGCATTACAGTTATTCCGAGGTGCCTGTACTTGAGGGGCAGGAAATGGTGCTTTGCCGTGCGCCTGGGGTGTAACTTGAGTGACGAGGTGCTGGAGATTTTCAAGACGGCTGAAGCAATAAAAGAAGGCCATTTCCTCCTCGCCTCAGGATTGCACTCGCCTGTTTATTGGGAAAAATTTCGCATCCTACAATATCCGCACCTTACTGAGAAATTGTGTCGCCTTATCGCCCAGCACTTTAGAGGACAGAAGATAGACGCAGTGGCTGGACCGACCACTGGTGGCATTGTTCTGGCCTTCGAAACCGCCCGCCAACTGGGAGTGAGGAGCATTTTTGCTGAAAAAGAGGGAGGGGTAAGGGTGTTCCGACGCGATTTCGAAATTGCGCCTCGCGAACATATCCTTGTTGTTGATGACATCCTGACTACAGGAAGCTCGCTTAGAGAGACGATAAATGCTATAGATAAACTGGGAGGGATTGTCATCGGTATTGGAGTGCTTGTCGACCGTAGTGAGCAGAACTTAGACTTTAACCCGCCTTTCTTCAGTTGCCTTCGTGCTCCCACCACAGTTTACTCGCCTCAAGAATGCCCTCTGTGCGCTGCCCGCATCCCCCTGGTCAAGCCTGGTGCCCCAAGCTAGCAACTGGTCTGCCACCCCTTGCTCAAGGCAGCGGTCAAACAATTACGAATACACTTGCTTGACACTGGAACGGGGGAAAACCTACAATATCCCTGATGCCGAGGTAGCTCAGGTGGTAGAGCAGCGGACTGAAAATCCGCGTGTCAGCGGTCCGACTCCGCTCCTCGGCACCACGCATGAAGTTATAGAGTGGAATTATATTGGCAGTAGGTTGTCCTTTGCGAAGGGGAGACCATTGAGAAGAGGATTAAAGCTTCGAGGGTGAGTGCGCCGAAGTGGCGGAAAGGTAGACGCGACAGTCTCAAAAACTGTTGGGGGGCAACCCCCGTGTCGGTTCGAATCCGACCTTCGGCACCAAAACATGATGTAGTGCCGGGTTGTGTAGCGGTAGCACAGAGGACTTTGGATCCTTTAGCCCAGGTTCGAATCCTGGCCCGGCAGCCAACAAATGTCAAAGCAAAGATCAGTGGATCGAAACTGCTTGATAACGACTTCTGTCATTCTGAGTCCAGCGAAGAATCTGAACCTTTCGCTATCGCTCGAGATGGCAACATGAGCAACCTCAATGCGGAAAATTAAGCACGTCACTATTTATACCGATGGCGCATGCCTGGGAAATCCTGGCCCTGGCGGGTATGCAATAATACTCCTGTATCAGGGTCGCAAACGAGAGCTATCGGGGGGCTATCGCAGAACTACTAATAACCGAATGGAAATAATGGCTGCGATCGTTGGATTAGGGGCACTAAAAGAGAAATGCCAGGTGATGTTGTACAGCGACTCCGAGTACTTAGTCAAGGCAATGTCGAGAGGATGGGTTCAGAGATGGCGAGCAAGTGGATGGAAACGGAATAAGCGAGAAAAGGCGCTGAATCCCGACCTCTGGGAGAAGCTCTTGCGACTGTGCGAGCATCATGAGGTACAGTTTGGCTGGGTCAAGGGACATGGCGGAACCCCGGAAAACGTACGTTGCGACGAGCTAGCCATGCAAGCTGCCCAGCAACCGAATTTGCCTGTCGATGACGGCTACATCTCACAGAGCGAAGCACGGTAAAGAGCAGCATATGTCAGACCATGTATTCGCTGCGGCAAAAGAGCAGGATGAAAATCGGCTTTAAGGCAGACACTCCGGGAAGACCATCTTGAGGAAAATCCCAAAAGATGCCAAAATCAATGCCAGTGAATTTGAGGAGTTGCGCCACAGCATTCATTCCCCGGTAGCTCAATGGTAGAGTGGGCGGCTGTTAACCGCTTGGTTGTAGGTTCGAGTCCTACCCGGGGAGCTGAGATTTCATCCCAAAATTTCTATAGCCGCTTTGTATGCTCCCCAATTCCCTAGACAGCATGGGGGATGATATAATACGAAAATAATATGATTCAGGCTTAAGAAATTAGCGCCAGAAAGGGAACGAGAAAATGAGTGAGACCCAGACCTTTGAACAGTTAAAGAAATTGATCGTGGAGATGTTGGAGATTGATGAATCAAAAATAGTCCCCAAAGCATCATTTGCTGATGACTTTGATGCCGATAGCCTAGACTTCATTGAATTGATTACTGCGGTGGAAGACACCTTCAAAATCGAAATCCCCGATGAGGACGCGGAGAATCTACAGACTGTCCAAGACGCAATTGACTATATCGAATCAAAAATCTAGAAAGTAGGTAATGCTGAAATAAGCATTCCTGCCTTTTTTTGTCGCCTAGGCCGATGCGACAGAGTTAGAACATTAGCTACAAAAGCTTCTTAGGCTGGAAAAATTGAACAAGCGTGAACAGGGCACTTAAAAGAAGAGTAGTAATCACTGGACTGGGTGCTGTTACTCCTTTAGCTACGGGTGTTGAGGAATCCTGGCAAAGGCTGTGCCAGGGCAAATCAGGGGTAGCCAGAATCACCAAGTTTGACTCTTCCGGTTTCAACGTGCAAATCGCTGCCGAACTCAAGGATTTCCATCCTGAAGATTTTCTGGACAAGAAAAAAATCAGACGGACAGACCCCTTCATACAGTACGCACTGGTGGCTGCTCGCTTGGCAATACATGATGCCGGACTGACTATAAATGGAGATAATACCAGCAGGGTAGGAGTAGTGCTAGGCTCATGTGCTGGCGGGCTGAACATGTTCGGAGCGAACCTTCTCACCCTTCGTGATGAGGGACCAGAGAGGGTTTCTCCTTTCTTCATTCCTGGATTTCTACCCAACATGGCGGTAGGTGAGATCTCCATGGAGTTTGGCATCCGGGGACCGAGCAAATGTGTGGTTACTGCCTGCGCGACCGGAAGCAATTGTATTGGTGATGCTTTGAGGCTTATTCAATATGACGAAGCAGATGCCATGATTGCTGGAGGGAGCGATGCCTACGTTATCCCCATTGCCGTTGCCGGATTCGACAAAATGAGAGCCTTGTCCCGAAGGAATAATGAGCCCGAGAAGGCGAGCCGTCCCTTTGATAAGGACCGCGATGGTTTCGTAATCGGCGAAGGGGCGGGAGTTGTCATCTTGGAGGAAATAGAATCAGCCGCGCGAAGGGGGGCTAAAATCTATGCCGAGCTCATTGGCTACGGCTCCAACATCGATAGCTTTCACATAACTGATCCTGACTGGGAAAATCAAGCACGGTGTCTTAAGCTGGCCTTGAGTGATGCCGCTATCTCGCCTGGCGATGTTGAGTACATTAACGCTCATGGAACGTCTACCATTAGCAATGACGTATCGGAGACTAAGGCGATAAAGGCAGCCCTGGGAGAACACGGCAAAAAGGTACCTATAAGCTCCAATAAATCTATGTTCGGCCATTTATTGGGAGCAGCAGGTGCAGTGGAAGCAATCTTCACCGTTCTTACTATGAGGGATGGTATCATACCGCCGACCATAAACTATGATACTCCAGACCCCGAATGTGACTTAGATTACGTCCCTAATATCGCCAGAAAGGCCAAGGTAGGCATAGCTCTCTCCAACTCCTTTGGCTTTGGTGGAATTAATGCTACCCTTGTCTTCAGAAAGTTTAGGGAGTAGTAACTCCAAAAACGTCGTGCAGAGCATCCCACAACGCTGCTTCACTGGCAAAGGCGCCAATTTTTGCGTACTGAACTTCACCTTCACTATCGACGAATAATGTAAACGGAATATATCCTCCTGTGTTGTTGTAGGCCACGCAGTAGTCCTTGAAAGCTTCCCTGTTCTTATCAACTGCTATTGTCATAGCCGGTTCATAGTCCCCGAAAAACTTCTGTATATCTGCGGCATTATTGGCCATATTAATGGCTATAACTCTCATCTGTCCTTCGCTTTGCTGGGCCACGGCCTCAAGGTAGGGCAGTTGCTGCCTGCACCAATAACACGAAATAGACCAGAAATTAAGCACGGCCGGAGTCCCTTCTAGCTCAGACAGGCTTGTTTCATTCCACGTAATAATAGGCAATGTGAAGTCTGACGGACTGGCGGAATTACGACTCAGAGTGATTCCAACTGTAGCGCCAACTGCGATAATCACGATTGCCAATATTAGCCAAGCCTTCTTTGACATTCTACCAGCCATATTGATAACCTCCTGGCATAAGCCCGCTAAGATACTCCAGGTAACCGGTCAACATCAAAATTCCTATGGTGATAAGCAGCACTGCGGCTACTATAGAGGTGACGAAAGCATGGCGGCTGAGCCATCTGATGTATCGAGATGCTGCCCCTAACGCTAGGCCTACGGCGATGAAGGGCAGCCCCAGCCCTAAACAATAAGCAAGTAGAAGATAGACTCCCTGCCACACTGTTTGTGAACTCGCCGCCAGGGTCAGAATGCCCCCCAGAATCGGGCCAACACAGGGAATCCAGCCTAGGGAGAATATTACTCCTATTAGCAGAGACCTCAGATAGCCTGTGCCTTTAGCCCTGGCAAAGTCAAGACGCTTCTCATAATTGAGCCAGGGCACTTTAGCAGCAGCTATTAGAAATACGCCGAACGTGATTAATAGAGCGCCACCCACTTTTTCCAACACGGCCTGTGGCAGTGCGGCCCCCAATAAGCCGAGAGAAGCTCCTAAAGTGACGAAAACCAGAGAGAAACCGACTATGAAGCTGATGGTATGGAGAAGAATACGTCTTCGATCAGGAAGGTCTGGGGTGAGGACTGATGCCCCAGCTATGTTGGCCAGGTACACTGGAACCAGCGGTAGAATACAAGGCGATAGAAAGGATAAAAGCCCTGCAGCCAGAGCCGTTAAGAAACTTATACTCGGCACCTATGTATCCTCTTTGCCAGTATAGCAGCTATGTCGTAAACTAAAAAGGATGACGCTTTTGCTCCCGCACAGTATTTGATACAATAATTCACGTTGGGGCTGTAGCTTAGTCGGGAGAGCGCCTGCTTTGCAAGCAGGAGGTCAGGGGTTCGAATCCCCTCAGCTCCACCAAAAAGGTAATTAAATTACCACTATCTGGCTTCAAAATTGCCAGCCTTCTGGGTTATCGCTGATTTTCCTTCTAAACCTAAGGAAATATGATCGCTAAAACTACCGCTTTGACTTGCCAATAGCAATTAATACCTACACGAGTTTCATCCCTTTAGCCACACGTTTGCCCAGTTCAGCATCGGCTTTTGTCAAGTTTTCCACCATCCGTTTCTGAATGTCTTTTTTAGTCTTGCCCAATGAAGCAGTAACGTTATCCACGAGGTGGTCCCGGTTCACTTTGCTCAGTGAACGATACCGCTCGCCCGCTTGCTCGAAGTCATTGGTCAGGCTAATTTTCTTCCTACCCACTATGCCTTCCAGTCGGTATTGCTCGGAAGCTGATGCCGCAGCTTCACCGGGCATACCATCAGCCAGGGTATTGGGCTCGTAGTTTACAACCCCAGTATGGATGGCCTGCTGCATTGCCCCATCACGCTGGTTATTATCTACAGTCACTCGGGGCCTATTTATTGATAGCTGTAAATAGTTCGGACCCAGGCGATGTCGCTGTGTATCCGCGTAAGAAAATGCTCTACCCTGAAGGAGCTTATCGGCTGAAAGCTCAATTCCCGGTACAATGGAGGCCGGGCAGAAAGCAGCCTGTTCAACCTCAGCAAAGAAGTTTTCCGGGTTGCGGTCCAAGACCATCCCGCCTACCTTTATGAGTGGAAACTTGTCTTCCCGCCAGGTCTTGGTGACATCTAACGGGTCAAAGGTCTGCTTCAGCTCGTCGGCAATATCCATTATCTGTACATATAGCTCCCACTCCACTGTCTTGCCTGACGCAATGGTGTCATAGAGGTCGCGAGTGGCAACATCAGGGTCTTCCCCCGCTAGGCGGTCAGCCTCATGGCGATCGATCGGATGGACGCCCGCCGCTGGCTTCCAGTGATATTTGACATACACTGCCTTCCCTTTGGCATTAATCCACTTATATGTGTTCACCCCAAAGCCTTCCATGGTACGGTAGCTTTTGACGGTGCCCCGGTCGGAAAAGAGCCAGGTAATCATATGCGTGGACTCAGGAGTAAGTGAAATGAAGTCCCAGAAACGATTGTCATCCGGGATATTGGTATTTGGTGCCGGTTTAAAGGAGTGCACCATGTCTGGAAACTTGATGGCGTCCCGGATAAAGAAAACGGGCAGGTTATTGCCAACAAGGTCATAGTTGCCGTCTTCGGTGTAGAACTTGACGGCGAAGCCCCGGGGGTCGCGCAGGGTATCGGCGGACCCTTTAGAGCCGACCACAGTTGAAAAGCGGACAAAAACCGGAGTTTTCTTTGCCGGGTCCTGAAGGAATTTCGCCTTTGTGTATTTTGCCATGCTTTGATATGCCTGAAAGTATCCGTGGGCCCCGGCCCCTTTGGCGTGAACCACCCTCTCCGGGATTCGCTCTCTGTCGAAATGCGCCAGTTTCTCAACAAGATGAACGTCCTGTAAAAGCGTCGGCCCACGCTCTCCGACAGTCAGCGAGTTTTGATTATCAGTAACCGGTACGCCTTGATTAGTGGTAAGGTGTCTCTTCTTCATTATCTCCTCCCTTTCAGCTTATTTTTTGGCTTGCTGGTGGGCACTTCATCTTAATAATTCTCCGCCAGCAGTTCATAATACGCCTGCGTATGTTTGCAGGCCGGGCATTCTTTCGGTGCCTCGGTACCTTCGTGGATATACCCGCAGTTAGTGCAGTGCCATTTAACGACGGTTCTCTTTTTGAAGACTTCCCCTGCGACTACGTTCCTGGCCAGTTTCCGGTATCTTTTTTCGTGGAATTCCTCCACGTCGGCAATTTCCTTGAATGATTTGGCTATCTTTGCGAAACCTTCTTTCCGGGCGGTCTTTTCAAAGTCAGCGTAAATCTTACTCCATTCCATCTTCTCACCATCCGCCGCGGCATTGAGATTCGTCTTTGTATCTCCAATAATGCCTGCAGGGTAGGCAGCCTCGATTTCAACATCACCGCCCTCCAGGTATTTGAAGAAGATCTCGGCGTGCTCCTTCTCGTTACCAGCAGTCTCCGCGAATATGTTGGCAATCTGCTCATAACCTTCCTTACGGGCAGCGCTGGCAAAGAATGTGTAGCGATTCCTTGCCTGGGATTCTCCGGCAAACGCCTTTAATAGATTCCTTTCTGTTTGTGTACCTTTAACTGATTTGCTCATGTAGTTTCCCTCCTATCCTTCTATTTTTTGCATGTCTTTACCGCAGCAGACTAGCGTTCCCCCACCTACCTTGGTTACGGTAACCTCGTTGCCGCAGACATTGCACCTGTATTTCTCGCGAACCTTCTTAACTGCCATATGAGCCCTCCTTTCTCTTTGTCATTGCTGACAGTTATGACATAGCCCCCGAAACTCGAGCTGGTGGTACGAAATCTTAAATCCAGTCCTCTTGGCAATTCTTCGGTCTAACTCTTTGTCAATTGGTTCATCAACATCAAATACTCGGCCGCACCGTTCGCACTGGAAATGGTAGTGACTCTCCCGATTTGCTTCAAATCTGCTGACAGTGTCGTTAAGACTCAGTTCCGAAACCAGCCCCAACTCTCGCAACACTTTAAGATTGCGATACACGGTCCCCTTGCTGATATTGGGTATCTCTTTTCTAACATCATCATGTATCTGGTCAGCGGTCAGATGATAATAACCCCTTCTCAGAAGGTTCAAAATTGCCCTTCTCTGTTTCGTCTGCCTGTTCATGTTATTAGTAATGAATCCTGATACTGATATGGTAGCATGAACTATTTTCCATGTCAATGACCGGGTTAATTAGCTAGTGGTGGAATTCATATTTGCCAGCCTTACAAAGTTCACACTCCGAGCTAGAGAGATCTTCAACTACGTTCGAGTGCCGGTTTGCTGGGAAAGAGTTCGCTCAGCGCACCTCCTGTCGAATCTCTTTAATCTTGCCCTGTTATATCGCTGAGCGATAATGCATGGTATGTTCACGATAAGGGCGTAGGCTACCATGATCATCCCGATCCACCAGGCGTTCCAGATGAAGAAAAGAAACGAAAAAACAAAAATGACCCAATGGGCGAGTTCAGCACGGCAAGTCTCTATAATGAACCTCTGTAGGTAAAGCGCATCCTGATTTTTAAGATGCTTTTTCCTGAATCCGCTTTTGAATACGGCAGCACCGTCCGGC
>Ga0224495_10001233_pt1 | contig 18444 bp, 19 predicted proteins | sample SF_Jul11_sed_USG_FD_168128 | JGI IMG/M metagenome (GOLD analysis project Ga0224495, IMG submission 168128) | Sediment microbial communities from San Francisco Bay, California, United States - SF_Jul11_sed_USGS_4_1 | ecosystem: Environmental > Aquatic > Marine > Sediment | place: USA: California... | reverse complement strand
AAGAGCGGCTGCTCGCTTGCGGTGCTGTGGTGGTAGGTGTACATACAACCACAGTTCCGAGTTCTTTGTGTTCAATGATTATAGCTTCTTGGATTTTGCCGGTATTTCTTCCTTCTTTACGAATGGGAGTAAGTTTACAACCTGGGCGTCAGGTGTTCACATTACGAGTGCGAGGAATAAGAGCAGGGCGGCGATAACGGCCACAGTGAAGGTGATTTTTGACCATTTTGTATATTTTGCCAAAGCTGGATGCTGGTCCTCAAACTCATAATAATAGTCATCTAAATCGGAGCCTTCTTTCGGTTTGAGGCTCAGTTTGACATAAAGGTATCCGGCAAAGGATATTAGAAACAAGGGGCCGGCAATTATGTAGAGAATGGTATCCATAGGTCTTACAGCCACTCAAAGTACTGAGAAAAATTAGATACGGTTTTACAGATAAATTCAATGAAAAAGTGAAAAAGAGATTGCCATTCCTTCGTTTTTTTCATTGATTATTGAATAAAGATAAATGATAATTTTAGAGAAGCCATGGATTGATTTTCGACGATCAAGAGCTCTTAATTACATATTGAAACCAGGGATGGTGGCTTTATGGTTGGGGTTGTTTCAAAACCTGATACACATGGGAAATTAGAGATACTCAGTACCGATGCGCAGTATGACCTGGCTTGTGCGTGCAGTTGCAGCAAAGATGAGCACCGGCAGCGAAGCGACGACGGCAAATGGATATATCCCGTTACCCTTCCAAGTGGGGGTAAAAGTACGCTGTTTAAGACTCTGATTTCGAATGTATGCGCAAATGACTGCAAGTACTGTCCACTAAGGATGGATATGGACATCCGCAGGTGCAGCCTGCGGGCCCAGGAGACGGCAGAGGTATTTCTGGATTATTACAGGCAGCGGAAAGTTTTTGGGCTGTTTCTAAGTTCGGGAGTTTTAGGCTCGGCTGATGCAACAATGGAAAGGCTCAATATGACAGCAAGGCTGCTGCGAAAAAAATACGGATTTCGAGGATACATTCATTTAAAGGTTATTCCTGGCGCAAGCGATGCGGCGATAGAAGATGCGATTTCGCTGGCCAGTACTGTCTCGCTGAATATTGAAACACCCGGTGCGAAGAACCTGGTGAAGCTATCGAATAAGAAAGAGTATATCAAAGACATTATTGAGCCTATAAAACTGATAAGCAGATTGACCGGTCGCGGGATGAAGTACGAAAAGGTAAAGCAGACCACGCAGTTTATTGTGGGAGCGGCCGGGGAATCGGATACGGAAATCGTAAAGTACATGTTCGGATTGTATGACCGGTTGAAGATGCATAGAGTATATTTTAGCGCTTACCAAAAGGGTTTGGGGGATGAGTCGATAACCGGTGAGCAGATGGAACCGGAAACACCAAACGATGTATTTATGCGGGAGCATAGGTTGTATCAGGTGGATTTCCTGCTTCGCAAATACGGCTTTGCCGAATCAGATATCGTTTTCGAGAAGAATGGCAATCTTTCTTTGACAACTGATCCCAAAGAGGCATGGGCACTGGGGCATCCGGGGTATTTTCCTGTTGATGCCAATAGGGCGTCAAAGTTTGAACTTTTAAGGGTGCCAGGGCTTGGTCCGGTCACGGTAAAGCGGATTTTGGAACGCCGAAAACAGGCCCGTTTAACGCGTATTGAAGATGTGGGAAAGATGGGTTCAAGATTACAAAAAGCCGGTAAATACCTTACTTTTTGAGTATTGGTTTCTGATGTTATGAAGTAAGAATTTCTATTTGCTGTGTGGTTTGTGAAAACAGACTTTTTAAGCTGTGAAACTCGATTATGCAGGAAATGTATCAATAACATGTGTAAACGTTCCCTGAAATATTAAGAGGGCCAAAGTCAGGTTTGGAGCAACAAAAGGTGTGTGTTGGCGATGCGTTTTGAAGTTAAAGATGAACTAACGGAAGCAGAGGTCCAGTCCGGTCTGCATTACGTTATCAAAGACGGGATTGCATCGCAGGCGATGGGAATTTTGACCGGAGGGGCGTTTTTAGTGGCATTCGCAATAAAGCTCGGAGCTTCCAATTTTGTAATTGGCATGTTGGCTGCGATCGGGCCATTGGCGCAATTGCTTCAGCTGCCCTCCATCTTTCTGGTTGAAAAGATACGCAACAGACGAGCCATAGTTGTTGTCTCGGCCGCCTTAAGCCGGGTGTGCTGGTTAGTGATTGCTCTGGTTCCTTTCCTGTTCGGAGCTAAAATTGGATTGTCTGTCTTGCTTGTGTCGATGATAGTCGCTTCGGCTATGGGCGCAATCTCCGGCTGTAGTTGGAATTCCTGGATGCGAGACCTGATACCGCAGGACGTTCTGGGAGCGTTCTTTTCAAAAAGGATGCGAATAGCGACAGGTGTGGGAATTGCCCTGAGTTTGGCTGCTGCGTTTTATCTTGATTACTGGAAAAAGCTGCTACCGAATGCTGAGATTCAGGGGTATTCGATTTTATTATTCGTCGGCTTTTTGTCGGGTGCTCTCGGCTTGTACTTTTTGGCACAAACACCTGAGAAACGGATGCCCAAAGTAGAGGGCAAAACCAAAATTTTTAGACTCCTCGGCCAACCTTTCAGGGATGAGAACTTCCGCAAGCTCATCGTGTTTATGTGCTCGTGGAACTTCGCTGTAAATCTGGCCGGGCCGTTCTTTATGGTATATATGCTCAAGCGACTGGGGCTGAGTATGTCGTTTATCATTGCCCTCTCGATTGTAAGCCAGGTTATGAACTTTGTGTTCCTTAAGATTTGGGGCCGGTATACGGATCGTTTCAGCAACAAGTCGGTGCTGGCAATTTCCGGGCCGTTATTTATCGTGTCAATTCTTGCCTGGACGTTCACAACTATGCCGGAAAAATACTTTTTGACGATACCACTTTTGATTGCAATACACGTCGTAATGGGGCTGTCTTCGGCAGGTGTGTCTTTGGCTTCGGGCAATATCAGTATGAAATTGGCGCCGGAGGGTCAGGCCACTGCCTATCTTGCTGCGAACACCATTGTTAACTCTGTGGCTGCCGGTATAGCCCCGGTTTTGGGCGGTAAATTCGCCGATTTTTTTGAGGGTCGCCAGCTCGAGTGGACGTTAAAATACACAGGTCCGGTGAAAGAGTTTAGTTTGCCTACACTGAGCCTGCAGCAGTGGGATTTCTTTTTCTTCTTTGCGTTCTTAATCGGTTTGTACTCCCTTCATCGCCTGGCGATGGTGAAAGAGGTTGGTGAGGTCGAGGAGAAAATTGTGGCCCAGGAGCTTGTTGCAGAGGTGGCAAGCCAGGTCCGGACTCTTTCCTCGATCGAGGGATTGCGCCAGATGGTCAGCTTCCCATTTTCAATTGTTAGAGATTTAACAAGGAAAAAGAGTGGAACGAACGCAAATTCTCGTCCTGTCGGAAATAACCTGGAAAAATAATGAGGGTACTATGAGCTTTTTACAATCAGAGGCGTTTACATTTATATTATTACCGGTTTTGATTTTTTTAGCAAGGGTGCTTGACGTCAGTTTTGGAACGATACGCGTAATTTTTATTTTGAGAGGTCGAAAATATCTTGCTCCTGTAATTGGTTTTTTTGAGATATTGATTTGGCTTGTTGCAATCGGCAAAGTGATGCAGAATTTAAACAATGTTTTCTGCTATATTGCTTATGCCGGTGGATTTTCGGCGGGGAATTTTATGGGTATGTGGATAGAAGAAAAGCTGGCAATGGGTACATTGATAGTTCAAATTATTACGAGACAGGACGCATCTGCGCTGATGGAAAGTCTTAAATCTTCAGGATTCGGAGTTACGGCTGTTCCGGCCCAGGGCACTACAGGCCAGGTACATATCATATACAGTGTTATAAAACGAAGTGCTCTCAAGGATGTTGTGGCTGTCATTAAAAGATTTAATCCGATGGCTTTTTACTCGATAGAAGATGTAAAATTTGCAAGTCAACCTATATTCCCGTTGGGGAAAAGCTGGCTAGATATTCGATTGCTGGGCTTATTGCGACTGTTCCGCAAAGGCAAATAGATTTTCTGTCTGTAAAAACATAGCCGGGGAAAAACTACTTCCGGGATTAACTGATTGATTAGTGAATGTCATGAAAATGCGCCGGGAAAATTATGGTAGGATGAATGTGTCCAAGAAAACAAAATTGAGGGTCAAGAAGCTTGCTGAGCTTTTCAGGGGAAAGAGCAATTTGCTGATAGTGATGCAGGATAATCCGGACCCTGATTCGATTGCATCAGCGGTAGGATTGCGGAAATTGGCTAACAGTCTCGGAAATGTTCAATGCTCAATAGCCCATGGCGGGACCGTTGGTCGTGGTGAGAACCGGGCTCTGGTGCGATATCTGGGTCTGAATCTTCGTCACTGTGATGAAATTGGATTTGATAAATTCGATTTGATTGCGATAGTTGATACACAGCCGGGGACGGGAAATAACTCTTTACCGCAGGGAATTGTTCCCGATATTGTGATCGATCACCACCCGTTGAGAGATATCACGCGTTCATCTGAGTTTTTCGACGTTCGCAGGAAATACGGAGCTACAGCCACCATATTGTTGGAATACCTTGTTGAAGCCGGGATAATACCTGATACTTCGCTTGCTACGGCTCTGCTGTATGCGATTCGCTCAGACACCCAGGACCTTGGCAGGGAGGCAAGCAGCGCGGATGTTGAGGCGATTGGGTTTTTATTTCCGATAGCAAATAAGAGGATGCTCGGTGAAATCCAGCGAGGCAGCGTGGAAAAGGCGTATTTCCGGATGCTGGCCGAAGGTCTTGAGAATGCAAGGATGTATGGAAACTGCGTCGTTACGACATTGGGGGACACTGAGAATCCTGATATGATGGGTGAGGTGGCGGACCTGCTTCTTCGTGAAGACGATACAAACTGGACTCTGTGCATCGGTTTTTATCAAAACAAGCTGCTGGTATCCATTCGAACGTCGGTGCAGGACATGGGAGCGGACAAGGTAATACGGCGCGTTGTTGCCGGACGAGGAACGGGTGGAGGACACCAAACTTATGGCGGAGGGCAGGTTCCACTGAAGAAAGATACAAGGTCAGAACGTGAGAGTTTGGAGAAGGTGATTCGTCAGAAATTTCTTAAAGCCGTCGGCGCAGATACCCAACACTGGTCCAGATTGATTGAAAAGTGAGGTTCGATACACTTCGCTCCGAATGTGCAAATACGCTTCAGAGCTCTTTTGTACAGAATATAAGGAAAGCGGATGCTGATATATATTTTGATGATTTCCGGCTTTGCGATTGTTATTGCGGGAGCATATTTTTTGGTAAATGGTGCCTCGTCTCTTGCAAAAAGGTTTAAGGTCTCGGAACTTGTAATTGGCCTGACAGTTGTTGCTTTCGGGACCTCTCTTCCCGAACTGTTTGTAAACGTAGTTGCGAGCATTAAAGGTAGCGCCGGTATTACGCTGGGCAATATACTGGGTAGTAATATCGCAAATATATTGCTGATTCTTGGTGTTTCCGGGATTATTTTTCCATTAGAAGTAACCAAAGGCACGGTTTGGAAGGAAATACCGTTAAGTCTTTTGGCGGCGATTTTAGTCGGAATTCTGGCAAATGACCGGCTTATAGATGGAGCCGCTTTTTCCGCATTAACGAGAATAGATGGTTTGGTTTTTATCTCGTTTTTTATCATATTTTTGTATTACTCAAAGAGTATTGCCGCTGATGTGTCGGGAATAGGAGAACATGTACCGGCAAAAGAGTCCGGCCCGGTGCGAATTTGCATTCTGATTATTGTTGGGCTTTGCTTTCTGATTATGGGAAGCAAGTGGATTGTCGACGGTGCTGTAAAGATGTCGATTGCTTTTGGTGTGGACGAAAGGTCAATCGGTTTGACGGTTGTTGCCGTTGGCACGTCACTGCCGGAACTGGCCACCTCCGTGGTTGCGGCGTTCAAAAGAAAACCGGAAATTGCTGTCGGCAATGTGGTAGGTTCTAATATTTTCAACATCTTTTTTATTCTCGGTGCCAGCTCAATTATCAGGCCGATACCATTCGAGGCCAAAAGTAATGTAGATGTCGTCATGCTGATTATTGCCGGTGTTCTTTTGTTTCTCACTGCGTTCACCGGCAAAAAACGGATTATTGACAGATGGGAAGGTGTGGTATTTGTAGTTTTGTACTTCGGATATCTATGGATTGTTGTAAAATATTCAGGTTCAGCTTAATTATGCAGTTCACCTTAGTCACTAAGGCTGGTTTTTTGATATAGACGGTTTCTAATAGAACAGGAGCTAATATGTTAAAGAACATCTTGTTATCTTTTATCCCGTTGTTTGTTGCTGTTGATGCCGTGGGTGTGCTTCCGATTTTCGTTTCCCTGACCGAGGGAATTCAGCAGAAGGAAAAAACAAAGATTATCGTTCAATCCGTGCTGACTGCACTGTGTCTCGCGGTAGGATTTATTTTTTTGGGCAAGGGAGTTTTCAAAGTTCTGGGAATCACGATAGGTGATTTCATGATTGCCGGCGGGGCAATACTTTTTTGCCTGGCTATAACAGACATCATTAATCCGGTTAAAGAGCGCCGAATCCCCGCCCGTGAGCTTGGGGCGGTTCCTCTGGGGACGCCGTTAATTGTTGGCCCGGCGGTTTTAACAACATCGATGGTTATAATATCGCAATACGGCATGTTCGCTACGCTGATATCTGTGCTGATAAATATTCTACTTTCTGGTATAATATTTTGGTTGTCATCTGTCTTAATAAAGGTGCTGGGCGAGGCCGGCTCGAAGGCCCTTTCGAAAATAACGAGTCTTTTGCTGGCGGCCATTGCGGTAATGCTGGTGAGGAAAGGACTCGCAGAGCTTGTTAGATAACTTTAAGGATTTTCCGGGTTACGATAGAGGGATTAAATATGAAAAATAGGATAAGTCATGAACTATTTCAAAGGCATCCTGATAACCCGATTCTTTCGGTGAAGGATTGGCCTTATGCGGCAAATTCGGTATTCAACGCGGCGGCAGCAATAGTTGAGGGTCAAACACTATTGCTGGTTCGTGTTGAGGATTTCCGGGGTATTTCCCATCTGACAGTGGCCCGAAGTGAGGATGGTGTGAACGATTGGGATATAGACCCGCAGCCGACCTTAAGGCCTGATCCTGACCTGCATCCTGAAGAGATCTGGGGCATTGAGGACCCAAGGGTGTCATGGCTGGAGGAGCTGGGCTTATGGACGGTGGCCTATACCGCCTTTTCGAAGGGAGGGCCTCTGGTATCGTTGGCTACCACCAGAGATTTTCGCACGTTTAATCGTTTGGGTTCGGTTATGCCTCCTGAGGACAAGGATGCAGCGCTTTTCCCGGTGCGGTTCAACGGCAATTGGGCAATGCTTCACCGGCCGGTGGCCAAGTACCCAACTATAGAAAGTAATATTTGGCTTTCTTTCTCGCCCAATCTAAAGCACTGGGGCGACCATCGTGAGTTAATTCACGCCCGTCGTGGGAGCTGGTGGGATGCGAACAAGATTGGCCTTTCCACCCCCCCGATGGCTACGGAAGAAGGGTGGCTGGTTTTGTACCATGGCGTTCGAACAACAGCTTCCGGCTCGATTTACAGACTGGGTCTTGTGCTGCTTGATCTTGAGGAACCAGGCCATGTTCTTCGTCGTTCGGAAGAGTGGATTTTTGGACCGAAAGCCTCTTATGAACGTGAAGGTGATGTGGATGACGTGGTCTTTCCGTGCGGTTGGATAGAGAAAGAGGGCACCATATTCATGTACTATGGAGCGGCGGATTCGTGCATCGGGCTGGCGACGGCGAATCTAAATGAATTAGTTGCCTTTTTGCTGAAGAGTCCTCAATACAGAATAGAGGACTGGTAAAGAAGTAGATGGATTTCTTGAAGGTTGTGTTGAATTTAAGAGCTGATTTCCCGGACGACTTTTTAGTAAAGCTGTGATGTGATTGCAGCGGATCTTTTTCAAGGAGTTAAAGATATGGCCAAAGGGATAAGGAAACGCTCAACAAAAACCGGCTTGCCGCCCGGGACTCTGGTCCATGTAGGAGAAAAAAAGGCAGAATCTGTGAAGATTAGCTATTTCGATTACGATGAGCGGAATTTCCAGGAAAAGCAGGTATCAAATATTGAGGAATGTTTTCCCTTTAAGACCACGCCGACGGTAACATGGATTAACATTGACGGTCTTCACGATGTTGAAATCATAGAAAAGCTGGGTAAACAGTTTGATCTCCATCCTCTTCTTCTTGAGGACGTGCTGCACACCGAGCAGCGGCCTAAGTATGAGGATTTTGATAAATACATTTTCATCGTATTGAGGATGCTTCAATACAATGAGCAGATTCATGATATTGAAAGCGAGCAGGTCAGTCTCATCCTCGGAACAAACTTCGTCATCTCATTTCAGGAGCGTATCGGTGATGTGTTTGACTCTGTAAGGGAGCGTCTGCGAAATGCCAAGGGAAAGATTCGAAAAATGGGATCGGATTATCTGGCCTATGCTTTGCTCGACGCCATAGTGGATAGTTATTTTGCAATTTTGGAGAAAATCGGAGAGAGAATTGAATCCATGGAAGAAAAATTGGTTGTCAATCCCACGGAAAAGACGCTCCAGTTGATTCATAACATGAAAAGGGAGATGATATCGCTGCGCAAGTCAATATGGCCGTTGCGGGAGGTTATCAGCGGCGTGCAGAGAAGCGAATCTTCACTTATCAGCGAAACGACCGGCTTATATTTGCGTGATGTCTATGACCACACGATACAAGTGATAGATACGGTTGAAAGTTTTCGTGACATGGTTTCGGGAATGCTCGATATATATCTGTCGAGCATCAGCAACAAGATGAATGCGGTAATGAAAGTGTTAACTATTATCGCGACTATTTTCATACCATTGACATTTATTGCCGGGATTTACGGTATGAACTTTAACCCGGAGAAATCACCCTGGAACATGCCGGAGTTGAACTGGTACTGGGGATATCCTGCTGTATGTTTGGTTATGGCTGTTGTTGCAGTGATTATGCTGGTCTTTTTCAGGCGAAGAAAATGGCTGTAGGCATGTCGAATATCTGTCAGGGGACGGATTTAAGGAGAGTCGACTATGAATTTGTTGTTGTTCATTATTGTGATTATCGTGTCTTTTATTGTTGTGAGAATCGGGGCGATTGCATTTCAGTTGACGGGGCTTGAGTGGTCCTTGGCGAAATTCCAGGCGTTATCGTGTTTTACGTCGACGGGCTTTACAACCAGAGAAGCCGAGCTTGTCACCAGTGACCCGCGAAGAAGGCGGATTGCCTCGGTTCTCATCGTTTTGGGACATGCCGGTTTTGTTACAATGATCGCAACCTTTGCCAACACGATAAGACCGAGAGCTACAAGGCTATCCATACCATTTGTGCCGGCTTATGTTCCGCCCTGGCTGCAGCCATGGATAAATCTCATAATTATTGTGGCTGCGATATATATTATTTACAAGGTGTTTACAAATACAAAACTGGCTCGCAAATTGACGGATGCCTTGAGAAAACGTATCATTAAAAAAGATATTATCAAATCTGTGTCATGTGAGGAACTGGCTCTGGCGACAGGGGGATACGGCGTTTCTAAAATTCAGGTCTCTGAAGGCAATCCGATAGTAGGTAAAGTGCTTTCTGAATCCGGGCTGAGAAAGGATGATATTACGGTTCTTGCTATAATTCGAGACGAAAGTACCATACCTAATCCTGATGCAAACAGAAAAATCCTTTCGGGCGATGAGCTTATTTGCTTTGGAAAATTGGATATCATCAGGAAAAGACTTGCCTGATTTATGAATGATAAGTCCCCGGTGTCATTTTGTTGTTTGGCATTTTAAGTTTTTAACTGTTTTATCTCCTTCCGCATTTCGGTAAGTCTCCATTCGATTGATGAGAGTATCCAGAACTTGAAGTGATTTATGCGCATCTGGCAGTGTATGAGATATATGATTTTCAGCGATAGTGTGACGGTTGCCAGCTCAACCATCAAAAGGCGAAGCTTTTCACCGGATATAACCGAAATAACTACAGAGGCGATGATTATCAGAATAAATATGGCATTAACGAGCTTGGTGCGAAATTTTGGGACGCCGCCGATTTGGCCTATAATAGCCCTGACCCGCTCCTTTTCCTGCTGAAAGTGTTCCAGTTCTTTTTTCAGGTCGTCTATTTCATTCTCGAGATGTTCGTTTTGCTGTTCCATGAATACTCCTTTATATTCAAATCTTCCAATTAGTTAGTTTTTTTGCTTCCTGTTCAGATAGGATACCTTTTAGCTGCACACATTTCAAGGCTCAGGCGGAGAAGACGGCTTGACACTGGTTAAAACAGGTCGTATCATTTCCATATAAAGGATTTTAGTATTTGGAGTATATATGATGGGTAAATCGAAGAAAAGCTGGGAGAAACGGCTCGTTGGTCAACCGGACCCGCTGATGGTCGATTTTGTCCAGTCACTGTCCTACGACAAGCGACTGTACAAGTATGATATCGTGGCCTCAATTGCTCATACGCAGATGCTGGCCGACCAGAAACTGATATCGAAAGCCGAACTGAAAGAGATTAAAACCGGTCTTATCGAAATATCACAGGAAATCGAAGAAGGAAAGTTCAAATTCGATAAGATGTGCGAAGACATTCATATGGCCATTGAGACGGCGTTAGTGGCGAAAATCGGTGAGCCGGGTAAGAAGCTGCATACAGGCAGAAGCCGAAACGACCAGGTTGCTGCCGATATTCGTCTCTGGATGCGGGATGAGATAGAAGCCCTGCAAAGTAAGATAACCGCCATTCAAAAGGCGTTTGTTAAATTGGCGGAAAAATACGTTAAGGATGTGATGCCTGCTTATACCCATCTTCAGCGTGCTCAGCCGATAGTTATTGCTGCATATCTGCTTAGTTTTGTCGAGCAGTTTGAGCGCGATTTTATTCGTCTGAAAAACTGCAGGAATATGCTTAAAATTTCACCGTTGGGAAGTGGCGCGATAACCGGCTCGACACTTTCATTGGATAGGGAAAGCACGGCTAAGCAGTTAGGCTTTTCGGATATTAGCTATAGCAGTATCGATGCGGTCAGTGACAGGGACTTTTGTGCTGAATTTATTTTCGATTGTGCGCTTATTGCAACACATCTTTCACGCCTGGCTGAGGATTGGATAATTTATTCTTCAAATGAATTTGGCTTTGTGCGGATTGACGATAGCTATTGTACATCGTCGAGTATGATGCCTCAAAAGCGTAATCCCGATGCACTTGAGCTGATTCGCGCAAAGACGGCCGGCGTTTACGGTTCCTTGATGGCTATGCTGACCATTCTAAAAGCTCAGCCGACAGGCTATAATCGCGATTTGCAGGAGGATAAAATTCATATCTTCTCCGCGGCTGATACGGTCAAGGCCTCATTGGTTATGGCACAGGCCATTGTTTCTCACGCAAAATTTGATACGAAGAAGATTTCGGCAGGTCTGGAAGAAGGATTTCTGGATGCAACTGCTCTTGCTGAGTATCTGGTTGGAAAGGGTATTGCTTTCCGCGAAGCTCACGGTATTGTCGGGTCATTGGTTGCTTCTTGCGAAAAGGCGAACAAGAAATTGGCTGACCTTAGCCTGGATGAGTTCAAAAAGAATTCGCCTGCTATTGAAACCGATGTGTATGAAAGCCTCGGGCCGATAAATGTTGTGGCTAAATATGCTACAGATGGCGCAGCCGGGCCAAAGCAGGCAAAAGAGCAAATCGCATACTGGAACAAACAATTGGCAAAGCGATGAGTCAGGCAGAAGATGAAATAACAGCCTGGTTTGCACAACAGAGCAAGCTGTCAAAAGCTGATTTTCCCATCGGTATTGGCGATGATATGGCCCGGATCCAGTTGGGCCCGGATTCATCGGTCCTTGTCACCACGGACATGCTGCTGGATGGTGTGCATTTCGACTTGCAAAAAGCAACCTTGGAACAAGTCGGGTATAAAGCCATGGCGGTCAGCCTGAGCGATTGTGCAGCTATGGCGACGGTGCCGGTTGCCGCTGTTGTTTCTGTTGCGCTGCCAAAAGGGTATGGCCAAAAAGAATTGAAGCAGCTTCATACAGGAATTACTGCCGCTGGCGACAAGTTTGATTGTGCGCTTGTTGGCGGTGATATCACTTGCTGGAGCGGTGGTAAGCCGCTGGCAATAAGCGTCGCGATGCTCAGCAGGGTGGCAGGCAATAGTCCTGTTAAGCGGTCAGGCGCAAAGGTCGGCGATAGTATTTGTGTAACTGGCTCGTTGGGCGGCGCGGTTAGACGTAAGCATCTGGAATTTGAGCCGAAAGTCAAAGAGGCAATTAGAATAGCTCAAATGGCAGCGCTGAATTCAATGATTGATATCAGCGATGGACTCAGCAGCGATTTGAACCGAATCTGCAAAGCGAGCCAGGTAGGTGCTATTATAGCAGCAGATAAAATTCCAGTATCGGGGGAGGCAAAGAAAAGTGAAAATCCCTTGAGTTCAGCTTTGAACGTCGGCGAAGATTTTGAATTGCTTTTTACGCTTTCACAGGATGAATATGATAAGTTGTTAGAAAAATGGGCTTGGCAAATACCCATTACCCGAATCGGAGAGATTACCAACTCAAAAAAGATGCAGATAAAAATGCCCGACGGGCAGATTAAAGATTTACAACCCGGGGGATACGACCATTTGAAAGGAGGACGTGAATTATGAGACCTCGATTATTGTTTTGTTGGATGATAGGATTTTCATTACTTTTTAGTATTGCCACCGACGTATCCGGAATGGAAAAACTGGACCGTGGATTGGTGGCTCTGCAGCGTGAGGACGGCTCGGTTTTCCTGAGCTGGCGTCTGCTGGCCGATGATCCACCTGATATGGCATTCACGGTTATGCGTGTGCCCGACGGTTTGTCCGTCCCCAGTCAGTGGACGAACCTGACGAAAGTCGAGCCGTGTCGGCGAACCTGCTTTGTAGACATGGAGCGAGAGGGAGCGGTGCAAAGGGCCGGCTACGCCCTTTACAGGTTCAGTAAGGATAGAGACTTGAAGGAGTCCGAAAAGCTCGATTTCGTTGGTGTATTTCCTAATCCCTATGTGAGCATTCCATTGAAGGGCGATTATGATTTTCAAAAAGTCGGCATTGCCGACCTGGATGGTGATGGAAAGTATGAATTCATTATCAAGCAGCCGAATTTCAATACCGACCCTTATCAACAGCCCGGCTACTGGAAACGCAGCACCACCACTTATAAGCTCGAAGCCTATCGTTTGGATGGCACGATGATGTGGCGATACGATATGGGCTGGGCCATAGAGGCGGGCATCTGGTATTCGCCGTGGATTGTCTATGATGTTGATGGGGATGGAAAAGCTGAGATATATTGCAAGGCCGGCGAGGGAGACCCGCGGGAGGAAACAGGGCAAGTCAAAACCGGTCCAGAATATCTTGTCAAAATTGACGGCGAAACCGGCAAGGTTGTTGCCAAAACTGAATGGCTCAGCAGAGAAGGTTTTTCCAGTTATAACTATTACTGCCGTAATTTCCTCACGGTAGCGTATCTGGACGGCAGCAAGCCATCTCTGATTATGCAGCGGGGCACGTATAACCTCATCAAAATGCAGGCGCTGGATAAGGATTTTAAACGAATCTGGTACTGGGAATCGACGCAGGAGAAGGAAAAATACCGCAGCCAGAGCGCTCATGGTTTAATTACTGCCGATGTTGACCGGGACGGTCGGGATGAGCTGGTAATCGGTTCCGCAGTGCTGGATGATAATGGCAAAGGTCTATGGACATCAGAATTGGGACATCCCGATGTTTGCTACGTTGCTGATATCGATCCGGACAATCCCGGCTTGGAAATTTTCTACGGGATTGAACCGCGTCGCCAAACTGATGCGATATGCGTACTTGATGCCAAAACCGGCCGCAAACTCTGGACCCACAAAGAACCCACACGCCACGTTCACGGCCAGGGTATGGTCGGTGACATCCTCGCGGATTCACCGGGTATGGAGGTCTTTGCCGGCGAGAGAGATTTGAAAAAACGCTGGCTCTACAGCGCCAAGGGCAAGCTCATAGAGTTTCATGAGAGTGGCAGCTTGAGTCCTCGCGCAGTCTGGTGGGATGCTGATCCGCAGAAAGAAGTGGTCGTCTCCGGAGCGGTTCGTGATTGGGGCAAAGATCCCATACAGACTATCAAAGGTAGTGTCATTGCAGTAGTCGATTGTCTCGGCGACTATCGCGAGGAAGTAATTACCAGCCTGAAAGGAGAGCTTCGCATTTACACCAGTATGATACCTGCTTCCGATCGGCGTGTGTGTTTAATGCAGGACCATCAATACCGACTGGGAGTCGTCGCTCAGACGATGGGCTATTACTATCCCGCCCAATTGGGGAAATGACAATCTGAGGTAATTGATAACTGATAGATGGTGTTCAATCGGTGAGTATGGATTTTGATATTGTTTCGAATTCACCGCAGGAAACTGTAGAGTTTGGTCACAGGATTGGCTCACAGTTAAAAGGTGGTGAAGTTATAGGTATTTGTGGGCTGTTGGGCAGCGGCAAGACGCATTTGATTAAAGGGATTGCAGCCGGTGCAGGGGCCCAGGACAGCAAGCAAGTCAATAGTCCCACGTTTGTCTTAGTGAAGGAGTATGCAGGACGGCTGGATATTTACCATATAGATGCTTACCGGCTGAATTCAATTGCCGAGTTCGAGATGCTCGGCTTTGACGAATACTGCCGGCCGCAATCCGTGGTTTTGATTGAGTGGGCCGATAAAATCGAATCAGCCCTAAACGCTATAAATTTCATCCGGATAGAGCTTCAACACGCCGGCGAAACCAAAAGAAAAATACACGTCGAAAACGCACCCGGCTACATCGATTGTTGATTAGCGGCTATTTATTATTTATAAATTGCTTCGTCGTTGCGCCCCTGGCAAAGACGGGGTATTACAACTCGAAAATCAGGCTGCATTCTATATTCTCATGTCTGAAAGTTTGGCACTCTAAACTTTATTTCTTATATTTTCTTTGGATACTCACTTAGAAAGCAAGCTGACGTGTTTTTCGGACGTATGAGCTTGAGTGTCCGATTGAAACTATCGAAGTATTGTTTAGAGAAGTGTCTTTTATGTGTCTTCATTTTGAGGAGGAACTAACAGCATACAGAAAAGTAAAGGTGCAGTTAAGTCTTGTTTCGATTAAGACGATAGAGTGAACTGTACCACATTTTACATCTGGTGTGTGCAGTTTCACTTTAAGAAGGGGGGGAAAGATAGATGAGAGCGGAAAGAAGAAGTGGTTTTTCTTTGATTGAGATTTTGATTGTGATGAGTGTACTCTGGATTATTGCGATTGTGTTTACAGTTTAGAAAAAGAAAAGAATCGTAACTTTTACTTAATTGTAAAAGAGAACAGAAACAAAGGTTAAATGAGAAAAGAGGGCAAAAAAATGAAGGCGGAAAAAGGTTTTACATTAGTGGAAATTCTGATTGTGGTGGTCATTCTGGGTATTTTGGCTGCCATCGTGATTCCTCAGTTTACGAGCGCCAGTACTGAAGCGAAGGAGTCGTCTTTACAAAGTGACCTTCAGGCCATGCGTTCACAGATTGAGCTGTTTAAAATTCACCACAATGACCTGTTACCCGGTGAGGAAGGTACAGGTCCGCTTAACATTACTACGGCAACTACCTCGGCCAGATTTGAGGCGGCATTGATAAACAAGACAAATCAGGCAGGTGCCATAGGTACTACTGCTGCACATCGATTCGGACCTTATATGCGGAGAGTTCCTGACAATCCTTTCAGCAGTCTTTCTCCTGCAAATACTGTTGAAGTGGACGGAACAGCAGGCGGGGACGATTTCGGATGGCATTTAACTACTGCTGCCGGTGTTGACCGTGGTCTGTTCCAGGCCGATGATGACGGTGTCAATCAGGTTACCAGCGTGGCTCATATTAACTACTAAGAGTTTGAAAATTTGCGCCGTAAACAAAACGGCAAGCCGCGAGTGGTGATTAATTGCTTTTGAAAACAAATAGGGCTGACCAGATTTAGCGAATAGCCGGATCTGGTCAGCCCTTTTGAAAATTCGGGAGGGGATGATGAGAGAGAATGCTCGATGGTCTTATACTGAACTCATAATCATCGCAGTTGTATTGGGTGTAGTTACGGTGAGTGCTGTTCCTCGGTTTACCGAGGCAGGTCCGGAATCCAGGGTCGGCGAACTGATTGACGGAGCGCAAAAGATGCGAATTCAGCTTGATTTATATCGTGCTCAGCACTGTGGTTCTCTTCCTGATGTCGGTTCGTTCGCTGCCTTTGAGTCCGCTATGACTACAAAAGTTGGTCGGTCTGGTCCTTATGTTAGCAAGATTCCTGCTAATCCTTTTAATAATCTTAACACGGTTCGATTTGATGGTGAACCGGCAGGGACCGACATATCGGGTTGGAGGCTTGATACAGAGACTGGTTTATTCCAGGCTGACGACAGTGTGCCACATGCAGGTCTTTAAAAAATGGAAAGATTAATATTTCGGCTTCGAATGACGATATTGTGAACGACTGATGTTGTTTTCGAAGTTGAGGTTTTGAAATGGGCTGACCGTACTTAGGCAATTCCCAAGAGCAAGTCGGCCCCTTTTGATTGGTTATTGCAGTCTCAAATGAGCGGTAATTATAAAAATCAAAAAGGATTTACCCTGGCAGAGGCTATGATAGCAACCGTCGTGTTGGGTATTGCTGCTGCCGGGGTGCTGTTGCCGTTTACGAGCGGAGCGGCGGTACGGGCTGAAGGCGCACGCATGACATTGGCCGCCAAGCTCGCGGGTGATTTGATGGAGGAGATTGTAAATACACCATTCGAGCAGATAATAACCGGGTACGACGGGTATGCCGAACCGCAGGGTCAGGTAAAGGATGCCGGCGGAATTGTGTTTACTGATTTAAATTACGCCAACTTCAGCAGAGATGTGGTCTGTGAATACGTTTATATGCCGCAGGAAAGCGGCGATGGAGACCTGAAATTCATTCGCATTATCGTTCGAGTACATTATAGCGGTAGAGAAATTGCAACTATCAGCCGCCTTGTGAGTAAATAAATGAGATGAAAAAGAGAAAACGACCGTTATCGCTTTTTGATTGTAAGGGTTTTACACTGGTTGAGCTGCTGTTGGCCCTTGTAGTGGCCGGCATTGTTTCTGCTGCTGTAGTAACGCTCGCCTTTGCTGTAAGTAACGCAAATGATGTCACGGATAGCACAAGCCAGACACAAGCTTATATGCGTTATGCGACGTTCAGGATTTCCGAGCTGATTCGGCACAGCAAACTCATATGCGGCATGTCCGGCGATGACTTGGCTGTGTGGCGAGCTGACGACAATGGCAATGGCCAGATTAATCCGCAGGAGTTGTTGTATATAGAGATGGGGACGGGACGGGATTATGTCCAATTGTTGGATTTTCCTTCTGCCGGGGACTGGCTGGTAACGTTGAGCAGTATTCTCAGTGGGACGGCCAAGCAGGAATTGATACTTATTTGCGATGAGAGACAAACGAGACTCGTACCGGAGTGCAGTAATGCTCAGATAGTGCTGGACTCATCTCCACCGTGGAGCAGGTCCGTGAGTTTGTCCTTTGATTTAGTTGAAAATGGAGCTGTTCGTCAGTATCAGATATGCGCGGCGCTTCATGGCTTCTCCGGAAATCTGCTGGACGAAAGTGGCGAAGTTATCAACAGCGATGATGACTAAATATGAAACGAATTAAAAGAAAAAAACGGGAAGGAGCGGTATTGCTTATTGTGCTGTTTGTCGTTATGGCAATAACGGTGTTATCACTCGGCTTTATATCCCGAAGCGATGTCGAGCTGGCCTGCGGTAAGAATATGATACTGCGAACGCAAATGGACCATTTAGCTGAGTCGGGATTAGAACATGCAAAAGGATTGATACTTAGTCCGCAGGATGTGGATACTGAATACTGGCAGGGAGATGTAAGACAGCAGTTGGTGGCAGGCGGTAATGATTACTATGATGTCAATGTAGTTAAGCTTGCCGAATGTAATTATAAGATAACATGCACTGCTTACAAAGAAAAGGGCGGTGAAAGAGTAGGTCGCAGCGGTTTAATAGCCCAGCTTCGGCTTGACCCGTGCATTGCATTCTGGACTGGGGCGGATACGACAGTTTGGCAGCGAATTACGGTTAATGGCGATGTGTGTTGTAATGGCGTATTAACAAACGATGGTGTAATAAACGGTGATGTGTTTGCGAATGTTTTGAATGGAAGTATCGCCGGCCGGCAGAAAGGATTGGTGGATTTATCACTGGAGTGGCCTGGCGTTACAGTTGGGGACTTTACTTCGCGTTATTCCGTACAGCCCATAGGTTCAAGTCTATCCGGTGTGACATATGGTCC
>Ga0224495_10001232_pt1 | contig 18456 bp, 15 predicted proteins | sample SF_Jul11_sed_USG_FD_168128 | JGI IMG/M metagenome (GOLD analysis project Ga0224495, IMG submission 168128) | Sediment microbial communities from San Francisco Bay, California, United States - SF_Jul11_sed_USGS_4_1 | ecosystem: Environmental > Aquatic > Marine > Sediment | place: USA: California... | reverse complement strand
TTGTATTCGATAATCTTTTCGCCTTCGATAAGCGGCAAATCGGGGTATCCTCCGGGTCGCTCCGGGTGATGGGGCCACATATCATTCGAGTAAGGCAGACCGAAGTAATCGTCGAAGCCGTGGCGTTTAGGAAGGAATTGGGGATGATGTCCCAGGTGCCATTTACCATAGCACGCGGTGGCATAACCACGGGGCTTGAGGATTTCGGCAATCGTTTTTTCCTCGCTGTTGATGCCGATTTTTGCATTAGGGCCGAGCACGTGCGGCATGCCCACCCGCTGAGGATAACAGCCGGTCATCAGCGCTGTGCGGGAAGGGGTACACGATGCCGCGGCAGCGTAAAAATCGGTGAAGCGCACACCCTCGGCAGCCATGCGGTCAAGGTTGGGTGTTTCAAGTCCCTTCGCACCGAAACAACCGACATCAGCGTATCCCTGGTCGTCCATGAAAATGATAACAAAGTTCGGCTTGTCCACGGATTCACTGCCAGAGACTTGGCCGGTTGAATTGACACAGCCCGGCATCGTTAGCGCTGCCGTCCCCAGACCTATGGCTTTCAAAAAATCACGACGTGTATAATTACGTGTACCCATATTCAGCTTCTCCCTTTAAGTGCTAATCCCTCTTGGTTTTCAGAGCGGTCGGCTGTAGCCCTGCTCTTTATACTTTTCCAACAGTTCTGTCAAACGCTCCACGATATCAGGGTGCTTTTCCCACAAGTCATTTTTTTCATAAGGATCATCGGCCAGATTATACAGCTGTCCCGGGCTGCCCTCTTTGGGGCCGGTGCCTCCGGGCTCAACCCATCCGCCGGAGCTTTTTGTCCCAAGGATTAGCTTCCAATGGCCCTGTCTAATACCGAACACCCCGAAACAGGAATGGTGCACAATTGCTTCGCGGATCGGCTTGTCGGATTTTTCACCAAGCAGTGCAGGCAAAATATTGTAACTGTCCTGTCCCGCGTTCTCGGGCAGCTTAGTCCCGACAATGGCTGAACAAGTTGCTATCAGGTCTGTCAGACATATCATCTCATCGCTGGTGGTTTTAGGTTTTATCCTGCCCGGCCAGCGGGCGATAAACGGTATTCGATGCCCGCCTTCCCAGATGTGTGATTTGTAACCTCGCCAATCACCGGCAGAGGCATGTCCTTTTTTACCAATACGAGGCCCGTTATCACTTGTAACAATAACCAGAGTATTGTCTGCAAGCTTCAATCTGTCCAGGGTATCAAGTACCTGCCCCACGCACCAATCCACCAACACCACCATGTCACCTCGTGCTCCCGTCGTACATTGTCCTTTAACGAAGTCCGGGGGCAGCCATGGGGCGTGCGGCGCCGAAAGCGGCAAGTAAACGAAAAAGGGGGCGTTTTTATTGGTTTTCTTATTTCGCTTGAGAAATTCTTTGGTCTTCTCAACGTAAGTCGGGTCAACATTTTCGTTTGACCAGCCGGGCACCATTGGGCCGGGGCGGCTGCCGGTCGTTACTACGGGGCCTTTGCAGACCATGGTTTCCGTTGGTTCGGCGGTGCATTTGCCGTTTTCAATAAACACATACGGCGAGTCTACTGTTGAACAGGCGGCTGTAATAAATGAATAGTCAAAACCATGCTCCTTTGGCCCATCGGTAACAGGTTTGTTGAAATCAACCCGCTCGGCATCTCCGGGACTGTTTATCGCTCCACCATCCTTTGATTGCCAGCCAATTCCAAGGTGCCACTTGCCGATGCAGGCGGTTTGATAACCATGTCTCTTAAGCAGCTCGGCAATAGTGACCTGCTCCCGCGAAATTAATGGCTGGGAGTATCCACTCAAAACGTTTTGTTTGAGACGGGTCCGCCATGAATATCGACCTGTCAGGACGCCATAACGGGTTGGGCTGCACACCGCCGAAGGTGAATGGGCATCTGTGAAACTAACACTTTGGCTTGCGAACCGGTCAACATTTGGTGTAGGAATCTTTGAATCCCTGTTGTAGCAGCCAAAGTCACCATAGCCGAGGTCGTCTGCCATGATGAAGATGATGTTGGGCCGCTTTTTAGCGGGGGTTTTTTCCTTCGGCCTTTGCCTGCCGCTTGCGCAGCCCGGAATTGAAGATGCCAAGCAAACACCGATTGCTTTGAGGAAATTACGCCTGTTAAGGCCCTTGTTCATATTGGGCTCCGTATCTTATCCTTTTTGTTTGGGTTTCTTTACAGGCCAGGGTCGGACTCCGCATCTGGCGGCCCAGCTTTCATACAGGCCCTTTAACTGTTCAACTTTCTGCGGGTACTTTTGGGCCAGGTTATTTAACTCCGTGCGGTCGGCCTCGAGGTCATACAGCTCCCATCCGCCGGGATGTTTGGAGACGAGCTTCCACTTGCCTTTCCGAACAGCTCGATTTCCTTCGTGTTCCCAATAAAGCGCTTCACGTTCAATCGGTTTGTTGTCGAAGGCCGGTGCAAGGCTCCTGCCTTCCGCCGGTGTGATTTTGTGGCCTTTGTATTCACCGGGATACTTTGCATCGGCGACGTCGACGCACGTTGCCATAATGTCGACGAGATGTCCCGGTTGATGGCGCAACTTACCTCGTGCGTTGATGCGCGCGGGCCAGTGTACGATTAAAGGCGTTGCGATGCCGCCTTCATGGACCCAGTGTTTGTAGAGACGGAACGGGGTATTGCCGGCGTTGGCCCAGGGCCTGCCGTATGCGATATAGGTATCGGCGGGGCCGGGCATTACGCCCTCGCCCGTGCGCACCGGGCGACCGTCACGCGTGACCTTGGGCTGCATATCCGGCTGCAATTCGTTTTTGTCCATCGGTTTTAAGACAACCTCTTTGGATGGATCCGGTTTGACCGGGCCGCGGCTGCCGTATTCTTCGGCGCAGCCGCCGTTGTCGGCCAGGAAGAAAATCAGCGTGTTATCGAGGTTGCCGGTTTCTTTTAATTCTGAAATGATGCGTCCTATCCCTTGGTCCATACAATCGACCATTGCCGCGTACACTTCCATGCGGCGGGCGTGCCACTGCTTGTTCTGAGCCTGCTCCCACGGCGGGACCTGCGAATCACGCTCCGTAATCTTCCATTTACCCTCGACGATTCCCATTTTTATCATGCGTTTGTGCCGTTCGGCGCGCAGAACGTCCCAGCCCTTGTCATACCGTCCCTTATAGCGGGCGATGTCTTCGGGCAGGGCATGCATTGGCCAGTGCGGTGAGGTATAGGCCACATACATAAAGAATGGTTTGTCACCGCTGCGGGATTTGTGCTCTTCGATGAACTTTGCAGCGTTGTCACTGATGGCATTGGTATAATAGAAATCATCACTATCCGGCGGAATCTGCGTATTGTCGCGGGTCAACGAACAGGGGTCGTAGAAACTGCCCGCCCCGTGAATAGTTCCGAAGAAGCGGTCAAAACCCCTCTGACGGGGCCAGTTGTGCTTTGGACCATCCGGCCCGCGGTGTTTGGTCACGTGCCACTTTCCGGACATATACGTGCTGTACCCTGCTTCTTTGAGCACCTCGGCGATGGTGACACAGCGATTGTTAAGGTCGCCGCGGTAGCCTTCGTAACCCTGATCGCCCATCATGTGGCCGACGCCTGCCTGGTGCTGGTAGAGCCCGGTCATCAGTGAGGCCCTCGTCGGACAGCAGCGGGCGGTGTTGTAGAATTGCGTAAAGCGAAGACCACCGGAAGCCAGCCCGTTAAGGTTAGGAGTGCGGATTTCACCGCCGTAGCAGCCGATGTCTGAATACCCCATGTCATCTGCCATAATCAGGACAATGTTCGGCGGTTTGCCCTTACCGGCGGTTCCCTGGAAAGCACTTGCGCATCCCGGCATTGCCAATGACACCAATCCAATGCCTGTAGCTTTGATAAAATCTCTCCGGTTCATTTCATATTTCATAAAAGGGCTCCTTAACTCCTTTTATCAGTACTCAGGTTGATTGGTTCCTCCCGCTATTTATGGAGCAGCCACTGATGAACAAATGCGGCGATAAGCCAGACGGCAAAGCCGGCGCAAAGCACAATCCAAAGGGACAGGTGCCTGCGAAAGCACATAAAGGCCGTAATGAAGAACAAAATGGTTGGCAAAATCCCCCACAAAGCCCCCTTGGTATAATCGGTCATCAGGTTGAAATTGCCCGGATTTTCCGTGTAAAGCCAGACGAGGACGATAAGGCTGGTCAGGGGCATTACTGTAATCAGGCCAGCCAGTGTCGGCAGCTTGTGCTTGTCCACTATCCAGGTGCAAAATAAGATAATGCACACGCTAATCAACAGTTTGGTAACAAATCGCATACACGCAACCAGCGTTTAAATTTCGTTTGCTGCTATGCAGATTTTTACTTGATGAACCTGATGCACAGCGGATAGCGGTAGTGGAAACCGTTGTTAGCCTTAACAGTCGCAATCAGCAAAAAGACAATGTCAAAAATGGCTACCGCCGGCGCCAAGATAAAACCGATGCACGCAAAACACAGAAGCCCCGCAACAATTCCATATATCAACATCGATATCTGGAAGTTCACTGCTTCTTTGCCCTGCTCGTCAACAAATGGGAAATCGTTTTTTTTTATCTGCCATATAATCAATGGCCCTACGATGCAGCCAACAACTGGTAATACCAGTCCGGCAAGTCCCCCGAGGTGACAGAACATTGCCCACATGCGGGCGTCTTTATTTACTTTTTCGCTCGTCTCGGCTGGCTGGGCATTTACGGGCTGCTGGGTACTTGCAGCCGGTTCCGAACTTACGGGCTGCTCGGCGCCTGTGGGTGGCGTGGTGCCTGCGGGCTGCTCGGCGCTTGGTTCACCTCCTGGAGTTTCCGGGGTTTCCGGGTTTTCGATTATTTCTGCCATAGTGCAATTCCCTTCCATTTAAGTGCAAATTTATTTGATAAACCGTTCCTTTTTTAACAATTGCCGGTCAATGAGTCAAGGACAAAATATGCCTTCCTTCAACTCGATTTTCAGGCCCGGCCCTAAGGGCGGCGACCGGCATTGCTTACATCGATAGGTTTTATTCCGAGCCTGGCCGCCGGTGATTGAGCGGTGAAACTGGCCTTACCTTTCTCAAAATCGACAAAAAGCGGGTCGGCAAACAGATTATTGCCCGGCTGCAATTGTTCAGAACCTGTTCGAGTGTATCTGCTCATCTTGTTGCCCTGCACCCGGCCTTCGGCGCTATACAGGATGTTGTCTTTGAATGTGGTCATTGCATTGGTGTTGTCAAAAACGATCTTGCCCTTTGCATAGACGATGTTTTTGGCAAAGACAAAGTCCGAAGACCTTGGGAATGTAAACCTTGCATCCTCATTGCAGATAAAAACGTTATTGCTGATAGTGTTATTTTTTGCTATGTGATTATGTGTCGGCCTGGCGACGTTAATAGACAGATTTCCCTCGACCAGGCAGCTCTCGGACCGCTCGTCAAGGTAGTAGGCCGAGGAGCCGTAGCCGCCTGTATCGGGGATGTCACGGATGAAGTTGCCGCGCAGTACGAGGCGATTGCCTGCGAAACAGTAGATTCCTCCGCCGTCGTGCAATTGAAGCATCGCACGATAAATCAGATTTTTTTCGATTATATTTCTCTGGCCGCCCCAGTTGATGGCTGTGTAGGGCGTGTTGTGGATTTCATTATGGCTGATCTCGTTATCTTTGCCGCCTCCCTGAAGCCCGATAGCGCTGGGATATGTAAGACCGACGTCGTGGATGTAATTATTTGTAACTACAGAGCCGGCTCCGCTGAACTTGATTCCGCAGGCGCCGGTGTGATGAACGTGGCAATCTTCAATACGAAGGTTGCTGCCTGAGACTTTGATACCCTGGCCTCCAACGTTGACGATTTCGAGGTCGACAAGATTGCAGTTTTGGCCGGAGGAAATAGAGACCGCTCCTTCGAACCTGCCCGCGCCGAAACCTCCCGCCTTTAGTGGGGTCGTCGTGACAGAGAGCACGAGGCCGCGAATGGTTATGTCTTTGGCCGGGTTATTCTTTGTGCCCCTAATTTGAATGATGGACTCAATGGTCGGAGCAAAAACCTCTGCTTTGCTCATGTCCTCTCCCGGAAGGGGCCAATACACAATTTTGCCGGCAGTGCGGTCCAGATACCACTGCCCCGGCTTCGTCATTCCCTGGCGCACGTTCCAGACAACGTACTTTTTGACGCCGAACGCGCCCGGCGGGTGACCGGAAGGAGTAGAAAAGATCAGTATGCGGGATTCTGTGTCCATCGCCGACACACCTACCAGTGACTCATCCCACATGTGGTAAACGGTGATCTCTGCATTGTTGATGTCAAGCCAGGGCCCGAGGTCCTCTGGGTTGTATTTCAGTGTGGTCAGTTCCTCATTCGTCGGTTTGCGCTTCCAACCGCCGCCCGTGCTGGTCATCCAGGGTACATCGAACGCGCTCTGGTGCGTGAAGAAGCCTTGCTCAGGCAGCCGGGTTCGCCGGCAAAATCGCCCGTTTACAACGAGGGCCCGGAAGTCCCACACTCTCTGCCTGACGTCAGGCAGGGTGGCTGAATAAACATTCTCGCCATCTTTTCTCCAACCAGTAACTTCCCGGCCGCCGTAGAGACTGACCATGGCGCCCGGTGAAGCTTCTATGGTCAGCCCGGAGTCTTTGTCCGTTAGCACCAGAGGCTCATTCAGGAAGTACCGGCCGGATTGAATAATGACCTTTCTCGGTCTTATTGTGCCCATTTCCTGCGCCGCTTTGCACGCGGCTGCGAGCGTGGCGAACGGACCATCCGTCCGGCTTGCATTGGGCACGGGCTTCCGACCTGACCAGGAATCGCTGCCGTTCGGAGCAACAAAGAAAGTGCCGTTTTTAAGGATACTCGAGGCCTTTGATTCCTCGGTCCCCAGCGGCAATATAGCGCCGAGCAAGATACCCACTATCAGCAAAACGAACCATCTTTTTGTCATTTTCCTTCTCCTTTGGCAAATCCGGTCGGCCACACCACGGCCTCGCCTTTGTCGCAGAGTGACCACCTATAGCAGGGAATCACAACAAAGTCTTGTTCTTTCGAAGTAGTATATTTTCCTTTTTTCGGCCCTTTATCCGGTTTTAACGAATGATTAAAAATAGGGGACAAGCCGATATCATTTTTAACAAAATCCGCAAAAAGATGAAAGAATAAAATTTGGATTATCGTCGGTCTTATACGAAAATCGAAGTTGTCAAAAAGGTGTATTATTTTTAATATAGCCAGTGCTTGCTCTGATACTATTTTCAGATGCTGAACAGTGAGGTTGAGCCATGGATGTAACTGAAAATGTAGCTCCGGCCTTTTTGCTGACGGCCGTCGCCGGCCTGTCAACCGGTATAGGAAGCACCGTCGCTTACTTCATTAAAAAACCCAAACCAATTTATCTGGCTTTCTCACTGGGCCTCTCAGCCGGTGTGATGATTTACATATCTTTTATGGAGATGCTGCCCGCTGCCTTTGAAGCCATAAAAGACGTCTGGGCGGTTGTGATTTTCTTTGCCGGTATCGCTTTCATAGGTCTGATAGACATCTCCATACCCCAAGCCGAGAATCCTCACGATTACACTGTGCTTGGTGATGATAATGCAACGGCCGCAAAGCAATCGTTTATGAGAACAGGCCTGCTTACCGCACTGGCTATTGGGATTCACAATTTTCCCGAAGGGCTCGCGGCTTTTGGAACGGCCCTGAGTGATATGAGGCTTGGTGTATTTACCGCTGTGGCGATTGCCATACATAACATACCTGAAGGCATCTCAGTATCAGTGCCCATTTTTTACGCGACAGGCAGCAGGCGAAAAGCGTTTTTGTACTCATTTCTATCCGGTCTTGCTGAGCCGGTCGGAGCTTGTCTGGGTTTCCTGGTTCTGTGGCCTTTTTTGTCAGAAAAGCTGCTCGCATCCCTTTTAGGCTTCGTCGCGGGAATTATGGTATATATTTCCCTTGATGAGCTGCTCCCTTCGGCCCACCGTTTCGGCCACGGCCATATTGTCATTCTGGGAGTCGTGCTGGGTATGTTGATAATGGCTGTAAGTCTCTTGCTGATTTAGTCTTATAGGATATTAGCCATTTCTTATTCGGCGAAATGCTGTAAACCACACATAAAAAGGATCAAGATATAATGCCAATACCTAAGCTTGCGTATAGCTTCTTTTCTTTCGTCTTTTTCGTTTTAATATTCTATACAGAAGGCGAGGCAGATTTGGCAATAAAACCTTAATATCACGCCCACAGAAAAGCCCAATTCGCCCAGCTTTTCTTATGATATGGAGTAACTGAGGGAGATCGTAGAACTCCGACCGGATTCGGTCCCGGATTTTTTTGAGCTCCTTGCGTCCGTAACGGTCCGAATAGACGGGACCGCCGATACTGTTATAATAGTATCCGGGCGTTTTCTCAACCACTTCCTTTAGGGGCGAGAACTTCTCAATGCGTAGTTTCTGGAAACTGATGGAATCCAGTTTAATCTCCTTGGCGAACCTGGGAATATACAGCATCTCATCTTCCGTCTCGCCGATGTTGCCGTAGATGAAGTAACCGTGCAGATAGATTTCATACTGCGTCAGGACCTCAAACGCCTCTCTGATCCGCTGTTGTGTGATGCCCTTCTGAAGCTGCTTTAGGATCCGGTCGTGTGGAGACTCGATCCCAATAAGAAAGACCTTGAAGCCCGCTTTCTCTGCCTTGCCCAAGACATCAGGATGCCTGGCAACATCAATCCTGGTCTGGACTACAAATGTTTTCTTGATATTGTTCTCTATGATCAAATCGCAAATCTGTTCGCTCCTTTTCGGGTTTGTGAAGAAGTTATCATCGCTGAATAGCACTACGTCGGCTGTAACCGTCTTTAGTTCTTCAATGACCGACTCAACCGGCCTTTCGGTGTAACTCCTTTTCTGCCCGAGCGGATTTAGACTGAAGGTGCAGAACTTGCATTTGAAGGGGCATCCCCTCGTTGACAGTACCGTATCAAATGTGTGCCTGCTGAGCCGTACACCGTGCTCAAAAGCGTAATAATCATGCTTCCTCAGTGATCGGTCTGGAAACGGGATACTTTTAATGTCCGGCAGTGGATGGATTTCGTTGTGAACAATGACTCCTTTTTCTCGATAAGACAATCCACGTATATCCTTTTTCGGAACCCCCGTGACGATTTGTTGGATGATCTCTTCACCTTCACCTCGTACGATCATATCGATATTAGGACATTGCTCGAATAGGTACTCGACTTCCTGAGTAGCCTTATAGCCTCCGACGACAGTTGTGACTTCCGGTGGGAGTTTAGAGACGAAGCCACAAACTCCCTTGAAGTGAGACGCCCATGAGATGCTGATGCATAGCAGATCGATCTCTGCCCTGATGAATTCTGCGAGCGTTTTCGGTTCCTGGTAGGCTGTCTCATACCGAAGGTCAAGGAGTGTTACTTTATCGACCAGGCCTTTCATGCTTGCGGCGATGTACTCAAGGCCGGTAGGTGGAAAAATCCCCATGGCGGTGGTACCACTCCCAATATATGGATTCATAGCAAGGGCGTGTTTATACTTCATCATCCTTGATTATATCCCAGATAACATCGTGGAAAATAAGGGATTTTCCATACAACCTGACATTTCCAATATACACTTTACAGAAACACACCTGTTCACTTCAAAACCTATAATACCAAGATTTCATCTCAATTTTAACAATTTTCCGACAGGTTCGCAATACCATGTCGCAAAGAACACAAGAAAAAGCGGGTATTTATGTAAAGAATCCACTTTTTCCCCACTGTGTTGGCACACTGTTAGTGTTGACCTCCATTTCAGAATTCGGTTTTTAGCAGTTCCACACATCATCCCGGCCTCGCAGGTATTATCAAAAAACGCAACTGCCGGATCCGGTCAAGGATTTCCCGAAAGAGTATCTGCGGAACAGCCACTTCCACCATTTGAAATATCACGTAACGGGAATGGCTGACCACTTTGGCTCCTATCTTGATGAGCTTGTCTCTGAGCGTTCGCAGGGACCACTGCTTCAGTGACTTGGGCAATGCCAGCCGCCTGAGAAAATTAGCGAGGTTGTAAGCAAGAGCACACAACTGAAGACGGACTTGGTTATCCACAAAATCATGGCAGGAAAGCCGGGTCCAGTTCAATGCATATTTGCCTTCTTTGATCCACTGCTCTGATGTCCCACGTTTGTTGTAAAACTTAACCACATTACAGGATTTCCAGCGAAGATTCGTAACTATAAATCCTACCCTCGGAAACAGTTCGCCTGTATGCCTTTCAATCTTAGAGACCACTCTTCTGGGTTTGTCCCAACTGGCAGCCTGATATTGAAAACTATGATAAAGAACGATGGGCTTCTTCGGTGGGCGACCCACAGGTCGAGCCATTAAATGCTCAATTCTCTTGTGCAATATGGCTTTATCTTTAAGTCGAATGGCATAGAAATATCTCTCGACTTCAAGATAACAGTAAACGTTGGGATCAGCGAAAGCTGCATCGCCTCGGAAAAACCGAACTATGTTATAGTTTCGATACCGTTCAACAATAGGCTTCAAAACAATTTCCCAGTTATATCAACTATAAACGTTGCTATTGCGAAGAAGTGCTTGCTCTACATCACCAAATTGATTGAAGCAGAACAGTGGATGATAACAGGTACATTCAAAGTATCCGTTATATGCAGAGCCTTCCTGATTACCATAGGTCGGACTCGCAGAACTGTCCATATCAAGAACGATCTGTTTCAGCGGTTTTCGCTGGTGGACTTTGACTACCCATATGCCCGGGAGGTTCATCAACAGATCGAGATTTTGCGGTTGAGTTAGTATCTCTGTTTCAAATTTGCCCATTAGACTTGTCGAAGCGTCGGTGCGTTCTGTCGCTCTGCCACCGGCAACTTGCCGCTTCGCAGTGTCAATGCATAAACGTTCTGCGTCATTTGTATCTTCGTAACCTGCCAGTCTGCTGTATATCGATTGTCTGAGCAACGCAATAATGCCGTGCTGAGTATTCTTGTCTCTTCTGTTGTCGTAGAAATCAGATCCAATCATGGTCGTCAGTCCGAGTGCTTCATCAAGCTCTCGATAAGCAAGTAATCCTGCATCGCTGGTTACCTTCGTCCCGTGAAATTCGAGCTTCAATCTACGGTCAAAATCGAGACTCAAAGCGTTCCTGCATCTTTCACCCATAGGATTCTCCCACTTAGAATAGTCAAAACTGGCTTGAATGGTCTTAATAGGTTCTGTACTATTAAATTCCAGTCTAATTGTCACCCCTTATTTGGGAAATCTGGTCTTATTATTGTTGTCACACGGGAAATCGGCCGAAAAGTGGAGGTAAAAAGAGGCTTGCAAGTAACGCCTTAAGATATAGAAATACTATCTTGCGGTCTTTCTTGACTGCCGGCAGAATTCACTCATCAAAGCCATTGCCTTATTCAATCTTTCAGGCGAGCCGTCCATTTTGGCATAGGCGTCAACGAGTTCCAGCAGTTCAGGGTCCGGTTCAACCTGCCCGTAATGATGGGCCACGTTGACAATGGCTGCATCAAGGCCATACTCCATCGCTTTTGCAGCATACGCCCTGCATATCCCAATCTTTCTGCCCGGCAAATCACGGACGCAGTTACTTATACCGAGTGAGCAGCGTACTCCTTTCATTACCGGGTCGTTCTTAATTTTCTTTATTGTCTCGAATGCCCGGTAGGTATAGCCCGGAACATTCGGCTCCATCGGCATATCTATCGCCAACGGAAATACGGTCGAATCGAAAAAAATCTCACCCGGCTTAAAACCGTATTCGCCCACCGCCTTTTCAAATATCTGCTTTGCCAGACCGTAAAGCTCGTCAACCGAGTGCGAACCACCTGAGCCGATGGATATATTTTCGCTAACCAAAAGGCCTATGAAGGCATAGTCAAAAGCTTGCTTCAGGGGCAGGATATTATCCATCGTGTATACTTTGACTGAGTTTATAAGTGGCTGCTTGACCTCCTTGTCGGTATTATACCATTCTTTGAGCCCGGCTATCAGCACATTATCGTTACTGCTGTCGATACAAATAGGCACACCATTACCCCATTTGCGCACCATCCTGACATATTCGACCATCATATCAACAGTAACCTGCGGCTCATCCTCGCCAAAGGCATCGAGATTTACTGCTATGTAATCAGCACCTTCGGCTGCCTGTGATTCAATCAGACTCTTGATATGATCCAGCGGTTCGCTCGGAGATGAATAAGCATCAGTGCCGAGTTCCATCAGCTTCGCCATTTCTTTACGGGTTTTCGGGATTGAAGCATGGATTGATTCGCCAATTGTAATCAGAGAATGTTTCAAATTATTATCCTTTCTAATACATATATCAGGTGACTGATTGTACAGGGCCATAAGTTTTTATCAAGCGACAATAATCATTTCTTCAAAGCATGACAAAAAGTGATCCGACATTAGTTTTTTATTTTTTTCCGGTTTTGTTTTTTATGTTTTTTTCAATTCATTATCTGTCCAAAACTATTTATGACCTGTATTTACAAAGACTTATAGATTGCTGGTGTTTTTTCGCGCATTTTACCCTGGGAAAATATCCGGCTTATGACAGGTCCATCGTTGTGGACAACCTGTTGATAACTTCGCTGCCGTGTTTGGACTTTGTCTTTGGTGTTGGCTGCCTCAAGACCGGAAATCTACGTCGTCCGTTGATTCCGGTAACCGAATCCAGGCAAGAACGGGAGTTGGTTAGATATAAGCTGTTTATTTCAAACAACTTACGCTTGATAATGGAGGCCGCTTGTCGCTGAGGTCTCTTTTGTCTTATTTAATAACAAACTTTATGCCAAAACTCCATGTATTCTGTGGGATTTTGTAATAAATTTGTACCATTAGTGGATAATTCGTAGAAAACCTCACCTTAAGGAACAAAAAAACGAATATAAATTCCTTCGGAAGTATTTGTCATTGGTGGCAGCGATTGTCTCTTAATTTCTGATATTATCTCTTCTTATAAGCTTCACCTTGCTTATAGCAAGCGCCATATCACCACCCAAAACAGCAATACGAAAATCAACTCCATTGCATCGATTCATAAAGCGACATTGCGGCAGCGTAAAACTTACTGTTTTCCATTTTTTGCTTCCATCAACTGCAATATTTCCAACAGGCCGAAAAGCACCTTCACCCGGACCTGTTTTGGGATTAGTGTTGTCATATTCCAGATGGAAGGACGAGCATCCTACATCCCGATAAGTTACCGATACCGACACCGTCTGGTCGAACAATTCATAAGCAAATGTGTCATCCACATTGAAGTAAATGTAACGGTTTGTGCCCGGCTCTGGATTCGAAGCGGAGACAACAGCTTTTACATTTCCGAACTTTTCTGCTTTCCAGACACCATCGCCGCTGCTTGGGCGAAGTTGAAGACCTTTGGATTGGCCCGGCTCCCAGGTGACAGAATTGGCATCACAATACTGACCGGGGAGTTTGAGCCTTGTTTTTGTCCGCCACATATCTGAAAAAAGACGCGTCAGGACGATGTAGCTTTGACCGTACTCGCGGGAATCGGCTATGTCCGTACCTTCGTGCCATTCGTTCCATGTCTCGACGTGCACCATCCACGGCCTGTGTGCCGGGTTGAGCTGCAGCACCTTTGACCATCGATCAATATATGTTTTACCATCGAGCCGCTCGACTATAAGCTCTGTTCTGCCCGGCACTGCGCTGTGGTCATACCCCGGCCCGAGAGAAACGGTCTGCCTGTAAATAAGCGGCCCATTGACGGCTCCGCCCCAGGAATATGTTGCATCGGCTTCGCCCAGCCAGCCCGGCTGTTTGACCAGGAATATCTCCGAACCGAAGTCCTTTTTGAATCTGTCTCTTACGTAATCAAGCTGTTTTGGACCCTGCTTTTTTGCAAAGCCGGCCGAATACAAAAAAACAATCGGTTTGCCGTCCACGCGCGCCCATTTCGAAGGTGGAATCAGACTGAAAAAGTCACGTATTGCCGTATAGAACCACTCTTTGCCAAAATCAGTCGACAAATCGACGTGATAACTTCTCCCATCCTTATTGAATCCGTTCCACAAAAGTATGGATGTATCATAAAACAGACCAATCGCAGGCGGCTGATGTCCTTCCTTCTCCAAAGCATCGTGTGCTTCCACTAAAGGCCCCAGACCGACAAAACTCCACCCATCATACTTTCCAGGCACACCCCAGAAGACCGGCATCAGGAAATCTATCCCAGCTTCAATCATATCCTGTAACTGCTGTTTATGCCAGGGGACCCGTTTATAGCTGATTCCATTCATATCAGCCGGGTGAGTTGTTAGTGCATCCGTACCGTCACTGTCAATAATATGACTTTTCGTGTCTATATCGTACCAGTAGAAATAGGTCGTTCCAACAACGGGCTGGCCCGATTTGTACGAATCAGCACTTTTGTGGTCTTTTGCCTCTAATGGGAAAAACTTGCCGGGAGGTTTTAGAGGCAGCTTATCATCTGCTGCAAGTATTCCGCAAAGTACACATAATAGCAGTACCGATACATATTTGCTTCTGAGGTTCATAGCCTCCTCCTTCATACAGTTAGTTAGTTGCTTTATTTCTGGAGTTTTATGCTCACGAGGTCAAAGATATCATAGAGTAATCCATCGGCGTGGGGACCATTGAGCAGGCTGAACCAGGTATAGACAATTCTGCCCCCATCTTTTAGCTCTGCATAAGCAGCAGCCTCCCCGAGGTACTTGCCCTCGCCATCATGCAGTTGCAGCAGGGGCGTGTGTTTAGTGTCCTTGCCCGCGAAGAGCGCCCGCCAGCGCAGGTCTCCCGACGTGGGAAACGGAAACTGCTCTGGTAAATGGCGTAGATTCCGCTGGGGCTGCACGAAATTGAGTTTCAAATCCTGTGGCGGCCTTTCCCATCCACCCTGAATGTTCAAGCCGAACCGTCCGCTATTGCTCACTACCTTGTTGTTTTCATCGTAGTAGAAAGGCCACGGAAGTCCGGGCAGTACCGCAAGGAAGCCGCCTGATTTCAGGTAACCGGCCAGCGCATCATCGACGTCGCCGGTTTTATTGACGGTCCTGCGATAATGTTCCCCGGAACAATACAGCAATACAGGGTATTTTTCGGGCGTAAGTTTTCCTTCCACAACGTCGTCCCACGATAGGATGTCCATCACCACGCCCAAATCCATAAGCCACCAGAAGGCCATCGAATCCGCGTTCGGCAGGACGCCGATGCGCAGATTCTCGAATTTTTTCAGCAATTTGGATTGTTCTTCGCTGGACATGCCTTTTCGGGCCACCTGCTGATGAACGCCGCGTTTTTTGGCCTTGAATTGCCTGGCGTATCTGCCCGTAAGCTCAAGATACTCGTGCTTGTACTCCACGGATGGCTCGATTTCACTTCCCTCATGCCATTCGTTGAAGCTGGTAATCAGTATCCAGTGAGGGTCTGCCTTGATGGCCTCTTCCCATTGGGCGCGGTAAAGCTCGGTGTTGTAGCGCTCCACGGCAAGGCCCGGTTTGCGGATTTTCGTATCGCCATAGCCTGGAATCACCGTTATCGTACTAATCTTACCCGCCTGGTCTGCCAGTTGCACCCACGATTTGTATGTCTCAGCGGCCCACTTGCGTGCAGCGTCAGGTTTTTGTCCCTGCAGGGGACCTGCCGTGTTATAGGTATGAACACCGTCGAAAATACGGGCCGCACCATAGCTGAACTGGTCGCCGATTGTCGTAATCCCTCCCTTATATTTTTTATTGATAATCTGGATGGCCTTGAGCCAATCCGTCAGCCCAAGCTCCTGAAGTGTGCGTCCGTATATAAATACCACCGGCTTACCGTTGACCTTGAGGTGAGCGGGATGCTTACCGTATTTATCGAGCACCTTGACGATATCATTGGCGGCCGACTCGGCCGTCTGCGGCCTTGGAACTGTTTCGTAGTATATACAGGCGGTAAGCCCGTGTCGCCGGCAGCTATCGAGAATCTTGTCCATCGCCCGATTGCAGTAGCTATTGTGGCCCCACCAGCTTACAATCAATGTATCTATCCCGGCTTGCTTAGCCCAACGGCAGTGCTGGTCAATCACCTTTGGGTCGTGCGAGTCGTAGGCGCCGATGATTGGGTAATGTGTGCTGGCCTGAATGTCTTTATTGGTCTCATCGATACGGCCCCAGTGTTGCGTCCTGCCAGCGCCGCCCGGCCCATCGGCCGTACCATACCACGGATAATAAAACGCTATGACCTTGCGGGAAACCACGCGATAATCCTGGCCAGCCTTCTCACGCAAGGATTCGGCTTTTAACATCGTACCGGATTGCAACACCATCGCCAGGGTAATAAGCAAAAATGTAAAAATACTGATGCGGTTACTTCTGTGCATGAATAGTCTCCTTTACCTCGTAAATTAATTGCCTAAAAGGTTACTTCCTGAAAGCGGTAATTTTCTCTTTTAGTGCCCGGCAGGCCGCCGTTGGGTCTTTGGCTTGGGTCACTGCAGAACAGACTGATATACATTGGGCGCCGGCCCTCAAAACCTGCTTTACATTGTCCGGCGTAATACCGCCGATAGCAACGTGACCGATGCCGGTCTCGACAAGTTTCTCTAAACCCTGCTTGACATAATCCAGACCGACAGCCGGGACACCTGGCTTGGTGGGCGTGAGAAAAACCAGCCCCAGACTTACGTATGTTGGCGCCTCCTTACAGGTGGCCTCAAGCTCCTTTAGTGAATGTGTGCTCTTTCCTATAATTAACGGAGCCAACTGGAGCTTACGAACTTGCTCAACGGGCAGGTCATTTTGCCCGAGGTGCACGCCATCCGCGCAGGCGGCGACCGCAATATCCGCCCGGTCGTTAATTATGCTCAGAATGCCTCCGTCTTTGCATATCTGTACAAACTCAACAGCCATAGCAAAAAGCTTATCATCCTCGGTATCCTTTGCCCGCAGTTGAATACAATCGGCACCACCGGCCACGCATTTATGGCTTAAAGAAATAACATCAGCAGGCAGACTGCTGGTGATTATCACATACAGCCGGACCTGTTTGAATTTCTCGGCCGGCTCGCTGAAGACAAAAATATCTTTCTCAAGTGTATAGGCGTCGTATCGCAATTTTTCTATTGTCTCGGCTGCGTCGGGATTTATCGCCTGTGTCACCTCGGCAAGTGTCCGCAGCGCCTCGGTTAAGCGTTTACAGCCGGCAGTAAAACTGTCGTGCAGGTCGGTGCGCAGAAGCTGTTTATCAACTTTTTGCCCGACTCCCACATCGCCGAGCGTATCCCTGCTTGCGATAAGCCGGCCGGCATCGAGTTTATCTACAGCCGCCGAAAGCTCGTGGCGAAGCTGCTTTGCACGCTCGCTCAGCGCAGCCGAATTCAAGGCGAATCGGCAATAGTCTTCGACTACCCGAATCGCTTCGCGCCCGCGATTGAAATTAGCATCGATAATTCTGTAAACGGCTTGCTCCATAGCGGCTATGATTATACGCCCTCAAACCGCTCTTGAGTAGCAAAAAAATCATAGCGATAATCTTAGTTTATAGATGATGTTAAGAAGGACTCGTTGAAATCTGTGTCGCGAGGCCGGCAGATTATTTCTTGACTTAAATCTTAGGAGCAATAGTATAGGATTTAGTATTGATTTTGAATAACTTATCAGGAACTGGTACAGAGCAAGTGTAACAGGAAAGGTAGAGCTATGGTTTGGCCAGGTGATGTCTTCGGTATAGTGTTGGCCGTTGTTTTGGGTGCGGCGATCGGTGTTGAGAGGGAATTCAGCGGTAAAGCGGCAGGACTTCGTACGAATATCTTAATCTGCCTCGGCGCAGCGGTCTTTACCATAATTTCCAAACGGATGGCCGGCGAAAACGACTCACTTACAAGAATAGCTGCTGGTGTCGTTACCGGCGTGGGTTTTCTTGGTGCCGGTGCCATCATCCAGGACAGAGGCGGCGTCCACGGCCTGACCACGGCGGCGACAATCTGGTTCATGGCATGTCTTGGGATGGCCTGCGGTGCAGGTTTGTACGAGCTGGCGGTTATATCGACTTTAATTGCGGTTTTCGTGCTGATTGGCCTTCGACTGATACACAGATCTTTAAGTCATTATATGGATAAAAACAAACCAAAAGATGTTTCCGACGAACCGGATTGAACTATCCCCATTTTTGTTATGGCAGTTTTGAACAGAACCGGGAGGAGCTTTATTATGCCTATTGTTAAACACGGTAAAATTATGACAAGATTTTGTATCACGCCGGTAAACCCCAGGATGTTGCCTGTACTGTTTGGGATTATGGTGATTATTATGTTGCCGGCCGGAGTCTGCGGAGCATCGGTCGTGGAATGGGACTTCAGTAAAGATACCCACGGCTGGACGGGAAATGGCAGAGTGGAAAACCTGCGTTCCTCGGCCGAGGGTCTGATTGTCAAATCAACGGGAGAAGATCCGTGGATAGAAGGCCCAGCCGT
>Ga0224495_10001231_pt1 | contig 18456 bp, 12 predicted proteins | sample SF_Jul11_sed_USG_FD_168128 | JGI IMG/M metagenome (GOLD analysis project Ga0224495, IMG submission 168128) | Sediment microbial communities from San Francisco Bay, California, United States - SF_Jul11_sed_USGS_4_1 | ecosystem: Environmental > Aquatic > Marine > Sediment | place: USA: California... | reverse complement strand
GCAATCTCGATCAGATCGTGATCCTTGAGGGCATGGGGCGCGGTACCGATTGTCTGCCCGTTGACGGTCGGCGCATTGGCACCCTCGACATGGGTGATGAAATAGCCTTGCGGGCGCCGGGTGAGCACCGCGACCTGCACGCCCGGCTTTCCCAGGGTGGTCAGCGGCTTGCTCAACTCCAACTCCTTACCGGCATTACCGCCCGATAGGATCTGGATTGCCCCCAGGGGCTGCGCCGCCCGCGGTGCCGCGGCCGCGGCCGGCGCGGCGGCAGCGGGATTCGCCGCCGCGGCAGGACTTGCCGCCGCGGCGCCGGGCTGCTGTGCGGCCTGCTGGGCGGCCTTCATCGCGGCGGGGCGCAAAACCATCGTCTTCTCGAAATCCGCAGCCGCAGCCGAAACCTGCTGACCGCCCTCGGCCATGTATTTGAGCTTGTACTTGCCCAACTCGACAACGTCATTGTTCTGCAGGAAGTGCTTCTTCACCTGGTTGCCGTTCACCAGGGTGCCGTTGGTGCTGCCGAGATCCTCGAGGAAGGAGTCGTTCATGATCGTCACGATCACGGCATGTTCGCCACTCACGGCCAGATTGTCGATCTGGATGTCGTTATGCGGTTTGCGGCCAATGGTGGTGCGCTCCTTTGACAAGGGGATCTCCTTGAGCACCAATCCATCCATGCTGAGAATCAATTTCGCCATAGCCGACCCCTAGGGGTTTATTTTAACCACGCAAAAAACTTCGACACGACGCCACGGTTTGCGGGGTATTCCCGCAAAATGCGCACGAGTATAACCGAAACGTTATCGCGCCCCCCGTTGTCGTTCGCCATCTGCACCAACTGTTGTACGGCGAGCTTCAGGTTCGCCCCCAACGCCTGGACCGTCAGCCCGATATCGTCGTCAGTCACCATATCGCACAAACCGTCCGAACAAAGCAAGTAAACATCCCCGGGTTTGGCGTCGTAATCGTGAATTTCTGGCTCTACGGTAGGGTCGATTCCCAGCGCCCGTGTGACCAAGTTCTTATGCTGGGCGTGCTTGGCCTGTTCGCGGGTGATCAGGCCAGAATCGATCTGCTCCTGTAAAAGAGAGTGATCGCGCGTGACCTGCATAAACACACCATCGCGCAGCCGGTAAACGCGCGAGTCACCAATGTGCGCCACCATGACCCGGTTGTCGTAGAACAGGCACAGGACAAGCGTCGTACCCATCCCGGCATACTGGGGCTGGCTCTGCGCCGCCTGATAAATTGACGTGTTCGCCTTGAGAACCTGCTCGCGCACCAGATTCTCGGTGGCTGCCCTCCGATCTTCATCCTCCTTGGCGTGCCCCGCCGCCGCTGCCAGGGCACGTGCGACCTCGGTGGTAATCACGGTCGTAGCAATCCCGCTGGCCACCTCTCCGGCGTTATACCCGCCCATCCCGTCCGCGAGCACAACCAGACCGTTCGCCGCGTCTGCAGCGATCGAGTCTTCGTTATGCGCACGCACGATACCGGGGTCGGTACAGGTCGCGATATCAAAAGCTTGCTTCAAATCCATTGATATTCCAGAAGTTCACAGCTCGAAATCTACGTCCTTGCCCGCGCCGGGCGCCGGCGCCGCCGCGCCCGGCGCGGGAGTCGTACCGCCCACCGCCATCCGCAATTCGCGCGCGAATTCGTCGCCGCTCTGGTAGCGCTCGGCCGGATCCTTCGCCAGTGCCCTGTCGAGAAAGGCCACCAACCCATGCGGAATTGCCGGGTTGACGGAAAGAATATCCATCGGCGATTCGTTGGCAATCTTGAACATCAGCTGCGCCATCGATTCGCCCTCGAATGGCAATCTCCCGGTCAGCAACTGGTACAGACTAACCGCCAGCGAAAACAGATCCGATCGCCCCTCGACCTTCTTGCCTGCGAGCTGCTCAGGAGACATGAACGACGGCGTACCCAGGACCATGCCAGTCTTGGTCTTGGAACTATCGGTAAGACGTGCGATTCCGAAATCGGTGACCTTCACCGTGTCGGTCTCGGGGTCATACATCATGTTGGCGGGTTTGATGTCGCGGTGCACCACATTTTGTTTGTGCGCATAGCCCAGCGCCTCGGCGACGCGCACCACAACCGATATCGCCCTGTCCTGGGGCAGCAGATTGCCGGCCTTGGTGAAGGGCACAAGGTCCCCCCCCTTCAGCAGTTCCATCGCGATATAGCAGAGATCGTGCTCCTCTCCCGCGTCGTATATCGTGACGATATTCGGATGCGACAAACGCCCGGCGGTCTCCGCTTCGCGGAAGAACCGCTCCTTGACCTCGGTGAGTTCGTCTGCTTCGAACTCCTGCGACAATGCCATCGTCTTGATCGCGACCACACGCCCGATCTTGGGATCCTTGCCCAGGTAAACGACCCCCATTGCTCCTTTGCCCAGCTCCTTTTCGACCTGGTAGCGGCCAAGCATCGGTTTTTCGACCGCCCCGCCCTCGCCCAGGATGCTGGTATTGGTGCGTCCCGACGAGGTGCCGCCGCCCAGCATCACCGTTTCCGAAAGCTGCTTGGCGCGCGAGAGCTTTTGTTCCACATCGCGAAACTTCGGGTTGAACTGGTGCATGTGGCGAAACACCGTCTCCGCCTTGTTGAACTGCCTCTTGCGCTCGAAATCCAGTGCCAGGTTGTACATGTTCTCCATCACCGGATCCGAAAGCGGTACCAGGCGAAACTTGTCCCATGCCATGTCGAGCTGGCCCTGCCCCTGATACGCCAGGCCGAGCATGCGATTCGATTCCGCCGAATTCTCGTCGGACTTGACCTTGGCCCGTTCGGTCATGATGAATCGCTTGGTCACCAGCGCCAGATGACCGATCAGAAGAAGTGAAGCAGGCACCATCACCTGCACCCAGGTGGCGCGTACCGTCATCAGGACGAAATGCATGCCAATCAGCACGACGAAGCTGCCGCCGGTTGCAATGGCAGCAGGCCCCGCGCCAAGCCGCGGCAGCAGTACGATCAGATATACCGCCACCAGCAAGAACAACACCTTCTCGAGGATCCAGGCCCAGGTCGGCGCAACGAAGAAATGTTCCTGCAGAATCGACGAAACCGAATGCGCGAGCGTGACCACCGGCGGCATCGCCGGCGAGATCGGCGTCACCGAATTGGTCCCCACTCCGGCGGCAGTCGGCCCGATCAGCACGATCTTGTCGCGATATTTTTCGGCCGGAATCTTGCCGCTCAACACGTCGTAGAAGGAGTCGACCTGGAAGGCAGGCTTGCCGTCGCGGTCCTTGTAGAAATAGGTATGCATCTGCAACGCGGGATCGGTACCGATGCGCAGCTTGCCGACGGACACCCCTGTTCCCAGGTTCACCGAAATATCGCCCGGCCCCAGATTGAGGCTGCGCGCGGCAATCATCATCGACAGCGACGGATAGTGCTGATCGAAATACTGGAGGACCAGCGGCTCGGTACGCACTCCGCCGTCGACATCGGGATTGACGTTCAGGTGTCCGAGCGACAGTGCCGCGCGGCCGATTGAATCGATTGGGATCTGCGCCGCCGATGTCGGTATCGGATAGGCATCGGGATTGCCGCGAATATTGGTAATCGCGTTCTTCGTCGCGTACTCGGGCAGCGGATGGTCAGGTTTTCCGCGCGGCTCGCCCAGGACAAACAGCATCGGAAGCAATAGCCGCGCCGACTTGGTGTAGCTTTCGGCGAGCTTGCGGTCGGGGTCGAGCGCCTGCTCGGCCTCGCGCAGCAGGTCCATGAAGCGGCCAAGCTCGCCCGCAGCGGCGGGAGCATCCTTGCCGCCGGCAAGCTCGATCAACTTGGTAATGTATTGATACCCGGGGTCAACCTGCGCCTCGCTGAAAAACACGGTATTCGCGATCACCTTGGCGTTGGCGCCGGTGAGGAGGTCCGCCATGCGCGCATGGACCTCGCGCGACCAGGGCCACCGGCCGATGTTCGCGATGCTCGTATCGTCAATGGCGATCACCGCAACGCGTTCGGACGGAACCTGGGAACTGGCACGCACCCCCATGTCGTAGGCCTTGCGTTCCAGGCTTTGCAGAAGATCGCTGCCCGCGGCGAAGGACAGTAGAAGCGCGACTGCCAGCCCAAGGAACCAATCGGTCTTCCAAAAATTGGATTTCAAGACTTCTTCCTGTTCTCTCGCTATACCCGCGACAAGGGCGAAAATTCTACGCTAAGGGCAATCCATTACGGCAATTCCCCGGCACAACACAATAGGACGCGCAGCCGACCCAAGCGCGCCGAGCACCTACTCGGGGATCGAGCCGCGCCAAAGAAGAATCCGCATGCATGCTCCGGCACCGCGCCAGGACACGCCACCCGCCTTTATAACCCCCACAAAACAGGTGCCTAAGCCGCATTCTTACAGTCATATGTAAGATGCGTCAAATATTTAAACCAATCTGGGCCGGCTTGGGTCCGAAATAAGTCGCCCCGCTAGCTCGCGGGCAGGTTTGCGGAGTGAATTGCCCCAGGAATCCGCAGAAAAACTGCTTGCCCCCTGGCGCATCGACCGGAGTCGACGGCCCCGAAAACGGGGATATCTCCAAGGAGCGAACGACACGCGCAGGAATTCGGCACAGAGCCACTCTCCCGGAACGGATGCCCGACAAAGGGGAACGCGCGTGGGCGCCCCTGCGGCGACGGGCCTGGATGCCTGCCTAGCCCCCGAGCAGCATCCCTGATTTGATCAGACCGCTCGCAATGAGTTCGGACGCCGCCAGCTTCTTTCCATCCCCCAGTTTGGCGCGCAACACCTCGATGCGCCCGCCCTGCGCGGTTACCTGGAAACTCTTCTCGGCGACCTCGACCACCTCGCCGATCTTTCCTTTGACCGCGCCGAAGGTACGCACCGAATGCTTGCGCGCGTCGAAGATCTGGATTTCCTTGCCCTCAAGACTGCTCCACGCTCCCGGCGCCGGATTGCAGGCCCGGATCAGGTTATAGACGACGTCCACGTGGTTGGCCCAGTTAATCCTTGCCTCCCCTTTCCTGAACCACCCTTCATAGGTCGCCTGCGACTCGTCCTGGACGATTTCGCGTTGCCTGCCAGCCACCACCAGATCCGCCGCCTCGAGCATGGCAGCGACCCCCAGCGGAAAGAGACGGTCGAAGTACACCGTACCGAGCGTGTCATCGGGCCCGATGGGGGTTTCCTTTTGCAGGATCACCGGCCCTTCATCGAGGCCGTCGGTGGGCCTGAAGATCGTCAAACCCGTCTTCGCATCGCCGCGCGAAATGGGCCAGTTGATCGATGAGGGTCCCCGGTATCTCGGCAGCAGCGAGGGATGAAATTGAATCGTGCCATGCCGTGGAATCTTGACGAACTCCTGGGGCGCGAATTGGAGCACAAAGGCCATGATCCCGATATCGGCACCCAGCGCTTTCATTGCTGCCATCGCGTCATCCCCCTTCAACGATGGAAACTGAAAGACTTTTATGCCCTTTTCCTGCGCGGCGACCTTGAGGGCGTCGGCTTTCGCGCCGGGTTTCTCGGGTGCGCAAAACACTCCCGCCACCACATCGCCCCGCGCTAGAAACGCCTCAAGGACGGCTTTGCCGAAATCCTGCTGGCCCACGATCGCGATTTTCATAGTTTGCGTCCCTTGGCGTGTCTACTTGGCCTTGGTCTTAGGCGGCGCGCTGAAAGCGCCCGCTCCCTTCAGATCAGAAATCTTCGCCTCATCGTAGCCGAGCACCTGTTTCAAAACTTCGTCGGTATGCTCGCCAAGCAGCGGCGAGCGCTCGATTTTCGCCGGCGATGCAGAAAGCTTGATCGGCATGCCGACGTTCCACCATTTGCCGCGTTGAGGGTGATCGAGTTCGACATACATCTCGCGCCCGCGGATGTGTTCGTCGTTGGCGAGATCTTCCGTACTCATGATCGGCCCGCAGGGCACGTCGAGCGGGTTGAGTATTTCCATGAACTCTCGCTTGGTATATTTTTCGGCGAACTTGTTGATCAGCGTCCACATCAACTGCTGGTTCTTGCGCCGCTCGCCGATCGTTGCAAAGTGCGGGTCGGTCGCGAGTTCCGGCATGCCGATGTCTGGTCCGATGCGTTTCGCGAGCGCATTCCATACGGCCTCCTGCACCACGATATAGAGCCAGTCGTTTGCGCCATGCGGCTTGCAGTGAATGGCGTTTCCCAGTTGGCCGCCGCCCGAGTCGTTGCCCGCGCGCGGCACGTCGCCCATGCCCTTGTAGGTCGGCACCGAATACTCGGGCAGATCACCCCGGGTCAGTCGCTGGTGATCGCGAAACTTGACACGACACAGGTTCATCACGCCATCCATCATCGCCACCTCGACATACTGGCCCTCGCCGGTGCGCTGCGCCTGATGCAGTGCCGCAAGCAGGCCGATCGCGAGATGCAGCCCGGTGCCCGAGTCGCCGATCTGCGCGCCCGTAACGAACGGCGGCCCATCGGGTATGCCAGTAGTGCTCATCGCACCGCCCATTGCCTGCGCCACATTCTCGTAGGCCTTGAACTCCGCATACGGACCGGTCGAACCGAATCCCTTGATCGACCCCATCACGATACGCGGATTGATCTCGTGGATCTTCTCCCACGTAAACCCGAACCGGTCGAGCACGCCCGGGCCGAAGTTTTCCATGATGATGTCGCATTTCTTCAACAGGTCGACGAACACCGCCTTGCCCTCGGCCGACTTCATGTTCACCGTGATCGAGCGCTTGTTGCAGTTGAGCATCGTGAAATACAGGCTGTCGGCATTCGGCACGTCGCGCAGTTGGGCGCGCGTCGCGTCGCCTTGCGGGTTTTCGAACTTGATCACGTCGGCCCCCATCCAGGCGAGCAACTGGGAGCAGGTCGGTCCTGCCTGCACGTGAGTCATGTCGAGAATTCGTACGTCCTTGAGTGCTTCCATTCTGATCTCCAAGAATTCATCGGTGGAGGCGGGGCGACCTGCCCCGGCTCACCGGGTCGACCTATTTTTTCTTTACGCTTTGCGGATTCAGGCTCGTGATGCGGCCGCTTTCGGTGCCGGCGGTTTCATCGATGACGGCATTGACGAGCGTGGGTTTGCGCGAGCGCAGGGCTTGTTCCATTGCGTTACGCAATTCGACCGGGGTCGTGGCGTGTACGCCCACGCCACCGAAGGCCTCCATCAACTTGTCATAGCGTGCGCCTTTGACGAACACGGTCGGTGCCACGTCCGTTCCTCCCGCGGGGTTGACGTCGGTGCCACCGTAGACGCCATTGTTATTGAAGACCACCACGCACACGGGCAGGTTATAGCGGCAGATGGTTTCGACTTCCATCCCGGAAAAACCGAAGGCGCTGTCGCCCTCGATGGCGATTACCGGTTGTCCGCTCACCACCGCAGCCGCGACGGAAAAGCCCATGCCGATGCCCATGATGCCCCAGGTGCCGACGTCCAGTCTCTTTCTCGGCCGGTACATGTCGACAATGCTACGGGTAAAGTCCAGCGCATTGGCGCCTTCGTTGACGAGGATGGCCTCCGGATTGGCCTTGACGATATCGCGCACCACGTTCAGCGCGCTGTGAAAATTCATCGGCATCGGATTCTTGGCCAGAGTCTCGGCCATCTTGGCGACGTTCTTGTTCTTGCGCTCGGCAATCGCGGCGAGCCACTCGGTCGGCGGCTTGGCCCAGGTCGAACCCGCGCTGGTGCTGATCGCGGCGAGCAGCGCCGACACGCAGGAGCCGACGTCTCCGACCAGCGGCGCGTCGATGCGCACGTTGCTGTCGGCCTCCTGCGGCGAGATATCAATCTGGATGAACTTCTGCCCTCCCCAGTCCTTGTGGGTCCTGCCGCCCCAGGTCTTGCCCTTGCCGTGCGAGAGCAGCCAGTTCAGGCGGGCACCGACCAGCATCACCACGTCGGCCTCGGGCAGCACGAACGAGCGCGCAGCGGATACGCACTGCTCGTGCGTGTCGGGCAAAAGGCCCTTCGCCATGGACATGGGCAGATAGGGAATGCCGGTCTTCTCGATGAAGGAGCGAATATCGGCATCGGCTTGGGCGTAGGCGGCTCCCTTGCCCAGCACAATCAGCGGCTTCTTCGCGCCCTTGAGCAGGTCGACGGCGCGCTTGACGGCCTCCGACCCCGGGATCTGCTTCGGCGCCGGATCGACGACCCGGATCAGGGACCTCTTGCCGGCCTCGGCATCCATGGTCTGCGCAAACAGCTTCGCCGGCAGATCGAGGTAGACCCCGCCCGGACGGCCTGAGACCGCGGCACGGATGGCACGTGCGATCCCCACCCCGATATCCTCCGCGTGCAGAACGCGGAAGGCCGCCTTGCACAAGGGCTTGGCGATCGCGAGTTGGTCCATCTCTTCGTAGTCACCCTGCTGCAGGTCGACGATCTCGCGCTCGCTGGAACCGCTGATGAGAATCATCGGAAAGCAGTTGGTAGTCGCGTTGGTCAGCGCGGTCAGACCATTGAGGAATCCGGGGGCCGACACGGTCAGGCAGATGCCAGGCTTTTGCGTCAGGTACCCGGCGATGGCGGCGGCGTTGCCGGCGTTTTGCTCATGGCGGAAGGAAATCACACGCAGGCCCTCGGCCTGCGCCTTGCGGGCGAAGTCGGTGATCGGAATACCGGGTAGACCGAAGATCGTATCGATGCCGTTGAGTTTGAGGGCCTCGATGACCAGGTGAAAGCCGTCGGTCACTACCGCTGATTGTGCATCGGTTGTCATACAGGGACGCCTCGCATTCTCGCCATCAACCAAAATGTACCTTTTCAAGCTGCGTCGGTTTCGGTGGCGGTCGTTCCCCGCGCAGCCCGGAGTGGCCGTAATGTTAGAGACGAGCCCCCGCAGAGGGCCTTGACTGCGGTCAATATTTCCTTCGGCGCTCGGCCCGCGCCGCCGGGGAACGCCCGGACGCCCGATCAATCCAGCCCCTCCAATCGTCTAGAATCGTGCCCTCACGACTGTCGCTCCTGATTGTCACCTATCATGGCGTCCCCGATGGCGCAGCTTCATAATCATCCGCAAAGAACCACGCTGCGCGTGCAACTACGGCGCAACGTGGTGCTGCAGGACATGACCGCAGAGCAGTGGCAGGAGTTGGCCCCCCTGCTTACCATCATCGAGTATCGCAAGAGCGATCTTCTGGTGCGCCAGGGCGACGAACAAATGGAGCAGTTCTTCATTGTGGACGGCATGCTCAAGCGCGTGGTGACCAATTCGGAAGGTCACGAAATGGTGCTGCGTTTCGCCGCTGAATCCGAAATGGACACGTCTTACGCAGCCTGGCGCCTGCGCACACCCATTCCCTACAGCATCGTCGCGGTGACCAAGGTCCGCGCCGCAAAACTCCCGATGCCGCAATGGGTGGCATTTCTCGATCGCCACGTCGAGATCAAGTTGCGCTTCGAGTACGAAGTGATGAAGTTGATGTCCGAGGTGATGGCGCACACCATCACACTTCACCTGCTCGATGCGCCGGGTCGGCTGCTGCGCTTCCAGCGCAAACATCCGGAACTCGCGGACCGAATCCCGAAGAAGGAACTCGCGGCGTACCTCAATCTCACCCCCGAAACTCTCTCCCGCCTGAAACAAAAGCTCGGATCGCTCTGAAGCAACCCGAACTGATCCGCTTCAACGGCGGCGCAGACTGCGCCAGCTCCAGGACAGCAACGGCCACAACAGCATCAGGAGCGCCAGCCCGGTGATCGACCCGACCAGTCCGTTCGAAAAGAACACCCCCATATCGCCCTGCGACATCAGCGTTGCCTGGCGAAATGACGATTCGGCGCGATCGCCCAGCACGATCGCCAGCACCATCGGCGCGAGCGGATAGGAAAGCTTCTTGAACATATAGCCGGCGACACCGAAGGTCACCATCATCCATACATCGAACATCGAGTTGTGCACGGTATAGGCGCCGATCGCGCACACAACAATAATGACCGGCGCGATCACGGAGAACGGAATCCGCAGGATCGCGGCAAATAGCGGAACGCAGGTGAGCACGACGATCAGTCCGGCGATATTGCCGAGATACATGCTCGCGATCAACCCCCAGACGAAATCCTTCTGCTCGACAAACAGCAGCGGTCCGGGCTGCAGGCCCCAGATCAGCAAACCACCGAGCAGTACCGCTGCGGTCGGAGAGCCGGGCACGCCAAGCGTGAGCATCGGCAGCAGCGCCGAGGTTCCCGCGGCGTGCGCCGCGGTCTCCGGCGCCACCACCCCCTCGACCATCCCCTTGCCGAACTTCTCTCCGTCGGAAGAGAAGCGGCGCGCAACGCCGTAACTCATGAACGACGCGGGCGTCGCACCTCCCGGAACGATCCCCATGAAGCACCCGACCGCCGACGAGCGCAACGAAGTAAGCCAGTAGCGCGGCAACTCCTTCCACGTCTGGATGACCACGCTCAGCTCGATCTTCGCCGAAGCGCCCTTGAACGCGAGGCCTTCTTCGAGCGTCAGCAGAATCTCGCCGATACCGAACAGGCCGATCACGGCAATCAGGAAATCGAAGCCGTTGAGCATGTCGGTGAAACCAAAGGTCATCCGCAGGGTGCCGGTCACCGGGTCGGTACCGACCGCGGCGAGCGCGAAACCCATCATCATCGACGCGAGGGTCTTGAACACCGGCTCCTTGCTCATGCCGACAAAGGCGCAAAAGGTGAGCAGATAGACGGAGAAGAATTCCGGCGGACCGAAGGCAAGCGCGAAATTCGCCACTACCGGCGCAAGAAAGGTAATGACGATCACCGCCACCAGTGCGCCGACGAAGGACGAGGTGAATGCCGCGGTCAGCGCGGTCCCGGCGCGACCCTGCTGGGCGAGAGGATAGCCGTCGAAGGTCGTCGCGACCGACCAGGGCTCGCCCGGTATGTTGAACAGGATCGAGGTAATCGCCCCGCCGAACAACGCGCCCCAGTAAATGCACGACAAGAGAATGATCGCCGAGGTCGTGCCGCCGGGTGATTGGGCCATCGAAAACGTCAAGGGCAGGAGAATCGCCACCCCGTTCGCGCCGCCCAGCCCGGGCAGTACTCCGATGATGACGCCAAGCACCACGCCGACGAACATCAGCCCGAGATTCTTCAGGCTGAGCGCGATGGCAAATCCGTGCATCAGGGATTGAATTTCGTCCATGTCGGTGCCGCCTCAGTCCAGTCCGAGCAGTATTTCGAGCGGTCCCTTGGGAAGCGGGACTTTGAACCACATCTCGAAAATCACGAAAAACGCCACCGCCACACCAACCGCCACCAGGCCGAGCTTCCACCACGCGTACTTACCGAGCCAGCGCATGAAAAAAGCAATGAACAGCGCCGAGGACAGATAGATGCCGAGCCACTCTATCAGCGCAACGTAGATCGCAGAGGGCACCAGCACCGCGAGCACCATGCGCAATTGCGCCGTCTCGACGAACACCGGATTGTAGGGACCCCGCAAACGGATGCCGCGGAAAAAATTGACCGCCGAGGAGGCACACACCAGCACGCCCAGATAGAAGGGAAAGTACCCGGACTGCGGGCCGTCATCTCCCCATTGGACTCCCAGCCTCAGGCTGTCGTATATCACCACCGCGCCGAGAAAGATGAACAATCCCGCGACGACCAGTTCAGCCGATCTCACGCGGGGCGCGGCGCGTTCTTCCTGTTCGTCAGACACCTTGTAGCCTCCTCCCCCAACTGCAATCGCAAAGCAAGGGGTGCACTCCTTGCTTGTGCCGCATCAGTGCCTCTCGCCGAAGATATCGCGAGCAGCTCCGACCTCCAACACTACCCCGGTTCCGGCGCATTGCGGCGCCGGAACGGGCGTCGATTACTTCTTCGCATCGCCTATGAAACCGGCCTCGCGCATCAGCTTGACGTGACGCGTTTCCTCGCGTGCAACCCAGTCGGCGAACTGCTTGCCTTCCATCGAAGTGACGTTGAACGCGCCTTTTTCCATGAGCGCCTTCCACTCCGGTGTCTCGCGCACCTTGCGGAGCACGCCAGCGAAATAATCGACCTGCTCCTGCTGCACGCCCCCCGCCATGAAGATTCCGCGCAGCATCACATAATCGACGTCGAGGCCCTGCTCCTTGCAGGTCGGAATGTCCGCCCAGGACATCGTGGCGGTCACCTTCTCCTTGTACGGCATCCGCTCGCTGTCGAAGACGCATAGTGGCCGCAGTTTGCCGGCGCGCCACTGGGCAACCGCCTCGATCGGATTATTGACCGTCGAGTCGATATGCTTGCCGACCAGTTGCACCGCCACGGCACCGCCGCCCTTGAACGGGATATAGATGAACTTCGTACCCGTCGCCTTCTCCAATGCGACGGTAATGATCTGGTCTTCCTGCTTGGAACCGGTCCCGCCCATCTTGAACTTGCTCGGACCCGCCTTCTTCACGGCTTCGAGGAAATCCTTCGATGTCTGGTATGGGGTGTCGGCATTGACCCACAGCACGAACTGGTCGAGCGCCATCATCTTGACCGGCGTCAGGTCGTGCCAATTGAAGGGAAGCGCGTTGGCGAGCGGCGTCGTAAAAAGATTGGACAGCGTGATGATGATCTTATGCGGATTGCCCTTTGCCCCCTTCATGTCCAGAAAGCCTTCCGCTCCGGCACCCCCCGACCGGTTGATGACCACCAGCGACTGACTCATCAGGTTGTGCTTGGCGATGATGCCCTGGATCGCACGCGCCATCTGATCGGCGCCTCCGCCCGTGCCGGCCGGAATGATGAATTCGACGGTCTTGGTCGGTTCCCACGCCTGTGACAAACCGGGCGCCGCCATCGATGCCAGCAATGCCAAACCCACCGCACGAACCACCCTGGAACTTACCGAACGTAAGACTGCATTTCCCATGAGATCCTCCTCCTGCAAAGGTTTCTACTTCTCCCCACCGTCACCTGCGATTGTCCACAGGTATCCGGTACCCACACCATGACCGCGATCAAGAATCCACGGTACCGCTTCCCGCAGCGCTGCTGCCATGACTACCCGCTCCCTGCTGCCGTCTCGCGAGCAGGAGTCCACTCGCCACCACGGCTCCCGCGCCGAGAACACCCGCGACCAATGCGAGGCTGGCGCCTCCGACCCAGGGCTTGCCATCGGCGGTGAACTGCACACCGAGCCCCGACAGCCATCCGGAGAGCGCCGGGTCGGTGACCACCATCTCACCCGCGACGAACCCGATCAGCGCGCCCCCGATCGTGATGATCACCGGGAAGCGCTCCATCAGGTGAAGCAGCAGCGTCGAGCCGACGATGACCAGCGGAATCGAGATCCCCAGGCCCAGGATCAAGAGCGTGGTGCTGCCGCCCGCCGCAGCGGCCACCGCAATCACGTTGTCCAGGCTCATCACCAGATCGGCGATCAATATGGTCTTGATCGCCGCCATCAGGTTGTCGCTCGCATCGACGCCGTTTTCGCCCTCCTCGGGAACAAGCAGCTTGATACCGATCCAGAATAGCAGCGCGCTGCCGACCAATTTCAGCCAATGCACTGCGAGCAGCTTCACCGCGAACAGGGTGAGGATGATCCGCATCACTATCGCCGCGGCCGAACCCCAGAATATCGCCTGCTTCTGCTGCCGAGCGGGCAGTGACCGCGCCGCGAGCGCGATCACCACAGCGTTGTCGCCCGATAGCACGATATTCACGCCGATGATCTTCAGCAAGCCGAGCCAAAACGCCTGCGTCAGCATTTCCTCCAGCACTTCACGCCTCCCCAACGCAACCCTGCGCCGATTCTAACCGCAACGCGTCGCGACGATGGCAACGCGCCCGGCGCTCCCGTGATAAACCACCATTCGCAGCGTGATCAAAACTTCGCCGCGTATCCTCGCCAAGTCGAGCCGAGGGCACGATCGGCCCGGCTCGCCTCCGTCCAATCAGAACAGCCCTACTACCTTACCGTCGACCAGATCGATCCTGTCCGCCGAGGGTACCTTGGGCAGGCCCGGCATGGTCATGATGTCGCCGCAGATCATGACGACAAATTCGGCGCCCGCCGCGAGCCGAACCTCGCGCACGTTCACGACGTGCCCGCTCGGCGCGCCGCGCAACTGCGCGTCGGTGGAAAACGAGGATTGGGTCTTCGCCACGCACACCGGATAGTGGCCATAGCCATCGTCCTGCAGGCGCTTGATCTGTGCGCGCACCTTGCTGTCGGCGGTTACGTCCGAGGCACGATATACTTTTTTCGCGATCTTCGAGATCTTTTCCCACAGCGTATCGGCGTCCTCGTAGACGAAGGTCGGTTTCGAGACCTGCTCGCACAGCGAAACGACGCTACGCGCCAACTCGGCAGCACCCTTGCCGCCGTCGCCCCAATGCGTCGCGAGCACGACGGGAACGCCCAGCTTCTTCATACGGGATTGTAGAAGATCGTGCTCGGCCTGCGTATCGAATGTAAACCGGTTGATCGAGACCACGCAGGGAATACCGTATACATTACGTACGTTGTCTACGTGGCGCTCCAGGTTCACCAACCCTTTTCCAGCGCGGCGAGATTCTCCTTGCCGACCTCCTTCACGTCCACGCCCCCGTGGTACTTGAGCGCGCGCATCGTGGCGACGATCACCGCTGCATTGGGTCGCAGGCCCGACTTGCGGCACTTGATGTCTAGAAACTTCTCCGCGCCGAGGTCCGCGCCGAAACCGGCCTCGGTCACCACGTAGTCGGCCATCTTCAGCGCCGATTGCGTGGCGATCACCGAATTGCAGCCGTGCGCGATATTCGCGAACGGCCCGCCGTGGATGAAGGCTGGATTGTTCTCCAGTGTCTGCACCAGGTTCGGCTTCAGCGCGTCCTTGAGCAGCACGGTCATCGCGCCGTGGGCATTGAGGTCGCGCGCCGTGACGGGCTTTTGCTCACGGGTATAGGCGACGACGATATTGCCCAGGCGCTTCTTCAGATCCTCGAGCGAGGTCGCGAGACAGAAGATCGCCATTACCTCTGAGGCGACGACGATGTCGAAGCCGTCCTCGCGCGGATAACCGTTGCCGGGGCCGCCGAGCGACACCACGATGTCGCGCAGCGCGCGGTCGTTCATGTCCATCACGCGCTTCCACTGAATGCGGCGCACGTCGATGCCAAGCGCATTGCCATGATGTATGTGGTTGTCGAGCATCGCGGCAAGCAGATTGTTCGCCAGCGCGATCGCGGAGAAATCCCCCGTGAAGTGCAGGTTGATGTCCTCCATCGGCACCACCTGCGCGTAGCCTCCCCCGGCCGCGCCGCCCTTGACGCCGAACACCGGCCCGAGCGACGGCTCGCGCAGGCAGATCAGCGCCTTCTTGCCGATGTGATTGAGCGCATCGCCGAGTCCCACGGTGGTGGTGGTCTTGCCCTCGCCCGCCGGAGTCGGACTGATCGCCGTGACCAGGATCAGCTTGCCGTCTTTCCTCCCCTTGAGCGTGTTCAGGTATTCAAGCGAGATCTTCGCCTTGAAGTGGCCATAGGGCTCGAGGTGATCCTCGCCGATGCCCAGCTTGTCCAGCGCCACTTTGGAAATGCGCTGCATGGTCGCAGCCTGTGCGATATCGATATCGGACGGCATGGATGTGTTCTCCGCGGTAAGTAATGTGGAATCGTTCTGATCGGGGGAGGTTGCGAACAAAGAAAGAATGGGCGGAATTCAGTCGCCGCATTCTGAAAGAAGATACGCGAACAGGGCCTTGACGAAGGTCAATGCCCCGGGCGCCACAGACCGGTCAGGAATCGCCGATCCCCGCGAGCACGCCCCCCTTCCCATAGCCCGGATGCGCCGGCGGCCTGCCGCCCTTCACCACCTTGATTGCGCAGTACTTGAACTCCGGAATCTTGCCGAAGGGGTCTAGCGCCGAGTTGGTGAGCAGGTTCGCGGCCGCTTCCTGAAAGGCGAAAGGGATGAACACCGCGCCGCGCGGCGTGCCCTCGTCAGCGCGCGCGTAGAGCGAGATCGCGCCGCGCCGTGAACTGACCGTGACGACCTCGCCCGGGCTAGAGCCAAGCGCGGCGAGGTCGAGCGGATGCATCAGCGCCACCGCTTCGGGCTCGATTGCATCGAGCACGCCGGAGCGTCGCGTCATCGCGCCGGTATGCCAATGTTCGAGCTGCCGCCCGGTGATCAGTACCATCGGGTAGTTGCGATCGGGACGCTCGGCGGCGGGTATCAGATCCGCCGGAACGAAGCGCCCTCGTCCCGTCGGAGTCGGAAAATGGGTCTGGAACACCACCGCCTGCCCTGCGTCGCCTTCATTCTCGCAGGGATAGGTGACCGACGAATCGCGTTCCAGGCGTTCCCAGGTGATGCCGCGCACCGAGTCCATGCCGCGGCGCATTTCATCCCATACCTCGCGCGGCCCGCTGTAGTTCCAGTCGAGTCCGAGGCCGCGCGCCAGGTCCTGGATGATGCGCAGGTCCTCGCGCGCCTCGCCCGGCGGCTGGATCGCCTTGCGTCCCATCTGCACCATGCGGTCGGTGTTGGTCACCGTACCGTTCTTCTCCGGCCAGGCGGTCGCCGGCAGCAGCACGTCGGCGAACCACGCGGTTTCGGTCATGAAGATATCCTGCACCACCAGGTGCTGCAAATTTGCGAGCGCCGCGCGAGCGTGCTGCAGGTCGGGATCCGACATCGCGGGATTCTCGCCCATGATGTACATGCCGCGGATCGCGCCGTCATGGGCCGCGTTCAGCACCTCGACCACGGTGAGGCCGGGCTTGGTATCGAGGCTCGCTCCCCACAGTGCCTCGAAACGCTGGTTCGCCCCGGAATCGGCGACCCGCTGGTAGTCGGGGAACATCATCGGAATCAGCCCCGCGTCGGAGGCGCCCTGCACGTTGTTCTGGCCGCGCAGGGGATGGAGCCCGGTGCCCGGGCGGCCGATCTGCCCGGTCATCATCGCGAGCGCGATCAGGCAGCGCGCGTTGTCGGTACCGTGCACGTGCTGCGAGATGCCCATTCCCCAGAGGATCATCGACCCCTTCGAGGTCGCGTACAAGCGCGCCACCTCGCGGATCGTCTGTGCCGGGATGCCGCAAATCGGCGCCATCTTTTCAGGCGAGAATCCCTTCGCATTCTCCGCCAGCGCCTCGTAGCCGCTGGTGCGGTCGCGCACGAAGCTCTCGTTGACCAGTCCCTCGTCGATGATCGCGTGGATCAGCGCGTTGAGCAGCGCGACGTCGGTATCGGGCTTGAACTGCAGCACGTGGGTGGCGTGGCGCGCGAGATCGGTGCGCCGCGGATCGGCGATGATCAGCTTGGTGCCGCGCTTGACCGCGTTCTTGATCCAGGTCGCCGCAACCGGGTGGTTGGAGGACGGGTTGGCGCCGATCACGAACACCACGTCGGCGCGCAGCACGTCGTTGACCTGGTTCGACACCGCCGCGGAGCCCACCCCCTCGAGCAGCGCGGCGACCGACGAGGCGTGGCACAGGCGCGTGCAGTGATCGACGTTGTTGGTTCCGAAGCCGGTGCGGACCAGTTTCTGGAACAGATAGGCTTCCTCGTTGCTGCCCTTCGCCGAACCGAAACCGGCGAGCGCGTAGCGCCCGTTGCGCGGCCCCCCCGCGTCGCGAATCTCACGCAGGCCGCGCGCGGCGAGTTCGATCGCTTCGTCCCAGCTCGCTTCGCGGAACACTTCCGACCAGTTCGCCGGATCGAAATTCAGTTCGGCCGATTTCTTCGCTCCCGGCTTGCGGATCAGCGGACGCGTGAGACGTTGCGGATGCGCCACATAATCGAAGCCATAGCGCCCCTTCACACACAGCCGTTCCTCGTTCGACGGGCCCGCGCGTCCGGTAACGAAGCGAATGCGGTCATCCTTCACGTGATAGGTGAGTTGACAACCCACGCCGCAGAACGGACAGACCGAATCGACCTCGCGATCGATCGGACCCAACCCCGCCTCGCGCGCGGGCATCAACGCGCCGGTCGGGCAGGCCTGCACGCACTCACCGCAGGCGACACAGGTCGAATCGCCCAGCGCATCGCCGATGTCGAACACGATTCTCGCCTCCGAAGCGCGGAACGCGAGTCCGATCACATCGTTCACCTGTTCCTCTCGGCAGGCGCGCAGGCAGCGCGTGCACTGGATGCAGGCATCGAGATTGACCGCGATCGCCGGATGCGAAAGATCCGCCGCCGGCTGCGCGCGGCGCATCGCCGCGCCAGCGAAGCGCGACCGGCCGACGCCCAGTTTTTTCGCCCAGACATCGAGCTCGGAATCGGCGCGGTACTGTTTCTCCGGCATGTCGGAGAGCAGCAGTTCCAGCACCATCCTCTGCGAAGCACGCGCGCGCTCGCTCTCGCTAGAAACTTCCATTCCCGCGGTCGGCGTACGGCAGCAGGAGGGCGCGAGCGTGCGCTCGCCCTTCACTTCGACCACGCAGGCGCGGCAGTTGCCGTCCGGGCGCATCCCTTCCTTGTGGCAAAGGTGCGGAATCTCGACGCCGTGGCGCTTCGCGCACTCGATGAGGGTCTCATCGGTCCGGCCGACGACGCTGCGGCCGTTCAGCT
>Ga0224495_10001230_pt1 | contig 18480 bp, 18 predicted proteins | sample SF_Jul11_sed_USG_FD_168128 | JGI IMG/M metagenome (GOLD analysis project Ga0224495, IMG submission 168128) | Sediment microbial communities from San Francisco Bay, California, United States - SF_Jul11_sed_USGS_4_1 | ecosystem: Environmental > Aquatic > Marine > Sediment | place: USA: California... | reverse complement strand
CGCCCCGTGTTCTTCGAGTTTGCGCACTACGTTTGCCACTGTCGAAGCTTTTTGTCCAATCGCAACGTACACGCAGGTCATGTTTTGACCTTTTTGATTGATGATTGCGTCCACAGCAACTGCCGTCTTACCAGTCTGGCGGTCGCCAATGATCAATTCCCGCTGTCCGCGACCGATTGGAACCATCGAGTCAATCGACTTCAAGCCAGTCTGTACTGGCTGATCAACAGATTTACGAGCGATAACGCCAGGCGCAACCTTCTCGATTTTGTCGGTCATTTTTGCATTAATCGGACCCTTGCCATCAATTGGCTGTCCCAATGCATTTACCACTCGACCGCACAACTCCGGCCCTACCGGCACTTCGAGAATGCGACCTGTACATTTTACTGTGTCGCCTTCGGTAATATGTTCGTATTCACCCAGAATAACAGCTCCCACGGAGTCGCGTTCAAGGTTAAGGGCCAAGCCAAAAGTGTTGCCGGGAAATTCCAGCATTTCACCCTGCATAACGTCGGAAAGTCCGTGCACTCGAACGATACCATCCGTGACGCTAACTACCGTACCTTCAGTGCGCGCTTGGGTCAGCGCTTCGAAGTTTTCGATGCGGCTGCGAATCAGATTGCTAATTTCAGAAGGGTTGAGCTTCATCTCTAAATTTCCTTATCTTGAAGAATCTTATGTTTGGAATCTCTAAATTTGAAAATTTAGAGATTCTTGTTGGCATTAAGCCATTGCAATTGCCATTTCACCCAAGCGGCTACGAGCCGAGCCGTCTATTACCTGGTCTCCAGTGCGAATCACTGCACCACCCAGTAAATTTTTATCCACTTTGCAGCTCAATTTTATCTCTCTGTTCATTTTTTGCTTGAGCCCGGCAACAATCTTTTGCTGCTGCACATCACTCAATTCAAATGCAGAAACTACCGTTACTTCTGCAAATTTTTCTGCTTCAGCGCGCAACGCTTCATACATGACCAAAATTTCAGTTGCTACATCCAGTCTATGTCCATCTACCAAAACACGAATAAAATTGCTTTGCTGTTGCGATAACTTGCTTCCACACAAGCTCATAACCAAATCTTCAATTTTGCTTTTGGATATGCGCGGGCTCCTTACAACAGAGCGCACCTCAGAATTTGTCAAGGATTCAGCTAATGTCAACAAAAGTGCAGACCACCCCTTTAAATCATTCAGGCGCTTTGCGTCATCAAACGCCGCCTGCGCGTACGGCCGAGCTATTGTATTGGCTTCAGACATGGCAATTATATTTCCGCTACTAGTTTTTCAAGCAGGTCATTATGCGCTTTGGCATCGATTTCTCGGCCAAGGATTTTCCCTGCTCCCGCAAGTGCAATTGCCGACACCTGTGTGCGTAAATGCTCTTTAGCACGGAACACTTCCTGCTCAATTTCTGCATTCGCGCCAGCAATGATACGGTCACCTTCAACCTTTGCCAGAGCCTTGGCCTCTTCAACGATTTCACTAGCCCGCTTTTCTCCACCCGCCAGAATTTCAGACGCCTTTTCCTTGGCCTCACGTATGATTTCAGCAGAACGCTTTGCAGCCATTTCCAGATCGTGTTTACCGCGCTCTCCTGCGGCCAATCCATCAGCAATTGTTTTTTGACGTGTTTCGATAGCTGCCAATAAAGGCGGCCATACAAACTTCACCGTAAACCATATCAGAACGGCAAACGATATTGCTTGTGATATCAGTGTCAAATTAATATTCATTTCAGCTCCCCACTTTTGTCTAAGCCACTTCGGCCACGCAAGTTCCGATTAATGAATAACTGCGAGCAATGGGTTAGCAAATGCAAACATCATGGCAAGACCAACGCCGATAATGAAAGAAGCGTCGATCAGACCCAGCAACAGAAATACTTTACCCTGCAATGTTGGGATCATTTCTGGTTGACGTGCAGCACCATCCAAAAAGCTGCTGCACATGATGCCAATACCGATACAGGCTCCTGCAGCGCCCAAACCGATGATTAGCCCGATGCCAACGCCTGTGTATGCCTGGATCAGCGCCAAAAATTGCATGTTTTCCATTTTGTTTCCTTTCGATTTACTAACAGTGGTTAAAAAAATTAGTGGCTTTCATGTGCCATTGCTAAATACACAATAGTCAACATCATGAAAATAAACGCTTGGAGTACCACAATCAATATGTGGAATATTGCCCAGCCAGCGCTCAGCAGCGCCCCGAACAACGTCCCGGCTATCCCTGTCGCCGCCCACATGCCCAACAACAAGAAGATAATCTCACCAGCATACATGTTTCCAAACAGTCGCAATGCATGAGAAAGCGGCTTGGAAATATATTCAATCAGGTTGAAGAGGAAGTTGGCCGGCCAGACAAGCGGATTAGATCCAAAGGGAGAACAGAATAATTCGTGTATCCATCCTCCGAGACCCTTTACTTTGATACTAAAGAATATCATCAATATCCAAACTGAAAGTGCGAGCGCGAAGGTGGCATTAATATCGGAGGTTGGCACTGGTCGCCAGTATGTCAGTCCGAAAACGTGTTCATAGACCCAAGCCATGATATCTATCGGAAGAAAATCCATGGCATTCATCGTCAACACCCATACGAATACCGTTAACGCTGTCGGTGCTACGAATGCGTGCCGATCGCCGTGGAATATCCCTTTCACTTGATTGTCCACAAATTCCATCAACAATTCAACAAACGCTTGGCGTTTGGTTGGTACACCCGCTGTGACCCCTCGTACTACCCACCACATCAAGCCGAAGGTTACGAGTCCTAGCAAACCCGAAACCACTAACGTATCAACGTTCAGTGTCCAAAATCCCCCGCCGACAGATTGAGTATTTGAGGTAAGGTGGTGCGCAATGTAGCTTGATGGTGTTAACTCGTGTTCGGTTGACATTCACAAAACCTGACTATTAATTTTTATTTCCCAAGGTTCGCAATCCCGCGCCTGAAATCAGGGCGGTAGCTGCTAGCCCACCTATAAGAGCCAACGGGACTAGCTCTTTGTAAAATTTGAATGTCATCATCAACATTAATATTATTACGGCAATTCTGACAGCTTCCGCTTTCAGCATGACAATCAAAACTATTCCTGGTGTTACGTCGCCACAATTTCTTATTGTGGCAACCCCAATATATCCGCCAAGAATAACTGCTGTTCCTCCCAACACAGTTGATGCCGCCGCATGCACTCCCACGAAAACCCAAGCTGTGAGTGTCAACAGCATCATTGCGATGATTTGCCAACGTAAGGCATCTTTAACTGCACGATATATTGTTATTCTTGTGTCTTCCAACCGTTGTGCACCTAAAAATCACTCTTCACTTACTCGCTTCTCAGCGCTCCCCGAAGCCGAGCATTGTCTTTGATTACCTTTACTAAAGTCAAGTCCCCACACTATTTTTTTTCAGGCAAGCAATCAAACCATCTAGGTAATCGTGGCTGGTATATTCAATAATCAGCTTCCCAGCCCCATTTTTCGCTGTTTTGATTTCTACTTTTGTACCCATATGCTGTGATAACTCCTCCTGCAGACGAAGAATATCCCGGTTCGGTTTTTTATGCTTGTGAGCTATTTTATTTTCTTGCTTCGTTAGGTTTTGAACTAAGCTTTCTGCTTCACGTACTGAAAGCTCGTCCAGAACTATTTTATTTGCAGCACTGATTTGCTGCGCACCCTCTAAAGCTAACAATGCTCGTGCGTGTCCCATATCAATCTTGTTTTCCATCAACAAATTCTGAATAAATTTCGGAAGATTGAGCAAACGCAACAAGTTACTGGCAGCACTTCTTGATCGGCCTACTGCATCTGCAGCGACCTGATGCGTCATTTTAAATTCGTCAATCAATCGCTGTATTCCTATTGCCTCTTCAAGTGGATTCAAGTTTTCTCTTTGAATGTTTTCTATCAGCGCCATAGCTAATGCCGCATTATCGGGTACGCTGCGTACTAACACCGGTACATGGCTCAAACCGGCTAATTGTGCTGCGCGCCAACGTCTTTCTCCCGCGATAATTTCATAGCTGCTGTCTTCAAGCTGACGAACCAATATCGGCTGCATAACCCCTTGCGCCTTTATTGAAGCCGCTAAATCCTTTAATGATTCTTCGTCCATATGAGATCTTGGCTGATATTTTCCCGGTTTTAAGGCGGAGACATTCAAGTCTCGCATCATTTCGTCTTTTTCACTTTTCCCTCCGGATAACAATGCATCCAGCCCCCGACCCAATCCTTTGTGTAGTTTTGCCATGGTTCCTTTCCTTTACTCCGTTACAGCAATATTCGCTGTTATATTTAATATTTCTCCTGCCAAGGCCAGATATGCCTGTGTGCCCTTGGATAGCTTATCGTGATATAGCGCTGGCACACCGAAGCTTGGTGCCTCTGCCAAACGCACATTTCGCGGAATCACAGTACGGTATACTTTGTTGCCAAAATGCTCTTGTAGCTGATCCGAGACTTGTTGTGCCAGTGCATTGCGCGGATCAAACATGGTGCGCAGCAAACCTTCAATTTCCAGTTCAGGATTAAGGTTTGTGCGTACTTTTCGGATAGTATTTACCAAATCACTCAGGCCCTCAAGTGCGTAATATTCGCATTGCATAGGAATCATCACTGACTTAGCTGCACACAGCCCATTCAGAGTTAATAAATTAAGCGCTGGTGGGCAGTCTATCAACACGTAGTCATACTCTATAGCCACTGACTTTACTGCATCCCGCAATCTTGTCTCTCTGTGCTGTAAATCCACTAGTTCGATTTCCGCGCCCGCCAAATCTCTGTTCGCCGCCAATAAATCATATTTCCCCGCATCTGAATATATTCTAGCCTCAATTATCGTTTTGTTGCCTAACAGCACATCATAGATGCTGCTCTTCAAATCGCGTTTGTCAATGCCACTTCCCATCGTTGCATTGCCTTGCGGATCTAAATCAATCAATAAAACACGTTGATTTGCTGCGGAAAGACTTGCAGCTAAATTTACTGATGTAGTAGTTTTCCCCACTCCGCCCTTTTGATTTGTTATTGCCAAAATTTTAGTCATTTTTTTAACTTCCCTTTAGATCCTGCTATCACGAGACTTCGTGATGCGTTCACGCCCGGCACCCGTAAAGTTATAACTTCCTCTACTTGCCACCCCTCCGGCACATTCTCCATTTCTTGCCCAGCCGCCCCCTTCATCGCCGCCCAACGTCCCTGAGGAGCGGCGAGGTGCTTTGTAGAGCGAAGAAACCCCTCTAGTTCGCTAAATGCTCTTGAAATAATCCCATCAAAACGCATTGTTGTTTGCCACTCTTCGACTCGTACACAGTGAACACTTACATTATGTAATGCCAATTCAATAACAGCTTGCTTCACAAAACTGGTTTTCTTACTATTACTATCCACTAAAGCAAACTGCCAATCTGGTCTTGCAACAGCTAACACCAGACCTGGCAAACCCGCGCCGCATCCCACATCCAACCACCGGTTCGGCCACAAATATGGCATAACTGAAAGACTATCAAGCAAGTGATTGCTCACCATTTGCTGGTAATTGCGTATTGCAGTCAGGTTATAAACTTTATTCCACTTGTATAGCAAAGTCAGATAATCAAGCATTTTCTCCTGCATTTCGGAAGTTATTGTTACTCCAAGCTGCGCAATTCCTTCCCTTAGCGCTTCGTTGCTTTTCACACGCATTTTTTGCCTATCTGTTCGCTTCGAAATCCACGCTTGATGTGCACCAACAACAGAGAAATACTCGCGGGCGTTACGCCGGATATACGTGCAGCTTGGCCGATGGTTTCAGGTTTAAATAGGTTAAGCTTTTGTTGTGATTCAATGGATAATCCACGCACCTCGCGGTAGTCAATATTTTTCGGCAAGCTCAAGGTTTCATACTGCACGTTACGTCCAATTTCTTCACGTTGTCGCTCTATGTAACCATAATATTTCGCCTGAATCTCCACTTGCTCTGCTACTTTTTTATTTGCTACACCCTCTCCCGCTCCGGGTAAACTCACCAAATCCTCATAATTTACATCGGGGCGCCGTAACAACTCATGTAATGTATATTCACGCTCAATCGGCTTACCCAATACACGGATAGAGTCCTCTTTCGGTAAGTTCCGAGGATTTACCCAGATGTTGCGCAAACGCTCTTGCTCCAACGCAATTGCACTGCGTTTTTGTTCAAACGCCTGCCAGCGTACATCATCCACAATACCTAGTTTGCGGCCTATTTCGGTCAAACGCAGATCAGCATTGTCCTCGCGTAATTGAAGACGATATTCTGCCCGGCTGGTAAACATACGATAAGGCTCTGATGCTCCTGAAGTAATTAAGTCATCCACCATGACACCCAAGTAGGCCTCATCACGTCGTGGACACCAAGCGTCCTGTTCATAAACCTGCATCGCTGCATTTATTCCCGCTAGCAGACCTTGTGCAGCGGCTTCTTCATAACCGGTTGTTCCATTAATCTGCCCGGCGAAAAATAATCCCCTTATTGCTTTGGTTTCCAATGAACTCTTCAGTCCCCGAGGATCGAAGTAATCGTATTCAATTGCATAACCCGGACGCAGAATATGCGCATTCTCTAGGCCCTTGATTGAACGTACTAGTTCCAACTGCACATCAAACGGCAAACTGGTTGAAATTCCATTTGGGTATATTTCGTGTGTGGTCAAACCTTCCGGCTCAAGAAAAATTTGATGAGAGAGTTTGTCTGAAAAGCGTGTGATTTTGTCTTCAATTGAAGGGCAGTAGCGTGGACCAACACCCTCAATCACTCCACTAAACAATGGGGAACGATCTAAGCCTCCTCGAATAATGTCATGGGTGCGTTGATTGGTTTCGGTGATCCAACATGGCAACTGTTTGGGGTGTTGTAACGCTTCACCCATGAACGAAAATACAGGCCTCGGTATATCACCCTGCTGAATTTGCATCTTGGTAAAATCTATGGTCTTCCCGTCAATGCGAGGTGGTGTGCCAGTTTTCAGTCGTCCAACTGGCAGTTTCAACTCTCGTAGACGATGCGCCAAGTTAATAGCTGGCGGATCGCCAGCCCTCCCGGCTTGAAAATTAGCCGTCCCCACATGAATTAAACCGGAAAGAAAGGTGCCAGTGGTCAACACCACTGATTTCGCACCAAAACGTAAACCGAGCTGGGTAATTACTCCGCAGACCCGATCCTGTTCAAGCAGCAAATCATCTACCGCCTGCTGGAACAACCAAAGATTAGGTTGGTTTTCCAGTCTTGAGCGAATCGCTTGCTTGTAAAGTAAGCGATCCGCTTGTCCACGAGTTGCGCGCACAGCAGGACCCTTACTAGAATTCAACGTGCGGAATTGGATCCCGCTATGATCTGTGGCTATCGCCATAACACCGCCAAGAGCATCTACCTCCTTGACTAGATGTCCTTTGCCAATACCTCCAATTGATGGGTTACATGACATTTGCCCCAGCGTCTCGATGTTGTGGCTTAGCAGTAGCGTTCTGCAGCCTTTACGTGCGCTGGCCAGCGCAGCTTCCGTACCAGCATGCCCCCCACCCACGACTATTACATCGAACACATCAGAAATTTTCATAACGCTGCGGCTCAAAAAGGACGCGCATCATACATCAGAGAATGCAGAATCCCAAATGAGTTGTTTCACGTGAAACAACTATTATTATTTTCCAATACAAAACCTGGAAAATATTTCGCCAAGCAAATCATCTGAAGTAAATTCCCCGGTAATTTCGTTTAGCATTTGCTGAGCATTTCGCAACTCTTCAGCAAATAATTCCACGCGGGCAACCTCCTCACAGGCTAGCGCTAAATGATTTTTTGCTTGCATCAATGCTTGCAAATGACGTGCGCGCGCCATAAAGGCCCCGCTTTCTTGGTCTCGCCATCCTAACGTCCTCAATAGCTGATTTCGCAATACATCCATTCCTGCGCCGGTTTTGACTGATAAATAGATATTGCCGTCTTCTTCATTCAAAGCACTTTTATCCGCGCTTATCAAATCAATTTTGTTAAAAGCCAGTAAGCGAGGAATTCCTGTGGGTAGTTCGGATAAAATCTTTTCATCCTGAGCGGTTATTCCCTTGTTTGCATCCAACAGTACTAATATCAAGTCGGCTTGTCGCATACTTTGTTGTGTCCGCTCTACACCCAAAACTTCCACAGCATCCTGCGGTTCCCGCAAACCCGCCGTATCCATAATGTGCAATGGTACCCCGCTAATCTGAATTACCTGTCGAATAACATCGCGTGTCGTGCCCGGGATATCGCTGACCAACGCTACCTCTTCTCCTGACAGTCTATTAATCAGACTGGATTTGCCCGCATTTGGCTGGCCAACAATTACTACATGAGCTCCTTCACGTAATAGGCTACCTTGCTTTGCGGTTTTCAGGGTGTGATTTAAGCGCAAGCAAAGGTCGCTCAACAAATCATCTCTTTGCTTTATATTAACTGGCTCGACATCCTCTTCAGGAAAATCGAGCATCGCTTCTACCAACATACGTAGCCGAACTAACTTGTCAACCAAAATGTGAATAGCCTCCGAAAACTCACCTCTCAACGAACGCATTGCACTTCTAGCAGCCTCAGAAGTATTTGCTTCAATCAAGTCAGCAACGCTTTCTGCTTGAGTCAAATCAAGTTTGTTGTTTAGAAAGGCTCGTTTTGTAAACTCTCCTGGTTGTGCCAATCTTGCACCAAGTTCGATACAGCGTTGGAGCAAGAGTTGAAGAACGGCAACTCCGCCATGTCCTTGTAATTCTAAAACATATTCGCCAGTATAGGAGTGGGGGGCCGGAAAATATAAGGCGATACCTTGGTCAATAGTATCGCCTGCTGCGCCTTTAAAATTGCTGAAAGTAGCATATCGAGGTTGCGGTATTTGTCCCAATATTCCGCATATCAGCGCTTCAATATCGAGTCCCGAGACCCTTATCACACCAACACCGCCTCGTCCCTGAGCGGTTGCGATGGCGGCAATCGTATCAGCGCTTGGCAGATGCACCTTTGGTCTCGTGTTCAGCCGATTTGGTGATGTACCACTGCTGGGCAATAGAAAGCAAGTTGTTCACTACAGAGTATAAAACCAATCCTGCTGGGAAAAAGAAAAAGATCACGCTAAATGCAATAGGCATAATCTGCATCACCTTTGCCTGTATTGGATCTGGTGGTTTTGGATTAAGTCTCATTTGAACAATCATGCTCAATCCCATAATTACTGGCAGTATGTAATAAGGATCTGCGGCAGATAAATCTGTTATCCAACCAAAAAATGGGGCATATCGCATTTCAACACTCGAGAGAATAGACCAGTACAACGCAATAAAAACGGGTATCTGAATTACAACCGGCAAACATCCGCCCAGCGGATTGATTTTCTCTGTTTTGTATAGCTCCATCATGGCACGATTCAATTGCTCTCGGTCATCTGGATACTGTTGCTTGATTTTTTCGAGTTTTGGAGCAACCAATCTCATCTTGGCCATCGATCGATAGCTTGCGGCCGAAAGCGGAAAAAATATAAGCTTAATCAAAATAGTCAGCAATATGATCGCTACACCCCAATTACCAGTCCAATCATTGAATAGCGTCATCACCCAAAATAAAGGAGTCGCAATAATTGTCAACCAGCCATAATCAACAGTAAGTCCTAATCCTGGTGCAATTTTATCCAGTTTGGTTTGAGCGGGACCGGCATACAGTGTCATGTTAACTATAGATTTCTGCCCCGGATTAATAATCAGGTCTGGCAATATCACTCCTGCCGCATATAAATCTCCATCTACTTTTCGCGTAAAAAACTCTCGTTTCGCCTTTTCTAAAGGCAACCATGCAGCAACAAAATAATGCTGCAGCATACCAATCCATCCATTATCCGCCAGTTTTTCATAGTCTACTTTGCTCTTTTCAATATCAGAGAATTGCACTTTTTTAAATTTTTCTTTTTCGGTATAAACAGCTACGCCAGTATAGGTTGGCAAGAAGCGAGAGCTTCCCGCAGGCGCAACACTGTCTCGAACTAATTGAAAATAGCTACTGGCGACCACTGCCAGTAGGCTTGTGTTTTCCAATTCATAACTAACATCGATTTGATAACGGCTATTATAAAAGGTCATCACCTTGGTAACTTTCAATGGACTGTCATCCACCGCCGTTAAACGAATATGTAATTGTTCTGAGCTTCGCTTTATCTCATATTGATTATGATCGGTCTTAAATTGACTGTTATGGTTCGGTAGCCCAATCCCAAGTAACCCGCTTTGTGCTGTGTAATTATGACCACCGTCTCTACGTGAAAACAAAACAAATGGTTTATTCTTATCCTCTCCATCAGAATGCTTTAACAACGACAAATAGCTGATATCTCCCCCGATGGTATCTATCTCAACATCCATAAGGTCTGTCTTTACACTTATCAGCTCTCCAGTTTTATCGTGCGTGCGCTGCTCGGAAACGTTCGAATTCAATATAGGGGAATTCACAGACTCAACCGTGCGAAGCACCGGTGATTTGGACTGATCTTCTCCTAAAACTGACTTGTTTTGTGTATATGCTTCAGGATGTTGATAGCGTTGCCAGCCATCCCAAACCAACACCAGAGAAAAAACAAAAATGAGAAACAAGAAAAGTCTTTGTAGGTCCATGATCGCATCTAAAAGTTAAGGCACGGGATCATACCCGCCAGAATTCCAGGGATTACAACGAAGCAACCGCTTTGAGCTAAGCCAGCATCCCTTAATTACTCCGTACTTGGACACTGCATCGATAAAATAATGTGAGCAACTAGGTGTAAATCTACAGGTTGACGCATAAAGGGGGCTAATCAAGTATTGATAGCTGCGGATTAACATTATCAAAGCGCTGCGCATCACCTATTCACTTGATCAAACAGCATTATCAAACTATTTTTATGAACAGCTTTATTGTTATATCCACGCTTTATCATCACAATAATATCAAGCTTACTATTTGAAATTGGGTGGCGGCGAAAAGCCTCCCTGATCATCCTCTTTGCAAAATTTCTGCTCACCGCCATAGAGAGTATTTTCTTGCTTGATATAATCCCAAGTCGGGCTTTGTTTCTTTGGTTTGCTGAAAAAAAAATCTTGTAAGCTGTATTAGACCAGCTTTCTGCATGTAGTACATGGTTAAAACCATCCACCCGCAACAACCTCTGTTGAGAGGTAAATTTTTCAGAACTATTTTTAAACGGCAAGTTTTGCACGACCCTTGGCTCGTCGGGCATTTATCACCGCCCGCCCCCCGCGGGTTTTCATTCGTACCAAAAAACCGTGTGTGCGTTTTCTCTTTATTACTGATGGCTGATAAGTGCGCTTCATAATTTTATCCTAGGTAAATCGAAAGCGCGGCATTACAATGCTTTAAGGCGCTTGTGTCAAGTCCGATTTACTTCATCCTCTGTGGATAAGTTTATTTTCACGCGTTACAATACAGCAATGTTGATGGATTTTAACAAACAAAACTACGAAAATTATGCAGGACATTACTTTTTGGGATTCTTGCTTGCTTCTGTTTGAGAAGAGCTTGCCACCACAACAATATAATTCCTGGATAAAACCATTATTATTAAATAGTGAAAATGGGGTGTTTGTACTTACAGCCCCCAACAGCTTTACGCTTAAGCTTGTTCAAGAACGTTTTTTGCCTGAAATAGTAAGACAAGCAAAATTATCAAACAAAATAACACCTTCGTTTGTGTTCCGTATTTTGGATAGTGTGCCTCAACAGATTCCTGTTAAAGTCCCACCACCTCCAAAACTTATTGCTGAAAGTGGGGCAAAACATAAAATTGAAACCTCTTTCAGGGGATATGGAAAACTAAACCCAAATTTAAACTTTGAAAACTTTGTTATAGGAAAAGCGAACCAGTTGGCTTTTGCAGCCGCAACGCAGGTAGCAGAATTGCCTGGTGTTTCCTACAATCCATTATTCATTTATGGTGGTGTTGGTCTTGGAAAAACGCATTTATTGCAGGCTATTGGAAATCAGATTCGATTAATTAATTCACAAGCTAAAATTTCCTATATGCACGCTGAAAGATATGTTGCTGATGTTGTTCGAGCCTATCAGTCAAACAAGTTCGAGGAATTTAAACAGTTTTATCATTCTCTGGATATTCTGCTCATTGACGATATCCAGTTTTTTGCCGGAAAAGCAAAAACCCAAGAAGAATTTTTCTATGCCTTTAATACGTTGGTTGATTCTCACAAACAAGTTATATTGACCAGTGACACATTTCCCAAAGAGATCGTTGGACTAGAAAGCCGCTTGGTATCGCGTTTTGGCTGGGGACTTACCGTTGCAATCGAGCCGCCAGAACTTGAAATGCGTGTAGCAATACTATTAAAGAAAGCATCGCTAGGAGGATACTCTCTGGACGATAACGTAGCTTTTTTTATTGCAAAGCACGTAAATTCAAACGTCAGAGAGCTTGAAGGGGCTCTTAAACGTGTTGAGGCATATGTCAAATTTCACAAACGCAACATCTCTATAGAAACAGCAAAAGAAGCGCTGAAGGACATTCTCATAGCCCAAAGTCGGCAGGTTACAGTAGAAAACATACAGAAAACGGTTGCTGAATACTTTAGAATCAAAACCAGTGATTTGCTTTCCAAAAAAAGGACTAGGAATCTTACTCGGCCTAGACAAATAGCCATGTCAATCTCCAGAGAATTAACCACTATGAGTCTTCCTGAGATTGGTAACTCTTTCGGTGGAAAAGACCATTCAACGGTAATACATGCTTGCAAAACAATATCAAACCTTAGAAGAAACGATACAATTATAGACGCTGATTATAAAATTCTACTTCAGACACTCCAAGGATAAGCATGTTAATAACATCTGTGTTATTTGTTTGTAAACGTATATTTCACAACGTTATAGAAATTATTAACAATATTGAGATTACAAATTAACAGCTTTAACCAGGTTTTAAAATTTAGCTAATTCTTTGTTTTTATATAAATAAAGTTAATTATCAACAAAAGAAAGACTCTTTATTAGTATTATTAGGAATTTATATTATGTTTATTAATGAAACAGAAAAAGAATATTTATTAAAGCCACTTCAACATGTAGTGGGTATCGTAGAACGCAAACAAACATTACCAATATTATCCAACGTCTTGATTGAGAGAAAAACCAATCAAATTCACTTTACTGCTACAGATCTTGAGATTCAAATCACTACAAATATCAAAACAAATACAAATGAAGTTGAAACTGCTGCTGTTACAGTAGGAGGGAAAAAAATTCAGGAAATTCTTAGAATATTACCTGAGTCAAGTAAAATCTCATTAGAGATAAAAGAAAATAAGTTATTAATCAAATCGAACAAAAGCAGATTTAGTTTGCAGACACTTCCCGCTTTAGATTTTCCAAAGTTAAATGATCAGTTGATTGACCCAAAAAAATTAATTTTGAGTCAATCAAGGTTAAAATTACTTCTAAATTCTGTGCAATATGCAATGGCACAACAAGATGTACGTTACTATTTAAATGGCATCTTATTAATTATCGAAAATAATAGTCTTAAAGTTGTGGCAACCGATGGGCATCGCCTTGCTTTTAATTCAACGACGATTAATAGTAATTTTGAAAAGCAAGAAGTAATTATTCCAAGAAAAGCAGTTATGGAGCTGGCAAAATTACTGCAAGATGGGGATGAAGAAGTTGAATTAGAATTTTCAAGCCAACAAATAAAAGCAATTTTTTCTGGGATTACTCTCATAAGTAAAGTAATAGAAGGTAAATTTCCTGATTACGAACGAGTCATACCAAAATATAACAACCACCTCAATATAAATAGAGTTGTAATACAGCAAGCGTTGCTGAGAGCCGCTATTCTATCCAACGAAAAGTTCCGCGGAGTTCGTTTTATTCTGACAGAAAAAAACCTTAGCATTATTAGTAGCAATAGTGAACAAGAAGAGGCGCAGGAAGAAATGGAGACCGATTATCACGGCGAAGCAATAGATATTGGTTTTAATGTAACTTATCTAATGGATGGATTAAATAATATAAGCAGTGAAAATGTAGCGTTTTCATTTGGGGATCCAAATAGCAGCATTCTAATTACATCACCACAAGAAAAAGAATTCTGTTATGTGGTAATGCCAATGCGCATTTAATTGTTCCACGTGAAACAGAGAGAAATAACATAATGGAAGAAAATTACGACGAATCAAGCATCCAGCAATTGGAGGGTTTAGAGGCGGTTAGAAAAAGGCCTGGGATGTATATTGGTGACACGTCAGATGGTACGGGACTTCACCATATGGTGTTTGAGGTAGTAGATAATGCAATCGACGAATCCTTAGCCGGTTATTGTGATGATATAAAAGTAATAATCCATGGGGATAACTCAATCTCGGTATCGGATAATGGTCGTGGAATTCCAATCGGAATAAAATTCGACGACAAACATGAACCAAAGAGATCGGCAGCTGAAATAGTGTTGACGGTATTACATGCGGGAGGTAAATTTAACCAGAATAGTTATAAGGTTTCTGGGGGGTTGCATGGAGTAGGTGTTAGTTGCGTAAATGGGTTGTCTGCGTGGTTTAAACTATTCACCTATAGAGATGGGAAAAAGTTTGGTTTGGAATTTTCTCGTGGTGTTGTAAAAGATCGTCTCATAGAAAAACAAAAGGGGGTGCAAGTTTCCCCGGTTAGAGAGTTGGGTGAAAGTAATAAACGTGGTACGGAAGTGTATTTCTTGGCGGATAAGGAAATATTTGGTTTGGTTGAATTTCATTATGAGATATTAGCCAAACGATTGAGGGAGCTCTCCTTCCTCAATAACGGTGTAAAAATAGAATTGGTTGACCAACGAACTGGGAAAAGTGAAAATTTTGCCTACTCGGGTGGAGTGCGAGGGTTTGTGGAATACATGAATAAAAGCAAGACTGTTTTGCATCCAAAAAGCTTTCAGGCAAGCGGAGAAAAAGATAATATCGTTGTTGATGTCGCGATGCAATGGAATGACAGTTATTCGGAAATAGTACAGTGTTTTACCAATAATATTCCACAGCGAGATGGTGGAACACATATGACCGGCCTTCGGATGGCAATGACCCGCGTCATTAATAAATATATCGAAGAACATGAGTTAGCTAAAAAAGCCAAGGTCGACACAACTGGTGATGATATGCGCGAAGGCCTTACCTGTGTGCTGTCGGTTAAAGTGCCGGATCCCAAGTTCTCCTCCCAAACAAAAGATAAGTTGGTTTCCAGTGAGGTGCAGCCAGCAGTGCAAGAGGTTGTAGCACAGAAATTAAGTGAATATCTACAGGAAAACCCGATTGACGCAAAGATTATAGTTGGAAAGATCATCGATGCTGCACGCGCTAGGGAGGCTGCACGAAAAGCCCGCGAGTTAACGCGGAGAAAAGGTATTTTGGATGGTATGGGCTTACCCGGTAAGCTCGCGGACTGTCAGGAGAAAGACCCCGCTTTGTCTGAACTGTATTTGGTCGAGGGCGATTCCGCAGGAGGTTCAGCAAAACAGGGGCGCGACCGTAAGTTCCAGGCGATACTGCCACTAAAAGGTAAAATACTGAACGTAGAAAAAGCACGTTTTGAAAAGCTGATTGCCTCCCAAGAAATAGCTACGCTTATTACTGTGTTGGGAACCGGTATTGGCAAGGAAGAATACAACGCCGACAAGCTACGCTATCACCGCATAATTATTATGACTGACGCGGACGTGGATGGTTCGCATATCCGTACTTTGTTGCTCACGTTCTTTTATCGTCAAATGCCCGAGTTGGTTGAGCGCGGTCATATCTATATTGCGCAACCGCCACTGTACAAGATCAAACAGGGCAAGGAAGAGCGTTATCTCAAGGACGATCAAGAGATGAAGATATATATGCTCAAGTCAGCGCTGAACAACGCGGTTTTATATCCAGCAGCAGAAGCGAATCCGATCCAGGCAGATGCGCTGGAAGCAATTGCCAAGCAATACTTCCTTGCAGAGGCAGTAATTGATCGCTTATCACGCTTTACCGCACCCGAGGCTAGTCATGCGCTGCTGATATTGCCAACGTTATCGTTAGAGGATGAAAAACGGGCACAAAACAGCGCTAAGTTGCTAGAAGCCGCCTGTGGTGGAAATATTAAAGTTTTAGTCGAAAAAGATGCGGACGGCGAAACGCAACTACGCCTAGAAAAACTGTATCACGGCAATTACTCTGTTAGTTACATGGATAAGGAGTTCTTTGACGGTAGCGATTACGTGCAAATCCGCCAAGCGGCAGAGGTTCTCAATGGATTGATTAAAACGGGTGCCTATATTGCTCGAGGCGAGCAAAAACGAGCTGTTTCAAGCTTTAAGCAGGCTATAGAGTGGTTGCTCGAGGAAGCCAAGAAAGGTGTTGGAATTCAGCGTTACAAGGGGTTGGGGGAAATGAATCCATCGCAACTATGGGAAACCACAATGGATGTGACTAACCGAATTTTGCTGCGTGTACAAATAGAAGACGCGATTACCGCCGATGAAATATTCACTACGCTGATGGGAGATGTGGTCGAGCCGCGACGTGCCTTCATCGAGAAAAATGCGCTGGGCGTGAAGAACCTGGATGTGTAAAAGGAAGATGGTGTGATAAATATTCTCAACTAATTGATATGAAATATTTATTATCTCGTTCGGTTTTGTTATTCACCTGTCCTGACAAAAGATTAAGTCGTTTATTGGGATCCTCTTAACGTTATGCAGCTTAGTCGCCGCGCCCAGGACTGGTTGCAATGGATGCTAATCACTAGCGTCCCGTTGCGTCACCTTGATAAAGATGGCAGGCCATTGGGAATCGCGTCAGGGTGTTTGGTCATTTGCAGGGGTAGGAAGTTCGTGCTATCAGCCTGTCATGCTGTGAAGCCGGATTCGAAGGGCTGGGTGATCGAGCTTGATCACGACTCCCGCAAAGGTACCGAGATGTACTGGCCGAAGAGCTTTCTGTACATGGCAGAAATGCAGAAGGGTTCCGGTGTTCTTGACCATGTTGACTTCTGCTTCGCTGAAGTTGCAGCAGACTTGCAGCCGATCTACGCTAACAGAACGCCTTTTTCTGTTTCCGATGTGCGACAGCGGCATATTTTCAAAGTCGAAGATTTCGCCGAACCCACTGCATCCGGGGTATTTGCGTTCTCAGGTCAAGTGAAGCCCGAAATGCACGGGCTCGAAGCCATGGCCACTGAAATGAACGTCTACCCTGCGGTATGTTCGGACCGAGGGGCCAAATCACTTTTTTCAGTTGCCCGTCTATCATCCGGGGCATGAATCGTTTAAAGGGTGCAGCGGTGCGCCCATCGTTGACATGGATCGACGCATTGTTGCTCTTGTGAGCAGTGGCGACAAAGAAGCAGGAACGATCACAGGGGTCGCGATCTTGCGTGCAATGACGGCCTTGAATTGGTACTGCAATGTGCACAGCGCAGCATAACCAAGGAGAATAATCATGGTAGGCCTTATCAGCGGTAATATCGCCAACGACAAATGGGAATTCTACAAAGACCCAAATGGTGAGTGGCGATGGAGAAGATCAGCGCTAAACGGAAATATTGTCGGGGCATCTACTCAAGGATACGAAAACAAATCAGATTGTGTTGCCAACGCACAGCGCAGCGGCTACAAGGGTTCTTGATAGTAGATGGGGGGGTGAAACCGTGGTCTTATACCATTGTATTCACAATATGTTAAGGGGGTGTTATGCAATCAAATTTTTTGATGCTGATATTGATGACAGTTATGCTAAGCGGTTGTGCCGGACTTCAAACAGTCAGCTCAATCGATTCCTCCTCAATACATACTGTTTGCATAGTCGAGAACGCAGAAATCAAATATCCCCAGTCATTATTTGTTGATATATTTAAAAAACATAACATCCAAACGGTGCTTATACCTGGCATATATGAGGTAAAACATAGCCTAGAAATAAATAACAGCGAGTGGTCTGCAACCTATTCCAAAGAAGATGCTTCATCTTGCGACTCCATTTTCTTTTACTCTGGAACTTGGCGGACAGTTAATCCTACTAGTACCGGCGGCATGTATTCTGGAATATACTTCGGATCCTTCGGATCGAAGGATAAAGAGCTTGAATTTGCATATGCAACCGTATGGATGGAGGTGGTTGATGAAAAACGAACTCGTCTAGGATCGGCAACGTGGAAAATGGGAGAGTTGGATATTATTAGTTTAATTAGCCCCACAAAAAAATTTATCGAATTGACAAACCTACTTATAAACAAAAATCAAATTGAGCGAAAAGCCAAAGAACTAAAGGGGTCAGAACCGGGAACGGCGGTAACAGGGTCTGCTTCGACTAAACAACCACCGGCGAAAGCCGGAGGGTTTGAATTACGGACTGAAAGTCCGGATACGCGTCGTCTGAACGACGCGTCTTAGTCAGGTTCCATTTTGAAATCATCGTTCAGCTTAAGCTCAAA
>Ga0224495_10001229_pt1 | contig 18484 bp, 13 predicted proteins | sample SF_Jul11_sed_USG_FD_168128 | JGI IMG/M metagenome (GOLD analysis project Ga0224495, IMG submission 168128) | Sediment microbial communities from San Francisco Bay, California, United States - SF_Jul11_sed_USGS_4_1 | ecosystem: Environmental > Aquatic > Marine > Sediment | place: USA: California... | reverse complement strand
TTTGGCAACTTCGCCATCCACCACAATGGACCAGGGGTCTGTCACCAGCCGCCCGGCGTTTTTGGCCGGGTCCTCCTTGTCGGTGCCCAGTTCGTAAAAATTGTTGTAGCTGGTGGCATGAACATAAGGGGTCAGGGTTTCCCCCGCAACCGGGGTGCCGGGTGTTATTTTTCCCAACCCTTTTTGAGCAGCCCGCACGGTACGGCTCCACCCGGCAGCCCCCAGGGCCAGGCCCGCCCCCAACACCGCCCCGGTTTGGATAAACCGGCGGCGGCTGATATACAGAGCTTCCGGGGTGATTTCCCTGGAGGGAATATCCGGCGGTTTGAGGATCAGCATGGGATTCCTGGGCAAGGGTTGGGGGTTTCCTCCGGGGCGGGCCACCCCCTTGATATAAACATACTCCCTCAACTCCCCAAAAGTTTGTCAAATACCGGACATTTCTCCAAAATATAAAGGCCCCACCCACAATCACCGGCGCATAGTCAACAAGGGGAGGTTATATTTTAAAGCCACAACAATTTGAAAGGCACCATCCATGATCGGCAAAACGGTTTTGATCACCGGAGCCACCGGGGGTATCGGCCGGGCCACCGCACTGGCTTTGGCCGCCAAAGGGGCCAGGTTGATATTGACCGCCAGAAACCCCCAAAAGGGGCAGTCGGTTTTGGAGGAGGTCCGCCGGGCGGCAGGGATGGACATGCCCCAAACAGCAGAGCCGGAGAGGCTTCAAGCCGCAAACCGGGAGCCGGTGTTGTTGCTGGCGGACCTGTCCCTCCTGGACCAGGTCCGCCAATTGGCCGAAGCTGTGACCGCCCTGGCCCCCCGGCTGGATGTGCTGATCAACAATGCCGGGGTCTGGCCCGCCCGCCGCATTCAAACCCCGGACGGTCTGGAAACCCAGTTCGCCGTCAATTACCTGGCCGGATTCCTGCTCACCCGGCTGCTGCAAAAGCCCCTGGCCCAGGCCCAGGGGCGGGTCATCAGCGTGTCTTCTTCTTTTCACTATTTCGGGCGCATCCATTTTGATGATTTGCAGTTGACCCGGGGATACACCTATTCCAAAGCCTACAGCCAATCCAAACTGGCCCAGGTGATGTTTACCCGCCAATTGGCCAAAAGGTGGGGCGGTCTGGGGATTACGGCCCACTCCCTTCATCCGGGAGTGGTGAAAACCGGGTTGTTTGACGGCCTGCCCTGGATGTACCGGCTGTTCCGCCCGTTTTACCTTTCCCCGGCCAAAGGGGCGGCCACCAGTGTGTATCTGGCCTCCTCCCAGGATGAGGTGTTGTCGGGCAAGGGGTCGGGAGGGTTCTTTATCCGCCAAAAAACAGCCGGGCCGTCCAAGGCCGCCCTCAACGACGCCCATGGCGAACAACTGTGGCGCGTCAGCTCTCAATTGTGCGGTCTGGATGAAACCGGAGAATAAACCCCAAAAAGAAAGGCGGTGAACCCCGCCCCAAGCGGGCCGGAAGGCCCGTGGCGGTGGTGAACCGCTGGACAGGAACCCCAAAAAGAAAGGCACCAGCCAGCCATTGGCGTTTGGAGCCGACAGGCGACACAACGCAAGGCTGTGCTGGTGCTGGACAGGAACCCCCAAAAGAAGTGCAATCAGCCCGCCCCAACCGCCCCTCTCCCCGGTCGCATTATGCGACCTGCCCCTCCCCATCCAGGGAGGGGCGGGATGTGCTGGTTGAGGAGAGTCTCATCCATTCGGCTGGTGGCTGTACGGGTTTGCAGTTTGTTGAATCCATTGAAATGTAGAAGGTTATTGCCCCCTCCCTGTGTGGGGAGGGGGCGCGCGAAGCGCGGGGGGAGAGGGATGTTTTGCGGTGCTGGTTGCCGGACAAGAACCCCAAAATCAAAAAGCATTGCGGGGGAGCATGCCCCCCCGCCCCCCCTTTTACAGGTTGTGTAGAACACATGAACAGGGTCAAGGGAACTTTGTTCCCTTGTGGGGTTTGGGGCAAAGCCCCATAAAGAAAGCCCAAAGAGAAAGGCGGTGAACCGCTGGACAGCATTTTTTTGAACAGGTTATAATCGGGATTTTTCCATGAAGCTGGTTCACGACATAGAAAACGATATCAGCCACACCATTCCCCCGGAAGGGGGGCCGGACACCCAATGGTTGTTTGCCCGGATGACGGAGCGGTCCCTGGCCTTGCTGGAGGCGGCCCCGGGGATGCGGGTGTTGGACCTGGCCAGCGGCATGGGACAGGATGCCGCCCGGCTGGCCCGTGAGTGTGCCGGGGCAGGCTCTCTGGTGGTGGCGGCGGAGCCGTCGGACCGGCTGATCCGGTTTGCCCAGCAGGAAACCCGTCGGGGGGTGGACCCCCGTTGGCGGGGTGCGCCGCCGGTGTATATCCGCCATTTGGGAGAGGAAATCCCCTACCGGGACAACACCTTTGACGCGGTGTTGTGCAAAGGGGCCTTGGACCATTTTATCCGTCCGGGGCTGACCATGGCGGAAATCAGCCGGGTGTTAAAACCCGGAGGGCGGGTGGTGGTGGCTCTGGCCAATTATGATTCGCTGTCTTGCCGGTTGGGCCGCTGGGTGGATGGCTGGAAAGGTCGTTTGGTGCGGGGGTTCACCCCCCCGGCGGATCCGTTTTACAATCCCCCCCCGGACCACCTGACCCGGTTTGGCTACCGGTCCATCAAGGGGTTGGTCAACAGCCCACCGGATCCAAAGGGCCGGACCGGCGGGGGGTTGCGGCTAAGCCGGGTGGAGGGGCTTTCTTTGGGGTGGGGGTTTCCCCCCTGGACCCGGTTTGTGTGGCGGCGGGGTCCGGCGGGCAGGCGGCGGGCCTTGGGGGCGGCCTTCGCTTTGGCCCGCCGTTTTCCCTTTTGGGCCGATGTGGTGATCATCCAGGCCCGAAAAAAATCCTGATTCTCCGGTCTGGGTCCCCTCAAGGGGCCAGGGTTGGTTCAGCCTACCACCAGGGTTCTTTCCACAGGGGTTCCACATATTTGGGATCATTGATGTACTTGAGCAGGGCTTCTCCCGGCGGAACCAGGGGGGGCGTCCCCCCCTCGGGCAGGTCCGCCGCCCGCTCCCGGTTGATTTGGGCGCCCTGGCCGATGACGAATTCCAACACCTCTTCTCCGGTCATATTTTCTTCGCCCGATTCTTCCTTTTCGTCCGTTGCGGGTTCTATTCCCAGTTCCCAGGCGGCCAACTGGGATTGCACAATGGCTTCCAGTTCCTGATAGAAAAAAGAATCCGCGGGCAAATCCTCCATCCATTCATCCCCGGCAAAAAAATCCGGGTCGCTCAGCATGGCGCAAAACACCAGGGTGTAGGGGTCCACCCCTTTGAATTCCGCCACGGCCACCCTCAGGTCCACCCAGTCTTCATCCAGTTCCCCCTCCTGGGAGACATCCTCCAGGCTGCCGAACATCCCCTCTTCCAGATTCACCAGGGCAAATATATCAAAATGGGTCAGGTAGGATTCCCGCATCCGGGAAATCTGTTGATGGGCGGTTTGGCCTTTGGGGGTAAGCTGATATACCCCATCGGCTTCCAGGGCCAGGTTTTGGCTTTTCAGGTATTCCCACACCGGGGCCAGAATTTCGGCGGAGGGGGAGGAATCCCCCGCTTTAAACCCACCGGGGTTTGCCGCCAGCCGGTCCAGAACAATGGCGGCGGAAAGCCTCATCCGATGGGCGGGGGGAAGGCCGGGGCGGCCTTCAACTGCCTGAGGGTGGGGGGTGGGATGGCTGTGGCCCATGGGGTGCTCCCAAAAATGGACGGGGTTGGCGGATGGTTTCGGCTGGCCCCCGACGGGGGTTCTCCATTATGATGGTGTTCGCAGTTTGAAAATACTATACACACAACCGCCATCCGGGCGCAAAGGGCCAAACCCGCGATGGAAGCCCAAGGGGACCGCTTGATACTGTTGGTGGATCATCAGGATTCCTTCACCCACAATATCCGCCATGCCCTGTGGCAGGCCGGGGCCGAGGTGGTGGTGGTTCCCAGCCGGGGGCTGACCCCGGACAGGGCGTCCCGATTGGCCCCGGAAAAAATCGTATTGTCGGCGGGGCCGGGGGCGCCAATGGACCACCCGGAAACCCTGAGGCTCATCCGTTGGAGCGGGACCCGCCTGCCTTTGCTGGGGGTTTGCCTGGGCCATCAGTGCCTGGCCTGGGCTTACGGAGGGCAGGTGCGGCCTGCCCGTCACCCCCGCCATGGGGAAACCTGCCGGATATTTCATCAGGGGGCCGGGGTGTTGCGCGGAATGGCGGTCCCTTTTTTGGCGGCCCGCTACAATTCTTTGGTGGTGGAAGCCCCCCCGCCGGGGTTTGACCAGACGGGATGGGACGAGGCGGGGGAACTGATGGCCATGGCTTATGGAAACCATCCGTTGTTCGGGGTGCAGTTTCACCCGGAATCGTTTTTGACCGGCCAGGGAGGGCGGATTTTTTCCAATTTTCTGGCCCTTTAGGGAAATGGGATTTCACCCCAAACCGGCCCCGAAGGAAAGGTCCGGCAAGGCCGTTTTGCGGCGGGCTGGCCCCCAGGGGGCTGAAACCGGAGAACCGGATGATTCTGGCACCCCGTACCCCGGTATTGTAAACCTGAAACCTTTAACCCCTGTGGTGGTGGTATGACCTCTGCTTTTCGTTCCGGTTTTGTGGCCCTGGTGGGCCGCCCCAATGTGGGCAAATCCACTCTGTTGAATCAACTGGTGGGAAAACCGGTGTCCATTACTGCGGACAAGCCCCAGACCACCCGCAACCGGATATTGGGCGTGGTTCACGGTCCTGCCTGGCAGGCGGTGTTGATGGATACCCCCGGCATTCATCAGGCCGAAGGGCTTTTGAACCAACGGATGGTGGCCTATGCGGTGGCGGCCTTAAAGGAGGCGGACCTGATTGTGATGCTGGTGGAGCCGTTTGCGGGCCGGTACACCCGGCCCGGCCCCCAGGATGAGGCGGTGCTGGCCCTGGTGAGCGCGGCCCCGGCCCCGGCCCTGCTGCTGGTGAACAAGGTGGATGCGCACCCCCGGCCCCGGGTGGAGGAAACCCTGGCCTGGTACAACGATTTCAGCCGGAACCACCCCGGGGGGGGGCGGTTTTCCGGGGTGTACCCGCTTTCGGCTTTGGAAGGGTTGGGGGTGGACCCTCTGAAGGAGGTGATGGCCGGATTTTTGCCGGAAGGCCCCCCCTATTTTGACCCGGACCAGACCACGGACCAGAATGAACCGGTGTTGATTGCCGAAATGATCCGTCAGGAACTGTTCCGCAGGACCCGCAAGGAGGTGCCCTATTCCACGGCGGTCCGGGTGGAAAAAATAGAGGATGATGGAAAACTGATGCGGATTTATGCCGTGATTCTGGTGGAGCGTGACAGCCAGAAACCCATCGTGATCGGCAAAGGGGGGCTTTTGTTGAAAGAAATCGGCCGGGGGGCGCGGTTAAAGCTGGAGGCGTTGTTCGGGGCGAAAATTTATCTGGATTTGCACGTGAAGGTGCTGAAAGGGTGGAGCGAATCCCCTCGTGAACTTACCCGGCTGGGGTATCACAAGGAATAACGGCCCAGGCAGGGGGCTTGCGGTTCGGCCGGGATGCCATGGGTTTAATCCATCTGGGGTTTAGCTCATCAGGGGTTTAACTCATCAGGGGTTTGCGGATTTGGGTGATGGTTTTGACAAACCCGGCCCGGTGGCGGTCCCGCTCCGGCAGGGATTCTATCCCCTGAAGAGTCAGATAGTCGTCTATCATCCCAAAGGCTTTTTTGCAGTGAGACAAAATGTCATCCCGCAAGGCGACTTTTTTGTTTTGGTTGCGCTCCTTCAGGTAAATCTCATTGGTCAGGTTGGCCAGCCAGATGTGGGTTCGCAGGTCTTCCGGGTCCCGGTAAAGGATGTTTTTCAGCCGTTGGATGGCCTGTTGGGGGGGCAGCCCCCCCCGGATGCTGTTTTGAAGCAGCCGTTTTTGGTAACGGCATTCCAGCAGGGTGACCATTTTGGTGGCGGTGGCCAGTAGCTCCGCCTGTTTGTCCTCCACGGTCATCATCCGCAGCTTTTCTTTTTCGGTCAGGGTAACCTCCCCCCGTTCAAAGTGAAAGTCGGACATGGCCAGCAGGTCCATAAAAGGCTCCGGCTCGTTGTGGGTTTCCAGGGAGACCAACAGTTTGGCCAGATAGGCCTTATACAGATTTTGCACCACCCGGTCCTGGGGGTAGCTTTTTGCCAGGGGATGGATTTTTTTGATCCCCTCGTTGATCTCATTTCCGGCCTGAATATAAGATTGCTTTGCCTGTCCGTACTGGTTCTTGGCCTGTTCCACATCCTCCGGACCGATGCCTCCCTGGCGGGCCTGAAATTTTTTTAACACCGCCTCGGATGCCTTCAGGGTTTGCAGGGCGGTCAGCACCTCTTTGTAGTGGGCTTCAACCGATTCGCACACAGTCCTTAAAAGCGCAAGGTGGTCCTCCGGGCAGTTTCCCGGATGGGTCTCCACTTTTGACGCGGAATCCACCTGAGGGGGGGTGGATTCCTCCTCGGCGGATGGCGGGGTTTTTTCGGTTTCCGGGGTGGAAGATTCAGCCATTCAAAAACTTTCGGGATGTTTAAAGCGGTTTATGCCACCTTTGGGCTTTCGCTTCTATTCATCATTTCCCATTTGTTTCCTGCCCCAGGGTGTGGAAGGCGGATGCTTTGTGCCGGGGGGGATAGGGTTGTATGCTTGCGGAAAATGGATGTATCCAAAACATAGTTTACCTTAACTCAATTACGCAGAAAACAAAAAACAGGCACATATCCCATGCTGGTAAAAATCATAGCCATGGGGCTTTCCCACGAACGATGGAAAAAGCTGTTTGGGCAGTTGCGGGCGGAGGCGCCCGGGCAGCCCTTTTCAGCGGGGATATTTTCCACCCCGGAGGAAATTACCTTTCTTCAGGGGGAGGTGTTTCGCAACGACTGGCGCAAGGACCCCCCGGACCTGTTGCTGGCGGGGTGCGAATCCCATGGGGATCTAACCGGGTTTTTGGATTTCCTGGGGCAGGCCGTGCAAGGGGATGTGGCCGGGCGGATTGCGTTTTGTCTGGTGCTGCCGAATTTGGCGGACGGGTTGAAAGGCTTGATCAGCGGGGTGCCTCCGGCGGAACTGGTGGTGGACGGCCGTTCCCGGTTCAGCCTGAAGGACCCCGGATTGCTGATTTCCCACTTTCCCAAAAATTACCCCCGCATCCGGCTCAACGGCCACCTGACTGCTTTGCGGCTGGCCCGGTCCGGGGGGGTGGGCCCGGGAGAAAACCCCTATGCCGAGGTGGCCATAGAGGAGCTGAAACTGGGCCATCTGCTGAACCTGGAGGAGGTGGCGGCGGTGGTGGACCGGGATCGGGTGCTGCGCCCTTCTGAATGGTTGAAGGAGGTGGTGAAGGCCAACCGGCTGAAGCTTCCCCCCGGTGTCCCGGTGGGTCTGTACCGGGAGGCCAAAGGTCTCTTTTTTTTCCCCGGTGTGCCGGTGGATCAGGTGACCGGGGCGGTGGCCGGAGGGGTGGAATTCACCCGGTTGTTTGGCCTGGACGGGTTTGAGGCCGGGGGGGCTTACCGCAAACCCCTGCTGGATGGGTTGGAGAAAGCCGCCCATCATCACCGGCAGGTATGGCAAACCACCATGGAGCGGGTGAGGGAGGCCGAAAACAAAACCGACCTGCCGGTGCTTTCTTCGGGGGGAATCGCCACCTTCAGCCGGGTGATGACCCTGCTGTTGCAGGAATGGGGGTTTCAACGCTGCGCGGTGATTCCGCCGGGGGAGCACCCGGTGCTGGAAGAACCGGCCCTGGTGCTGGAACTTTCTCCGGCCCCCCCGGCCCCCTCCGGCAGGCGGCCCCAGTTGGAGCAACCCCTGGTCCTGCCCTTGCAGCATGAACTGATGCCCGCCTTACGGGTCCTGGGGGAGGAAACCTTGTGGGGGGACCTGCCCTGGGAATGGGTGGCCCAGGCACCCCAGGATGACACCCTGACCCCGAAAAAAGTGGGGGTCATCCGCAAAAAAGTCCAGGAGGCGGTGGCCCGCTCCCGGCGGGGGGTGGAAGAGCAGAAAAAAAAGCTGGTGCTGTTGGACCAGGAGGAAAAAACCTTCAGCCGGGCCAGGGAAAATCTGGGGGAACTTTTGCTTCGGGGCGGGCGGGTCCGGGTGTGGGACGGCCGCCCTCCGGCGGGACTGTCCCAGGCCTTGGTGCTCAGTTACGACCAGGAGGAAGCCTCTCTGGTGCTGGCCGCTTTGGCGGGGGTGGCCAAAAAACGGTGGTATGATCTTTCACCCTATACTGCCGCCGAGCCGTTGCAAAACCTGAAGCGGGAGCCGCTGACCCACTACCGGGAGGGGGGCGGGGTGGTGTTTGTCACTCCGGCGGCCCATCAGCGGCTGACAGACCTGTATGACTCCATTTCCTCCGGATTGGCCCACACCCGCCAGGAAATGGACGGCTGCCGGGAAACAACCCGGGCACATCTCCAGGGGAGGGACCAATCCGAGACCCTGCTGCGCCGGGTGGCCGTTCAATGGATGCGCAAGGTTCTGGCCGAATGGGTGGAACAAAACATGGAACGGCTGGCGGAAGCGCTGGAACTTCTGCGCCAACGTCATGAAAAACAATGGTTCAACCGGACCGCTCTATCCCGGGTGGTGATTGTGGGATCCACCGAGGAAAACCGCAACAGTCTGCTTGCCGCCTGCCGGGAGCTTCTGCCCGGATTCCGCCCGGAAAAATCTCTGGTGGTGCCTTACGATTTTGAAGGGCGGGAGGGTTATTCCCCGGCGGAACCGGATGATGACGCCGGGCGGCGGCAGCGGCAGGTGATGTTGGACGATTACCTGCGGGTGGTGGTGACCGAGGTGGGGATGATGGAAGGGGTGGACCTGATTTTGGTGGAGCAATCCCCTGAAGTGGCCGGGTTGTTGATGGAGCGGCTGCGGGGGGAACTTCCCAGCCTCAACGAGGTGCCGGCCATTGTGGTGCTGCCCCACACCTGGGCGCCCAAGGAGGATGAAGGACTGCCCTGGCCCCGCACCCGGGTGGTGCCCATCCGCCGGATGGGCCGCCTGACGGCATCCGAATGCACCCAGGTGCTGGGGGGGCTGTGGGGGTTGGGAGAGCCAAACCGGGAATCCTAAGAAGAGGGGGGGCAAACCCAAACCCCCGCTTTTTTTGTCAAAACGGGATATTTTGGCGGGGTTGCACCGGTTTCTAAGCAAATGGGCGTGGCCCGTCCACCCAACTCTTTTTCCCCTGGCCCGGAGAAATGAATCCCCTTTTTCAATCTTCATCATCCGGCGGCCGGGCCACCGGGGGAAGCTCATTGGCTTTCCGGCAGGCCTCCTCATCCTGTTCCCGTTCCCAGTCTTGGTTCTCCTGCTTTTGGGCCTGTTCCATCTTGCGCCGGATGGCTGATTCCCGGTCGGCCTCCTGTTCCTCCCGGATTTCCTTGAGCCAGTCTCTTTTTTTGGATGAACCCGCGGCCTTCCGCCAGGCTTGGTACACCTCAAAGGCGCGGGCCAGCAGTTTTTCCGGGGGGATTTCCAGGGCTTCCATTTGCAGGTCCACCTGATGGCGGGCCAGGGGGAAATCCAGGTTCAGCACAGCGGCGGGGGCCATGCCGTTTTTTTTCAGGGTTTCCTGAAGCTGCTCCGGGGTCCAGTTGAGCAGGCGGGCCACCTGATTGGCGTTGACGAACCGGTAGGTTCCTTCCGGGCTGATCCCCAGGTAATATAGGATAAACAATTGCTCGGGGGTCATGGCTTGGAATCCATTGGAATGGTTTTAAACAGGGCGGTACTGGATGAACAAGAAAAGGATGCCACAATTCGCCCCCCCAAGGGAGCAAAAACCCGCAAGAGAAAACCAGTGGGCGAAATTTTGCGGGGAGCCGCCAGGGGGAACCATCATGACGGTCGGGCGAAATTCAATCCCGCAAAAAACAGCCCCGGCGGGTAAACGAGCCTGGGCCAGCCGGGGTTGTTTACCGGTTGCCGGGGGTCCAAAGAAGGTGCGGCAGGCCGTGTTTCGGCAGGGGTTGATCGGGTTGGCCGCGGTCTTTCTGGCGGGGTGTGCCCAGACGGGTCTGCCGTCCTTTCCCGACCCATGGGGCTATCCCCCGCAGGTGTCCGCCTCCCTGGCGGTGGCTTACCATCCCTCGTCGGTGATGGGGCTGGGCCACACGGCGGTGATTGTGACCGGGGACCAGCCGGGCCGCTTCCTTCGGTTTGAGCAGTTTGCCTCCAGCGAATGGGATTACGGTGTAAGGTTGACCATGGGCACCGACCGGTTTTGGCAGGTGGTCACATCCCGGCTGCCCCCGCTGATGGGGCTGACCCGCGAGCGGGTGATCCGGCGGGAGGGGGCCACCCTGGCCAGTCTGGTGGACCCCGGTGAAATCACCATCCCCCTGGAGGGCACACCCCAGGCCCGCCAAAATATCCTGGATGCCGCCCAGGCCCGTTTTGCCGTCTCCCAAATCAGTGAGTCCCCCTCGGCCAAAAGATATTGGCTGGCAACCAACAACTGCCACCATTTCACCCGCCAGATTCTGGCGGCGGGAGGGGTGGATGCCCCCCGCTACTTTCCCAAACACCAGGTGGAAGACTGGTTGAAGGATTTCAAGGCCCAACAGGAAAAAGAAAGCAGCAACCTCTTACCCTTTGCCCCTGGGATGGGGAATCCCGGATGGGTCGGGAGATTGGTTCATGAAAGGGACGGCGCAAGGGCTGGGGCACGGTGAGGTGAAAATGGAGGATGAAGGGACAAAGGCTTGCACCCCTTCCCTCCCCAGGAAACCGTCTTGACAGGTTGCCCCCCATTGACTAGATTTATTAGGATTCCCAGAGGGTTTTTGGATGTTTTCCACCCCATCCTTTTCGGCTCTCCCCGCAAGGTTGGACGGGGCAAATCGCCGCACTCCTCGCCCTGGGGCGGGTTTCCCCCGCAATCCATCCAAGCCTGATAACGCTTTAAGCCATCAGACACTTAAGGCCAAAAACCAACTCCAGCCGGGTGATCAACCCGCAGCCGAGCCATGACAGGAGCCGACCACCCCATGACCCCATCCACCCCCCCCGAAGCCCAGGGATTGTATGACCCCGCCTTTGAAAAAGACAGTTGCGGCGTTGGCTTTCTGGTGAACATCAAGGGGCGGCGCTCCAACAAAATCGTGCATCAGGGGTTGGAGTTGTTGATGAACCTGGACCACCGGGGCGCCCGGGGGTCGGACCCGGATGTGGGGGATGGAGCGGGGATTCTTTTGCAGATTCCCCATGAGTTTTTCGTCATCCAGGCCAAAAAGGAGGGGTTTGCCCTGCCTGCCGCCGGGGAATACGGGGTGGGGATGTTTTTTTTCCCCCATGACAAATCCCGGCTGGCCGTTGCCCAAAAGGCGGCGGATGAAACTCTGAAGCGGGAGGGTTTGGTTGTATTGGGCTGGCGGGATGTTCCCGTGGACGGCTCCACCCTGGGGGGGGCCTCGCGCAAATCCCAGCCCCAAGTGCGCCAGGTGTTTGTGGCCCGCCCCCCGGGGATGGATTTAAAGGGGTTTGACCGCAGGCTGTATGTGGCCCGCCGGGTGATGGAAAACCGGATTTGGGAGCAGGGGCTGCTGGAATTTTCTGTCCCCAGTTTTTCGGCCCGCACGGTGGTGTACAAGGGGATGTTGACCCCCCGGCAATTGAAGGATTTCTACCCGGAAATGGGGGAGGAATCCTTTGTTTCGGCCATCGCCCTGGTGCATGCCCGGTATTCCACCAACACCTTCCCCAGTTGGGAACTTTCCCAGCCCTTGCGGATGCTGGCCCACAACGGAGAAATCAACACCCTGCGGGGCAACATCAACTGGATGAGATCCAGGGAAAAAAACCTGGAATATCCTCTGCTGGGTGCCGACATCAAAAAGTTGCTGCCCATTGTCAACGTCCGGGGGTCCGATTCCTCCATTTTTGACAATGTGCTGGAGTTTATAGAACTGACCGGGCGGGAACTGCCCCTGGCCATGATGATGATGGTCCCCGAGGCCTGGGACGGCAACGAGCACATGGACCCGGACCGCAAGGCCTTTTATCAATACCATGCCAACCTGATGGAACCCTGGGACGGCCCCGCCGCCATGGCTTTTTCGGACGGCAGTCTGGTGGGGGCCACTTTGGACCGCAACGGTCTGCGCCCGGCCCGGATTGTGATTACCAAAGACGGTCTGGCCATCATGGCATCCGAGGTGGGGGTGCTGGAAATCCCGGCGGAAAACGTGGCGCGCAAGATACGCCTGCAACCGGGCCGCATGTTTGTGGTGGATACCGTCCAGGGGCGCATCATTGAGGATGAGGAGGTGAAAGGGCGGGTGGTATCCCAACATCCTTACCGCCAATGGATAGACCAGAACATTATAGAAATGGAATCTCTGCCGGAGCCGCCCCATGTGCACCAGCCGGACCATACCAGCGTGGTGTTGCGCCAACGGGTGTTCGGCTACACCAAGGAGGATATCCAACGGGTGTTGCAACCCATGGCCGATGTGGGCCAGGAACCGGTGGGTTCCATGGGCACGGATATTCCCATCGCGGTTCTGTCTGACCGGCCCAGGCTGCTGTTTGATTATTTCAAACAACACTTCGCCCAGGTGACCAACCCCCCCATAGATTCCATCCGGGAATACCTGGTGATGAGTCTGGCCACCTTTTTGGGAAGAGAAGGCAACCTGCTGGACGAAGCCCCCAGAACCGCCCATGTGTTGCACATTCCCCACCCCATATTGACCAATTATGATCTGGAAAAACTGCGCCATGTGACCGTGGGGGATTTTCAGGCCAAAACCCTGCCCATGTTGTTCCCGGCCGCCGAAGGAGCCCAAGGGCTGGAAAAAGCCCTGGCCCGGCTGACCGGTGAGGTGGATCAGGCGGTGCGCCAGGGATATTCCATCATCATCCTGACGGACCGGGGGGTGGATCGGGATTGGGCGCCCATTCCCAACCTGTTGGCCGCCTCCAGTGTGCACCACCATCTCATCCGGGAGGGCACCCGCAACAATGTGGGGTTGATCGTGGAAACCGGCGAAGCCCGGGAGGTGCACCATTTCGCCCTGTTGATCGGATACGGCGCCACAGCGGTCAACCCCTACCTGGCTTTTGAAACCCTGGTGGACGAAGACGCCGTCTTCCGCCATCAGCCGGAAGGGGAAATCCCCAAACCGGTGTACAACTACATCAAAGCGGCCAACAAGGGGTTGCTGAAGGTGTTTTCCAAAATGGGGATTTCCACCCTGCAAAGCTACCACGGAGCCCAGATTTTTGAGGCCCTGGGGTTGGACAAACAATTGGTGGACCGCCACTTTACCGGCACGTCCTCCCGCATCGGGGGGATAGGGCTGGCCGAAATCGCCGAGGAGACCCTGCGCCGCCACCGGGGGGTGTTCGCCAATCCGTCACCGGATGAATTTCTGGATGTGGGGGGGGTGTATCAGTGGCGCAAGGAGGGAGAATACCATCTGGTCAACCCGGATACCATCCGTCTGCTGCAAAAAGCCTGCTGGGAGGAAGACCAGGAGGCCTACGACCAATACAAAGAACTGATCAACCGGCAGGATACCCGGCTGGGAACCCTGCGGGGGCTGTTTGAAATTCAGTCAGACAGAGACCCCATCCCCCTGGAGGAGGTGGAGTCGGAGTCGGCCATTTTCACCCGGTTCGCCACCGGGGCCATGAGCCTGGGGTCCATCAGCCGGGAGGTCCACGAAAACCTGGCCATCGCCATGAACCGCATCGGGGGGCGGTCCAATTCCGGCGAGGGGGGGGAGGACCCGATCCGCTTTGAGCCTTTGCCCAACGGAGACCAGCGCATCAGCGCCATCAAACAGGTGGCCTCCGGCCGGTTTGGGGTCAACAGCCATTATCTGGTCAACGCCAAGGAAATCCAGATAAAAATCGCCCAGGGGGCCAAACCGGGGGAAGGCGGCCAACTGCCCGGCCATAAGGTGGATACCTATATCGGCTCCATCCGGTTCACCACTCCCGGAGTGGGGCTGATTTCCCCCCCGCCCCACCACGACATCTATTCCATTGAGGATTTGAAGCAACTGATTTTTGATTTGAAAAACGCCAACCCGGAGGCCGATATATCGGTCAAGCTGGTCAGCGAGGCCGGTGTGGGAACGGTTGCCGCCGGGGTATCCAAGGCCAAGGCCGACAAAGTGTTGATCAGTGGCCACGATGGGGGGACAGGGGCCTCCCCCTTAAGCTCCATCCAGTACGCCGGAACCCCATGGGAACTCGGTCTGGCCGAAACCCAGCAGACCCTGGTGCTGAACAATCTGCGGGGGCGCATCCGGGTGCAAACCGACGGGATGATCAAAACCGGGCGGGATGTGCTGGTGGCCACCCTGCTGGGGGCGGAGGAATACGGCTTTTCCACCATGGTGCTGGTGACCCAGGGGTGCGTGATGATGCGGGTGTGTCACCTGAACACCTGCCCGGTGGGGGTGGCCACCCAGGACAAACGGCTGCGCAAAAAATTTATGGGCAAGCCCGAATATGTGGTGCGTTTTTTCAGTTTTGTGGCCCAGGATGTCCGCCGCCAACTGGCCGCTTTGGGGTACCGCTCCCTGGAAGAACTGGTGGGACGCAGCGATTTGCTCAGGACCCGCAAAGCCATAGAACACTGGAAGGCCAAAGGGTTGGATCTGGCCCCTGTTTTTCACCGGCCCCAGGTGGACCCCTCGGTGGCCATCCGCCATACGGAAAAGCAGACCCATGATATTCAACATGTGCTGGACCACAAACTGATTGAGCTTTCCCGTACGGCGCTGGAAACCGGCCAGAAGGTGGAAATAGACCTGCCTGTGCGCAACCTGAATCTGGCGGTGGGCACCATGCTGGGCAGCCGGGTATCCAAAAAATACGGGGCCGCCGGTTTGCCGGAAGATACCATCCGGGTGACTCTGCGGGGGTCCGCCGGCCAAAGCTTTGGGGCTTTTGTGCCCAGGGGAATCACCTTGACCCTGCTGGGGGATGCCAATGATTACACCGCCAAGGGGCTTTCCGGGGGCAAGGTGATTGTGCGCCCCCCCCGGGAAGCCACATATCCCCCGGAGGCAAACATCATTGTGGGCAATGTGGTGATGTACGGCGCCACCGCCGGCGAGGCCTATTTCAACGGGTTGGGAGGCGAGCGGTTCGCGGTGAGAAACAGTGGCGCCCAGGCGGTTGTGGAAGGGCTGGGGGACCATGGCTGTGAATACATGACCGGCGGGTATGTGGTGGTGCTGGGAGATACGGGCCGCAATTTTGCGGCCGGAATGTCTGGCGGCATTGCCTATGTGTTGGATGAAAAAGGGGATTTCCCCAGCCGTTGCAACACGGAAATGGTGGCCCTGGAAGCCCTGGAACCGGATGATGTGGCCCGTGTCCATGATATGGTCACCCGGCATGGCCAATACACCGGCAGCCCCAAAGCCCAACGTCTGCTGGCCGGTTGGGATGCCATTTTACCCAAATTCATCAAAGTGATGCCCATAGAATATAAACGTGTATTGCTCTGGACCGAAAAATCCAGGCATGAAAGAGAGATCGCCTAATGGGAAAGCCCACCGGATTTCTGGAATTTCCCAGAAGCATCCCCCCCAACAAACCGGCAGCGGACCGGGTGCGGGATTACCATGAGTTTGAATTGCCCTGGGCGGATGCCCACCTGCAAGAGCAGGGCGCCCGCTGTATGGATTGCGGTGTACCGGGCTGCCATTGGGGATGCCCCCTGGGCAACCTGATCCCCGACTGGAACGATCTGGTGTACCGGGGAGATTGGGAAAAAGCCCTGGCGGAACTTCACCGCACCAACAATTTTCCCGAAGTGACGGGACGGGTGTGCCCGGCCCCCTGCGAAACCACCTGCATCCTGGGCATCAACGAAGACCCGGTGGCCATCAAAGCCCTGGAAAAATCCATTATTGAGCGGGGCTGGCAGGATGGTTTGGTGAAACCCCAACCCCCGGCCAAACAAACCTGGAAGCGGGTGGCGGTGGTGGGGAGCGGCCCGGCAGGGCTGGCGGCGGCCCAGCAACTGGCCCGCATGGGCCATCTGGTCACGGTGTTTGAAAAAGACGACCGGATAGGAGGGTTGCTGACCTATGGCATCCCGGATTTCAAAATGGAAAAATCGGTGGTGGAACGCCGGGTGCGGCAGATGAAGGATGAAGGGGTGGTGTTCAAACCCTCCACCGAGGTGGGAAAGGACCTGCCCGCTGATGAATTGCTGTGGAGTTTTGACGCGGTGTTGCTGGCCGGAGGCTCCCAAACCCCCAGAGGGCTGGATGCCGTCGTGGAAGGCCGGGAACTGAAAGGCGTTCATTTCGCCATGGAGTTTCTGACCCAGCAAAACCGCCGCATCCAGGGAGACACCCTCCCCCCTGAAGAATCCATCCTGGCCGCAGGCAAGCGGGTGGTGGTGCTGGGCGGGGGCGATACCGGGTCCGATTGCGTGGGGACATCCCACCGGCAGGGGGCCAAAGAGGTGTATCAATATGAGATCATGCCCAAACCCCCCAAACCCAAAGTGTCCTCCTCCCAGGAGGAGGGGGGCGAGCGGCGTTGGAGTGTGCTGACCAAAGGGTTTACAGGGAATGACCGGGGGCAGGTGACCGCTTTGCACGGAATGGAAGTGGAATGGTTGCCCCCGGCCCAAAAAGGGGGCCGCCCCATCATGCGGGAAATCCCCGGCACCGAATTCACCCAGCCGGTGGACCTGGTGCTGCTGGCCATGGGCTTTACCGGCCCCCGCAAGGCGGGGTTGCTGGAAACCCTGGGGCTGGATTTAACCCCCCAGGGCAATGTGGCCCGGGATGCCACCTGTCAATCCTCCATCCCCGGTGTGTTTGCCGCCGGAGACATGGCCCGGGGGCAGTCTCTGGTGGTGTGGGCCATTTGGGAGGGGCGCCAGGCGGCGGCCCATATCAACCGATTCCTGCTGGATAAAAAATAGAACACGGTTCCCTGTCCAGCGGTTCACCACCGCCATCCGCCTTGCGGCGGCTTAGGGCGGGGTTCACCGCCTTTCTTTTTGGATTTTCTTTTTGGGGCGCTGCCCCAAACCCCGCAAGGGAACGTGGTTCCCTTGACCCGTTTTGGGTTTTCTACACAGCCCGTAAAAGGGGGGCGCGGGGGGGCATGCTCCCCCGCATGTTTTTTAAGGCTGGCTGCTTTTTTCTATCGGAGTGTTTCTTTTGAAAAAACTGATTTCCCTGGTGGTGACCCTGGTGGTGACGGTGGTGTTGATCCTGTACGCCTTTGATGAGGTGGACTTCAATCAACTGGGCAGCACCCTGGCCGGGGGAAATTACTGGGTGTTGATTCCTTTTGAGCTGATGTTGTTTGTCTTTTTCTGGTTTAACGCGGTGCGTTGGGCCATGATTCTGCGGCCCATCGGGGTTTACACCCCCCGCCGGTTGTTTTCATCCATGATGATAGGATTTGGGGGCAACAACCTGCTGCCTGCCCGGTTGGGTGAGATTTTGCGGGCTTTTGTGTTTTCCAAAGAATCCGGACAGCCCAAAAGCGGGGTGTTGGTCAGCTTGTTTGTGGAGCGGCTGTTGGATGTTTTGGCCATTTTTATGTTTTATCTGGCCTCGGTGGCCATTGTGCATCCTTTTCCTGAATCCATCCGCATGGGGTCCCAGGTGATGGCCTGGGTGCTGGGAGTGATCGCGGCGGGGATTTTTCTGTTTTTGCGTTATCCGCAATTTTTTCAGGCTTTGTGGTTGAAGTTCAGCCGCTGGTTGCCCCACACGTTGCGGGATAAAGGCACATCCATCCTGGAAGGGGTGACGGCGGGGTTGTCCTCCCTGAAATCTCCGGGGTTGGTGACCGGCATGGTGGGGCTTTCCCTGTTGCGCTGGGCTCTTTCGGGGGGTATGGTGTGGCTGTCGCTGTACGCATACGGCAACCCGATTTCTCTGGGGGTTTGCATGATTGTGGTGGCGGTCAGCGCCTTGGCGGTATCCCTGCCCAGTGTCCCCGGTTTTTTCGGGGTGATTCAGGCCGCTTTTGTGTTTTCGCTGGTTCCTTTCGGGGTGGATAAGGAATCAGCCCTGGCCGCCTCTATTTTGTTTTTGCTGGCCCAATGGGGGCCGGTCACCGTGGTGGGAATCGCATACTTTTACGCCTCGCACATGCGGGTGAGCGATGTGGCCCATGAAATGGAAACCCCCTAAAAGAGACTTACGGATGGCCCCCCATTCCAGGGAAAATTCCGTATTTCAACAACCCGGCAGGGGATTGCGGGTGGCAGTGATTCCCATGGTTTTGATCTGGGCGGTTGTGGCCGGGTGCAGCGTCAACCTGGGTCACCAAAATGTGGAGCAGGACAGCGATCTGACCTTGGATTCCCTGGTCAAGGGGGGGGTGGCCCTGGGGGGGGTGTACAATCAGGTCAAGGAATTCACCCCCCAGGAACATCAAAACGCCTCCCGGCAGTTCAACGAAATCCTAAAAACCAAGC
>Ga0224495_10001228_pt1 | contig 18495 bp, 15 predicted proteins | sample SF_Jul11_sed_USG_FD_168128 | JGI IMG/M metagenome (GOLD analysis project Ga0224495, IMG submission 168128) | Sediment microbial communities from San Francisco Bay, California, United States - SF_Jul11_sed_USGS_4_1 | ecosystem: Environmental > Aquatic > Marine > Sediment | place: USA: California... | reverse complement strand
CGCCGTTGCGGCGTGGTGCGGAGTCTGGGCGGGCGCGTTCGTCGGACTGCGATCGCTTGCTTCCGCACAAGGGGTCGCAGCCGGTTTGACCGCGTGCGCTGTCGTCCAGTGTTGGCGCGCATTCCGAGGCCGAGCGTCGGGTCTGACGATTGTCACTTTGGGCTTGGCGGCCGGCGTTGTCTGCGGAGTTATCTGGGGCATCGGCGTGGAGCGGGAAGCCGCACGGGTGGAAGCAGAGGGATACCGGCATTGGAGCGGTGTCGTGGTGGGCGATCCGCGGGCGGCGGGCGAGGGAACGGTCGTGCGCGTGGCGCTCCACGACAGACAGGGGCCGACCTGTGCTGAAGTGTGGTGGCCCGAGGACGTCGTAGCGCCGGCGATGGGACAGAGCGTCGCCTTCAGCGCTTCGCTGCGCCAGGCAGAGGACGTGTCGGACCGCCGACGCAGGCGCCTGAACGGTGTTTGCGCTTCGGGGACGGGTGTTTCGGCGGTCGTCGAAGGCTGGCCGCAGCCTCCAAGACAGGTCGTGCCGAGGCTGCGGGAGTGGGTACGAGAGCGGCTGTCACGAGTCGAGAGTGACGGCGGCGCGCTGCTTGGCGCTCTCCTGATCGGCTACCGTGAACCGATGCGCGGGTCTCCTGAGGAGGCTGACTTCCGCGCCACCGGTACAGCTCATCTCCTCGCTGTGTCGGGAACGCACGTGGCGGTCGTCGGTGGATTCCTGGGAGCAGTCGCCCGGCTGCTTCGCTTTCGGAGGTCGTGGACGGTGGCCCTCGTCGGCGCGTTCGCGGTCCTGCAGTGCGGTCTGTGTGGGGGACAGCCATCCGCCCTCAGGGCGTGTGGGATGACGATCGTCGTCGGCTTGGCCGGACTGGGCGGACGAAGATCGGATTCGATGGCGTCGCTGGGAGCGTGTGTCGCGGCGATCGTACTGATCTGGCCCGAGCAGGCGTTCTCGCTGGGTCTGAGACTCTCGTTTTGCGCCGTCGGCGGGATCCTGGCCTTCGGGCGCCTTGCCGAAGCGTGGCTGACGGCCGCTGTGCCGCGCGCGTGTAGGAAGGCATGCGGGCCACTTGCGGTCGCCCTGGTCGCCCAAGCAGCGACGCTGCCGATCAGCGTCCCTGTCTGGCAGACGGTGTCGAACGTTTCACCGATTGCGAACCTGGTTGCGGTTCCGATGTCTGCTGGCGCGCTCGTATGCGGCGTCATCGGGGTGGCGGCCTCGATCGTCTCGCGTGGGATAGGTGAAGCGTTCTGGGCGGTGTCGGCGACGTTGCTGCAGGTGTTGATGCGAGTGCTGGGCGCTCTCGCTTCCGTACCGTGGGCGACAACGCTCGTGGGAGCGACAGCTCTTGGGGCCAGTGTCACGGCGGTTGTCGTTGCAGTTGCCGTGTGGGTTGTCTGGCCGGGCCCGCCGAGAAGCGGATCCTGGAAGTGGGTCGCTGCCGGACTGACCGTGGGGGCAGTCGTCGTGCCTGGGGCTGGCGGTCAATTGGGGAGTACGGAGGTGGTCTTTCTGGACGTAGGCCAGGGAGACGCTGTTGTAGTCAGAGACGGCGGGCACGCGCTTCTCGTTGACGGGGGTCCGGATCCCACAGCCTTGCGTGAGGCGTTGGCGCGGTGCTCTGTGCGCAGGCTGGACGCCGTCCTATTGACGCACGACCACAAGGATCACTCGGCAGGAATGTCCGGATTGCGAGGGACGGTCCGGGTCGGCCAACTCCTGGTCGGGCCGGGGCAGGATGGAGCCGCGTCCAGGGTCGCACAGCCAGGTTGTGAAATCGTGCAAGTGAGTGCCGGTGACGTCGTAGAAGTGGGTCGTCTGGAGGTGGAGGTGCTATGGCCGGGCCTCGACACCTCCTACGGAGCGCAGCCGCCCGACGAGAACTCACGGAGTGTCGTGCTTGTCGTGCGGCGCGGGGAGCTCGAAGTGCTGCTTTCCGGAGATGCCGAAGAACCCGTTTGGGAGACTATGCGCAGCCAAGGCATGCTGCCCGACTGCGAAGTGCTCAAGGTACCGCATCACGGGAGCGCGGGAGGCGTTAGTCCCGACAATCTGCGGAGAATCGCCCCCAGCGTGGCCGTGGTGTCGGTTGGGATGGGCAACGAGTTCGGGCACCCGTCACCGTCCACGGTCACCGAGCTCGAGACGATTGGCGCGCGCGTCGTCCGAACCGACACACATGGCGACATCCGAATCCTGCTGGGCGACGATGCCTTCAAAGTCAGATGCAGGGGGCGTGGCGAAGCTGCTTCGGCGTGTGAGACAATCTTCGGCGTCCCCGGCACGAAGGCCTATCTCACCGCTACAGGGAGACGTTCGCACCCGTCATGGCACAGAAAGACCTTGCCGATCTCAAACCGGTCTACCTCATCTTCGGGACCGAAGGGTACCTGCTGGAGAAGGCCGTCGATAGACTCACTGCCCGCCTCGCCGAGGTCGCCGACCTGGACTACAACTTCACCCTGTTCGATGGTGAGAAGACCCAGGCAGACGACGTAGTCACGGCGGCCAACCAGCTGCCCTTCATGTCGGACAAGAGACTTGTGGTCGTGCGCGATGTGGACAGGATGGCAGCCGACGAACTGAAGCTCCTGGCCGCCTATGCGGGGAACCCCAACCCGACGACGACGCTCGTTCTCGTGGCGGCGAAGCTCGCCCGCAACAGTCGGCTATACAAAGCGGTTGCTGCTCTCGAGGGTGTGGCGGAGTACAAGGCACCGTCGAAGCGCGACTACCCGAAAGTCGTAGTCGAGATGTTCGCGGAACACGGCAAGCGAGCAGGGTACGACGCGGCGGAGGTCCTTGTCCGTGCGGTCGGCTACGACCTACAGAGGTTGTCCACCGAGGTAGAGAAGGTCGTCGCATTCACAGGCGATGAAGCGACGCTTTCCCGCGCTGAGGTCGAGCAGGTCATGTCCACGACGGCTCCGACGTCGGTGTGGGACTTCCTGGACGCTCTTGGTTCACGTGACGCCAAGGAGGCGATGCGGCTGCTGTCCAACCTCGTTTCCGAGGGGGAGACGGTGTACGCGATCCTTCCTAGAGCCACGGCGCGTCTGAGGGAGCTGATATCCACTCGCGCGCTGATGGATCGCGGCGAGGGGAGCGTGGCGAGCCTGGCACGCGCACTCGGACGTCCGGAGTGGCAGGTTCGGGCGCTGCCCAGGCAAGCGGAGCGTTTCACACACCGGGAGCTGGCTGATGCCCTAAGAAGTGCGGCGCGGGCAGACGGGGAGATGAAAACGAGCCGGGATCCCCGGCTCGCGTTCGAACGCTGGGTTCTGTCGATCTGCCGCTAGCTGCCGGCCTGCGCCGCTCGCTTCATCACGCTCGACTTGCGGTTCGCGGCCTGATTCGCGTGGATAACACCTTTGGTGGCAGCGCGATCGAGGAGGCGTGAAGCCTCCCGGGCGGCCTCTTGGGCGGCCTCGGCGTCGCCTGTCGACACGGCGTCGTCGACCTTCCTTATCGCGGTCTTGAGTTCAGATCTGACCGCTTTGTTGCGCTGGCGCGCCTTCTCGTTTGTGATGTTGCGCTTCTTCTGGCTCTTGATATTCGCCACGTCGAGTCGTTCCTTCCGGATTGGTCGGTGCCCGTCGCAGTGGGGTGCAAACGAGCCCTGCGATACTAGCACACGGTGTCGGGGGTCGCCAACAAGCCTTGTTCCACCTGACGTGCTCCACTGGTAGGATGAGTCGCTATGACGGAACCACGCCTGATACGGAATTTCTCCATCATCGCGCACATCGACCATGGCAAGTCCACGCTGGCGGATCGTGTGCTTGAACTCACGCACACCGTGTACGGGCGCGACATGAAGGATCAAGTGCTCGACACGATGGACATCGAGCGAGAACGCGGAATCACCATCAAAGCCCAGGCGGTGCGCGTCATGTACGACGCCGATGACGGAGAGACCTACCAACTCAATCTCATCGATACACCTGGCCACGTCGACTTCACCTACGAGGTTTCGCGCTCTCTTCAGGCATGTGAGGGCGCGCTGCTCGTAGTGGATGCCGGCCAGGGTGTGGAGGCCCAGACCGTGGCGAATGCGCAGCTCGCGATGAACGCGCATCTGGGAGTCATTCCGCTCATCAACAAGATCGACCTTCCTCAGGCCGATGCCGAGCGCGTCAGTCACGAGATCGAAGAGGCTCTGACGATTCCAGGTGAAGAAGCGATCCTGACGTCGGGCAAGACAGGTGCGGGAGTAAGAGATGCGCTCGAAGCGGTCGTCAGGCGCGTGCCGCCGCCGCAAGGCGATTCGGACGCGCCGCTCCGGGCACTGATATTCGATTCGTATTTCGATCCCTACCGGGGCGTGGTCGGACTCATAAGGGTCGTTGACGGACACATAGCCAAAGGCATGAAGCTGCGAATGATGGCTACGGGCGTCACGACCGAAGCCGAGGAAGTAGGGGTGCGCCGCCCTGCGAACCAGCCTGTCGAGGGGCTTGGCGTCGGCGAAGTCGGTTATCTGATCACGGGCCTGAAAGACCCCGCTCTAGTTCGCGTCGGTGACACGGTGACGCTCGCGAAGCGCGGATCAGAGGAGCCACTGCCTGGCTACAGGGAAGTCAAGCCCATGGTGTTCACGGGCATGTTCCCTATCGATGGGGACCAGTATCCGGACCTGCGCGAAGCGCTGGACAAGCTGAGACTCAACGACGCGGCCCTCGTCTTCGAGCCGGAGAGCAGTCACGCGCTGGGGTTCGGCTTTAGAGTCGGCTTCCTGGGCCTGTTGCACCTGGAGGTGGTCAAGGAGCGGCTCGAGCGAGAGTTCGGCCTCGACCTGCTGGCGACAGCGCCGTCGGTCGAGTACCACGTGCGCAAGACGAACGGCGAGACGATCGTAGTCCAGTCGCCTCAAGATATGCCTGACGTCGGCAGCATCGATCGCATCGAGGAGCCCTTCTTGCGTGCGATGATCCTCGTGCCTCCCGACTACGTCGGTGCGGTCATGGAACTCGCCGAGGGACGCCGGGCGACCTTCAAGGACATGCAGTATCTCTCGAAGACGACCGTTGAGTTGCACTACGACATACCCCTGGGCGAACTCATCATGGACTTCTTCGACCAGCTGAAGAGCCGTACGAGAGGTTACGCGTCGCTGGACTACGAGTACATCGGCTACAGGGAGAGCCAGCTTGTGAAGCTCGACATACTCCTCGCCGGCAAGCCGATCGACGCACTGTCCTTCATCGTTCACAAAGACAAGGCGTACTACCGCGGGAAGACCCTGAGCGAGAAGCTGCGCGAGATCATCCCGCGGCAGTTCTTCGAAGTACCGATACAGGCCGCCATCGGAGGACGCGTGATCGCACGGGAGACCGTGCGGGCGAAGCGAAAGGACGTTCTCGCCAAGTGCTACGGCGGCGACGTCTCGAGAAAGCGTAAGCTGCTGGAGAAGCAGAAGGCGGGTAAGAAGCGCATGAAGGCCGTCGGCAACGTTGAAGTGCCGCAGGAGGCGTTCATGGCCATTCTGAAAGTCGATGAGTGACCCCGAAGGCATCGGCACCCTGACGGGGCCGTCCTTGCCTGCTCACCTGTACGTCCACGTGCCGTTCTGCAGGCTGAAATGCTCGTACTGTGACTTCTTCTCGGTACCCGTCGAAGATGCTGAAGGCGTAGAAGCCGTGCTGGCTGGGATCGAAGAAGAGATACTCGAGTGGGGTCGCGCCCGTCTGTCCGGGATTCTGGACACCGTCTACGTCGGCGGCGGCACGCCCACCATCATCGGCCCGGGCGTGATCCGAATCCTGGAGTCCGTGCGGACATCTCTTCCCGCACGCACCGACGGGGAGGTGACGGTCGAGGCGAATCCGGACTCGGCCACGGCGAGACTGGTCGAGGCGCTCGCTGCCGCGGGCGTGACTCGCGTAAGTCTCGGTGTGCAGTCCTTCGACGACGAAATCATCGGACTCCTGGGACGCCTGCACACGGTCGAGGAGGCCCACGTCGCAGCACGAGCGGTCTGTGATGCGGGGCTGGACCTGGCCATAGACCTCATGTGCGGAGTACCCGGTCAGTCGCTCCGGTCCTGGCACTGCACGCTGGAAGAAGGTATCGAGACAGGCGCGAAGCATGTGTCGGTCTACCCGCTCGCGTTGGAGGACGGTACCCCGCTTGCAGTGGCGGTGGGCGCGGGGCTGGTCTCGAGTCCGGATTCGGATGCCGCGGCGGACATGATGCTGCTTGCCGAAGACGTCCTTGGCGCTGCAGGTTTCGAGCGCTACGAGGTCGCCAACTACGCGGTGCCGGGACATGAGTCCAGGCACAACACGGCCTACTGGACCGGCGAGTCGTACATCGGCGTCGGGCCGGCCGCACACGGGATGCTGGACCCGGAGACCGCAGGCGCCTCAGGCGTTCGGACGGGAGTTGGGACCGATGTGGCTCGCGTGCGCTATTCGAATGCTTCCGACATCGAGGAATGGCTGCAGGGGGCGGGTCGAGACGTTGAGACGTTGTCGAAGGCCGAGGTGGCTCGCGAGGACGTGATGCTCGGCCTGAGGCTGGCACGTGGCGTCGGCGCGCGCATCGTCGCGGCAGCCGGACTCGAGGAGCAGCTGCGTCAGCTGGAGGCGGAAGGCCTCGTTGAGCTGGCGGGCGGGGGAGTGAAGCAGCGCTGGCGCACGACCACTCGCGGCTGGCTTCTCGGGAACGAAGTCTTCAGGCGTGTCTGGTTGCCTGACCAATGATTGCCCTCCTGACCTGCACTTTCTTGACATGCAACCCTGACCTCTCTACCATGCGCTTAGCACTCAAGTATGCCGACTGCCAGGAGGCACGATGCTGAGCGATCGTCGACGACTGGTGCTCCAGGCGCTCGTAGAAGAGTACATACACAGTGGTCAGCCTGTCGGTTCGCAGTGTCTCGTGAACCGACACAGTCTGGGTTGCAGTCCTGCCACCGTTCGCAACGAGCTGGCCGCTCTGGAAGAGACCGGCTACGTGTTTCAACAACACGTCTCGTCGGGGCGCATTCCTACCGATCTCGGGTATCGGGAGTTCGTGGACGAGATCCTTCGCGGGTTCGGCTCGCTCCCGGAACTGGATGCCGAGGAGATACGACGGCGCTATGTCGAACTTGCAGGCGAGATAGACGACCTGATGCGTCAGACCTCGGTGATGGTCTCGCAGCTGACCCACTACGTGGCCGTGGTGCTGGCCCCGACTGTCAGCCTGGCACGGATTCGGCGCGTGGACCTTGTCTCGATGGCGCCGCGCCGCGCGTTGGTGGTGCTCATAACCGAGGGCGGGCAGGTCGTGAACAGGCACGTGGAGCTGGGCGAAGAGGTGACCCCGGAGCGGCTCGCCGAGGTCGAGCGCGCGCTCAACGCGTCGCTTGCAGGGAAGCGTGCTTCCGAGGTGAGGTCGCTGCGAGAGGCGCTCGACACCTCGCGGCCGGGTGACGGCACCGTGAGTCAGGTGATGGAGGAGCTCCTTGCGTGCCTGGAAGAAGCCGACACCGATCGTCTCTACCATGTAGGCGTGCCGGAGCTGCTGGCACTGCCCGAGTTTGCCGAAGCGCAGCGGCTCAAGCCGCTTCTCGGCTTGCTCGAAGACGGTCTTGCAATGCTGGAGACGCTCTCGGAGGCAATGCAAGCCACGGGTCTGACCGTGCGGATCGGCAGCGAGAACCGTCGCAGCGAGCTCGGAGAGATGAGTCTGGTCGCTTCACGATACGCCACGCCTTCTTCGGGCGGGATAATCGGCGTGATCGGACCGACTCGCATGGACTACACGCGAACGATAGCGGCAGTGCGGTGTGCTGCCGAAGGCCTGGAAGACGTACTCGGCTAGCGGAAGCTGCTGATAGCGGGGAGTGAGAAGTGGCAGCAGGGACGAAAGACTTCTACGAGATACTCGGCGTGTCGCGAGACGCGTCGGAGTCGGAGATAAAGAAGGCCTTCAGGCGCAAGGCGCGCGAGACGCACCCTGACGTGAACGACGCGTCCGATGCCGAGGAGCAGTTCAAGCTCATCAACGAGGCGTACGACGTGCTGTCGGACCCGCAGCGTCGCGACGTGTACGACCGCTACGGAACCGAGGATCCACGCATGTACGGACCCGATATCGGCGACGTGTTCGCCGGGTTCGGGATGGAGGACCTGTTCTCCGTGTTCTTCGGTGGCATGGGGGGCTCCCGCAGAGCGCGCACCGAGGGCCGCGACGTCATAGCTCAGGTCGAGGTCACTCTCGAAGAAGCGTTCAGTGGCGCGACGAAGAACCTGACGCTGAACCGTCTGGTGCCCTGCGAAGAGTGTGGGGCGACGGGTTCCGCAAGCAAGTCGCAGGTTCAGCGTTGCACGCAGTGTGGCGGTAGCGGACAGCGACAGTCCGCCAGGCAGACCTTCCTCGGCACGATGACGAGGTCCACTCCCTGTGAAGCATGCGGGGCGACGGGGACGGTGGTTCCCGATCCGTGTCCGGAATGCGAAGGTCAAGGCAGGGTCCCGGACCGCGAACAGGTGAGCGTGGAGATCCCCGCAGGCATCGAAGACGGAATGCAGGTGCGTGTCAGAGGCAAGGGAGAGACGGGAGTTCGCGGGGCGCCCAGCGGTGACCTGATCATCAGCGTGCGCGTCGGGGAGCACGAGTATCTCCATCGCCGTGGGGACGAACTGCACTGTCGAGCCGTCGTGAGCATCGCGCAGGCGGCTCTCGGGGCCGACCTGGACGTCTGCGGTATCGGCGAAGACAACGAGGTAGGGATCCCTGCCGGCACGCAGCACGGCGACACGATCCGACTGCGAGGAAAGGGCATGACCCGGCTGCGAAACGGGGGCAGGGGCGACCTCTTCGTGCACGTCGGGGTCGAGGTGCCCCGGAAGCTCGACAAGCGCCAGAAGGAACTGCTGGAGGAGCTCGGGTCATCGTTGGGCGACCCGGAGCGCCGATCGCCGCTGCAGAAGCTTCGCGACTGGATCGTCGGCTAGGCGGCAAGTCCAGTGACTGCTCACCGCTTCTTCCTGCGTGACCCTCTCGCGGCGTGCGAGCCGGGGTCCAGAGTCGTACTCCCTCTATCCTCGGAAGACGTGCACCATCTCGTACGGGTGCTGCGCGTGCAGAGTGGCGAGGAAGTAATGGTCGTGGACCCGACTGGCCCCGCGTGTCGCGTCCGGATCGAGACCGCATCGAGCGAGTGCGTGGAGGCGACAGTGCTTTCGGCGCAAGACCGGTCGCAGGATACGCACGTGACCCTCGTTCAGGGGCTCCCGAAGGGCGACAAGATGGACCTTGTCGTCGAGAAGGCAGTGGAAGTCGGCGTCGAAGCGATCGTGCCCGCAGTCTTCGAACGTTCGGTGGTCAGCCTTGACGAGCAGAAGGCGCTGAGGCGTGTCGAAAGGTGGCGACGCATCGCCGAGGCGGCCGCGAAGCAGTCCCAGCGCAACATCGTGCCGCGCGTAGAGGAGCTCGCGGACCTGGAACGTGTGCTTGCTCTCGTGGAGTCCGCCGATGCAGCGCTGGTGCCCTGGGAGGACGAGGCCGACAGCGCACCCGGCATCGGCGCCGCCCTCGAGAGTGTTGATGCGAAGTCGGATTGGCACCTCGTCGTCGTTGTCGGACCTGAGGGAGGGCTGACTGCAGAGGAGGTTCAACGTATGCGCGCGGCGGGAGGAATTGCAGTCAGTCTGGGACGAACGGTGCTAAAAAGCGAAACAGCCGGTATCCTCTCGGCAGCTTTGTGCGTTTATGTTTGTGGCGGACTCGGAGGCCGGCCACGTGGCTGAGTCGTTCGCCAGCTCCTCCACCTGGACCGGCCAGGTCCGGCCTCCGGCCGCTTTCTATTCCGTAGCCGTGCGAACGCTCGGCTGCAAGGTCAATCAGGCGGAATCCGAAGACATCGTTGGAGCGCTGCTCCATGCCGGCTATCGGGTCGTGTCGGAGGAGGATGCCGACGTCATTGTCGTGAACACGTGCACAGTGACCGCCGAGGCGGACCACAAGGCGCGCAAGGCGATCAGGCACGCACACTCCCTCCCTCACAGTCCGTTCGTCGTTGCGACCGGCTGCATGGCGGTTCGCGAGCCAGACACCTTGAGAGGTCTGGGCTCTCGCGTCGCAGTGGAGCCGGACAAGCATGCCGTCGTGGAGGAGATTCGCCGGATCGTCAATGCCTGCGGTCGTGACGCGCAGCAGGAACCTGGCATTGGGGAACAGTCGCGCATCGAGTCGCGGTTCCGCTCTCGGGCACCGCTCAAGATCGAGGACGGCTGCGACGCCTACTGCGCCTACTGCGTCGTGCCGTTCGCGCGCGGTCTTCCCCGTTCGACGCCGCTTGCAGACGTCGTCCGGCGAGCTCGCGAGTTGGCGAGCCAAGGTGTGTCCGAGGTCGTGGCAACGGGCGTCAACGTTGGACGCTACCTAGACCAGGAGAGCGGTGTCGGTCTCGACGGGCTTCTGTGGGCGGTAGCGGAAACGGGTATCTGCCGGGTCAGGCTGTCCAGCATCGAACCGCTGGACATCACGAAGGCGTTGCTCGGCGTCTTGGCACAGATGCCAAGCTTCTGCGAGCACCTCCACGTTCCGCTTCAGTCGGGCTCTGATGAGGTGCTCGGCCGAATGGGTCGAGGCTATACGTCGAGCGAGTTCGAGGCTCGAATCGAGCTGGCGCGAGAGTGGATTCCGGGGTTGTCGGTCACGACCGATGTGATGGCGGGCTTCCCTGGAGAGACTGCCGAAGATGTCGCGCAGACGGCAGCTGTGTGCGAACGGATCGCCTTCGCCAAGATGCACGTGTTCCGATACTCGCGAAGACCGGGCACTTCGGCTGCGGAGATGCCCGGCCAGGTGGACGCGGGGGAGATAGCGCGGCGGGCACGTTGCCTTCGTGATGTCGGTGACAGGCTGCACTCATCGTGGCTGGATGCGCACGTCGGGTCTTCGGCAGAGGTTCTAGTTGAGCAGTTTGTGCAGCGAGACGGCAGGGACCGGGTTGCCGGGACGAGCCGAGACTACCTGAAGGTGGAGGCTCCAGCGGATGGCTTCTCGGTAGGCGACCTCGTGCAGGTTCTGGTGACCGGCCACGATACGGAAACGGCGCTCGGCGAGGCCGTCCCCGAGGTTGCCGACAAGGACTCCGTGGTAGAATCTTAGCGGCACGAATGCCCGCTTGAGCAGGTCAGAAGTGCCACGCCGGCCACGAGGTCGGCGCAACGATCGTAAAGGTGCATACTACGTGGAACCGACGCAGATTCGGCTCGTCATCCCACCCGAACTGAATATGATCGATCTTCTCGGCCAGGGCGACTCGTATCTGAGGGTCATCGAGAATCAGTTCGAGTCAGACATCTCGGTACGAGGCAATCAAATCACCATCTCGGGACAGCCGGGCGAGAGCCGGGCCGTGTCCACCCTGTTCTCCGAGCTGGTCGCTTTGCTCGAGAGAGGTGAGGACCTGTCGGTCGACAGCATCGAGCGCTCGATCGACCTTCTCCGTCACGGAGAATGCTCGCAGGCCGAGCTGCGCTCGGACGTGATCCTCACGCACAAAGGGAAGACGATCGGGCCGAAGACTGCCGGGCAGAAGCGCTACGTCGACGCGATTCGCGAGCACACGGTGACGTTCAGCATCGGACCGGCTGGCACGGGCAAGACGTACCTCGCCATGGCGATGGCTGTCGAGTCACTTCGGCGCAAGGAGATTGGGCGAATAATACTGACGCGACCGGCTGTCGAGGCCGGCGAATCCCTAGGCTACCTGCCGGGTACGCTGTTCGAGAAGGTGGATCCGTATCTGCGGCCTCTCTACGATGCGCTCTTCGACATGATGGACATCGAGAAGTCGCAGCAGCTTATGGACCGGGGTGTCATCGAGGTTGCGCCGCTGGCGTTCATGCGCGGTCGGACGCTGAACGACAGCTTCGTGATACTGGACGAGGCGCAGAACACCAGCGCGGAGCAGATGAAGATGTTCCTTACGCGACTCGGCTTCGGCAGCAAGATGGTCATCACGGGCGATGTGACTCAGATCGACCTTCCAAAGGGATCGTCGGGGCTCAGGCAGGTCCGCGATATTCTCACAGGCGTTCTAGATCTGACTTTCGTGGAGTTGGGACCCCGCGACGTGGTGCGACACAAGCTCGTCCAGCGGATCGTGGAGGCGTACCAGGAATACGAGGAGGCCAAGGCGTCTCGTGCCGATGACCCGTCTTCGTGACAGACTAACGCGTCTCTTCAAGCCTTCGCGCGGCCCGCTGGCGAGTCCGGTAGGCCAGCGTGTCGTTCTGGGCGTTGTTGTCGTCGTGCTTGCGGGGGTACCCATCGTCGTGCAGGCGCCACCGATAGGCCTGACGTTGGGTGCGCCCGCCTCCAGGACGTATCGGGCGAACCGAACTGTCCAGTTCGTGGACGAGGACGCAACCGAGGCCGCTCGCCAGCTGGCGTCCGATTCCGTGAGTCCGGTCTACGTTCTCGATCCCAATGCCGCGACCGAGGGACGACAGAGTGTGACGCTGTTCTTCGATGCTGTTCTGGCTGCGCAGGTGGAGCGAGGCGGCGACGCCACGGAGGCAGCCCGCAGCCTTCAGGAACAGTTCGGTACGTTCGAGGCGGTGCTCATAGAGCAAGCTTCGTCGATGACGACCGAGGAGGTGGGTTCCGCTCGGCGTTCCGCGGAACAGCTCGTGACCACCGTTCTCTCGCGCAGATTCAATGAAGAGGAGTTGTCCGACGCCATCGCGCAGATGCGTGACAGCGCGAAGAACCTCCCATATCCGGGAGCGACACAGGAACTCATCGCGGATGTGGTCGAAAACGCCATGCAGCCGACCCTCGTGCTGGACGACCTGGCTACCGATGCCGCTCGGAGAGCTGCCGCGGAGAACGTCGATGCCGTCGTTGTCGTGAAGCAGTCTGGGGAGAACATCGTCCAGAAGGGCGAGATAGTCACCGACGAGCACGTCGAGATCATCAGGCGGCTGGGCATTCTCGAGCAGAGCGGGTCGGCCCTCTCCTTGGTTGCCCTCGTTGCACTGTGTGCTCTTGCGGTGGGTGCGACCGGTGCGTACGTCTGGCGCTACGACGAGACCGTTTGGCGCAGCGTGCGCAAGCTGCTCATCGTGGCGTCTCTGTTCCTTGGCATGCTTTGGGCCACACGCGTAGCCCTGTGGTTCTGGCCGGAGATCTCGCCGTATCTCCTTCCGACACCGTTGGCTGCGATGTTCGCGACCCTTCTGGTCAGCGCGCGCGAGGGTCTGCTCGTGGCCGTGCTGACGACTATCGGTGCCATGCTGTTGGGTCTGTCGGGCGGTGCGAACATCGTCGCGGTACTCGCCTGGAGCATCTCGGCAGTCGTGGCGACTTCGTTCATGAAAGAGCGCAGGCAGCTCTTCTACGTCGGCCTGTTCCTGGTGGGATCCGGTGCGACGATAGGCGCGGTAGCGACGTTGGCGTCGGGCGCAAACGCCGACTTCCTGACTTCGGCCGGATGGGGCGCTATCGGCGGTATGCTGGCGGCGGTGCTCGGTTGGGGTCTGCTGCCATTCCTCGAGCATCTGTTCGGTGTGACCACAGATGTCCGTCTTCTCGAACTGGGGAATCCTGCGCATCCGCTGCTGCGTGCTCTGATGGTCGAGGCTCCCGGGACATACAGCCACTCGATCATGACTGCGAACCTGTGTGAGGCGGCGGCGGAAGCCATCGGCGCGAACTCTCTGCTCGCACGGGTGGGAGCTTACTACCACGACATCGGCAAGATGCGCAGACCTGGATTCTTCGTGGAGAACCAAGGCGGTGGCGAGAATCCGCACGACGGCACGACGCCGACCCTCTCGGCTCTCATTATCACGGCGCATGTGCGAGAGGGTGTCGATCTCGCGGTGCAACACAAGTTGCCCCGCGAGATCGTTGACATCATCCAGCAGCACCATGGAACTTCGCTCGTGAGCTTCTTCTACAACAAGGCTGCCGAAGGCGATGGCCCGGTCCTCGAGGCGGACTTCCGCTACGACGGCGAGAAGCCGCAGTCGCGAGAGGCGGCACTGGTGATGCTCGCCGACTCTTCGGAGGCCGCCGTACGCGCGGTCAAGAAGCCGAGTCCCACGCGCATCGAGGCTGCGGTGCGCCGAATCGTCGAGGCGAAAGTCGCCGACGGCCAGCTAGACGACGCGAATCTCACGCTGTCCGACATAGAGCGAGTCGTGAAGACATACTCGAAGATGCTTGCAAGCGTGTATCACCCCCGTGTCGAGTACCCGGACGCAGTGCCGAGGAGAACCGAGCATGCACATTCGCATCACGAGCCATCGGGATCCTGAGCCGCTCGATCTGTCGGCGTTCAAGCGGCTTGCCGAGTTTGTCCTGGAGAGCGAGGAAGTGCCCGAACACACGGAGCTCTCCTTGGCGATCCTCGACATCGAAGAGATGACCGCGCTCAATGCCAAGTACCGCGGTGCCGAGGGGGCTACCGACGTACTCTCCTTCGGCTGTGACGATCCGTGCCCCGTCGAGGGTAGCGAGCCCATTACTCTGGGAGACGTGATCATCGCGCCGGAGGTGGCTGAGGAGCATGCCGCCGAGTACGACCACACGGTCGAGCAGGAACTGAACCTCCTGCTCGTTCACGGAATACTGCATCTCCTCGGCTACTCTCACGAAGGTGACGAGGAGGCTGCGGTGATGCAAGAGCGCGAAAGCTCTCTGCTAGAGGCATACGCCGAGGAAACGTGAGCGGACCCGTGGGGTCGTTGCAGTGAGAAGCAGATCGCTCCTTTGGAGCTTCAACTACGCGATATCCGGCATCGTCTATGCGCTGCGCACGCAGCGCAACATGCGCCTGCACGCGCTTGCAGCGGGCGTGGTACTCATCGCGGCCGTCACTCTGGACGTGACGCGCTTCGAGATGATCCTCCTGCTTCTCGCAATAGCGCTCGTGCTGACCGCCGAACTCGCCAACACCGCCATTGAGGCCACGGTGGACATCGCCGTGGACTTGTTCAATCCCATGGCGAAGGTGGCAAAGGACGTTGCGGCCGGCGCGGTACTAATAGCTTCGCTGAATGCTGTAGCCATAGGCTACCTGGTGTTCTTCGACCGGCTGACGTTCGTTGCCACGCGTGGGCTCCACACCGCGCGCCAGTCGACACCGACTCTGACGGTTATAGCTTTGGCGCTGACGGGATTGGTCGTGCTCGCCGTGAAGGCTGCGAATCATCAGGGGCTCTTTCTCAGCGGCGGGTGGCCATCCGGACACACGGCGCTTGCGGTGTCGGCTGCGGCTGCGATCGGCTACGCCACGAACAGCGCGAAGGTGATGGTGCTCGCACTGTTCATCGCGGCTCTCGTCGCGCAGAGTCGCGTTGAGTCGGAGGCACACACTATCCCGCAGGTGATCCTGGGTGGCCTGCTGGGGTTTCTGATCACCACGGCTCTCTTTCAGATATTCTTCGCATGAGTCCTACAGGAAGCAGGTCGAGTAGCACGTGGGTCTGACGATCCTAGCAGCACTGATAGTGGTGGCGTTCACCACGCTTGCGGCGGTGATGGCTGCCGAAGATGCCGCCGCGGAACTCGTGTCGCCTGGCAGGGTAGTGCGGCTGGTCGAAGCGGAGCGCTCGGGAGCCGCCGCGCTCGAGCAGATCACGAGTCAGGCGTATCGGTTCAGGGCGGCGGGTGCGTTTGTGACCGCTGCTGCGTGCTCCGCTGCCGGCGTCGCGGGAGCATGGGTGGCGTGGGAGCTGTTCGGCAGGTGGGGCGAGTGGCTCGCTGCGAGTCTGGGTTGCCTTGCGGCGGTTGTCGTGGTCTTCAGCTTCGGGCAGGCTCTTCCCCGGACGTTGGGCGTGCAGAATCCCGAGCGGGTGGGTCTGGCATTCGCTCCGACGGCGCTGCGTCTCACCCGGGTGGTCTATCCCTTGGCGAGAATCTTGAGCGCTCCATGGCGCTGGGGGATGCGGCTGATCGTCGGTCCTGCAGCAGTGCAATCCCCGTGGATCTCCGACGGCGAGCATCGCGCCTATCTCGCCGACGAGCAGGCGGCTCGCGAGGAGACCGAGGAGGCTCTCATCGAGGCGGTCGCGGACTTCACGGACAAGGTGGTACGGGAAGTGATGGTGCCGCGGACCGATATGACGTGTCTTCCGGCCGAGGCGACAGCTCGTGAGGCGATCGAGATCATCGAGGAAGCCGGGTACTCTCGGCTGCCCGTGTTCAACGAAACGGTCGACGACATCAAGGGAGTCCTGTACGCGAAGGACCTGCTCGCGGCAGTCGTTCGTGACGCAGGCGTAGTTCCGGCGGACATAGCGCGGCCAGCGTTCTTCGTGCCGGAAACGAAACCGGTGCAGGAACTTCTGATAGAGATGCAGTCGCGCACGCACATAGCGATCGTCGCGGATGAGTACGGTGGCACCGCAGGACTCGTCACGATAGAGGACCTGCTGGAGGAGATCGTCGGTGAGATCTTCGACGAGTACGATAGAGCTGTCCCGATGATGGTGGCACTCGATGCCCGAAGGTTCAGGGTGGACGCGCGTATGCCGGTGGACGACCTGAACGAGAGATTCGGCACGGCGATAGAGATGGAAGCGGACACGATCGGCGGTGTGGTGACTGAGGTAGCTGGACGCATACCCGATCTGGGCGACGCCATCGAGATCGACGGGTTGCGACTGACGGTCGACGAGCTCGAAGGCACTCGAATCCGCCAGCTGATAGTGGAGTCCGCAGGAACGTCCGAGAAGAAGGAGGAGGCGCATGCGTAATCTGACGCAGCCCGATCTGGCCCTGCTTGCGTTCGCGCGGGAGATCCAGGAGAAGGCCTACGCGCCGTATTCCGGGTTCCGCGTGGGAGCGGCAGTCTACGCGAACGGAGAGATCTTCCAGGGCGTCAACGTGGAGAACGCGGCGTACGGGTCGACACTGTGCGCGGAGCGTGGCGCCGTGATTGCGGCGGTTACTGCCGGGTGTCGGGACATCGATGCCGTGGCGGTAGTGGGGGACTCGGAGGCACCGACGGTCCCGTGCGGCGCGTGCCGGCAGGTACTTGCGGAGTTCAACCCTGCGATGCGCGTGATTCTGGGCGGTCGCACGGACGAAGTGGTCGTCATGAGTCTGGAAGAGCTTCAGCCGGAAGCATTCGTTCGCGGGTACCTCGACCAAGACGACGAGAAGTAGAGGGCCCGGGTCCCCGATGAGTGGACTGCGAAGCGGTTTTGCCGTTCTTCTCGGCAGGCCGAACACCGGCAAATCGACACTACTGAACGCCGTGATCGGGTCGAAGGTCGCGATCACCTCGGACACGCCGCAGACGACGCGGCACCGCTTGCGTGCCGTGCTAGACCGGAGCGACGCACAGGTGGTCCTAGTCGACACGCCTGGACTGCACAAGCCGATCGACGCACTCGGCGAAGAGCTGAATCGGTCTGCCCTACATGCTCTCAGCGATGTCGACGTGGCGTGTCTCGTCGTGGACGCTGCCCAGCCGGTGGGTCGCGGGGACGAATGGGTGGCACGCCATCTAGCGGCTTCATCGGCACGCAGGATCCTGGTCCTGACGAAGCTCGACCTGGTAGGCCCGGAAGAAGCCGAGCTGCAGATCGCGAAGGCGAAGAAGCTGGCGGAGTTCGATGACGTCGTGGGCGTGTCCGCCGCTACGGGCTTCAACGTCGGTGGCTTCGTCGAGAGCGTGGTCGGGCTGCTGCCCGAAGGCCCACGCTACTTCCCTAAGGACATGGAGACAGATCAACCGGTCGAAGTCATGATTGCGGAGTTCGTGCGGGAGAAGGTACTCCGACTCACATACGACGAGGTGCCTCATGCGGTCGGAGTCGTCGTGGAGGACTTCGAGTACGACGAGGACCGCGATCTGGCGCGCGTGCACGCCGTGATCTACGTGGAGCGCGATTCACAGAAGGGCATAATCGTTGGCAAGGGCGGCGAGAGGATCAAGCGCATCGGTACCGAGGCGCGCAAGGATCTCGAGCGCATGCTCGGGAGCCGGGTCTTCTTGGATCTCGTCGTGAAGGTGAAACGCAACTGGCGACGGGATGCCGCGCAGATACGCAGGTTCGGCTACGGGGAAGGACTGTGAGAGCCGTGGATGTCGCGGAACTGGCCGCGGTGATCGATCAGACGCTACTCAAACCGACGGTCGGGTTCAACGAGGGTGCCAAATGGATCGAGGCGAACCGGGGTTGCGGGTTCGCGGCGCTGTGCGTGTCGCCCTTTCTCGTGCCCGTTGCCGCGCAGCGCTTGGCGGGAACGCCCACGGAGGTCTGTTCGGTTTGCGGGTTCCCGCTCGGCTATCTGAACACGGAGACCAAGGCCGAAGAAGCGGCAACGCTCGTCGACCTCGGGTGTGCCGAGGTCGACATGGTGCTGAACATAGCCGCACTTCTCGAGAAGGAAGAGTCGTTCGTGCAGGACGACATTCGAGCCGTCGTTCGAGCCGTGACGGAGCACTCGGAGGGTACTGCGCTGGTCAAGGTGATCCTCGAAACGGGCTACTTGGAGGAGGACGACATAAGGCGCGGTTGCACACTCGC
>Ga0224495_10001227_pt1 | contig 18497 bp, 20 predicted proteins | sample SF_Jul11_sed_USG_FD_168128 | JGI IMG/M metagenome (GOLD analysis project Ga0224495, IMG submission 168128) | Sediment microbial communities from San Francisco Bay, California, United States - SF_Jul11_sed_USGS_4_1 | ecosystem: Environmental > Aquatic > Marine > Sediment | place: USA: California... | reverse complement strand
TGCTACGGTCACACGGCCTTACGAAAAATCCTTCAGAATTCAAATACGCTATTAGTGATCCTTGGTATCATGAAATGCACTATCTTGGATATAACTATAGATTGACCGACATCCAAGCTGCTCTAGGATTAAGTCAGCTATCAAGAATAGACCAGATTGTGAAAAGGCGCCGTGAAATAGCCAAAGTGTATTCGGATTTCTTTGAATCATTTCCCGATGAAGTGGAGTTGATTCCAGAACATGAAGAAGAAAAGCACTCCTATCACCTTTATGTAATTAAACTTCGTGACTCAAAGAAAAGAAGAGATGTTTTCGATGCCCTTCAAAATCGAGGGATTTATTGTCAAGTTCACTATATCCCAATTTACTGGCATCCGTTCTATAGAGAAGCAGGTTTTAGAGACTTGTATCTTCCTAATACGGAAAGATTCTACGAGAGGATTATTTCTATACCGATGTATCCATCACTTACTGATGGGGACATTGAATATGTACTACAATCATTCCGCGAAATAATTCAGTAGGTAAGAGCATCTATTTACCAGATTCATCTAGTATCTTTTCAAATAACAAATCTCCACCATTCTGCGCATCTTTGCATTGTATGAATCCTAATGAAGCAAATAGTCTTTGAGAGCGATTGTTGGCCTTAGATATGTGCGCAAGAACCCTACTATAACCATTTGATCTAAGCCAGTTTAATGCCATTTTGACAGACTGTTTTCCGATACCTCGACCCATCAACGTTACCTCACCAATAAATACACCAATCTCTGGAACTTCATCTGATAGGTGCGTTATATTAACACTCCCGACCTTTCGTGTTCCAGTATCATCTGTATAATAGATAATCCAGTCAAGCCTATTTTTTCTCGTAGTCCAAAATTTATAATGCTCATCCCAGTGAAGAGGTCGATTTTGAACAGAAAAATGGCGATATACTTCGGGATGCGATCTCCATGCCATTAATAGTTCTAAATCGTGTATTGTAGCAGGACGTAGTTGGATAGGCCCGCTTTCAAGTAGTACATCTTCCAATAATCGCACCTCTAATATTCACGAATCGGGAAGTATTGCCCATATTTTTCAAATAACTCCTTGGTACCTCGCTTGAAAAATGACTGACCAGCCGATACGCTATCTTTCCTCCTGTAGTAATTATATAATGGGAGTGGTAAATATTTCCCTTTAGCTGTTGGAAGTATACGAATGAGTAAATCATATTCAGAGAATAGTAAGTTCTCGTCATAATATCCATGTGTTTTGAACAATGCCATTGAAAACATGATGCCTGCTGCAAGAGTGTTGAAAAGGTTGTTTCCTATCGATACAATCTTTCTCGTTTCATTTAGAATCTCGAAGTAATCACTGTACACAAAGTCAATTTCAGGATTATTCTGAAATTCAAAAAGCATCTTCTCTAATGTGGAATTTTCAAACCAATCATCAGAGTCAAGCATTATGACATAAGGAGTTGTAACATGTTTCAGGCCAATATTCAATGCAGAGATAGAGCCTTTATGATCTGTCTGAATGATTTCCACGTTTTTAAAAGATTTTACTATTTCAAGCGAATCATCTTTTGATCCATCATCAACCACAAGTATATTCATTATATTCGAATCTATTGTCTGTTGGATAACACTCTCAATTGCCCTTTTTACGGTATCAGAATTATTGTATACACGGATAAGAACTGTTACAACTTTCTCCATAATTCTCTCCACGCTTGAAAATTACCTTTTTCCTGAAGGATTTTTCTCATAGATCGAGCATTGATAATTAATATGGAGGATTCTTTAAAATCCACTCACCTTCTTTTTGTTCAAAGATTTCCCTATTCCACAGCTTATCAGTGATTTCCCAAAACTCTTTCTGCGTGTATCCCAAGAAACTAATAAAATCAATCATGGCTTTCTGATCGAGTTTGTGATCCTTTTCTTTGATAAGTTGTTTTGCTTCTTCTATTGTAAGTCGTCCCTCTCTAAGTCTTCGACTAACAATATCCGATGTTCTCTGAAAACCGAATTTTGGATATTTCAACCAAAGATGAACTAAGTATGCAAAAGAATCCATCTGTTCAAAATTTTCAACACACCCTTCACGCTCCCATTCATGTGCTAGAGTTCTAAAACCATATCTTTTTGCAACTTCAAGATTGCGAACACTACTCCATGGAATAAAGTAGCTCATATAAATTACAAGAGGTAGTGGTTTATTTTTGTCAAGCTGAATAGAACCAACTTCTGCACTAGAAAGACCATGTTCTATCCACCATTGTCTGTCTTTCTCCAAGGTATCAGACATGGTTTTCACAATTGGGCTTGCGTCGAAGAAATTCTTTGAAGTCGTGCCGTATTCGAAAGAAGAATTCTCTCCAAACACAACTAATGAGATATCGAATTTTTGAGCAACAAGGGTCGGGATTGTGTATATGGCATATTCTACGAACTTTAATGCTTCTCCAGTGGTTTCAAAAGCGATTCTAGTTGCGCGTTTAAATAAATCATGATTAATTGTGTAAAGATAATGATTTAATTTGAAAGTTTCAATCATGTTCCTAAGATTATGAGATCCGGCTTGACTATGAGTGAAACTGTCAGTCACAGTAACCAGAAGTGGGTGCATATGCATTTCCTCAACCATAATATGAGCTAAGAAATGAGAGTCTTTCCCTCCGCTAACGGGAATAACACAATCATAGGATCCGTCACTTTTTCTATATTTATCACAAAGCTCTCGTAGTTCTTTCAGACGTTTATCCCAATTGACAGCGCTACGCGATTCATAGTTATAACAGGCTTGACATATTCCGTCTTTGAAAATTGAACCAGGTCTTGTATCTGGCATTAAACAGCGCTTGCAGTGTTGCATTCTATAACATCCTTCTTTTACAAAAAGAAATTTTAGAGATACTAATAAGCATATCCGACTTTCTTATGGTAATCAATGTTTTTGGAAAGTTTTATAATTTGTACTCTTGGCAGCTCATAATGGCAGCCCATCGGCTTAAGTGTTTTTTATACAACAACTGGGGATAACTAATAAATGAAAAAAACCGAACAAGAAGAATTCTGGACAGGCGAATTCGGAAATGAGTATACTATTAGAAATTCAGGTGATTGGGATACATTCTACAAAAAACAATGGGGAGTATCACGTTCAGAATTAAATAAAGAATTTCTTTCTTCGATTAATAAAAATGCTAGAATTCTCGAAGTTGGATGCAATAGGGCAAATCAATTGCTAATTCTTGAGAACCAAGGATATAGTAATTTATGGGGTCTCGAAATCAATAAGAAAGCGTTAGAAATAGCACGAGAAAACAAGAAATTTAGTATTGTGGAAGGATCTGCTTTCGATATTCCCTTCAAGGACGGTTTTTTTGACTTAGTATTCACTAGTGGGGTTTTGATACATATTGCACCTGATGATCTTCCACAAATCATCGATGAGATGTATCGAGTTTCAAGTAGGTACCTTTGGTGTTTTGAGTATTATTCCGAAACATGCAAGGAAATTGTCTACAGAGGCCATGAGAATCGGCTATGGAAGAATAATTTCCTGAGGATATTCATGGATCAATATTCTGATCTAATTTTAATAAAAGAAAAGAAGCTCAAGTATCTAGAGAACGAGAATGTTGATATGATGTTCTTACTTGAAAAACCACAATAATCAGAGATTGTATTTGATACAATCACCACTCTGTCGGAATAGTTATTACGAATACCAAGTGACTCGATGAAGGAGTATCAGTAGCTTGTCAATGAAAAAATGGCTTATGAAACAATATTGGCGGGTAAGTGAAATTAGAATTCTGACAAGTTTAGCAATGGGAATGCTAGTTATTGGAGGATTATATGTCGACTTTGTACCTATTCTTGGTGACTGGGGACTTTGGGGAGCTCTTACCCTTGGTGTGATGCTATTTGCAGCTTTTCTCTTTCTGGGATGGATATACGATACAAGAATACGAATGTGGAGTCAGAAGAATCAGGCAATTATTGAAAGGAGTGCCTACTACTATGTGCCGATGATTAGTACAATTGCTTTTGAGTATCCAGTTCTAAGGACGATTGTTGAAACATTAAGTAAAGTATGTAGTAAAGAAGGGATAAACAATCAACAACTTGAAGATCTTGCGATTTATCTCAATAAATACAAAGAATTAGATCCGTCAAGAGAGGGAATAAAAAGCACAATTAAGATTAGTGAAGAATTCAACAAACTGCACCCATTTACTCCAACACACCCATCTAAAGCTAAATCCGTTTCTATTTTCACGAGGTTAAAAATTGCATGGGAAGTCCAAGTTCTAAGACTTACATGGATTCAGGGTCTTACTGGATTATTTCAAGATGTTTTGGTTTTCGGAGTTTTCTATGTTTTTATTATATACCCATTTGCAACAGAAGAGTCAGCATTATGGTATGCAACCTTTGGAATTTCCCTACCTTTACTTGTTGCATTTATTACATTAGGATGGGTTTATGATAAGAAATTACGAATATGGTCAGTCGATTCAGCGGTGAGGGTAGAAAGAAATCCCTACAGCTATGTCGCAGAACCTGCTCAGCTTTCGTTTACAATTCCATTCTTTTATGCTCTTTTTTCTAATGTGTATAATATTCAGACAAAATTAGGAATCGATTCAGAGAGTGTAAGAAATATAATTCATTTCCTTGACAATTATGTAAAACTCACTTCATCGAAAGATCAGGATTTGGGAGCAGCACGAGATTTGCGAGATTCACATGGAACGATCTTTATGGAGGAATAATGAATATGGGAATTAAAAAATGGGTAATGAAACAGCAATGGCGAATTGTTCAGATAAGAGGAATCTGGACTCTTTTTTATGGAATATTACTTCTAGCAATTACATATGTAAAATATGTCCCGGGTCTTGCAGATATGGAAACACTAGGCCCATTTGTATTCTCGGGTATCATCCTCATAATCTTTCTATTCTTTGGTTACCTATATGACAGAGTTTTGTTTATGTGGGCACCATCACAAGAAGTCAATCTGGAGAGGAATCCATACCAATATGTTCCTTCACCAAAAGACCACGTGTTTTGGTTTCCAATATATTCAGCGCTCCTTGATGTATCTGAAGAACTCGCGACGCACTTTGATTTAGATCGAACTACCATTAGAGAAACAAGAGAGTATTATTCTGAAATGCAAGCTTTGCGTCCTGAAAGGAACGAAGACATAGACAAGGGTATTGAGCTAAGAGAGAAGTTTGCCAAGACCCATCAATTTTCGGATATTATTGATGACGAAGATAGTTGAAGGATACCCGCAATCTCTAGGATATAGTCAATTCTTAGCCAGAACCGAGAAGTCGACGTAACCATAAATCAGTCTTATAATCAGTATGTTGCATTACTGGAAGATTCATCAAATCCTCAAAGTACTGCTCAGACCATCCAAACTTCTTTAGAAGATATTCCCTATCTCGTTGGAGCTCCTTCAAGTCATAAAGCGGTTCTTCTAGTACCTTCAGTGCTTTTTCACGTGTAGTTTGTCCGGAGCATATCATCGTCGAGAGGTGCGCTTTTCTTTTATCAATATTAAATTTCCTTGGTAGAATGTAAGCTTGATAGAATTTTGTGAAGATGGATTCGTGGTGTTTTCCGCCATAATCTTCCCAACCCAAATTCTCGATTAGAAATTGTTTAGCTTTTTCACGATTGTAATCAATATAATTGAGGAAGGGAAATGTCGTTAGTCCCTTGATTTTTCGCAAATAAACCAATTTTAGAAATCCAAGTGTGGGATACGTTTTTAATTTTCTGGATCCGAACTTCCTATGGATATCTTTGAGATTTGTAAGATCGTTTTTCGTCCAAACCCAACTACGAGGCATAATACCCTCTGTAGCGTAATTTGTGCCACCTAGAATATATTTCAAACCTCTATCAGCTGTGTAATTGCGTACTAATGCCATGATGGCATGATCAGAAGCAACTTCAATGTCGACTACAGATGCCTTAAAATAAGCGTGCTGCAAATCCTTGAACTCTTCCCAGTTGATTACGTGAGTGTAGAGATCAACGCCAAGTTTCTTCAAAACACGTTCGATATTTGATACTGCAATTTTTGAATCCCAGCCATTATCCAGATGGACAGCAAGAGGACGCAATCCTAATTCTGTCGCCTTATAGACCATATAGGTACTATCCACACCACCAGAAACCCCTGCAACACAATCATATGGCTTCCCTTGACCATGCGCCTTCATTTTGAATATTGTTTCTTCAAGCTTTTTTTGTCGGACTTTTTCAGGTAGAATAAATTGATCGATTCGAGAGAGATATGAAGTGCAATGGTTGCAAACTCCGTTTTCATCGAATTCGATGTTTGGATCAGTAGTATCCATTACGCATCTTGTACATCTTTGAAAATCACGAGCCATTTTAACACCTCATTGTCTAGGGTAGATACTGTTTCAATTCTTTTTGGGTAGGATAATTAATCAGAACCGCTTTATGCGTTCCATGGAAAACAAATAGACTACCTGCTGAAACAGCAGAGGCTCCGCCTTTTAATATTGCTTCTTGGAAGTGTACCAAGTTCCCTGCCCCTCCACAAGCAACTACAGGAATATTCACCGATAATGTAACTGCTTGAATAAGTTTGAGATCATAACCTTCCATTGTGCCATCACGGTCAATCGAATTCAAAAAGATTTCACCAGCTCCTGCGGCTTCCACTGCCTTTGCAAATTCAACAGGATCTTTTTTTGTATTCATTGTCCCAGAGTGAGTATAGACTTGGTATGTCGAAAATTTTGAACGCTTCACATCAATTGAAACAACCACACTCTGACTACCAAATTCATCAGCAGCTTTCCTTATCAATTCGAGATCTGTCGCTGATGAGTTAAAAATCACCTTTTCAGTACCAATTTTCAGAAGTTTCTGTGCTGTTTCTATATCATGAATGCCGCCACCATATCCAAAGGGCATAAAGCATTCAGTAGTGATATCTTGAATCAAATCGAACTGAGGAGGTTTTTTTTCAATCGTGGCAGTAATGTCTAAGAATACTATTTCATCAACTTCTTTGTCATTAAAAATGCGTACTGCGTTAATTGGATCACCCACGTAGATAGGATTCTTAAAACGAACTGTTTTTACAAGGCCTCTCTCGCGTAGCAGCAGACAGGGAATTACTCTAGTCCTAAGCATCAACAAAGCTCCGCGAAGTTTTTTAAGATCTTCATCCCAAACTTGTGACTCTTTTCGGGATGAAATTGAACTCCATATATGTTATCCCGATTCATACTCGATACAAAAGCAAATCCGTAGTCAGTCATTGCAAGTATATCATCATTATGATTACATTTGACATAAAAGGAGTGTACAAAATAAAACCGAGGTTCATCGAACATATCGTGGAATAAACAGGAATCCTTTTGGATTCTGATTGTGTTCCAGCCCATATGCGGGATTCTTAAGTTCTCATTAACATCAAATTTAAAAAGCAACGTTTCAGAATCAATCCAACCTAAGCCGTCCAATACACCTTCTTCACTTCGATTTGATAGTAATTGCATTCCTAGACATATACCGAGTATTGGTACTTTCTTCTCAAACACAAGATGATTAAGTGTTGGAATCAATCCTTTATTCTTCAGATTTGACATCGCTTTGTCAAATGCACCGACACCCGGAAGTATCAATTTGGAAGAGTTTGAGATTGTATCCAAATCCGAGGTGATTTTAGCCTCATAGCCCATCCGAATAAGCATATTCTGGATTGAACCGAGATTTCCCATCCCAAAATCGATAATGGCAATCATTAAGCAATCCTGACCTTGGATGATATTCAAGTGATATTACAGCATCTTTACTGATTGAACTAATAAACAGATTGTAGTTTTTAATGAGTAATCTAATGTACGAAGACATTTGAGAAGAGAGCCACGAGTAAAAGCTAGACGTGAGAGTGACGATATGCAAATTAGAATGATAGACACCCATTGTCACCTCGAACAAAAAGAATTCAGGCAAGACCTCAATATCGTCCTTCAAAGAGCTGAACGAATGGGAATTGTGTGCATAACATCCGCCATCGCTCCAGAAGAATGGGAAATATGTCTAAAGACTGCAACACACTATGAGAATGTATTTGCCAGTATCGGACTTGATCCAATGCTTTGGCAACAGACTGAAAGGCTCATCAGCTTCATCGAAGCTCATCAAGAGGAGATTATAGCAATTGGAGAAGTAGGTCTTGATTATTATCGCGAGAGAGATCATAGCAATCGTACAGCTCAAATAGAGAGTCTTCAGAGAATCGTTCAACTATCCAAAGAACTGCAGCTCCCCATTCAAATACACTCACGTTCAGCAGGAAAACAGGCTCTTGATGTTTTATCCAAGACACAAGCCTCTTTTGTTCAAATGCATGCTTTTGATGGAAAGGCAAGTTACGCGAGAGAAGCTTCCAGAGAATTGGATTTCTATTTTTCAATTCCGACATCGGTTGTCAGGTCACCTCAAAAACAGAAACTTGTGAAAGCAGTCAAAATTGACCGACTTCTTATCGAAACAGATAGCCCGGTTTTGGGACCGGATAGTGAAAAGAGGAATGATCCAACAAATTTACCTATTGTAATTAATGAGGTGTCTAGAATACTGCGCATGGACTCTGAAGAACTACGTGAAAAAGTGCTGGAGAATACGATTCGTTTGTACCCGAAGATTAGTATCAGGTGATATAGTTCATAAGAACCCAAAATCATGAAAGGATAGATTAACGATGACAGCTGGTATTGAGGAACAAATCAAAAGAATGGTGGCAAATACTACAAGTAAGGCAGCAATCGAAGAGTGGATCGAAGCATCGAAGAGCCAGCAAGAGCCGCTTTACAATTATCGTGGAGATCATGTCGAGCAAGTTGTAGGATTGGCAAAACATCTTGCCTCAAAGTTGGATGCAGACATGGAGGTAATTATACTAGCTGCATGGTTTCATGATTTTGCCAAGCCGGGTTTGGGAGGTATTGAAATACAACATCACGGAGTGGCGAGCGCAGAGTTAGCAAAAGAGTATTTGACCAAGAATGGGTATGAAATTGATATTGTTGAAAAGGTATGTGATGTAATAAGGAAACATGTGGGTTTAACTTTAGATAGGCCACTCGAACCAATTGAAGCTCAAATTCTTTGGGAAGCAGATAAGATACACAAACTTGGTCTCGTGGGACTACTCCAGTATGTCTTGAATGGAATCAGAATGCATCCGGGGAAAAATCTTAGTGATTTCCATATCCAGCTTGTTGAGTTTCTCCCACTAGCATCAAGAATTGCAGCCAGCGTTGTAACTGAAAGAGGGAAAGAGCTAGCATTTGAGAGACTTCAGACTTTACAAGATTTAACACGAATTCTTGAGTCAGAGTTGAAATCGGATCTTCAGGAGTAAGATTGCCTTGAAAAAAGAGATTAGGACAGTTGGAATCCTAGTTATTGGAAATGAAGTTCTTGATGGATTAGTCCTCGACACCAACTCTAATTGGATGGAAATTAGGCTGGTCAGACTAGGAATGCAGATCAAGAGGCTAGTATCTGTAAGAGACGAGTTAGATGAGATTGAACAAGCCCTGAACTTTGTGAAAGACTCATGTGATATTGTGATAACATCAGGAGGGCTTGGACCAACTCATGATGATATGACTCTCAAAGCAATAGCTCAGGCGATTAATAGAAAAATATCAGAAGATCCGGATGCGCTAGCAATTGTCAAGCGTCAATACCAGACTCTTTTTGAAAGAGGTATTGTTGATTCGCCAGAGATGACTGATGCAAGAATAAAAATGGCACAAATTCCAGAGGGTTCTATTCCACTAGATAATCAAGTAGGAGGAGCACCTGGTATCATGATTCAAGAAGGAGTATCAACAATTTTTTGTTTGCCCGGAGTTCCCAGTGAGTTGAAATTTATTTTTGAAAACTCAATAATGCCATGGGTCAAAGAAAGGATTAAGAACAGATTCTATGAACAGGTAGTTGAGTTTCAGATGCATGATGAATCTGTATTTGCACCAGCCATAGACACTGTAATGAATGCCTGTCCTGGAGTATATATTAAATCCATGCCAAAGACTTATGGGACCTCAAAGACGCTTAGAGTGTGGATTTCGATGAGTGGTTCAACTCTCGATGAGGCGCAAAATCATGTCAAAAATGCGGTTAAGAAATTAGAGTCGGTCACAGGACTTAAAGCGCAGGGCATACAAGAATGATTCCCATTTTGCCGATAGATATATTCACTCGTTTAGAGAACAAAAGAACTCGGTGAACGATTGTCTTGCAGGTTGAATTCACTATTGTCTTGGAGGACATTATTGTCTTCTTCATTGCTGTAATCTATGCAGTAATCATTCTCACCTTTGCAGATATTGGGCGGAGGAAGATGGATCTTGGCTCGGACTTTACAAGAAAGATTGTGCACCTCTTTGCAGGGGCAGCAATTTGGACTGTTCCCTATTATCCTCATCCGTGGGTAGCCACCTTTGTTGCACTGACATTCGTTATTATGCTTGGATTGGCTAATACTGAGAGATTTGGACGCTTCTTTGCCGCAATGGCTCGCCCGGAAGATCTTGAACATGGTAGTGTGAGAGGCCCGTTCTGGTATGCGGTTTCTATCACAATTCTAACATCGATATTCACGTTCACCGGCTATGATGAATTTTACTTCGTTGCTGGCGCTGCAATAATGATTATGATGCTTGGAGATGGTATGAGCGCGCCGATAGGAATGAAGTACGGAACAAATCATACCAAACAGATTTTCGGTTCGAAAAGGAGCATAGAAGGTAGCCTTGCGCTTTTCTTCTTCGGATTCTTTGGAGCTATGTTGGCATTCTGGTGGTTTGGTATATTCAGTTTAACAGTATTCACTCCAGGCACGGGTTATGTGAATATGATACTGTTGGCGTTAATTGGAGCATTTACTGCAACCATCGTTGAGTTAGTAAGCCCCAAGGGAACAGATAATGTTACTCTACCCATAATCTCGTGTGTAGTGATGCTACTAATTGCAATGCAAATGGGACTCATAGTATTCTAGATATGATAATTCATTCTGCCTTCAGGCACGATTAATATTGGTAACAATTCCAGATTGATGTCCTACACGCCTCTAACAACAAGTCGATAATAGTATGTAGTCCCTGCAGTATCACTGGTTCGTTCGATTCTCAATACTTGACCACTAACAGCACCAAGTACACGTACAGCTGGATCATCATGGCTAATTCGCGGGAGTTGGGTTTTGTGGATTTTATAGTGATTCAAGACGAGCTCAATCTCTTCTTCTGAGGCAATTGAATGAGGTGGTACGAGTTCATGTTCGAATAAGTCAAAAGATGCATATCCACCTTCGATAAGTTCAACTCGAGATGAACTAGCTTCCTTCTTTGCTGCAGGAGTAAAACGAAGACCACCAATAAGCATACCACGTTGTGCTTCAACTTCTTCCATCTTACTGGCAATGTCCTTCACAAATGCAATACCAATGACTTTTGGTTCTTTGAGGATCCATACGACATATCGGGATATTTTCTCGCCTTCTCCCTTTGTCGGATACATGACATACTTATCGTCATACTCCAATAATTCTGTGGTCTTGTATGCACGAAGATTTAGAAGACCTCTTGTCTTAACAACCTGGCTTGGCAATTCAAACATGGAAGCACACCCCGAGAACTTTGATTTCGCCCGCTAGAGTAGATATAAACATTGTCAAGTGTTCAGGAACAGCTCAGAAATAATACTATTGATTTCTCCAGCTGCAAAAGTCAAAGAAATTCAATCATCCTCATAGAGTCGCATGGGTTGCCCACAACAAACCAAAGTTCCTACTCCGGACTTCTTCACTACAATCACTTGCTGACATATATCACAAACATAGATTCGGCCTTCTTTTGCCATTTTCATATATCTCCTGTTTTCAAACAATAGAAACCCAATTTCTCTCCCTGTTTTATGGATTTCTAACACTTTTGATAGCTTTATTATGCTAATAAGTATCCCAGAAACGCCTAATAGTAGATGGTACGAAGATACAAATACTTCGATGACACAGAGGCATATTGACAGGTAAGAGGCGATATGCGTGGCCGGACTAACAAAAGGAATGATAGCAGATGTTCACAGGAAGAAGGAGATTCGACTACCAGCTGACTTCTTCCAAAATGAAGCCCTGCAAGGCTTAAAGGCCGCTATGGTAATCTACTTCGAGAGATCAGGTGAGATTCGATTAATTCCAATGACAAAAGAAGGCGGTGCGCGGGTTAGACTTGAAGTTGAAAAGGTCAATCCTGCTCTTATGCAAACAATGACTCAGTTATTCAAACATCATGATCTGAAGGTACTATTCACAACAGGATTCTGTTTCGAAGAAAATCGATGCATCTATGAAGTATATTTCTCTGCGGATGACATCAGAACCAAAGAGCCAGATATTAGACGAACGATCAATAGCATTCCAGGGCTTTATGAAAGCGAATTCGAGATTCTCGAGATTGGTCAAGAGTGGTAGTAACCACTTCTCGAGGTAGCGGTCAATCCTTTATACAGATATTACTTGACTACCTGCAGTGCGACATTCTCTTTCACATTAGTTTCAACAACTTTGAGCTTTGTCTTAAATAAGGATTCAAGATAACCTCGTATGAAAGGTGCAGGGTAGAATGGACTACCAATGACAATCAAGCCCTGTTCATTAATAGATATCGAGCCCCATCCATTATCTTGTAGCAGATTCAGGACTAAACCGCGACTATCAACATTTTCTGGAGATTCTCCATATATCAAGCGAACAACATCAGCAATTGGCGATTGACCTCCTGCAGTGATTCCCAAATCGTATTGGTCAGAAGGGGTGAGTTTGGAGAAGAACAGAGAAGATATTGCTTCAGATTCAAATACTGCTCTTGAGGTGTTAACATAGATACCCCGTTCGTTCCATTTGTGCACTGTAAAGTCGAGGAACCATCTAACTGAATCCTCAATCATTTGAGCACGTGATCGCCCAGCTCGCTCCTTGACTAAGTCATCGATATGATTCACGAGTGACTGTGTCATTGTAACACTAATGATTTTCTTCTTCAGTAGCTCGTTAATCTCGTCTAGTCTAGCTTGCTCGGTTTTTGGAAGCTGGACTCTGTCATCATTCTTGTCCTTTCGAAGCTTCTTTAGCTTGGCGTCCAACTCCATTTTTTCTCTCATCAATAACGATTCCTCGAATCTAAGAGACATGAATTCTAAGACCTCCAATTAATATGATGTTAGTAAATTCCATCAACCCTATTAGATTGTATTCGGATTTACTAGATTACATGCATACCTACTATAAGAATTCTTTGGGACATCCTTGGCACCTTGGTGGTTTTACACAGTAACCACAATTCGAGGAACGAAGGAAGGGTATGTTGGGAATCTGTAATCAATCATGGAAAGCTTCATTGGTATTAATGATTTTAAAAAAAGAGATAATCAATGGCATACTGTGAACTCTGGCTAGAATCTGTAGGAGGTATGTCCTCCTTTCGTGTTGCTCTTTTGGCACCAGACGAATTTGAACTTCCAGAGGGTTTTTCCCTTGCTTCTATTCAAATTGATTCCGAAAAAAAGTTGTATCTCTCAGAGCCAATAGATGGAATCAAAGCTGCAAAAAAGTCCATTGAGGCAGCTGCACAATTCTACAGCGACCGTGATTTGAAATTCCTATTCTTCAGAGAGATAAGGAAACCTACTGCTTAATGATAGAAAAAGAGAGGAAAGAGGGGAAGGATCCCCTCTATATCTCATGGCCAAGCTACTAGCCCGAGTAATACTGGATTGAGTAGAACAATCACGCCTACTCCAATGGCTGCTAAGCCAACAAGAACGCTTACTGGCACTGAAGCAAATATCTTGCCTATCAGCTGGATGAGTTTGATTAGCAATCCACCCAAAACATATGCAACACAAAATATGATGAAGCCGATGACCAACAGTCCTTTTCCAGAAGTTAGCCATGCAATGTATTCACCAATCACAGGTGCTGACACATATGGATTTAGGAGTCCGTATATTGTGGCGGCTCCAAATGCCGCAACAGCCAAAGCAAAGACCAAGGCGAGCGGGAATTTTGAGAGCACCCTCATGACAAGTGAGAATCCCATAAGGATCAGCACACCAGCCACAATAACTGCGCCTGGTTGAACTTGCCAAACTACATATCCAACAAAAATATCCAAGATACCCACGAAGAAGCCAATGTAGGTTCCAATCTTAACGAGGAAATCGAAAATTGTACCTAACAGTGGGATTGGATCAGTGATGTTTTCTAACAGCCAGATGGCCAATAGACCTCCTGAAAGTATGAGCACCCATGCAAGAATCCAGTCATCCTGGAAATAGGCCATAATCTCAGGAAGAGTCCAATCAAGAAATGGTATTTGAAGCATTTTAACACCTCATCCTAACTAAAATCGCATTGCATTTAGCTACAAATAAACTCTACTACACTAGACTCAAACCCATTAGTCCAGAGGATAATGCAAAGGCAATCCAAAATATTAAGCCGCATATCAAAGCCATCACAATTGGGCGAGAACCACTAACCATTCTTGTATTCTGATATCCCATCGATAGGATCGTAATGCCCAGAGTCGCAAGTAGAGGAGCAATGTCTAGCATTGAGACGGAACTTGCTGTCCATGTTGGCCCTTGAGTTAGAAGAGAACCGATGAATAGGAAGGGTGCAAGTGATGCAAGCATTCCTAAGACAGCAGCACTCGTTATGGTCAACAAATATACCTTCAATCTCTGAGCTGCAATTATGGAGTCTCGCTCTTTAGCAACTGCAGACCTCTTTACGAGTCTTGCGGCAATCTTTGAGATTCGTTCTCCAGCGTCCTGAGTTGAAGTTTCGCACATCAGCGCTATCATTCTAAACATCTGAGAAACTCTCTGACCTAGTGCACATTCTGATGCAAGATGCATCGCTTCTGAGATACTGTGATGGTCTTGGTAGATCGATCGGATAGCAATATCCACTAGCTTTTTTACTTCAAACTCCAAATCATCCCGAATTGCTGGTAGTGCTACCTCCAGTGTATCACCTGATGAAAGTCTTTGACCTAGCAATATCATTAGGTTCAGAAATGCATCATATTCAACAATGATGTCTTTCTGAGTGGGAGGGAATAGAGAGTCATCACGAGGCCTGTCAAAATAGGCTGAAAATTGCCTTGAGAACCGATTCTTGAGGAGTGTATTGAAAAGAATAAAGCCTGGTGCTGCCAATACTACAGCCCATTGGGTCGCGTATCCTCCCAGAGAGATAGCTAGTGTGAACATGATAGGCAGGTAAGTGACCAAAGCTGCTACGATCAAGAGCCGGCTCTCGAGCTCTAGGTTTTTCTGTCGGAGAGCAAGGTCAGCCTCAAATGACTCACCAGACATCTCATCGAGCAGATCGGTTTTTGTCTCAAGCGATCCAACTATCGTCGAGAAATATCGCCGAATATCATCAGAGGGTTGATCCTTTGCAAAATCCATCAAACAGGTCTCTGGAGGAACACCCTCTGCTATGCGAGTGAGCATCAGTTGAAAGGCTCTTGATAGATATGGATGAGCGGACTGTGCCACCATCTCGATCGCGTCAAAGATTGTGCCACGCGATTGAAACACTAGAATAAATTGCTCAAAGACGATGTCAGCTTCTTCTGATAGTCCTAATTTGTAGCCATTCATCATTGAAACAGGGTAAGAGATGATTATGTAATAAAAAACAACAGATAGCATTGCAGCGAGAGGAATTGTGATCAAAAGACCTAATCCAAAGAGTAGCATGGATATTGTTGCTCCAATGAATACTAACACAGCAGAGAGATATGCTGCTGAAACCACGCCTTGAGTGGATACAGTCATAATAGGAAGAAGAAAACGGACAGCTCTAGTTAGTTCTCTGTCGTCAACCTTTCTAGTGATTCTTGAGAAGGGAGGAATTTTCACACTAAAATTGCAAAGTCGCTCGTATATCAAAGCACAAGTCCTCTCGATAGAAAGTCCTATTCGCTTCTCTTAAATTCCTCGATGAGTGATTTGAAAAAAGAAGAGGTATGTCCCTATGTCCTGGGACACAGGACATGAAGGGACATGCTATTGTTGTTATCTTCGTCGACGAATGATATAGACTACTGCAAGTACTCCGACGACAATGAGAAGGAGAACAACCACTCCTCCACCACTATCTTCATTCGCTAGATTGGTGTATGCGGTATATACCGGATCTTGTTGGATACGAAGTCCATTCCATGTTGGGAAGGTGACACCATACCACCAATTGCTATGATGAAATGCTGTGTTGGCATGAACTGCTAAATCTGCAACAGATGTATACATTGATCTAATCTGAGCTGATAGGCCATATGCCATATTTGCCAGCAAGAACGCTGAGAATGGGGCTTGCCATGCAACAAGAAGCATGTCAGTAAACCTAGCGCCAAGTAGACAATTAAGTGCAGTTTCGTCATCTGATACAGTAGTCCATGGTGATGCAGACTCATTGATTAGCGAATATTGACGGCCCAAACCAATATCGAACGCGCGCTCGTTATCATCACCGACTTTGATACTTATATCATCATCTAGCAAAGCTGTTGAAGTTGGAGGATCAATTGTATTGCCAGATGTCATTTTGGTAACATTGTATTTGGACGTGAATATCGATAGATAATGAACTGCAGATATCCTAAATGTTTCGTCAATGATGTCAGTTGGAGGTACATCAAAAATCAATATTCTGAGTTTCTTGACTTGTCCAAGAGTGTACAAAGTTTCGGCATGGACTTCACCACTTTCATCAATTGTTATATCATATTGAATTGTCAGTTCGCTGACAAGCACTGTTACAAGTGGAAGTAGGTATGTGCCTACAAATCCTTTGGCTGAATCGACCACTCTGCAGGTGAGATTGTAGTAGTGCATACCAAAGCGATAATGGTTATCGCTAATCTTCGTTGCAGGAATTGGAACGACTGATGGCGTGTATTCAGGCCAAGTATTGTCTGATGCCAATGGAACGACGTACGAGGCATTGTCGTGGCCTATATCAGGCAAGTCATTGTCTGCAAAGGTCGTATTGTCAATGTGGGCAAGCAAGAAGGCAAAGATCGCTCCAATGAAGACTTCTTTGTTTTCAGGAGTCTTAAAGTACATTCCAAACAACTGATACGGTAGAATATACTTCTTACCGTCGGTTGTGTTTGCACTATTGAATGCGATTAGGAATGTTGAGAACTCGCCTACATGAACATATGAAGCTGTAAAGCTTGAAACGGTCCCATCTCCAGTTTGAACTCGAATAGAGCTATTTGTCCAATACTCTTCTGTGAATGTATGGCCTAAAATTGCGGCCTCATCACCCGCAGTCCAAGCATTGGATACAGGCATAACTGCAAATGGTAGAACTAGAAGCATCAAGACCCATAGGGTCACAAGATTACATTTTGTAGCGCGCATGTGAAACTCTCCAAAATTATCAATGAATCATATTATTAAAAGGAAATGCATGATAGATACATAAACAATCGTTAGATGAAATCAGAGAGTTTTGTTTGAGTTTTAAATTCGCTGTAGAGTCTGCTCCTTTTGAGCCAGCGATGAACTGGATTGCGCAAGTATTTCCCAATCTCAGTAGTTGCCTCATCCATACTTTGGAACTTCTTCACACCCCGATCCAATGCCCTTTTGGCGATCTCGCGAAACCGCCATACCCCAAGAGGAATCCACTGAGCGGGATCGGTTTCCAAGAAAACTATTACTCCTGATTGCCTCTTCTTCTTTACGAGATATTCTAGGACAGGCAAGCGAGTTGCATAGTACGCACCAACCACAGCTTTGGCATAATCCTTCCGACCTTTCCCGAATTCAAAGTCATTGATGATCGGCGGATTCAGTCCTCCAAGCCAAGACTCCATGGCTTCAAATTGCCAACCGCTTGGATAGAAGAGGATGGCTACTGTATTTCCAAGAGCTTGATCAATACTCACCAAAAAATCATTGATTGCTGAAAATCGAAGAACCTGTCTGTGCAAGCGACGACCTACTATATCGTCAATGGCTGTGATACTCCATTTCGTAGGGACCAGTCTTCGTTTCTTTCTTTGTCCTAAAACGCCAACCGATAATAATCGGGTGATGTGCTCCTGACGAATTCCATCATTAAAAAGCTCCATAATCCCGCCCACAGCTTTCAGGTCCGTATCAGATGTGATTTTATCAACAACCTTGGGTACCTTCGGTTCATCCTCGAGTCTAAAGAAATCAAGTGGAGCTGAAGGTCCGATAGGCAACGTCCTATCAGAGAAGATTGTTGTGAAAGAGGGCTTTTTCAGTAGTGTGGCCTCAGAATATAACGCAGACTCGGAAAGCGCCAGAGTCTGGGTTTCAGCAAGATCGCGAGGAGGATCTATGGCAGCA
>Ga0224495_10001226_pt1 | contig 18510 bp, 20 predicted proteins | sample SF_Jul11_sed_USG_FD_168128 | JGI IMG/M metagenome (GOLD analysis project Ga0224495, IMG submission 168128) | Sediment microbial communities from San Francisco Bay, California, United States - SF_Jul11_sed_USGS_4_1 | ecosystem: Environmental > Aquatic > Marine > Sediment | place: USA: California... | reverse complement strand
TGACAGGAACTGTCGCCGGCGGAACCGTCATGGTGACTGGAAAAGCAGGATCTGCAGCAACGAACGTTTTCGGCAATGTCATTGCCGGAACAACGCTCGCTGCAGGGACCGCGGTTTCAGCGGGCGGCGGAGCAGCATATGGTGTGTATCAGCTCTCGAAAGCTGTCGTGGTCCCGGTGGGCTACGAGTTCGGCAGCGGCATGGTGCTGAGCTACGAAACGATGTCGCAGATTGCCGCGCACTCGATCCTCGCTGTGTCCGACTGCGCATACCTGGTGCTGTCGCTCGAGGGGCCGCGCTGGGTGATTTACGCGATAAAGGGAAAGACCCACGACGGTTCAGACCTGCCTCCCGGCGCGGTCGTTGATCTTAAGGAGATGCAGAAAGAGGGTGAAGAGATCTATTATCTCCCTGTGTCCGACGAGGAAATGCAAAAGGTCGTCGAAACCATGCCGACAACACTTCCCGAACTTGCGCAGGAACAGGAAGCCCGGCCCGGGGCCGCATCGAAGACGGTTACCGTAAAATGAAATTGATCACCACAGCCATTCTTGACGAACTCTCTGCACAGGCAGCGGCCTCGCCCCGCAAACGGATGAATTTCAATATCCATTATGGGCTTTGATATCCCGCCTCATACCTGGCATGCCATGGCTGCGGTGAAAGCGGGAACGATCTTTTTCGAGGTAAAACAGGGACCTTATCGTCCCTCCCCGGAACAGCATCAGGCTTCCTGGGCCCCGTCGGAAAAGGACCCTGACGCACAGGATTTTGAAAAGTGGTATCAAAAAGCTCAGGCTGGCTCTATTCCGCCGTCCCGACGGTCCGGTTAGGATCAATTCCCGCCTTCCTGCCCAAAAAAACTTCCTGGTAAGCTGTTTTTTCCCTTGACAAGTTCACGGGTTACATGGTATTTATACGCTTCCAAAAAACGGGTTTTGCTTATTTTCCAAGGAGGAACAGGCATGTACGCGGTAATCAAAACGGGAGGAAAGCAGTATAAAGTGGCTCCCGGTGATCTTCTCAGGGTTGAAAAGCTCGACGCAAAGAAGGGCGATGCTGTCGAGATCAACGAAGTGTTGATGGTCGCCGACGGCGACAAGATGAACGTGGGCAAGCCGACGATCGCCAATGCAAAGGTGACCGCCGAGGTGATGGGAGAAGGCCGGGGCGAGAAGCTCCTCATCTTCAAGCACCGCCGCCGCAAGGGCTTCCGGAGGACCAACGGTCACCGGCAGAACTTCACCACGCTCAAAGTGAAAGAGATCAAGGCGTAACGCTGTTACGCTGAAAGTTCGGAGGATAGTTCAATGGCTCATAAAAAAGGTGTTGGCAGTTCACGTAACGGTCGTGACAGCAATCCGCAGTATCTCGGCGTGAAACGGTTCGGTGGCGAAGTTGTCCATGCAGGCACGATCCTTGTGCGTCAGCGGGGAACCAAGTTCCATCCGGGATTGAATGTGGGCAAGGGCAAGGACGATACGCTCTTCGCGATGATCAATGGTGTCGTGAAGTTCGAGCGCAAAGACAAGACCCGTCAGCAGATCAGCGTATACGCAGTTCCGGCGTAGACGTATCCATCAGCGGATAACCATGGAAGGCGGCCCCTCACGGAGCCGCCTTTTTTGTTCCCCCTTGCTTGCATTTTGAGCGGGGTATCTGTATATTTCTAAAGGTTGACCAACTAGAAGGGGAAAAGGCAACTGCTCAGGTCTTTCTCACACAAAGCCACGAAGACACGAAGTGCGCTTCGTGCCTCAGTGTGAGTATAGGTCATTAAGGATTTGCTTTTGCATGAGTGATTCAAAAGATGTCTAATTTCATCGACAGAGTAAAGATTTACGTGAGGTCCGGTCATGGCGGCGCAGGATGCGTGGCATTCAGACGGGAAGCCTATGTTCCCATGGGAGGACCGAGCGGCGGAGATGGCGGCAAGGGGGGCGATGTTATCATCCGTGCCGACCGGCAGCTGGGCACGCTGATCGATCTCAAGTATCAGCAGAACTATTGGGCTGAAAAGGGGGAACAGGGCAGGGGAAAGCAGCAGACCGGTGCAGACGGCAAGGATATTATCATCCGGGTTCCGGTCGGGACGCTTGTCTGCGACCATGAGACACGCGTGCCGATAGTGGATCTTGATACCGACGGCATGGAGTATGTGCTTGCGAAGGGCGGCCGCGGCGGAAAAGGGAATGCTTTTTTCAAGACCTCAACGAACCAGGCCCCGCGCCATGCCCAGTCGGGCGAAGAAGGCGAGGAGTTCACCCTCTTCCTGGAATTGAAACTGTTGGCGGACGTCGGGCTCGTTGGCTTCCCGAACGCAGGCAAGTCCACGTTGATATCGAGGATATCGGCCGCACGGCCAAAGATCGCCGACTATCCTTTCACCACGCTCACGCCGGTGCTCGGCGTGGTCAAGCCGGAGAACAGGAAGGGATTTGTGGTAGCGGACATTCCCGGGCTGATCGAGAATGCCCATCAGGGCTCGGGGCTGGGTTTCGAGTTCCTGCGCCATGTTGAACGAACCTCCATCCTGCTGCACATGGTTGACGTGTCCGGACTTGTTCCCGGGGATCCTGTGGAGAACTTCAGCAAGATCAATCGTGAGCTGGAACTCTATAGCCCGGAACTGAAACAGAAGTATATGGCCGTTGCCGCAACCAAGGTAGATGCAGCTATCCCTGAACATCTGGAATCACTGGAAAAGCACTGCAGGCAGGCAGGGTATATGTTCTTCCCGGTGTCCGCGATAACCGGCAAAGGGCTTGATAACCTGCTGAACTTCCTTTCCGATAAAGTTGAAGAAGAAAGGATAGAGCGGGAAATGCATAAGGAAGGCGCCGGCCTTGACAGGATAACAGGATCAACTGGATAACATACCGTTTCGCAGTTATCAGATTCCCATCCTGTAATCCTGTCAGAAGATTCCGACTTCTTTGTGTCGCACGAAAAAAGTATGTCCCAGGACAGAAAAAAACTCATTGCCAAGGCCAAACGGATCGTGATCAAGATCGGCAGCGCCGTCCTGACCGGTGCGGGCGAGGGGCTTGATCAGAAACGGATCGAGCAGCTTGCAGCCGAGATATCGGCGATCATGGACCAGAAACGCGAAGTGATCATCGTGTCCTCCGGCGCCATTGCCGCCGGTCTGGCCAAACTCGGGCTCAAGAAGACCAAGGGAATGCCCCTGCCGCTCAAGCAGGCAGCTGCGGCAGTTGGCCAGTCCCGTCTCATGTGGATGTATGAGAAGACCTTTGCAACCCATGATAAAAAGGTCGCCCAGATACTCCTGACCCGCGAGGACCTGTCGAACCGCACACGGTTCCTGAACGCCCGATCAACGCTCCACACGCTGCTTGAACACGATGTTATTCCGATCATTAACGAGAACGACACGGTTGCTGTTGCCGAGATCAAGTTCGGGGACAATGATAATCTCTCCGGCATGGTGGTCCATCTTGCTGACGCGGACCTCCTGGTGATACTGTCAGACATCGATGGACTCTACACCAGCGATCCCCGCATAGATTCTCACGCACAGTTCATTCCGCTTGTTGAGAAGCTGACCGCAGAGGTGGAGCGGGGAGCTGGAGATGCCCAAAGCCTGGTCGGGACGGGCGGCATGCGGTCGAAGCTCATGGCTGCGAAGAAAGTAGGTGCTTATGGCGTTCCCATGCTGATCGTGAATGGAAAAAAACAGGGAATGCTGAGGTCTGTGTTCGAAGGAGTGGAGGTTGGCACGTTCTTCCTGCCCAAGGCGGTCAGGAATCGGAGCCGTCAGCACTGGATTGCTTACACCGCCTGCACCAACGGTGGAGTTATTGTTGATGACGGCGGCCGGGATGCGCTCGAGAACAAGGGGAAAAGCCTGCTCCCCGGTGGTATTGTACGGATAGAGGGGACTTTCAAGGCGGGCGACTGTGTGCATTGCGCCGACAGATCCGGGAATATCTTCGCACGAGGCCTGTCGAAATATTCCTCAGATGATCTCGAGAAGATCAAAGGACTCAAGACATCGCAGATCGAAGGGGTCCTTGGGCACAAGGACTATGATGAGGTCATCCATAGGGACGACCTTGTGATTCTCTGAAGTGTGGAGTTCGAAGTGCGGAGTGCGGAGTAAATATAATTATAATGTCGGGGGTTGTGATGGACATCAAGCAATATGTGGTTGAAAAAGCCAGGAAGGCCAAGGCTGCTTCCCGTGCGCTGGCGAACTTGACGGCCGAGGTCAAGAACAACGCGCTTATCAAAATGGCCGCGGGGCTGGAGAAGGAAGCCAGCCGCCTGATAGCCGAGAACAAAAAGGACCTGGTCGATGCGGAAAAGAAAGGCCTGTCAAAGGCGATGATAGACCGCCTGACCTTGAATCCCGACCGGATCAAGGCCATGGCTGACGGGCTTCGTGAGGTGGCCGTATTGCCGGACCCCGTGGGAGAAGTGCTCCGGATGTGGCGCAGGCCGAACGGGATGCAGGTCGGCAAGATGCGGGTGCCGATCGGATTGATCGGGATCATTTACGAGTCGCGCCCGAACGTTACCGCTGACTCTGCCGCACTCTGCATTAAGTCGGGAAATGCCGTACTGCTGCGCGGCGGGTCCGAGGCCGTGTATTCCAATACTGCGATCGCAGACGTGCTGAACAAGGCCGGCGCAGAGGCAGGGATCCCCGATGGCGCTGTTTCATTTATCGAGAACCCCGACCGGGCATGCGTTCTCGAAATACTCAAGACGAAACAGTTCGTTGACCTGATAATTCCGCGCGGGGGCGAAGGGCTCATCAATTTCGTGTCCGAGAACTCGACGATCCCGGTGATCAAGCATGATAAAGGTGTCTGTCACGTGTATGTGGACGACAAGGCCGATCTGTCAATGGCAGAGGAGATCTGTTTCAATGCCAAGGTGCAGCGGCCGGGCACCTGCAATGCCATGGAAGCCATGCTGGTACACAAAGATGTGGCAAAGACGTTTTTGCCGAAGATGCTGAAGCGCTTCCAGGATGCCAAGGTCGAGATCAGGGGTTGCGGCAGGACCGTTGAGACGGTTCCCGGCACCAAAGCCGCGGTCGAGAAGGACTGGGACACGGAGTACAACGAATTGATCTTGAACGCCAAGGTCGTTGACAGCATGGAAGATGCCATGGCGCACATCGCAGCCCATGGGTCCCAGCATTCCGAGGCCATTGTCACGACCGACTACGGCAAGGCCATGCGGTTCCTGCGTGAAGTGGACGCTTCCGCGGTGTTCATCAATGCTTCGACGCGCCTGAACGACGGATTCGAGTTCGGCCTGGGAGCCGAGATCGGGATCTCCACGACCCGTATCCATGCCCGCGGGCCCATGGGTCTGGAGGAGCTCACGTCAACGAAGTTCATTGTTTTCGGCACCGGGCAGATCAGAAAGTAATCCTAAATACGGTTAGGAGCTTGATTGTCACAACGCATCGGTATACTCGGCGGGACGTTCAATCCCATTCATTTTGGCCATCTTGCTGCCGCTGAGGACGTGTGCGACCGGTTGAACCTCGAACAGGTGTTGTTCGTTCCCGCCCTGCTCCCTCCGCACAAACAGGAAAACATGCCTTCGGCGGCCGACCGTCTGGAAATGGTACGCCGAGCCATACACAACAATGCTCGTTTTCAGGTTTCGGACATAGAGATCAAACGCGGCGGGATCTCCTATACCGTTGACACGATAGATGAGCTTCACCGGCTCTATCCGGACAAGGACCTCCATTTCATCACCGGGCTCGATTCGTTCCTGGACATCAGGACCTGGAGGGAATGGCAAAAGCTCCTGAGGAGCTGCACATTCGTGGTCCTTTCGCGGGAGTCCTGCAGGTTTCAGGACCTGGCGAAGCTGGACTTTATCCAGGTCAAGGGGCAAGACCTGGAGGCACTGGACGAGCGCAGGCACGAGCAGCTTGCAATAACGAACGGGAACATCCGGATCATCCTTGAACGTATTCCGTTCTATGAGATATCGTCAACCGACATACGGAACCGTGTGAAATCGGGTAAAAGCATCAAATACCTCTTGCCCGAAGCGGTGGAAGGCTATATAATTGAAAAAAAATTCTATGGTTAGCGCATTGGAAACGGCTCGGATCGCGGCTGAAGCCGCTGAGAACAAAAAAGCACTGGATGTGACGATCCTGGATATCAACGACCTTTCCACGATCGCGGATTATTTTATGATCTGTTCGGCCACGAATATCACCCAGATAGGCGCGATCGCCGACGGCATTGGTCACGCGTTAGCTGAGCAGGGCATTCGTCCGTCCCATATCGAGGGCGGGTCCGAATCGACCTGGGTGCTGATGGATTATGGTGATGTGATCGTACATATCTTTGACGAACAGACCCGTTCCTTCTACGGACTTGAGCGGCTCTGGGGTGATGCAAAACGAGTTCGGCAGGAAGCTTCCGGCAAGGTAGCGTCCTCGTGAAGGTTCGGGTCCTGTGCATGGGCAAGACCCACGAACAGTTCATCAAGGACGGCATCGACAAATACCTGAGGTATCTGAAACCATACGCAGACGCAGAGTTCCTGGAACTTCGCGAGGAAAAGATCCAGGACCTGAAGGACGCTCCGCGGGTACGGCAGCGGGAAGCGGAAAAGATAGCAAAGGCGCTTCCTGCCGCGGCCCATGTAGTCGCTCTTGACGAACGAGGTCGGGAATTCACATCCCATGAGTTCGCCGAGTTCCTGAACAAGGTCATGGAATCAGGCACAAGGGAGATGGTCTTTGTGATCGGCGGCGCAATGGGGCTCGATGAGTCGGTTACCAGGAACGCTCGCACCGTGATCGCGCTTTCGCGGTGGACCTTTACCCATGAAATGGCACGGTTGGTGCTGCTGGAACAGCTTTACCGTGCTTACACGATCATCAAAGGCAGACCGTATCATTACTGATAGACAACTGGTATCATGAAGTAGCATCTCTGCCAATTATTGGTATAGATCCAATGAGTATTTGACCGGATAGCAGGATTTGAGGGGTATGGTCCGAACTTGTTCGACGTTATCCGGATGATGTTTTCAAAAGACATTGTTCCCGAAGGCCTGAAAAAGAAAGGATAGAGGATGCGATATATCGCCACGGTATTGTTGATCGTAACATTGTTCGCAGTTGCCTGGATCATCGAGATCAACCAGGGACTGATCACGATCAACCTTACGCCGTCACGCACTCACGAAATCTCCAAATCCTCGTTCTTCCTCATCTCGATCGCCACGGGCGCAGGCCTGGTATTTCTTGTCTATCTCATGCGTGATATTCGACGTTTCCTCCGGGGCCTGAAGGTCCAGCGGGAACAGAAGAAACGCAGCAAGATCCAGGAGCTCTACGCGCGGGGGCTCAATGCCCTTCTTGCGAAACGCAATCCCGAGGCAATAGCATTCTTCCAACGCATCTTGAACATCGATCCCAACCATGTGGACACACTGCTGCGAATGGGCATTACCCAGCTTCGTCAGAAGGACGCACAGGAAGCGATCCGGCTGCATTTGAAGGCGTGGAACCTGGACCAGGACAACCAGGAAGTGATGTTCTCGCTTGCCGCTGACTATGAGGAAGCGAAAAAACCCGAAGATGCCATAAAGATGTATCAGACGATCCTGGAGCGCGATCCAACGAACATAACGGCGCTCATGAGATTGCGCGACCAATATCACCGGCTTGGAAATTGGGCGGAACTCACCGAGGCGCAGACACGGCTTCTGGCGGCTCCGCTCACCGCGTCCGAGCAGGAGCTGGAGCACCGGAAACTTGCGGGATTCAGGTATGAGTTGGGAAGATCCCTCCTGGAGTCCGGCGAGCTTGACAAGGCGCGAAAAGTGTTCCGCACGGTCATCAAAATGGACCGCGATTTCATCCCCGCCTATCTCGGTCTCGGTGAGGTCTACCATGAGGAAGGAAAGACCACGGAGGCGGCCGAGCTCTGGGAAAAGGCTTACAAAATGACGTCGTCGATCCTGCTGCTGCTGCGGCTTGAGGACCTGTATCTCAAACAGGGAGAACCGGGAAAAGCCATCGAGATCTATAAACAGGCACTGACCTGGAAACCCCAGGATACCACGGTGAAGTTCTTCCTGGGAAAGCTCTACTACCGACTGGAGATGGTTGACGAGGCCTTCGACATCCTTTCGACCGTAGACTGGGGAGACCGCGATGTTTCCGATGTGCATAAACTCCTCGGCAATATCTACCTTCGCCGCGGTTCGCTGGGGCTTGCGTCAGCAGAGTTCAAGAAAGCGCTCGGGTTCAGAAAGCAGATCATCGTTCCCTATACCTGTGGAAATTGCGAGCATAAAACGAACGATTGGGCGGGTCGTTGCCCTAATTGCGGAAAATGGAACACCTTTGGCGTGAATCTCGAGAAGAGCTGCTAGCTTCCAGCGTGACAAAAGCTGTTCAATTCGTTTGTTTACCGCGATACCGCGAAGGACGCCGGTGAAACTTTGTAAAAGGACATCGTATTATGTTGAACTTCCTCCTGACCTTGTGCCATGACGGTCAGTAGTCTGGATCAAGTCATTGAAACCTTGAATGCAGTGCAGGAAAATAGAAAGCCAGATGTCAGGAATCAGGATCATTTAACGACCTGACCCAAAAGACGCTGGCTTTTATTATGTAAGAAGGAGAATGCATGGCTGACAAACCGGTGATACTCGTTGTCCTGGACGGATGGGGCATCAATATGAACAAAGAAGGGAATGCAGTCGCCTCGGCTAAGGCTCCGGTGTTCACGAGCATGCTTCAGAACAATCCCCATACGGAGCTCCAGGCATCCGGCGAACAGGTTGGTCTTCCTGACGGCCAGATGGGCAACTCCGAAGTGGGACATTTGAACCTCGGTGCCGGCAGGATCGTGTACCAGGACATTACCCGTATCTCCAAGTCCATTCGCGACGGCGATTTTTTCACGAATCCCGTGTTGCTGACTGCAATGGATACAGTGAAGAAGAATGGTTCCGCGCTCCATCTCATGGGCCTCCTGTCTGACGGCGGTGTGCACAGCCATATGGACCATATCTTCGCCATGCTTGACCTGGCCAAAGCGCAGGGCATTGTCAAGGTACTGTTCCACGCCTTTCTTGACGGCAGGGATACGCCTCCTTCAAGCGCGCTGGGTTACATCAAGCAGCTCGAAGAACACATGAAAAAGATCGGGGTTGGACGGATCGCAACGGTCTCGGGCAGATACTACGCAATGGACCGGGACAAGCGGTGGGAACGGGTACAAAAGGCCTATGAAGCGCTCGTGCAGGGCGAAGGGATTCGGAAGATGACAGCGATTGATGCTGTTCTTGCGAGCTACGAGCACAAGAAGACCGACGAGTTCGTGCTGCCTTCGGTGATCAATGGTTCCGGCGTCACAGCCTCGAATGGGACCATCCAGGACAGTGACGCGGTCATCTTCTGCAACTTCCGTTCGGACCGGGCGCGGGAGATCACCAGGACGCTCACGGACCCGTCATTTGACGGCTTTCAAAGAATGAGGGTCCCGAAGCCGGGGATGTTCGTTTGTCTTACGACCTATGACGAGACCTTTAATCTTCCCGTTGCTTATCCGCCGGTGCGGTTGACCCATATCCTTGGCCAGGTGGTGAGCGAAAAGGGGATTCGCCAGCTGCGCATAGCAGAGACGGAAAAGTATGCCCATGTCACGTTCTTCTTCAACGGCGGAGAAGAAACGCCTTTCCCGCTGGAAGACCGCGTACTTATCCCGTCACCGAGAGATGTAGCTACGTATGACCTCAAGCCGGAGATGAGCGCCCGCGAGGTCACGGAAGAGGTTGTGAAACGCATCCTGTCCCGCCAGTACGGCTTTATCATGATGAACTACGCCAATCCCGACATGGTCGGCCATACAGGCATCATGCCTGCGGCGATAAAAGCGGTCGAAGTGCTGGATGAATGCCTGGGGAAATTGCTGAAAGCGGCACAGGAGACCGGCAGCCGCGTATTGATAACAGCTGACCACGGCAATCTTGAAGTAATGAAAGATGTCAGGACGGGCCAGCCCCATACGGCGCATACCACTGATCCGGTACCGTTCATTGTTGTCGGCGAGAATGTGAAGCTTCGAGCAGGCGGTTGTCTTGCTGATGTGGCGCCAACAGTACTACAGCTTATGGGGATCGAACAGCCAAAAGAAATGACCGGGAGGAGTTTGATCGTATGATTCCGCCCGATGCCCTCCTGTTGTGACAGTAATATCTACAGGTTCAGGAGACCAGATATGGACGCGAGACCGAGATTTGCCATAAAGCTGCTTCTTCATAGTTGCCTGCTGGCGGTCCTTTTCGGCGTTGTAACCGATGCCGGCGCGGAAAAAGCCCGCAGCGTGACCGTACGGTTCCCGGCCTTTTCGATCAGCCCGGGAGACCGGATCTCCGGCATGAAACTCAAGATCTCTCAGGGCCGCATCCATACCGGCTGCGTTCCGAACCGGTGGACCTGCGACAGGACTGAAACTGCGGTACATTGTTATACACTGCATCCGACCTTCGCGCTCGGGATCTCAGGGATGCTGCCGGAAATGATCATCAGCGGTCTTTCCGATGACAGGCCTTCGATAGAGGCAGCGGTCGAGTTTATCGACGGAAGCGGGAAGGAATATTCAAAGGATATACGTCAGGATGAGTTGATAATACGATAGTTCTCTATAGAGTCCTCTTTTTCCGTCAAGCGCGAGCACGCGCGAAGTATGCTTTCTCTTTAAATCAAACGCTCCTGGATACCTCGCTTTCTCGGATATGGCGAGGTTATATTGCTTGCCGCTGTTTTAAAAATACGAGCATCTCTGCAAATATGCAGATCCATCCCATCTTCCAACACATCCTCGAGTTCCTTATTCCGTCCTCCTGCGCCTATTGCCGATCACCGGTGAACGGGACTGGCATTCCCCGATTCTGCGGCCAGTGCTGGGCAGACTTTGCGCGGATCAATGGCCCGGTCTGCCCCAGGTGCGGCAAGCCTTTTGGTTCTCCCGAAGCCTTGATCCACAGCCCGGGCCATGAATGTGCTTCTTGCCGCAGGGATCCGCCACAGTATGATCAGGCCCTGGCAGCGGGCCTTTTCGAGGGGCCGCTCAGGGAGGCGATACATCTCTACAAATACAGACCGCTGAGTGCTCTGGGAAGGCCTCTCGCGACATGGATGGCAGGACAGGTCGCATTTGATGCTAAGCCTGACATCGTGATGCCGGTGCCGCTTCATCGGAAAAGGCTCAGGAGCAGGGGGTTTAACCAAGCTTTGCTTCTCGCGCATGGCATATCAAAGAAATTCGATCTTACCCTCTGCTACGATAACCTGGTGCGCATACGTCCTACGCGGCCGCAGGTTGAGCTTACGGGTGCGGAGCGTACTGCCAATGTGAAGGGCGCTTTCAGTCTCCTCCGTCCAACGGAGGTCAAAAGTAGGGGGATACTCCTGATCGACGACGTGCTCACTACCGGTGCAACCATGAGCGAGTGCAGCCGTGTGCTGAAAGAGGCGGGATCCGGCTCCGTGGTTGCCCTGACCCTGGCGAGGACAGCGGAATAACAGGCTTTGCAAAGCGGATAACCCGCGGGAATCGTTGACTTTGCCGGTCACGGGTGTTAAGATTTGAGCAAGCGGGAAGGGACAGTAACTCACCCGCGTCATCGGATGAAAACCACAGCTTCCCAATTTCTTATTCAGAACGAAGAGATCATCCCCAGCCTCTTTGGCGAGCTCGATAAGAACCTCCGGCTCATCGAGGACCTCTATTCCGTCCAGCTGAACGCCCGCGGCTCCAAGGTCCAGATCGAAGGCGACGAGCAGACGGTCCTTCGCGTTGAACTGCTCCTGAAACAACTCACCGAAATGATCGCCAAGGGCGTCATCACGCATAAGGAGGACGTGAGCTCCGCAATCCGAGCTTTTTCCGCCGACCCGACTTCGTCGCTCAAAGAGATCTTCCGCGAGACCATAGCAGTCTCGAACCGAAAGCGGCAGGTCGCTGCCAAGAACGAGACCCAGCGAAAATACATCGAGGCGATCAAGACCCACGACATCGTTTTCGGCATCGGTCCTGCGGGTACGGGCAAGACCTACCTTGCCATGGCCATGGCCGTCTCAGCGCTGCTCAGGCGCGAGGTGAGCAGGATCATTTTGGTCCGCCCAGCCGTGGAAGCGGGCGAAAAGCTGGGATTTCTGCCCGGCGATCTGATCGAGAAGGTAAACCCCTACCTGCGGCCGCTCTACGACGCGCTCTATGATATGATCGAGACCGAGAAGGCGAACAAGCTTGTGGAGCGGGGAGACATAGAGATAGCTCCCCTCGCGTTCATGCGCGGCAGGACCCTGAACGACTCCTTCATCATCCTGGACGAGGCGCAGAATACGACGTCGGAGCAGATGAAGATGTTCCTGACCCGGCTGGGCTTCAATTCCCGCACCGTGGTGACCGGCGACGTGACGCAGATCGACCTGCCCGGGGGCAAGGGCTCTGGTCTTGTCGAGGTACAGAAGATCCTTGACGGGATAGAAGGCATTAAACTCGTCTATTTCACGCACAAGGATGTTGTGCGACACCGCCTGGTGCAGCAGATCATCAAAGCCTACGAAAAGTACGAGGAGAACCATGGGCAGTAAAAATGATACGTCTTCGCGTCTTCTGCCCAAGATGGCGTTGCCTGACCAGGATAAGGACGAATCGGTGCCGATCGTCCGTCGCAAGTTGCGGATGATCAATGTCGGTATCGGGACAATGACCGCATCGCTTCTGGCGGTCATGCTGATGCGCGAAAGCATCGCGGGGAAAGCAACAGCGTTCCTGGGGTTGATGCTCCTCATTTTGCTCGTCTTTTACCTGTTTTACCGGGACATGAAGAGGTACCGGCCGGCGCTGGCCATTGACACGCGCAAGATCATCCTTCTGGCGTTCCTGCTCCTGCTTACGGTCATCCTTTCCCAGTTCTTCCGGGCAATGCTGACGCTCCTGGCCGAAGCGCTTCATATGGATGTGGCGACCGTCGCCTTTGCCCTGCCTGTCGCGGCCGGCGCTATGCTGGTCAGCCTGTTGCTCGATTTCCATCTCGCGCTCGCATTCTCCTTTATCAGCAGCCTTTTGGTGGGTATTGATTTCCGCGGCGATTCTCTTATGCCTTTCTACTACTTTACGTCGAGCATCATGGCTGCGCTCTATGTCATACGCTGCAAGAAACGAACGATCGTGATCAGGGCCGGCGCCATGACAGCGGTGATCAGTTTCATCGCCATTATCGCGATCGATCTTTATCGGGGAGACCTGCTGACGCGCGGCGCGATCGACCTTGCCGCGGGACTTGTGGGCGCGGTCCTGACCGCCTCGATCGTGACCGTTACGCTGCCGTTCTTCGAAGCGCTCTTCGACATTGCCACGGATATCAAGCTGCTGGAGCTCCTCGATCCGAACCATCCACTCCTCAAGGAGCTTGTCTATAAGACGCCCGGAACCTACCATCACAGCATCGTCATCGGGAATCTCGCAGAGGCGGCCGCCGAATCCATCGGCGAGAACCCGCTCCTTGCGCGCGTGGGCGCCTATTATCATGACATCGGAAAAGCGCAGAAACCGGAATACTTCATCGAGAATCAGCGGACCGATGAGAATAAACATGATAAATTGACCCCCTCCATGAGCAGCTTGATCATAACTGCCCATGTAAAAGAGGGCGTCGAGATGGCCCGGCGACATCAACTGCCGTCGGTGATCGTCGATATCATAGGGCAGCACCACGGGAATTCACTGATCGCTTACTTCTATCAGAAGGCGAGGGAGCTGCAGCCTTTAACCGTGGTCTCTGAGCAGGATTTCCGCTATCCGGGACCGCGGCCCCGCACAAAGATCGCAGCGATCGTGATGCTGGCCGACGCGGTGGAAGCTGCGTCCCGTACTCTTGAGGAACCAACGCCGCAGCGCATTCATGGACTGACGAACAGCGTGATTACCCGGATATTCCTCGATGACCAGCTGAGCATGTGCGACCTTACGCTCAAGGACCTCCGCGAGATCGCGAAAAGCTTTAATATGATCCTGAATGGAATATTCCATCACCGTATAGACTATCCTGGCGTTGAGTTTCCCGGCGCGAAAAAACGAAGTGACCATCCTGATAAAAAGCACACTGAGGAATCGAAGGCCGCAGTCGGCCATCCGGGAACGGCTTAGGAGCATCCTCCTCCTGGCCGGTATTCAGGACGCGGAGATCAGCGTCCTGATCCTGGGAGACCGCGCCATGCGGACCTTGAACCGCCGCTACCGGCGCAAGGACCGGACGACCGATGTCCTGTCCTTTCCGTTCCGCGAAGGGGCGTTTCCCGATATGGCAGGAACGGCGCTCGGTGATATCGTCATATCCATGCCAACGGCGGAACGTCAGGCGAAGATCTCCGGAGAGCCGTTGCGCAGGGAACTCGATCGGCTCTTGGTGCACGGTTTGCTCCATCTTCTAGGGTATGATCATGAGCAGGGAGAGGCAAAAGCCCGCCGCATGCGGCAGCGGGAACGAGAGATACTGGAGAGACTTGACGCTTGAAGCCGAATCGCTGGATTGACAAGGCAAACCTCGCCATTGACGGGATCATCTACTCCGTTAAAACGCAACGCCATATGCGGTACCATATGGTGGCCGCGCTCGCGGCATTGCTTACCGGGTTGATCGTCGAGATATCCCGTACCGAGTTCATCCTGCTGTCCATGGCGATCATTCTCGTTCTGGTCACGGAGATGCTGAACACGGCCATAGAGACGACGATCGACATGATATCCGAGGAGTACCATCCGCTGGCGAAGATCGCAAAAGACATCGCTTCGGGCGTCGTTCTGGTAGCATCCGTCGGAGCTCTGATCCTGGCATATCTCATCCTGTATCCAGCGTTCAAGGAATCTCTGACCAAAGGGATCTGGAACCTGCGGACCGTGCCCCATGATGTTCTTGCCTTCGTATCCCTTGCCGTGGTCATCATCCTGGTGATCATTGTTAAGGCCTTGATCGGTAAAGGCGAACCGCTCAGGGGAGGAATGCCGAGCGGACATGCCGCGGTCTCGTTTTCGATCTGGGTGGCAATGATCTATCTGTCGGGGTCGCTTCCGATCATCGTCCTGTGTCTTCTCCTGGCGCTGATGATCAGCTGGAGCCGGTGGTCAGCTGGTGTACATAAGCCTTCCGAGGTCATGGTCGGAGCGCTGATCGGTGCAGGCGTGACGTTCCTGCTGTTCCTGTTATTCAGATAAAGAGTGCGGGACTGCAGGTTTCCGGCATTCTGCGGAAATCCAGATGCAGGGAAACTCGCTGGTTCGCCAACGAGCCGCCGAGGATCAATGCGGAAATAGGTTCGGTGCATTTCCCCGGTGCCCCACGTGAGTGTCGTGGGCGGTGCGTGCTGGTCAATACTTATACTGGATCACGGGAACTGACGGGGAGCCGTTTCCAGGAGGGTGTGCGTGATCGATGATATTCTGAACAATCTTCTGACCTCGGTCCGGGGGGCGTCTGCGGTCATATTTCTTGACGGTGAGGGGGAATTCATTTCTCAAGCCGGGGCGACGGACCAGGATATCAGGTTCCTCGGCGCCTGGAAAGAGATCCATTTCGATCAGATCAAGGAGATAACTGACCGACTGGGGCTGGGATCGGTGAAGGCTGTCCTCTTTTCCCACGATCAGGGCAATGAGCTGCTTATGCCAGTGACAACAGATTACTGCATCCTTCTGTTCCTGTCCGCGTACGCCGACATAAAGTCGGCGCAGAATGAGCTTGCCAAGGCAGTAGAACTCCTCAAAAAGGATATCGAGTAGCAGCGGGAATGGGAATATCGTTGGGTCAACCGGGCAGGGGCTACAGTTCGTCGAACATGCCAAGTCTGCGGACCTTCTCGTAGCGCTGCTGGATCAGGTCCGGCAGGGCGATATTGCGGATCTCGGCAAGGTTGCGGGATATCGCTTCTTTCAGCAGTTCAGCCGCCCGGCGCGGATCTCGATGGGCACCGCCGATAGGTTCTTCCACTACTTCATCCGCCACTTTGAGCTGGAACAGGTCCTGGGCCGTTATCTTGAGAAGTTCCGCCGCTTCATTCGCCTTGGAGCCATTGTTCCACAGGATCGCAGCGCACCCTTCCGGCGAGATTACCGAATAGGTAGAATGTTCGAGCATCAGAATGCGGTCGGCAACGCCGAGTGCCAGAGCGCCGCCGCTGCCGCCTTCGCCGATCACTACGGTGAGCACGGGAACTTTAAGCTGCGACATCACCGCAAGGTTGCGGGCAATGGATTCGCCCTGTCCGCGCTCTTCAGCGCCGAGCCCGGGATAGGCGCCCGGGGTGTCGATAAAGGTGATGAGCGGCTTGTTGAACCGCTCGGCGAAACGCATGATCCGCAGCGCTTTCCGGTAGCCTTCAGGATTGGGCATGCCGAAGTTCCTGAAGATCTTTTCCTTGGTGGTCCTGCCTTTCTGATGGCCGATGACAACGACCGGCATGCCTTCCAGCTTGGCCATACCGCAGACAATCGCAGGGTCGTCGGCAAAAGCACGATCACCGTGCATCTCGATGAAATCCGTCAGAATGGCTTCGATGTAGTCAAGGGTATAGGGCCGGTTCGGATGGCGCGAGATCTGAGCTTTCTGCCAGGGAGACAGGCGCGAATAGATCTCCGCTCGCAACTGGTCGGATTTCTTGTGCAGTTTCAGTATTTCTTCTTCCAGGTCGATATTGCCGCTGGACGTGAAGAGCGTAAGCTCCTCGATCTTCTTTTCGAGCTCGGCTATCGGTTTTTCGAATTCTAAATATTCCTGCGCCAATTCAGGCTCCTGATGTTCAAGACGATGCAAGACAAAATACCGGAGCCGTTAATCGACTCCGGTATCATGAAGTTGGCATATTATCGGATATCAAAAGGGAAAAGTCAAGATTATTGGGAATTGGTTGACGGAAAAGCGCTCAATACTTGAAGGCTCTCCCACCGGGACCGTGCCGATGACAGGGAATTTCCAGCGCTCTACGCCAAAAGGCCAGTTCCTTTTAGCTTCATACGTGTTGGGGCGGGTATCCATGCCCCCTGGACTTGCTGGATACTGTTCTGGATACTGTTCGGGAACAAAAAAGGGGTCTTCCGGGTTTAGTGTGGGTCCTTTTTAGCATCCGGGAGAAAGGATGTAAGTACCTTGAGTCGCAGATACTCCCTGTCCCTGATGCCGTAGGCCCGACGTTGAATGACCCGGATCTTGTTGTTTAATCCCTCCATGAAGCCGAGGGAAACTTTGTGCTCAGGATGGCAGTAGCTGATGATGCCATCCCAGTGACGTTCGATCATTTCAGCGAACTTTTGAAACGGTTCAAGGCGGCTCCATCGGAGCTGCGCTTTCCAATTCTCAAAGAACTTCCGCGCCCAGGCTGGATTGTTGTATGACCAAAGCTGGCCGAAAGACTCCTTGAGAAGATAGGCCTTGTGGATGCGGCTGTTGGCCTTGAGCAGGAGTTTCAAGGACCGTCGGCCGTCCAGGTCCAAGTTCTCGCGGTTGGAAAGCAGCGTGTAACGCTGGCCCTTGATGAACCGTCGTTCTTTCTCACTGACACGTTTGTACTCGCGCCGCCTGACATCGTCCATGGCCTTCGACAGGTGGTTCAGCACATGGAATTTATCGAAAACGATCTGAGCGGACGGGGCATGGCTTAGTGTGGAGTTTCTGAACGGCTTCCACATGTCCATGACCGCGAGTTGAATGGATTTTGCTCGACCAGCCCCCATTTCCTTGAAGAAGAGGTCCATATCCTCTTCCTTGCGGCCTTCTCCGCCAATCCAGATCGGTCGCTGCTGGTCCATATCGGCGACGACGATCGCATAGGTATGGCCCTTGGAAATGGATACCTCGTCTATCCCGATGGCTCGAAGATTCTCGGACGGGGGATGCTGCTCAACGATCCGGCGCATATAGTTCTTTTCGATGCGCTGGACCTGGTCCCAGCTCAGACGATTCAACTCTGCGACTCGGGCAATGGACATCTCGCGGCACTGACGGCCGATGGCCTGCTCGAACCGCTCGGTAAAGCGCTTGGAGGATGCCAGCCATGCAAGGGTTTCGCGTTTCACGGCCTGGCACCTCTTGCAGCGTACCCTGCGGTACTCGAACTCCAGGTAGATGCTGATACCGCCAGCATCCAAGTCCCGGACCAGATGGGTGGTCCGATCGTAAAAGCTGCTTTGACGATGCCCGCAGGAACAGATCGTTTTTTTTGCCGCCGCCTGAGAATAATGATGCGGCCTTCTGGATCATCAGGGGCTTCCTTGAGCGTGGCGAGAGCCCGAAAGCCAGGAAAGCTGTAGAGCGACCGGAGCGAGGTCTTCTTCATGAGTCAAGACCATACACCCTGCACCCAAACGTGTCAAGTTATCAAAGAACGAGAACCTTAGACTAACCGCACCAATTGCGGATGAAACTGCTAACAGGGGCTAAATTAGGCCCATAGGAAAGTCGGAAGAGCCAAATAAATTATGA